>Ga0316604_10000531_pt1 | contig 45062 bp, 65 predicted proteins | sample OWC_soil_day20_C_FD_207650 | JGI IMG/M metagenome (GOLD analysis project Ga0316604, IMG submission 207650) | Wetland soil microbial communities from Old Woman Creek delta, Ohio, United States - OWC_soil_day20_CT | ecosystem: Environmental > Terrestrial > Soil > Wetlands | place: USA: Ohio...
AGGGAATGCGGATCTGCTTGAACTCGACGTCCTCGAACTGGGTCAGCAGGCTGTGGCCGAGGGCCTCGGCGGTCAGGCCGGTGCCGTCGGAGACGAAAAATACGGTGCGTTTGATGGGATTTGGCATTTACAAGGCTTCCGGCGGTGTTCTTCTACAATTTTGTAGAAGGCTTAATTTTTACGGCGCGATTTTACAGGCTCTACGCGCTCAATCTCACGCTGCTTGATGTACTTGTCCGACATGGACTTCGAGGTGTGGCCGAGCAGCGCTTGATAGTCCTGGCCTTGTTGTTTTGCCTCGGTAGCCGCCTTGCCGCGAATGTCGTGGAAGTGAACATTCTTAACGCCGGCCCGCGTGCATGCCCCATTCCATATCGTGTAGAAAGCCGAGTAGGTGTATGCCTTTCCGCGATTGGTGCAGAGTAGCTGCAGGCCGCGAACAGGGCGGGGCAGCTTTTTTGCGGTGGCAATTACTTCGCGCAACTCGTTTGACCAGGTGAATAGCTGGCGCTTCCCGGTCTTGTGTTGCTGGATGAATAGGCCGTCATCCTGGCAATCCGCAAGGCGTATCTTCAGCACGTCAGTAATCCGCGCACCGGTCAGGTAAGCAATATCCATTGCGACCTTGACCACTTCATTGCCATTGCTGCGAATCGCGCTGAACTCTTCGTCAGTCAAGTATCGGTCTCGGCCCTTGATGACGAATTTTGGAACCATCTTTGCAGCATTTTGGCATTCGATGATTCCGCGACGAATGGCATGGTCAAAGACATTCGACAGGATTACCCTGCCGAGATTGGCCTGGGCTTTTGACGTATGCGTGTCCATGAACTGGGCTACATGCATCGGCTTGATTGATTCCATTGGCCCATCGAAAACCTGCGGCAGAAGATCGATTAGCGTCTGGTAGGTTTTCTTCGTAGCCTCTGAGAGCTTTGTGTATTGCTCACTTTTTAGCCACTGCTGAAGAAGCGCAGGGAAGAACGACCCGCCAAGCGGCTTACCTGTCTCTAGCTGCGCCCATAGGAGCTTTGCGCGAGAAAGGTCTTTGTCGAGCCTTATCCACTTACGCGGCGTCGTGCTGGTCACGTAATAGTACGTGTCAGCCTTCAGGTGCATGCGCGGCGGCAGCGCGTGGTTTGATTGTCGTTTTCTTCCCATGGCGCCAAGCATGCTAGGCCACCTTCTTCATTGCGGCAAGATTCGGAGTCCATACCCGCTCAGTTTCGGCGGACGGCTCGGATAGCCTCGACTCAAGGTGCGACCGAAGGACGATAGGCCTTCCGATTCCTGACACCTCGAATTTGAAGCCGTGCGATTTGAGCCACCGGCAGCGGTCAGCGTTGCGCCGGTAGCCGGTTAGGTCGAATAGTTCGTCGTCAGTTAGGAACATTCGGCCGCCTCCTTTATTCGTCTTGCGCCTTTGAATTCTGGCCGTGACTGATACTGCGTTGGCGCAATCACGTTGGCTAAAATCAGCTTCCAATTTGCGCGATTGTTCTCGACGCACGGCCCGGCATCGTTGTCATGATGTCCTTTAAGCGGCGGGACGGCTATGGCATCTAGCACCTCGCACGGCACCGCCACATTGCTGCACCCACTGTTGTAGTAGCCAAGATGCTGCATGACGCGATCGCGCGGATACTTCCCGGCGCGGCTCAGCGCCCAGCAATACCCACGGTCATCGGGCCGCCATATGGTGATGTACAGATGGTCGCGCATCGTGTGATGCACGCTGATTACATATAGCATATCGCTCATGCCGCCTCCTTCAAACAAGCCTCTTCGGCATGCATCGCCCGGGCCCGGCCAAGCGCCGCCTCCGCATCGACAAACAGCGCTCCCGGCTGCCGTTTCCAAAACTCTTCACTGACATTCACCAGCAACTCAAGCGCCCGCACTTCATCGCCCGTCGCCCCAAACTTCTTCTTGTCGAAGTAGCGGTCCTTGATGTTCATCAGCGCCACGCCGGCCAGCGAGCAGACGGAAAGCGTTTCCGTGTCGTTCTTCTCGGACGCTGCAAGAATCAGCATGTCGCGGCAGTCGGCCAGCACGTTGAAATGCGCACTGGCTGACCAGCCGCCGACGAACGCTTTTACCGCCATGCGCTCCTGCAGACTCACCTCGGGATTGAGGTGCATCGCTACAATGGTCGGCGCCAGCGCACGGCGCACGATGCGTTTGCATTGCTTTCTCATTTTGCCAACTCCACCAGATAGCCAGACCGGCGCGGGGTGTATTTCTTCACCAAGCCTTCGGCGATCAGTTGATTGAGGATGTGCCATACTTGGCCGTTTTTCAGGCCGAACGTTGTTTCGAGTTCCTTGGTTTCGACCTTACGTCCGGCGGCCTTCAGGTGGTCAAGGAACTTCTGGCGGCGTTCGACAGTTTCGGTTTTGATCTTGAAACCGCCGTGGTGAGCGTGCTGCTCGAACGTCCACCAGGTTGGGCGCTGGATTTGGTCTAGGGCTAGGCTGAGGCTCATGCTGCACCGCCAGTCTTGTGGGCGGAGATGGCTTCTTTGGCCGTTAGCACAGCGGCATCGTCGTCGCTGTACTCGATGATTTCTCCGAATGCATCCAGCATCCGATTGTTATCAGCCTCAAGCTCGGCGATGCGTTCGCGTAGCGGCTTGGCTGCGGAGAGGATGGCGTCGGCGGTATAGAGATTGGAACCAACTTTAAGTCCGCGCCTTTTCGCAATCGCGGCAATTGACTCTGCGCCACGGTAGAACAGTTGGAACACCGGCCCGACGTGCGCCACAGGCTCACCAGCCGCCGCAATGATTTGTTCGTCAGAGATCATTCCGCCGACTCCTTAAACGTAGTAACCGTCTTGACCCACTGCACCATATCGCAAGCATTTGCCCCAGCCTCGCGCCGAACCCAAAGCGCGGCGGGCATCGTTTCCGGGTGACACTTGCGCTCGGTGTAGCGCTTGCAATTGGTCTTGCTTGGGCAGTTTCCGCCGTCGCAGATGGTGAAGGCGGTTTTCATTTCGGCCTCCATTCGGCGCCGCGAACAGCCTTGCCAATCGGAACCAGCGCCAGCACATCGGCGCGGCCATGAGCTCTGGCACTGGACATTGCCGCTGCATGCGCACCTTCGGGCTTGCTGCGGATCAGCGAGCGTTTGCCCGGGACGCGGATAAGGTAGCCGATAGCGGCTTCCTTGACGTCGGCCGCTTCTTGGCCGTGCATCAGTTGCTCGTTGAGCGCTTCGATCTGGATGCGGGCGTGGCCGATGTCAGCCTTCATATTCTCGATGACCTTAGTTACAGACCCGATGCCGTCTTCGTTGAGCAGAAGCATCATTGTCCGTTCCCACATCAGTACATCGTCGCGGTGCGCGTTGCGGTCGCGGGTAAGTTCTTCGATGCGGTTGCGCAGGTCAGAGACCTCCTTGCCGGCCGTCGTCGCAACGACCTTGGCCGCATTGCAGCATTCCTTGTCGGTCGGCATTTCTGCGGGCTCAGGCTCGGCTTTGTCGGGCCCGTTCTTTTCCAGCCAGGCGACACCGTACCGGCTGATTTCGTAGGCCGGCAAGCCGGTGACCGTGTCTTTGCCGGCGTCGACGTGGCCGGCCTTCTTCGCATCGTTGATGGCAATGCGCAGCTTGTCGCGCTGGATGCCGGTGCTTTGTTCGAGGTCGTCATAGGTGCTTTTGCCGTGCTTCTGCAGGGCGATTAGTACGGATTGGCGGTTGCTCATGTTGTTTGTCTCGGTTTGGTGGGGCGGCATGTGCGCCACCCATTGATCGTTAAGCCGCCTTCTTGAAGGCAAGCGCCAGCGTGTGATCGGCGATCTTTCGGCAGATAACAGGGAACTGCGAGGCCGGGTAAAGCCGGGCGTTCTTCTCGGTCGTTGCTTCAAATCCAAGCGAAGCCAGGAAATCAGCGCTTACCGTGTAGCCAAGTCGTGCGCAGATTTCTCCGAGCTTGATGGTCGGTCCAACTGTCAAAGATTCTTTTACGGTTGCCGGCGCCGGCTGGTCGACCATTACGAGCGGCTGCTCGATATGGTTTTCGGAAGGCTTGGCATTCTGCAAATCCGCTTGCGCTTGAGCGGCGCGGCGCTCTGCCGCGATCTGCTCTGCAGCCAAAATATTGGCCCGCCGCTCTTCCTCGGCACGGATTCGCTCGCGCTCCGCTTCAAGGCGCTTTTCTTCAGCTTCCTTGCGCTGGCCGACGCGCATTGACAGCAGAGCGGCGAAGTCATCCGGCGCCTTGGTGCATACCTGGGCGAAATCAGGAAACAGGCTCATATCATCAACCGTCTTCCGGTTCGCTTCGATCCGATCGGCAACGGCATTGGCTTCAACCTTGGCATTTGCCAGTGCAACAGAAACCTTGTCGCGCATGCTGTCGAGAGACTTCAGTCCTTTGATTGCTTCGGCAAAGCTTCCAATCGCCGGGATTGGAACGCCGACACGCTTCAGCAAACCAGCCAGGTGGTCGGAGAACTCACGGTGCGCGCCCGTGACAATCTCAGCCTTCCGGTTTTCCTTCTCAGCCTTGACCAGCTTATCCAGCGTCAGGCGCTTGCTGCGCATTTCCGCCTTCAGGCTGTCGATAGTGCGGAACAGTTCGTCGATGCTGGCCGTCTGCGAAAGCGCCTGCGCCTTGACCAGATCAAGCCGCTTCTCGCCGTCGTCGAGGAACTTAACCATCTTGTCGGCCGTGGCGAAATCGTTGTCGGTGACAAGGTTGGTGTTTATGGCCTTGATTCGATCAAGAACGACCGACTGGAAGGTTGCAAGATTCGACGAGGTAACCTGGCCGGTGAGTTGAACAGCAAGGGCCGGCAGGTCTTCGATTGATTCGGCGACGGCGGCCGGCTTTGCTTCGACATGCTGGTAATTCTTCAGGTCGATTTCGAACTGATCCCAGCCGGCGCGCAGTTGCGCGATCCGTTCAGGCTGCGGGTAATACCAGCAATAGACGAACTTTTCAGGCGTGCCGTCCGAGCAGACAAAAACGATCTTCTCAAAGCCAAAAACGGCAATCTGTTGATCAAGCTGCCACTTGTGAGAATCAGGCACATTTCCTTCGCGCACCTGGGCGGCGACGCCTTCATTCCACAGCTTGTGCTCGAAGCCGATATTGCAAAGCATCGTGGCCCCGTCAGAACTGGCAAGAAGTCGGCCTTCGTCATCCGTGGCGACGATTGGATAAAGCTCTTCGCCGATGATTGCTTCGACCAGCGGGCGAGCGTTTGCTTCGGCTTCGTGGCCGGCATTGAAGCGTCCAAGCGTTGCGGCATCCGGCTCAGGAATGATGCCGGTTGCCTTCTGCTTCAGGAGTTCGGAGCGCGACATATAGGCGCTGACGCCCATCATGGCCGGTGCTTCGCTGGCGTTAAAGCACTTGGCGCGGGCATTCAGCCATTCGCGAGTGCCTTGCTGAACCTGTAGCTCGATCATGCTTGCGCTCCTTCAAGTGATTTGACGAATTCGGCATCGATTACGCCGTCGTTATCGACATGCGCCGGCTTGGCGAGGTTGTAAATTGCTGCCGTTTGCTCGGGGCTAAGCGTGTAGCGGGTGGCAGAGCGGGAAACGATCTGCTCGGGCTTGGCCTTGCCGGCGGCGATTGCTTCACCCCATGCGGTCAGGTTTTTAGAAAACTCGGCTTCCGGGTAGGCGGGCAGGGCTTCAATTTGTTTTGGCTCAGTAGCGGAGCGCTGCGGGATCTGGTTGATTTCAATCTCGCTAATCCGCTCGGCCTCGTCTTGGTCGTAGATTCCACCAAAACCGAACGCCAGGCGTGCGCACTGGATCATTGCCTTGTGGCGCAGCATCCGCTTCGGGTGGCTGCCCCATGGGCCGACATTCGGGCGCTTGCACTCGCTCATGTACTCGGTGACGGACACCGGGCGGCTGCGGTCCTTGCGGAAGATTCGGCAAGTGCAAGCCTCTTCGTTCTGGTCGAATTCCATGCCGTCGAATTGCGGGTGGCCGTTCATGATTCGTGACCAGCCATCGACGCCAACAACAGGAACGATCCCATTGTTCTTGTCTGGGAAGGCGTAGATTTCCTTCGTCCAAGGGTTAAGGCCGTATTGGTTGGCGACAATCAGTAGCGCGGTCATTTGCGCGTCAGATACCTGGCCTTTAAAGGCGGTTGCCTTCAGGGTGTCGATCAATCCGCTGCCATCGCCAAGCTCGAAACGAGCGGCCAGGGTGTTGGTAAGGGTCATCAATGCATTGCTCATGCTGCTCTCCGTGCAGAAACTGCGATAAATTCAGGGTTCTTTTTGGCCGCGTCGCGCTTCGCTTCGTCGGCGTTGTGCGCCTTGACGTAGGCAATCCGCTTGCGGGCGTTCTGGACTGCGTTCAGTGAGCGATTGCGGTGCATCATTACTTCGAAGTCGTAGATCGGAGCGCGGACCATGTTGGTGAGGTTGGGCGCCATCACGCGGCCAGCCTTTCCCGCTCCATGCGCTCAAAGCGCACCGCATCGGAGTACTGCTCAGCCGCAGCCTCAGTCTCGCCATTCCAGTCAGCGACGCAGGCCGGAATAATCTCGTCCGCGACGTAGTCATCCGCGACCGAGACTTCGACGCCATTGGCGCCGCCAACCTTGATCCAGTAAATCGAAGCGCTTTCCGGCTCGTTCGGCTCGATGCCGCGACCATTGCGCGGGGTGCGGTACTTGTAGCTGACGGTCAGTTCGACTTCGCCGAGCGGGCCGCATTCGACGGTGTGGGTACAGATGGTCATGATTAAACCCGCCCCATCTCAGAAGCCATGCGGCCATGCAAAAACACCGTCAGAATGGCCGACGACTTGAACGACGGATGATGGTGAGCGCAGCGGCGCGAGTCGTATGCCGGGTGCAAAACCCACTTGGCGCCAAGCGTGTTGATGGCGCGAATGCGCTTCGATTCGTTGCTCGCGGCAAGCCGGGCAATCTGCGCGTCGACGTTCTGCTCGGCGGTTTGCTTCGAGGTTGCCGAGGCGATGACGGCCTGGCGGTGCTTCATTGCGTGATCCATGATTCCCTCCGTTTGCGTTGTTTTGCTGCTGGAGTGAATAATAGGATGACTAATATTAGTGAGTCAATAGCCCGACTGATATTTTTTCATTGAACGCAAAAAATCCGCCCAGCTGGCGGCTGATCGGAACGGCTGGTCTTTCCGATGACGCCGCTTGATACGCGGCGCCATGATGTTGTAATCTAGTCGGGCGATCTGCATGGCATGCAATCGTAACGCGCACTCTTTCAATCGCGTTACGAGGACCGCCACCATGACCAAGCGTGCAGCCGTTTTACTGCCGTCGCAACTTCGCCATCTACTTCGCGTCACCGAAGCAACAAGCCGCCACCCCGAACGGGATGTGCTGATTCTGTGGCTCGGCTTCTCCTGCGGTATGCGCGTCACAGAAACCGCCCGCCTGACCGTCGCCGACGTTCTGCATCCATCGGGCCGACTGCGCAGCGAAATCAGCCTGCGCGCCGAGATTACCAAGGGCTGCCGGCAGCGCCTGGCCTACCTGACCAACCCGAAGCTAATTGCCGCAATGGACCGGTACATAGAGTGGCGCAATGCCAAGCGCTTCGGTTGCTCGCTAGATGGCCGGCAGTATCGCGGCCTGATGCCAGCGACCAAGCTAATCCTGACGTGGAAGGGTGGCCCCTACGAACTCAATACGAAGCGGGCCAGGAACGCGGCCGGCGAGGTTGTCGAGTACCTGGCGGCCGACAGCTTGCAGACTTACATCAAGGGACTGTACCGCGCTGCGGGCCTATTCGATGCCTCAAGCCACTCTGGCCGGCGCACGTTCGCATCCAGGCTCATGGCGGCAGGCGAATCGCTTGAAACCGTACAGGCGCTGCTCGGCCATGCCGAACTCGATCACGTCATGCCCTATCTGGAAGTCAATCCCGCAACGATGCGAGAAATGTTCGCCGAGGTGCTATGATGAAACATTGGTGTTTCATATGGCGCATGGAAGATGGAGATAGCAACGATGTACGGCGAAGACGCTCAAGCAATCAGGAAACAGTGCGGACTGACGCAGAGCGAGCTTGGCCTGCTCTGGCGAAAAAGCCGTGTTCAGATCGGCCGGTACGAGAAGGCGCAGCAGGCCGTGGAGCCGCAAGTTGCGTCTGCTTATCGCGGATTGGCTGCTGAATTATCGAAAAGAAATGCAACATAGGTGTTGCGTTAATGATTCACCAGTGATACATTAGAGTCACTAAAGAAGCATTAACGCAACCAACAAAGGAAAACGCACCATGAAAATCTCTCTGCAAAAGTTGTTGGTCATTCGCCAGCGCGATTTCAATGTCCTGAACCGTGCATTTTCGGAAGGCCTTGGTGAGCGCTACATGGACCCTGAGTATTCGCTGACGCGGGAAGATGCCAAAAAGGTCGCAGTCGTGATTGAGCGCCTGGCTGACGACGCAGACAAAGATGAAGGAATGTTCCCGCTGACGCCTGACCAGAAATGGCAAGCCATCACCGAAGTCAATCAGGCCGCCGAAGCGTTCCGTAGCCTGCTGGCTGATTTTGATCTGTAGCCCAAGGAAAACGACCATGCCGGCCAAAACTCTTCAAGAGCGACAGGTTGACGCAGATGTTCGCTGCCGCCACTGGCTTGCCTTGGCGACGGACGCGAACGAAGCGGGCGACAGGGCCAAAGCAGAGCGGTGTGAAGACAAAGCGCGATTCTGGAATGATCGATGGAATCATCTGTGCGGCCGTGGCGAACGCCCGGCGCCGAAAGAATAGGAAAACGGACTGTGGAAGCCGAACTGACAAAGAGCGAACGTAATCAGATCGCCGAGATTCTCAATCGCAGAGCCAATGAGATTGCCGGTTTCAGCGGAGACTACAGAAAAGAAGGCAATCACTTCGGCAGCGTAGAGCTTGCGCTGACCCGAGAAATTGAGCGTCTTCGCCGACTGGCAGAGCGGGTAAGCCCGCATGAGCCTGAAGACGATGGCGACTAACAAGGAAAAGGAACCGGCATGAACAAGCAAGAATTTGTTGCGCAAGAGGTTGCGAAGAACAAGTCAACATTCGGGCGCTGGCACTCGACAAGAAAACGAGACTCGGCTGAACCAATGAAATTGATGTTCGAGCCTGCTCCGAGAAACGAACTTGAAGCATTGCAGCATGGCAACGCGCTGGCGAATACCGGAAACTATCCGGTAGGGACAAGCGAGTGTTTCAACGTCGGCATCTCAGGAGGTTGCGGGCCGGATTGCTTTGTGTATCGCAAGGGTGAATGCGGAGAGCCGCAGGAGATGCTACCCGGACTCGATTCTGACGGCCTGAAACTGCACGCAGAGCTATACGGACCTTACGTTAAGTAAACGCCACGGAAAAGACATGAGCCGCAAATGTTCAGGTTGTCAGCACTTCCAAAAAATGCGCCACTTGGCCGGCAACTCTGGGCTGTGTTTGTTGCGCGATGGGCGGGTCGACGAAGACGGCGGCTGCCAGCTCTGGAAAGCCATCCCATTTGACCGGGCCGCCGACAAAAAACGCGTTCAATCCGAGTTGGCGCAACCTGAATAGGAAAAGGGGAATGAAAACGCGATGTTGAAAGAACGTTTTTTAGCTGCGGTTGGTATCAAAACGCTGACCGCTCAGGTGACGGAGCATTGCAAGTCGCTCGGGTGGCCGGATGATGCTGCGAATGAAGCGGCCACGGACGCCGTTAGGCTTGCACAGGGCAACGAGGCTCTGAACCCAACAGCGCTCCATGAAGTGCTTAGCGAAGTTTGCCGAACCGCATAACGCATAGGAAAATGAAGGAACGTGACAAAGAAACAAGATCTATATCCTCTTCCGGGGTTTCCGAAAGAGAGCAAATTCACAAATCTCGGCGATGTGTCTGAGTATTTGCACGGAGAAAAGATCACCTGTTTGATTTGCGGCAGATCCTATAAGGCACTAACCGGACACATCAGCAAGCACGGAATTAGCTCCGATGAATACAAAGAGCGATTTGGCCTTCCGTTCAGGACTGGCTTAACAAGCCAAGGAACAAAGGCAAAAAACAAAGAGAATGGCGATAAAAACGTGCTTCGTCTTGGCGTCATGCGATCAATGATTGATCGTGCAGCGCAGAGTGCAGCCACAAAAACACAAAGAACAAGCGCAGCAAAGGTTCTTCAGTCAAAGATAAATGTTTCTAAAGCACCAGTTTCCGAATCTCCTTTTTCCATTGGAGATGCCATCGCTATTTTTAAGCACATGGTTGATTTCAATGTCTCGTTAAACAGTGCAGTAAAGGCGACTGGAATTATGGGAATGACCGCCTTCTGGAAGATGCTTAGTAGGCATCCGGAAGAACTCATTCCAGAATACGAGGAAGCTCGGTCGCGGGTATCAAAAGGAAGAACCAATCCTTTGATTAAGATTCAAGACGTAATAGCCGATGTTCGAGGGCAGCGATTGGCCGGTGTTCCACGGGGCGTAATAGCTGAGAAGTATGGAATACATGTCGAATATGTCTCAATCCTTGAGCGCGGTTACGACAAGCGAAATAGATAAGAAAAGGAACGACCATGGGATTGGATTGCTCTCACAACGCTTGGCATGGTGCATACGGCGCGTTTATGCGGTGGCGAAAGATGCTGGCGGAAGTGGCCGGATTGCCGCCTCTTGAGCTGATGGATGGGTTCTACTCCAAACTGGGCAGCAAAGGCCCGGGAATACCGACTCTGTATCACGGGATTAATACAAACGAGCCTGCTTTTGGTCATGAATCTCGGCCGCACCTGGCGGAAATTGATGACCATCTGCCGATCCAGTGGGATTGCTTAAAGCCTAGCCCGCTCCATGAGTTGCTTTACCACAGTGATTGCGATGGCGAAATTGCAGCCGAGAACTGCGGACCGATTGCTGACGCGCTTGAAGCGCTCATTCCGCTTCTTCCAGATGAGCAAGCCGGTGGACACATTTGTCATTGGCGCGAAAAGACACAACAGTTCGTTGATGGCCTTCGGGCTGCTGCTGCTGCCGGCGAAGCGCTTGATTTTCACTAGCAACTAACACCACGGAAAAGAACGCCATGATTTTTGACGACATGCGTCGGGAGGTGAAGGAGTTGCTGGCCCTGGTCCGCAAGGATGAGCAGTATTGCGCTGCGGTGATGTCGGGAGAAGTTGATCCGAGCGCCGAGGCCGTTGCCGAGCATGTCCGCCGCGCCACTCGCATTGCTGAACTCACTGACCACTACGGTCTGCGCTAACCAGGAAAAGGAACGGTGATGGAATGGCAACCGATTGAAACTGCGCCGAAGGACGGGACTCTGTTCCTAGGATGGGTTGGCGCAGAGAGGTGGAGTAGCCCTGACGGCGAATGCTCAAGCTGCGCGCATGACGTATCGCAAGTTGATTTTTGTTGGTGGCGCGCGGCGCATGAGTCAACAGAAGGCGGGTTCTTTGATAATTCATCTGGCCAGATAGGCGATGCGCAAGACGTAACCCACTGGATGCCACTGCCGGCACCGCCTTCTAACTGACTAGGAAAATGATCATGGCTGACCTTCACCTGAACCTGAAAGGCGAATACTTCGACCAGATCAAAGCCGGTACGAAGCTGTTTGAATTTCGCCTGGTGTCGAAGTGGGCAAAACGCCTTGAAGGAAAGTCATTCGACCGAATTTTCATCAAGCGCGGATATCCGAAAACCGGCGATACCGAACGGATCATTGAACGACCATGGCGCGGCTTTGAGTTACAGACGCGAATGCACCCGCACTTTGGCCCTGATCCGGTTGAAGTCTTCGCAATCCGCGTCAATTGAACAGAAGGTAAAACGCGAAATCACAGCCCGGCGTCCTCACGGATAGCCGGGCTTTTAAATGGCAACTATGACTAAGGTTATAATTCTGCCAATGAGACGACGCGGCCCATACGCAATCAATGCAGTACGTTCAACCGAAACGGCACAAGTTCTTCGCGAACTAGCCGACCTCGCCGAACGCGGGGAGGTAATTGGTATAGCATATGTTGCAATCCGTCCGAATCGAAAAGTCATTGCCGCAACCGCTGGCGTTGCTACCGCCGATCCTCCACTAGTGACGCACTGGCTTGCAAAGCTGTCCCATGTTCTACTTGAATCCTAAAAAGCAAACGGCAGGCTTCCACCCCGCCGTCTCCGCGCGCAGCCACTGCAAACCCAAGAAGTTTGCCCCGCCGGATCATTGCTCTCCCTCAGCCCGCTTTCGCGGGTTTTTTTTTGCATCCGGCGCATCGCTATCAATTAGTAGGTGACCAAGAAATCGATTCGACGATGGGGAGGATTCTGCCACCACTACCGGTTTTCCGGTATTAGACGAACGGCATAGTTTGCCGGATATTTCAGATTCTACAGCGCGCTCATTTGGCACCAGATCGGAATAGTCGAGGCCAAAGGCTTTCAGCACGCCACTCACCGCCGCCTTGATCTGTGCATAAGTAACGGACGGCACTTCATTGGAAACAGAAGGCGGCGCAGACAGTGATCTTGATAGCACCCTGTTGGCGGCCGTTGCCTTTATCGAGCCAGAAATCACCATTGTCGACGCAAGCGATGGGCTTATTTCCGCCGGATCAACTTCCATCGCTTCGGAAAACTTGCACAGCGCCGGAAGATTGAGCGGGATTTTCCCGTTCATGTACTGGCTGACCGTTCCCTGCGTTTTCCATCCGCAAGCCTCGGCAAGCGACTCCTGGGTCAGATTCTTGTGACTTTTCTTCTCGCGGATAAAGACGGCTTTCAGTCTTTCTGCGTCGGCGAGTTGCTCTTCAGTTAGTGGTTGTGCTGGCATGGTTGGATTATCAGCCTCGCTAATGAGCAAAACAAACAGTCAGACTATTGACGTGCAACAATAGTCCGACTAATATTCGTGGGCCAATCATTAGGACCGCCCATGAAACTCAACGAATTCCTTGATGTGAAGAGCCTGTCGCAATCGGACTTTGGCGCTCTTCTTAAGCCGCCCGTGTCGCAGGGCTTGGTCAGTCAATGGATCAACGGCACGACTCGCGTAACGCTTGAACGCGCCATTGAGATCGAAGACCTGTCGGCCGGCGACGTTACAACCCGCGACTGCTTCGAAATGTACAAGGCAGCCGCCTAATGCTTTCCATGATGTCTCCCTCCTGCGGTGTGACACCCGCGCTTGGCCCGGTCGGCTTAAACGCTGGCCGGGCATCTTTTTGGTTCGGTGGTCGTTTCGCATGGCTGCCTTCCTCCTTGATTGCAGAGTAGGGCGATATGAGCGCAATCGATAGCAACTCCGAATTGCTGATTCGCCGGGGTATTGCGGGTCGTACCGGAAAACAGGTAGCCGAGGCCATCGGCACGGACGACACGTTCATCAGCCGATTCCTGTCCGGCGAACGCGGCCTGAAGATCGATCAGATTGGCCCGGCGCTTGCCGCCATGGGCCTGAAGCTGGTCGATGCCGAAGAGCAGACGATTAACCCGAAACGCCTTGAGGCTCTGGAATACCTGGCCGGCGAATCGCTTGGGGTCACGAAATGACCGTACAGATTGAAGAATTCATCCTGGGCGCGATCTGCGTTGCGCCGTTCGTTGTTGTCGGCTGTGGCCTGCTTTACATCCTGCTGGCCGGCGATCAATGCGAGGAGGAGGGCTGATTATGTTCGACACCTCCGCCCAAGTCCTTGCGCTGAAGCGCATCGCCACCGACGAGAGCCATTCGAAGATGGCCGGCGTTAATCAAATTCCATCGCTGACGCGCTGCAAATGCTGCGGCGGACGGCGTACTACTCGCAGCGGATCGTTTGATGCTGGCGGTGCTTTTACGTGCCACGGGTGCGGGAGGAAGGCATGAAACCTACCGAAATCATTGGCAACTGCCATCTGTATCTCGGCGATTGCCGGGAAATTCTGCCGCATATTCCGAAGGTTGATCTTGTGCTTACAGATCCACCTTATGGGATTGGCATGGACGGTGGGAATGTTGGGTACAAAGGATTAAATGATTTTGAAAAACTTGATTGGGATAAGCAACCGCCATCAAAAGAACTGATTGATAGCGTCGTTTCTCTTGGTTCAAGCGCAATTCTTTGGGGTGGAAACTACTTTGAACTTCCGCCTTCTCGCTGCATTTTGGTTTGGGATAAGGGCGCTGGGTTTAAGGGGAGAACCTATGCAGAGGCAGAACTAGCATGGACGTCGATGGATGCAAATGTCCGCGTGATTTCACATGACCCGCTGGCGAATCGGGATTACAGCGGGAAGTATCACCCAACAATGAAGCCAATCCGAGTCATTGAATGGTGCATAGATTTGGCACCAAAAAACACGGATACCGTAGCCGACCCATTCATGGGAAGCGGCACCACAGGCGTGGCATGCGCCAACATGGGCAAGACCTTCTACGGCATCGAGCGCGAACCTAAGTATTTCGACATCGCCTGCAAGCGCATCGAAGCCGCCTATGCACAAGGGAGGTTATTCGCATGACCCTGAACGTCGTCAAATTCCCCGAGCACTACGCCGCGCAGAACATTCCGGAGGCTTTGCGCATTCTTGCTGATGCTATTGAGGCCGGCGAACACGGCGCGGCGCACACGCTGCTATGGGTGATCGATGCCGGCGATGGCGAGATTGATATCGGTCTGTTGGGTAAGGCTGGGGAGACTGGAATCACCGCGCATTTCCTGGCGGCTGTAGCGCAGCGGAAGATTGAAGGGGGGATCGGGTAATGGCCGCCCTCCCATATATTCAACTTTACGTTGCTGACTATTTGGCTGACACGGCGCACCTTAACGCGGCCCAGCATGGAGCTTACCTGCTCCTAATAATGAACTACTGGCAGCGAGGAAAGCCACTCGACAACCGCAACGAACGTTTAGCGAACGTTGCACGAATGTCAAACGAAGAATGGCAACAAAACCGCGACGACATCGCCGAATTCTTCGTCATCAATGGCGATGAATGGTCGCACCCGAGAATTGATGCTGATCTTGCTGCGGTTGGTGCCAAATCAACCAAAAACAGCGAGGCAGGCAAGGCTTCTGCTGCTGCAAAAAAGGCGAAGAAACAACAAGCGCTCAACGAGCGTTCAACGAACGTTGAACAAACGTTCAACCAAGCAGAAGCAGATACAGAAGCAGATACAGATATAAAACCCCTACCTTCTAGCGTGTCGTGTACTCAACCGGTGAACGGCACGCGCAAAGGCTTGGTCTGCGGACTACTCCGCAAGGCCGGAATGGCTGACGCCGCTCCGCACTACCTCGATGAATCGACCTGGGGGCAGATTCTCGCCAAGCGCACCAACGAGGAAATCATCGAGGTGGCGAAAGCCAAGATGGCCGCTATGCCGAACCAACGAATTGGCCTGAAGTACATCGCCAAGGCCTTGCTGGATGACCCGCAACAAATCACCGCCAACGCCCGCGCCTCTCCGACTCGACGGCAAACCGTATCCGACGAACGAAAAGCCGCATCGATGATTTTGACCGGGAGAAGCCCAAGCCATGAACGACCGACTGCCAACACTGAACGCGATATCACCGCCGATTGCCAGCGCATTGCCTGACAACTGGATTTCGAAAATCTTCTCGAAGTTCGAGGCCCGGTATGGCTCGCTGTTCATCGACCGCTGGCGCGATTGCGACATGGAGAACGTCCGCGAAACGTGGGCCGAAGAACTGGCCGGCTTCCGAGACCAACCGGAGCGCATCGCCTACGCACTGCGGGCCTTGGGAGACCAGCCATTCCCGCCGACGCTTCCCGAGTTCATCGCTGCGTGTCGCCGGGCGCCAGCTACGCAGTCTGGCCTGGCGCTGCCCCACAAGCCAACCGCCGACGAAATCGAGCGCAACCGGGAGATGGCCGAGAAGGTCGCTGCATCCGTCAAGGCCAAGCCATCGGACGGCATCGACACGCATTGGGCAACGCATCCGCGAGGATCAATGCACCTGAAACTCATTTTCGACGCAGCCAAGCGTGACCAGCGCTTCGAGCCGTGCATTGCCGAGATGGTCGAGAAGGGCATCTGCACCGATGACGGACATCTGCTGAAGGTCTATCGAGATCGCCAGTGGCAACCGGTTCAGAGGCGCGCAGCATGACCAACGCCCAGCGCCACGAACTTGCCCGCGAGCTTTTCGAAGAACGCGCCGCCGTCCTGCAGTTCGAGGCTGGCATGCCGAAGGACGAGGCCGAGCAACTTGCCCGGAACGAAACGGCGGAATGGCTGAAGGCGCATCCGGTCGAGGTGGTGAAGTGATCGGAAGCCGCCTCCCCAGCATGACCGAGGCTGTCGAGATCATCGGGCAACAGCTATCGCGCAGCGGCCAGGCTCGCCAGTTGCGCCACATGCGGGAAACGCAGGGCGAAGAATTCGCTCAGCAGGTCAAGGCAAAGGCCGTTCAGGCCGGAAAGGTTCGAAAGAAATGATCGTGAAATTCACCGTTCCCGGTGCTGTAGTCGGCAAGGGCCGCCCGAGGTTCGCCAAGCGCGGCGCGTTTGTCTCGACTTACACGCCGGAGAAGACCGCGAACTACGAAAACCTCGTAAAGCTCGCCGCGCATCGCGCCATGGATGGGCAGGAACCGTATGCAATCGCTGTCAGATGCACGATTGATGTCTCGGTAATGCCTGCGCTTAGCTGGAGCAAGAAAAAGCGAATAGAAGCGCTTTCTGGCGTTTCGCGTCCGACGAGTAAGCCGGATTTGGACAACGTCGCCAAGGGCATTCTCGATGCGATGAACGGCGTCGTGTTCAAGGACGACTGCCAGGTTGTCGAGTTGGTGTTGCGCAAGCGGTATGCGGAGACGGCGCAGGCTGTTGTGGAGGTGGTCGAAGCATGAAGGCACTCCCAGCCCGCGCCTACCGCGACCCGCTCGAAGTCCTGATCGGCAAGGAAAACGCCGTCGAGAACCGAATCGCCGGCTGCAAAGGATGCAAGCACCTGAGCTTTGATGCCTCAGGGGAAAAGATTTACACCAGTTGCGGACGTGGCCGGAAGGTAGGACGCAAGGGGAAATGCACGCTTTACAGGGAGATGGAATGAGCCTCACGACAAAGCAGGAAAAGTTCGCGCAGGAAGTGGCGAGCGGGAAGAGTCAGGCAGATGCGTACCGGGCGGCTTTTGACTGTGCGCGGAGTAAGCCGGAGACGGTCATCAAGCGGGCTAGCGAACTGATGACAAACAGGGATATTGCGGGGAGGGTCGATGAACTCAAGGCCCAGCTGTCGGAAAAGTCGCTATGGAAGCGCGAAGACAGCGTCCGAATCCTTGCTGATATCGCCACCGACGCCGATGCCAGCCGGAAGGATAAAACTGCTGCCGTGCGCGTCCTGAATGACATGCATGGGTTCAATGAGCCGCTGAAGATCGAGCACAGCGGCACCGTGACCGCCATTACCCGGCGCGTGGTTGATAAGAAGGCGGGCGGCCAATGACCGAGCTAGTAATCGACACTCCCCGCGTCTATCTCCCGCTGCTCGGCCCGGCCCGCTACAAAGGCGCCTGGGGCGGCCGAGGCTCCGGAAAATCACACTTCTTTGCCGAATGCATTGTCGAGGAATCGCTTGCTGCGAAGACTGATATCGTCTGCATCCGCGAAGTGCAGAAGTCGCTCAATCAGTCGGTCAAAAAGCTGATCGAGGCCAAGATTGAAGCGATTGGCGTGCAGAGTGAATTCCGTGTCCTGAACACGCACATCGAGTCGGCGAATGGCGGGCGCATCATCTTTCAGGGCATGCAGAACCACACGGCCGACACGATCAAGTCGTTGGAGGGCTATCGCATCGCCTGGGTGGAAGAAGCGCAGAGCTTGAGCCAGCGCAGCCTTGACCTGTTGCGCCCGACCATTCGCATGGAAGGCTCTGAGCTTTGGTTTTCATGGAACCCGCGCAACAAGACCGACCCGGTCGACGCGCTGCTGCGGAGCGATTCAACGCCGCCAGGCGCGGTCGTGGTCAATGCCAACTATTCGGACAATCCGTTTCTGCCGAGCGTGCTGCTTGCCGAAATGGAATATGACCGCAACCGCGACCCGGACAAATACGCGCATGTCTGGCTCGGCGGCTACGAGCAGCACAGCGAGGCCCGCGTGTTCAAGAACTGGACTGTCGAGGAATTCGAGGCACCGGCCGGCGCCGTGTTCAGGCTGGGCGCTGACTGGGGCTTCTCGGTCGATCCTTCGGTTCTAATCCGCTGCTATCTCGAAGGCCGGCGCCTGCTGGTCGATTACGAGGCGTACATGGTCGGCTGCGAAATCGATCAACTGCCCGACCTGTTCGACCGCGTGCCGGATTCGCGCAAATGGTTCATCACCGCAGACTCAGCCCGGCCAGAAACGATCAGCTACATGCGCAAGCATGGCTTCCCGAAGATCAACAGCGCAATCAAGGGCGCCGGCAGCCTGGAAGAAGGCGTCGAGTTCCTGAAGTCTTACGACATCGTTGTGCATCCGCGCTGCACGCACCTAATCGACGAATTGACGCTCTACAAGTACAAGACCGACCCGCTCACCGGTCAAGTGCTGCCGATTCTCGATGACAAGGACAACCACGTAATCGACGCGCTGCGCTATGCCTGCGAAGGCGTGCGCAAGGCCAGCAAGCCGGCCGAGAAGAAAACCATTGTTCGCCGGCCAATGGGTGCCGGTAGCTGGATGGGAGGCTGATTTGATCGCGCACATCGACATGCTGCTTTCGCGCTGGGCGCGGTGGTCCATATCGACGGAATCGCGTGCGGTTGGTTACCCGAGCACGTCGCCGATGTTCAGGGATTCGCCGTCATCTGGCGTGTTCAAGTCGGCTGAGCCGTTCGGGATTGGCGCGTCTGATTTCGGCGACGTGACGCGCGCCGTCGATTCCCTGCCGATCCTGCTAAAGCATTGCGTCATCGAGTATTACAAGCGCAACGGCGGGGCTGAAGCGGTGGCCGGCCGGCTTGGGATCAAGAAAAGCGTGATGTTCAAGTATCTGCATACCGCCCATGAGCAGATCGGCGTGTTTATTGATGCAATTGCGGTTGGTGGGTAGGCAGATGGTTATAGAACAGATTGCCCACAAGAAAATGCATAGACACGCCCCGAGCCTGCGAGTTAGGTGGGCGTTGGAGCGGATCAGTCGTGACAGATGGATACCGGGGATGGAAATTAAACGAATTGCGTTTTCGCTAAGCAAATGCGCATCGCCTTGCTCGTGGGCTGCTGTAGAGAAGGCTGCTCTTCCCCTTGAGTGCTGGACCATTGGAATGCTGCGCGGAAAACCACCTGCCAGCCGTTATGACCGTGACTTTTTTGACTTCGTTAGGGTTTTGTATAAAAAGAAATTCACCGGGGTATCTGGCGAATATCAAATATTTTTACTTTTAAGCCGGAGATTGAAATGAGCAATGAAATTATTACTGACGTGCGGAATTTTGGAGATGCAAGGCGGCTGATTATCCAGACGATAATGCAGATCCGCGACGGAGGCCTAGATGTTTCGCAAGGTATGGCAATCGCCGCAAATATGAAGGTTCTGAACGACAACATTCAGTGCGAAATAAACGCTGCAAAACTCTGCTTGCAGGCCGAAGAGCGCGGCCATAGCTTCGGGAGGATTGTGACGATGGGCCAGCGCGCAATCGGAAGCAATGAAACCTAGAGTGTAAAATAGCGTTTGACTATTACTATCAGTGTGACTATAGTTCGAACAAATCGATAGTATCCAGTCAATGCGCCCGGAGGCCACAAGCCTACCGGGCGTTTTTGCGTCAACGGGGCCAGAAATGAGCGAGTCAGCGAAGAAAACCGGCGATGAGAAGATCATCGAAGAGGCGCTGAAACGCTTCAAGTATTGCGAGGAAGCGGAGAACGAAAACCGCACTCGCGCGCTTGAAGACCTCAAGTTTTCGCTGGGTGAGCAGTGGCCCGATGAAGTGCGCCGGGCCCGCGAGAACGACCCGAACGGCGCTCGCCCGTGCCTGACCGTCAATAAGCTCGGCCAATACGTGCGCCAGGTCGTCAATGACTCGCGCCAGAACAAGCCGGCGATCAAGGTTCGCCCGGTAGATTCCGGCTCTGATCCCGAAGTTGCTGACATGCTGCAGGGGCTTGTTCGTCATATCGAGGACAACAGCCGGGCCGACATCGCCTACGACACGTCCATCGAGTTCGCTGTCCGCGCCGGGTTCGGCTTTATCCGCGTACTGACCGACTACGCCGACGACGAGTCATTCGAGCAGGATGCATTTATCAAGACGGTGCGAAATCCGTTCTCCTGCTACCTCGACCCGGATCATGTGAATGTCGACGGTAGCGACGCCCGTTACGGCTTCTGCTTCGATGACATTCCGCGCGACGTTTTCGAGGCCGATTATCCGAACGCTGACCCGTGCCCGTTCGATGACAACGAGAAGTCCGGATCGGGATGGATTGGCAAGGACACAATCCGCATCGCCGAGTATTTCCGCATCGAGGAAAGCCCGGCCACAGTCTGGCAAGCCGCAGACGGCACCATTTCACGCATCGAGATCAAGGGCGCCCCGTCGCGCACAATCCGGCAGAAAAAGGTGGTCTGGTACAAGCTGACCGCCAACGAGGTGCTTGATCGCCAGGAATTCCCCAGCAAGTTCATTCCGATTGTCCCGGTGTATGGGCACATCATCGACGTTGCCGGCCAGCGCCAGGTTACCGGCCTGATCCATGACGCCATCGACGGCCAGCGCATGTACAACTACAGCGTGTCGGCCTACGTCGAGCGCGTGGCGCTTGTCCCGAAGGCGCCTTTCATCGCCGCTGAAGGCCAGATCGAGGGCCACGAAAGCGAGTGGGCCAACGCCAATACATCGAATATGCCGGTCCTGACCTACAAGCCGACCGACATCAACGGCACGCCAGTTCCGCCGCCGCAGCGCCAGCCCGGCGCCGACGTGCCCACCGGCTGGCTGCAGGCCATGCAGATGACCGAGCACGACATTCAGTCGGCGCTCGGCATGTACAACGCCGCCATCGGGGCGCCGTCCAACGAGAAGAGCGGCAAAGCCATCATGGCCCGCCAGCGCGAAGCGGACAACGCAACGTTCCACTTCATCGACAACCTGTCCCGCTCCATTCGCCAGGTCGGCCGCATTCTGATTGATCTGATCCCGAAGATTTACGACACGCAGCGTGTCGTGCGCATCCTGGGCGAAGACGGCAGCGTGGAGACGGCGGAAATCAATCCGGACAGCGAGGCGCCGATGGTTGAGCGCACGGACAACGCCGGCAACGTGATCGCCAAGATTTACAACCCGACGCTTGGCAAGTACGACGTTTCAATTACCGTTGGCCCGGCCTACACGACGAAGCGCCAGGAGGCGGCCGATTTCATGACGCAGGTTGCGCAGGCCAATCCGCAGATGATGCAGATCATCGGTGACCTGATGTTCAAGGCGATGGACATGCCATACGCCCAAGAAATCGCCGAGCGCCTGAAGCTGATGCTGCCGCCTGAAATCAAGCAACACGAAGAGGGTGAGAAGCAACAGCAGCAGCAACAGGTTCCGCCGCACGTTCAGCAGGCAATCATTGTTGCCGGTCAGCAGATCGAGCAATTGCAGGCCGCGCTGCAGCAGTCGCAGCAGCAGATTGAGGCAATGGCCGGCGACAAGCAGGCCGAGCAGCAGAAGCTGGCAATCGACGAGCAGAAGCTGCAGATTGAGAGCTACAAGGCCGAAACCGACCGCATGCAGGTTCAGCTTGAAGCCATTCAGCGCCAGAACGAAGCGAGTGCTTCACCGGTTGAAGGCCAGGCGCATGAGGCGCAGGAATCCGCTGTTCTGCAGGCGCTGATGGAGCGCATTGATGCCATCGCTCAAGCCATTGCGCAGCCGCCGCAACAACCGGTTCAGGTATTCGTTGAGGGCGGGCAGAAGCCAGTCATAAAGCGCAGCAGGGCCGTAAAGCAGGGCGACGGTTCATGGGCAATGGAGAGCTTCGAAGAGCCAATCCAAGAACAGGAGCCGGTCAATGTCTAAGTCACTTCCCCGAGGAATCCGCAACAACAACCCGGGCAACATCGAGCGCGGGAAAGATCGCTGGCTTGGCATGTCTGCCGACCAGTCTAGCGACCAGCGCTTTTTGGTGTTCGACAAGCCAGAAGCCGGCCTGCGAGCCATCATGCGCGTACTGATCAACTACCAGGAGCGCCACGACATCAAGACCGTTCGTGACGCGGTTAATCGCTGGGCGCCGCCTGGAGAGAACAACTCTGGCGCCTACGTACAGCATGTTGCGCGCTTGACCGGGCTTGATCCTGACGAGCCGGTTGATTTCCTCGATGAGTACATTTGCACATCGGTTACCCGGGCAATCGTCAGGCATGAGAATGGCGACCCGCGAAGCTACGGCAAGGATGACTGGTTTGGCGATGACGTGTATCAGCGCGCCGCCGTAATGGCGGGGTTTGATCCAAAGGCAAAGCCGCTGACGCAATCGCGCACGGTTGCGGGCGCCGTAGTTGCCGCGGCGGGAACGGTTGGCACGGTGATTGCCGACCAGGCGTCAGGCGGGCTTCCGATCAATGCGCAGGACGTTTCGGCAGCGGTACAGGTCGTTGCTCCGTTCCTTGGTGCGTCCGTGATGGCCGTCCTTTCTCCAGTGGCAACGATTATCGGCCTTGGCCTGACCGTTTATGCCCGCTGGGACGATGCTCGCCGGAAGATTCGCTGATGATCGAGCAAAATCGAAGCGCCCATGACGGCGTTGCTGCTGAAATCAAAGCGTTCGTGCACGACGAACTGGCAGAACACGAAGCCCGTGAGGCGAAGTTCATTGCTGAGCAAATCGACAAAGTGATGGCCGCTTTTCCGAACAAGGATTTGGAAGGTCACTGCGATTTTCACCAGGCCAAGATCGATGCCGCCAAGGCTGAAGAAAAGTTTTGGTCCGAACTGAAGCTCGACCTCGCCAAAAAAGGCCTTTGGGGAATAATCACGGTGCTGGCCGGGATGATCGTCCTGGGCTTTGGCGCATGGGTCAGCACGATTTCGCACGGGGCGGTTAAATGAGTACGAATTTCCCGGGCGCGCTCGATGCGCTGACCAATCCGGCCGCAACCGATGGGCTGACCGGCCACGCAGCGCAGCACTCGAACGCCAATGATGCGATTGAGGCGCTGCAGGCAAAGGTAGGGGTTGATGGCTCGGCCGTACCAACGTCGCTCGATTACAAGGTTGCCGCGCTCGCCTCCGGGAAAGAGGACAAGACGAGCAAGGGTGTTGCTGGCGGATATGCCGGGCTGGATGGGTCGGGGAAGATTCCATCCTCGCAACTGCCGAGCTATGTTGACGACGTGCTTGAGTTCGCCAATCTTGCCGCGTTCCCGGCAACCGGTGAGGCTGCGAAAATCTACATCGCGCTCGACACTAACAAGATGTATCGCTGGAGCGGCTCGGCTTATGTCGAGATCGTTTCTTCGCCGGGGACTACCGACTCTGTAACCGAGGGTTCGACGAACCTGTATTTCACGTATCAGCGGGTACGCGATACGGTTTTGACTGGGCTGTCGACGGCGACGAATGCAGTTATTGCGGCCGGGGATAGCGTTCTTGCTGCGCTCGGGAAACTGCAAGCACAGATTTCAGGTAAGCAAGATACGCTTGTTTCTGGCGTCAATATAAAGACCGTGGGTGGCAGTTCCATTCTTGGAAGTGGGAACATAGCCATATCCGGGGGGACTGGTATTTCTACGGTTGTCGGAATTAGAGGGATGAATAATTCCACGACACCAAATACGAAATACGATGTTATTGCCTCCCAGGTTCAATGCCGAGACGTAAGCACTGGGCAAGTTTCCGGAATCTCAAATCCGGCAACGATAACAAATGATATTTCAGCAGCCGGGCCGGTAGCCAATGGCAGAGATCAATCTGGCGCATTTTCAAATTCAAGCTGGATTCATTTGTACTACATCTACAATGGAAGCGCGCTAGCTACTATTTCAAGCGCCTCTCCGCCATCTACAGGACCGACACTTCCGTCTGGATACACGAGCTGGTCTTATATCTGCGCCCTGCGGATTAACGGGTCTGGTCAGATAGTAAAAAGCAGGCTTTGCGGTTCTTTCGTGGCTTATGAGTCAAGGCAGGTTGTGCTTGCCTCTGGGACGGCAAGTACAGAAACATCGATTGATATATCTCCGTTTGTTCCGCCAAACGCATTGCAGGCTCAATACGAGATGTATAACGAAGGCATTGCAAGCTCTTCTGGCGCAATCGATGGAACAATTATTTTGAGGATAGTTCCAGGAAGTAATTTTTTCGCGTCACTGATCCGCATGAGCGGGCTTGCAAATTCGGCCGAGTCAATTAACTTCCCGGCCGTAAGTATTATTCCGAACATATCACAGACCTTGTATTACTTGGTTTCAGTGACAGCCGGAACGCCAAGGCTCTCGCTTGTAATTGAAGGGTATTACATACCCAACGGTGATTCTTAATGACCATTTACGACGATCCGCTAGTAACCTACGACGGCGCCCCAACCGACGCAACGTTCAACCAGATGAACGACCGCATCACGGAAGTATGGGGTCGCCTCGGTCTAGATTGGTCCGCGCCGCTCGCCCAAACGGAAACCCGAATCGAATTCGGCGCCGTCCGCATGGTCGTCTCAGAAAACGACACAACGGTCACCGTCACCCGAACCTAAATGCTCAACGCGCGCTCAATCGCCACGCTCGGTATCGGGTTCGGGGCGGGGCAAGTTGCGCGCATTGGTTTGTGGCCGACCGGAGAGCGACCGAAGAAGCCCAGCGTTGAACTGCTGGGAGGCGGCGGATCGTATCGCCCATTCAGCGGGCCGCAAAGTGAGGCAGAAAAGCGCGAAGAGCGCGAGCGCCTTGGGATCATCCCGGCCGAGGCAAAGCGGGCAATCGAAGTTGTCGCCCGCATCGAGGCGCGCAGCGTCAATGCCGAGACTGAACAGCGCGCACTTGAAGCGCTGGCCGTTGAGATTGAGCGAATCGAGCTTGAATGGCGCGACTACTACGCCGAATTGCTGCGCGATGCACTGCGCCGGGTGATTGCCGAGCAGGACGAAGAGCAGGCGATTTTGCTGCTGTTGAGTGAAATGTGAACAAGGACAATCGACCATGATGATTCGTTACATCGGCACTGCGGCCGTTCAGGAATACAAATACACGGGCGTGAATGCGCTGTGGCAGCCTGGGCAGAGCGCTATTGTTGATGGAGACAGGCTGAGCAAGTTGCTGGCGGTTTCCGGGTTTGTTGATGACGAAATCGGGAGCGACGAGGTTGATGCTACTGCAAAGACTGATTTGCTTACCGGGGTAATTGATTTGTCGGCGGGCGCCCAGAAGCTCGGACCAATGAAACGCCGGATTGCCCGATCGCTGATCGGTTCGCGATCGGTATTCCACGGCGCTGGCTTTACCGCTATTGGCGCGGCATACACGATCAACCATGAAATCGAGGCACCGGCTCCGTTTGATTTCGTACGCGCTATCGTTTCAAACGGCGGTGCATCAGCCTACACGCTGGGTAATATCAAGTTCGCTGCCGCTGCCGCGTTCGGCGACGACGGCGCATCCCTAACTTGGGTTCAGGGTTCGTTTTCGGCGAATGGCTTGAAAAGCATGCCGCCGGCTACTGCTCAGACGCCGACCTCGTTTTCCATCCCCGCCAAACAGTCAGGCTCTGGCTCCAATGTCGTGCCGGGTATCGCTCTGTCTGACTGGGCGCAGGTATCAAGCCTTGATCGCACTGATGGTGGGAAAAATCACATAATTCAATGCCGAGTGGCATTGCCGTCCGGCGCGAACATCATCTCTGTGTCTGGCGCGAATGAAGCCGCCGTCTTTGACGCACAAGCCGCCTCATCTGGTTTTCGCTTCCGGTCGTCGCTCGCGGCTGGCGACAATGTAACGACCATCGCAGCGCAGGCGGCAATCGCAAGCAATGGCTGGTTCGGCATTCAAGGGATTGAGTTTCTGCACCGCTCGGCAGCAGTACAGATCAGCGAATTTGGTGACTCGACGCAGCGAGGCCAAGGATGGACCGACCAGAATACAGGGCACGTATCGCCAGGGTTCCTCGCTCAAGCGTCAATGAGTTCGCAGAGCAACCCGCTGTTTTACGCGAATCACTGTGTATCTGGTCAAACGTCTGCCGCGTCTCGGGCGACCGCTAAGTGGCATATCGCCAACGCCAATATTGATGTAGCGATTATTCCGTCTTGGTCAGCGAATGACACAGGTTCTGCCATCTTGTCGCAATGGCCCGACATTCTGGCAACCGTAAATTATGCTCTGTCGCTTGGCGTTATCCCTGTGATCGTCAATGCGCTGCCTGAATACACGCTGACACTTTCGCAGGATAACGAACGAAAAGCGTTGAATGCTCGGTTGCTGGCGCTTCGGTCTATTGGCGCCCTAGTAATTGACCGTGATTCCGTCATTACAGACAACGGCGCCCCGGCTCGACAAATTGCTGCGCTGACAACAGAGGGCCGCCATCCAAGCGCGGCCGGATATCAGCTTATCAAGGACAAGTACATTTTTGTGTTCAATCAAATTCAAGCGTCATCCTAATTTCAAAAACATTCCGCATGAACAAAACCAACCGCCTCCGGGCGGTTTTTTTACGCCTACCGATTGGCCTTAATCGGGTTTCTGATCTTGGAGAAAGTCCATGTCCGAAGCAGTAGAACTGCAACAGGCCGCAGTTGAACAAGCGCCTGCAAATGCCGAGCAACAACCGGAAACGGCACCGGAACTGCAGACCAACGCTGATACAGCGGAGCAGGCCAAGCAGGGCGACGATGACGAACATCGCGTTCCGAAGGGCGTGCAAAAACGTATCGACCGACTGACGCAGGAGAAATACCGACTCCGCGCCGAGCTTGATGTTTTGCGGCAGCAACAGCAGCCGCAGACGCAGCAGCGCCAGGAGCCGGCGCAGCAGAGCCAAGCCCCGAAACTGGAGCAGTACGAGAGCATTGAGGAATATCTCGACGCCCTCGCCGAACACAAGGCCGCGCAGAAAGCCGACAAGGTTTTCAAAGAGCGCGAGGCCAGCGAACGGCAACAGCGCCAGCAAACGGAACAGGCGAAGCTGCACGAAGGCTTTACCAAGCAGACCGAGCAAGCACGGCAGGCTTACGACGATTTCGACGATGTTGTGGATAACCCCGACCTACCGATTTCTCAGGCCATGGCCGAGGCCATCATGCGCAGCCAGAACGGCGCAGACGTGGCCTATTACCTGGGCAAAAACCCTGAAGAAGCTCACCGCTTGGCAAGCCTCGATCCGTTCTCCGCGGCCGTCGAAATCGGGCGCATCGCGGCAACCGTTGTAAGACCGCAGCCCCGCAAAGCCTCAAATGCACCGCCGCCGATTCAGCCGGTCGGTACTCGCGCAGCCCCGGTGAAAGACCCGGAAAAGATGAGCACCGAAGAATGGATGAAATGGCGTAACGACCAGTTGCGCAAGCGCTGATCGACAACTGCAAACCAATCAATAACCCGCTCCGGCGGGTTTTTTCATTTCAGGAGCAATACAAATGCCGAATAGCATCCTTACCGCCCAGCAGATCACCCGCGAATCCCAGCGCATCCTGCACCAGAAGCTGAACTTCGTTGGCTCGATCAATCGCCAGTACGACGACTCTTTCGCCAAGACCGGCGCCAAGATCGGCGATACGCTGAAGATTCGCCTGCCGAACGAATACACCGTCCGCACCGGTGCCACCCTGGCCGCGCAGGACACCAACGAAGCGAGCGTGTCCCTCGCTGTTGCGACGCAGAAGGGCGTCGACATGAACTTCTCGACCGCCGAACTGACGCTGTCCTTGGACGACTTCAGCGAGCGGATCATTGCCCCGGCCATGTCCGTGCTTGCCGCGAACATCGAAGCCGATGCGCTGAGCATGGCGCTGGACGTGTATCAGGTGGTCAATAACATCGGCTCGGCAATCACGCTCAAGAGCGCGCTGACCGCTCGCAAGCTGCTGGTCGATGCGCTGGCCCCGGGCGATGCCCGCACGCTGCTGCTGAACACGCAGGACAATCTGGACCTCGTTGATGCGCTCAAGGGTCTGTTCCAAGACTCGAGCGAAATCTCGAAGCAGTACCGCGAAGGCAAGGTCGGCCGTACCGCCGGCTTTGGCGATATCTACGAGAACACGCTGCTCAACAGCCAGGCCACCGGTACCGCACTGAGCGCCACGACCTACACGGTCAACGGCGCCAATCAGACCGGCTCTGGCGTGATCGTGGCGACCGGTGCGACCACGTTCAAGAAGGGCGACGTTGTGACCTTTGCCGGTTGCAACCGCGTCCATCCGGAAACGAAGGTCGATACCGGTGTTCTGCAGTCGTTCGTGGTCACAGCTGACTATGCCGGTGGCGCTGGCACCCTGGCGATTTCGCCGGCAATCGTCACCTCCGGCGGCCGTCAGAACGTCGCAGCCTCGCCGACCAACGGCGGCGCTGTCGTCAAGGTGGGTGGCGCTTCGGCGATCTACCGCCCGTCGCTGGCGTATCACCGTGACGCCTTCGCGTTCGCCTCTGCTGACCTCGAAATGCCGGAAGGCGTGCATTTCGCCGCCCGCGAGCAGGTCGATGGCCTGTCCATGCGGATCGTGCGTCAGTACGATATCAACAGCGACAAAATCCCGGCCCGTATCGATGTACTGTACGGCTACAAGACCCTCCGCGCTCAACTGGCAGCCCGCATCCTGTCCAACTAAGCGCCAGCGCTGAACCAAGCCCCTCTTTGGAGGGGCTTTTTCATTTCAAGGAGCCGAGAATGAACAACGAATACCCGAAGCAGCTTTACCGCAAAGGCTGGGATGACCTGAGCGACACCATCGTGGTGCGCAACGAGGAAGAGGAAGGCGATGTACGCGCCGAAGGCTTCCGCATGCTGTCCGAGCCGGAAGACGAGCAGCCGGAAACCCCGGAAGTAAAGCCGGCCCGCGCCGGCCGCAAGCCCAAGGCCGCCGAGTAACCCGCCATGACGACAGCGAACGACATCATTAACCGTGCGCTTCGTTCGCTGTCCGTGATCGGGCAGGGCGAAGCGGCAGACGCCGACCAGGCCGCCGATGCGCTTGTTTCACTGAATGACCTGGTGAGTTCGTGGGCGAATGAGTCCCTGATGCTTTTCCAGGTCGTGCAGGACGTTGTGATGCTCACGCCTGGCAAGAAGGATTACACCATTGGCGAGGGCGCTTTCGACATCAACACGGTTCGTCCGGTTGCCATCGATCAGGCTTTCATTCGGCTGAACAGCGCCGACTACCCGGTCAAGATCATCGATCGGCAGCGCTACCAATCCACGACACTCAAGTCGTCGGAGAGCAATATCCCGTCCTGGCTCTACTACGACACCGGTTACCCAGCATCGACCATTCGACTGTGGGCGGTGCCGACGCAGGCAAACGCCCTGCACATCGACTCGCAGAAGCCGCTGTCGTCGTTTGCCAGCCTGGGGGCTGTCGTATCGCTGCCGCCTGGCTATGAGCGCGCCTTGCGCTTGAACCTGGCTGCCGAACTGATGCCTGAATATCAGGTCCGCAACGACAAAATCGATGCGATGGCGCGGGAGGCCAAAGCCGGCATCAAGCGGGTGAATTACACGCCTGTGCATGCTACTACGCTTGGCATCGGCGAACGCCGCCGCTACTCCATTTACTCGGACTCGCAATAATGCGCCTACCTCTCGCCTCCGACCTCAAGTCCCGCGACGGCACTACCACCCGCGACGCCGGCAGCAAAAACGCGATCATCGAAACGAGCGGCGAATCGTCGGCGCTGCTCAAGCGGCCCGGCGCGCTGGCGCTTGGCGGCGTTGGTGTTGGTGAGGGCCAGCTTCTGGCCTGTTACAACAACGAATTGCGGGCGATTGTTGGCAATACGCTGGCCGATATCAGCATCACTTCAGGAATCGAGTACGGCAACAACTACGCCCTCCCGACAAGTAGCGGCCATACCTGGACCTCAATTGCGTTCGGAAACGGTATTTTTTTGGCAAAGGAGCAAAGCGGCGAGACGTGCGCCATTTCGTCCGATGGGAAAACGTGGTCGGCCGGCTCGGATGTCAGCTTTGTTTCTGATGGCATTTGGGATTCAATGGCTTTCGGGGCTGGTATTTTTGTTGCCATGACGTTCAACGACTCGGGCGACAGGTACGCAACAACGCCCGATGGAATCACATGGACAACGCGAACCTTCCCGGCAAACCTGAATGCATCGGCGCTTCGGTTCCTGAATGGATTGTTCGTCCTAGGCAATTCGTCCGGAGGCGTATATACATCGCCTGACGGGATAAACTGGACCGCGCAAACGCTTGCCGGATACCCGGGCGGCTCGCCAGTAGCCAAGGACTTTACGTTTGGGGCGGGCATCTATGCCATGTACGGATTTTCATCAACGTCACCGGCAAGCAGGTACGTTTCAAAAACAGCCGATTTCGTTACCTGGACGCATACGCTTGTTCCATACGCTTGCGAAAACATCGTCTATGACGGCGCATTCATCCTGCCCGGATCGGCCTATTCATACGACTGCGTCACATGGTCGGCGGCCAGCGGAATTCCGGGTGCGATTTCCAATGTCGCCGAGTGTGCCGCCGCGCTCAATGGCTCAATTGTCGGAATGTTCGGTGACATTGATGACAATGCATATTCCTACATCTCGACAGACTCGGGCGCAACGTGGAGCCAGCTAAAGGCATACGGTAGTTCGAACTGGTGGATTGCAATTGCTGCCGGAACCGTCGGCGGCCTGGATACGTTTGTCGCCGTTTCTGACTTTGGCGACTGGGCAACGGTAGCCCTGCAAGGTAGTTCCGAGCCCGCCGCCGTAGTTGATAGCTCTCAGCCAATCACCAGCCTTGAGCCATCGCTGCGCTTCTTCGCCGAAGTGTCCGGCCAGGCGCAGAGCCAGAACGTAATTTTCCTGAAGAACCGGAAAGAGGCCTGGACCTACGACGGCACGACGCTGACCAAAGTCACGGATGCCGATTACCCGGGCTGGTCGGTTGTCACGCCGACAAGCATTACGCGCTCCGGCGCCGTTGCCACAATTACGCTGCCAGCCGCAGTGAATTGGCAATCCGGCTCAAGCGTTACCGTAGCCGGCTGCGATCAGGCCGAGTACAACGGGACGCACGTTATCAACGTGACCGACGCGACGCATTGCACCTTCCCGGTGACTGGCACGCCGGCCACGCCGGCAACAGGCACGATTACCGCAACCGGTGGCCGGACGACGGTTCCTGGCGTGGTCTATCTCGACGGCTATTTCTTCGTGATGGACGAGGACGGCACGATCTACAACAGCGGCCTTGGCGATGCTACAGCCTGGGGTGCGCTGGATTTCATCACCGCCAACATTGAGCCGGGCAGCGGCATTGCCATCGCCAAGTCGCAGAACTACGTCATTGCCTTGAAGGCGTGGTCGACGGAATTCTTCTACGACGCAGGCAATGCAACCGGCTCTCCGTTGTCGCCCGTGCTGTCGGCCTTTACGCTAGTCGGTTGCGCCTCGGGCGATTCCGTCGCCAACATCGACGGCACGGTCGCCTGGGTCAGCAAGACGCGCCAGAAGGGCCGGGCGGTGCATCTGATGAACGGCCTAACGCAGACTAAGGTCAGCACGCCGGACATCGAGCGCATCCTGAACGCCGACACGCTGGCAAACGTCTATTCCTACGGTGTGAAGATTTCCGGCCATACCTTCTATGTTCTCGGCCTGAAGGCCTCGAATATCACGCTGGTCTATGACCTGACCTCGGGGCTGTGGACGCCGTGGACCAGCCTGACGGCGCGGACGGCGAAGGCCTGCACGATTGTTTCGGATGGTGGCGTTGCAACGGCGACGTGCGCCGACCACGGACTGTCAGACGGTGACCCGGCGAAGATTGCCGGCGCGGCGCAGGCGGAATACAACGGCGATGTGCAGGTCCGCGTGATCGATGCCAACACCTTCCGCTATGCAATCGAAGGCGCGCCGGCCAGCCCGGCGACCGGCTCGATTACCGCCACCGGTTACGACGAGACATATTTCAAATTCACGAAGTACGCCTACTGCTCGGGTCGCGATCTGGTGCTGCACGAAACAAGCGGCGAATTGTTCGAAATCACCGAGTCGCAGTATTCAGACGGCCCGGCGCCGATCAACTTCATGTGCCGCACCGGCAAGATCGATGGCGACAGCATCGAGCGCAAAACGAATTCTCAACTGAAGGTGATCGGCAACAAGAGCGGTGGTATTGCAATGGTGCGTTGGTCCGACGACGACTACACCACGAACGGGGCATTCCGGCCCGTAAATCTATCGTCTGAGCAGGCGCGGCTATCGCGCCTCGGTTCATTCCGGCGCAGAAGCTACGAACTGCGCCACGTCGGCAATGCGCCCGTACAGGTCGCGGCGCTGGAACTCGAAATTCAGCAGGAGAAATAACGATGGCTATCAATGCGCCTTACCCGGTGGCAAAGCGGGCGGCTGTAACGGCGAAGCTGCCGAATTCTGGTGTCGATACGGCGCTGGCGTCTCAATTCGGATGGACGGATCAGGGCAATGGCGTTTTTCGTAAGGGCGCCATGACCATGACTGCCGGCGAACTGAAGCCGCAGCTTCAGCGCTGGTCGGCAATTCAGAACGCTTCCAATCCGGCCAGCTATAACGCTGGGGTGGATTATCAGGCAGCGGTCAGCCCGTACCTGTCGAACGCGACGAATCAACTCAGTGCGGCCACTTCGCTGATCGGCAGCGGGCCGGCGGCAGTGACGATGAATAACGAGTACGAAACCCGCCTTCGTCAATTGCTCGAAAACCCGGACTCCGTCGCCAACACGGGCGCCTATAAGTTCGCCTTCAACCAGGGTCAGCAGGCGATTGAGCGTAGCGCCGCAGCCAAGGGGATGACCGGCAGCGGCAACGTGCTGGCCGAGCTATCGAAATACGGCCAGGGCATGGCCTCGCAGCAGTACGACAAAGAAGCCGACCGCCTGGCCGGGCTGACCGGCACGCAGAACAACTACCTGCTCGGCCTGCGCTCTGCCGCGACGAACGACTACAACGCCCGGGTGAATGCTGCGAACAGTGGCACCAATAGCCTGGCCAGCCTCGGCAATCTGGCACTAAATGCCGCCAAGGCCAAGTCGGAGGACTACTGGAACGCCAACCAGCTTGCCTCGAATAACCTGCTGTCGTCCGGCTACGGCAAGCAATCCGTCTGGTAAGGGGAGAGCCATGAACTACCTACGCAACAACATGACCGGCAAGCAATACGAATTCGACTCGGTGCCGGCCGGCGGCCAGCAACAGAATGCCTTGATGCCGGACTACTCGCAGCCGATCGACATTGGCGGCATGGGCAAGGGCTACCGCGTCAAGGGTGATCCGTATTCGGTCATGCTGCAGGATGGCCGCGCCGTGCAAATCGGCGTCGATGCCGAGGCGACGAACGCGCGCCAGAAGCAAAACCTTGAGCTTGAGCGGTCGCGCCTTGGGAATAAGCTGCTTGAAGCGCAGATTGCCGCGGCCGGGCAGAAGGATGCCCCGACGTTTCAGCATGTCGATACGCCGAATGGCGCGATGGCATTCAACCCGAAGACCGGCCAGATGATGCCAATCACGGCGCCGGGCGGAGGCGCCATCCCGAACAAAGAGCAGATGCAGCGCGGCAACGACGCGACGGCCGTTATGGAACTGACCGACCAGGCCGGCCCGCTGATCGATAAGGCGCCCGGCAGCTACCTTGGCGCTGCAGCCAACCAGGCCGGCCGCGTGTTCGGCCTCGATACCGATGCGACCAAGGCGCAGGCGCAGCTCGACGTGCTGTCCGGCTCGCTGGTTTCGAAGATGCCGAAAATGTCGGGCCCGCAATCCGACAAGGATGTTGCGCTGTATCGGTCGATGGCCGGCAACTTGAACGATCCGACGCTGCCGTCGTCGGCCAAGCAGGCGGCCATGAAGACGCTGCGCATGCTGAACGAAAAATATGCGACCGGGTACAAGCCCGGGGCGGCCGCTGAACAGCCGGCTCAATCCGGCGCGATGCGCCCGGGAAGCGTCGAAGATGGTCATATGTACCTTGGCGGCGACCCGGCGAGCCCGGCAAGCTGGAAGCGGGTGCAATAATGGCCGGCCCATGGGAAAAGTACAGCGCCCAGCCGGGCCCGGCCGCCGGGCCGTGGTCGAAGTATTCGGCCAAGGCGCCCGAAGCAACAGGCGAAGACCCGGCCGAAGGAATGACGCTGAATGTGGCCGGTTTTGATACGGGCGTTGCGCTTCCTTCGTCGGTTGCCCGTGGCCTGGCTGGCGCCGGTAAGGCGTTCATGGATGCCGGGCGCGGCCTTGGCCTTGTCGATTCTGCCGATGAAGGCACAAAGGCCGCCGAGGCGAAGCTGATGGAAACGACGGCCGGCAAGGTTGGAAACTTCGCCGGCAATGCCGCGCTGCTTGCGCCAACCGCGCTAATCCCTGGCGTGAATACAATTCGCGGCGCTGCATTGGTCAATGGTGTAGCCGGCGCGGCACTGACCGAAGGTGACATTGCGGATCGAGCCAAGGCCGCAGCCATCGGCGCAGCCGGTGGCGCTGGTGGTCAGGCAGCAATGAACGCCCTGGCTCGCGTTGTCCGACCGAACACGGCCGCCGACGTTCGTCAGCTACTCGATGAAGGAATCAGCCTGACGCCGGGCCAGATTCTCGGCGGTACGGCACGGCGTACCGAAGACGCGCTGACCAGCGTCCCGATCATCGGCGATGCAATCAAGTCGGCGCAGCGCCGAGGCATCGAGGACTTCAACCGCGTAGCGATTGGCCGGGCTGTTGATCCGATTGGCGGCCAGGTTGAAGGCGTCGGCCGCGATGCGGTCGCCAGCGCCAAGGCTCAGCTCGGCAAGGCATACGACGACCTTCTACCAAACCTTCAGGCCGATGCGCTCGATCAGCAGTTTGTCGGTAATCTGGCGAACCTGCGCGGCATGGCTCAGTCGATGCCAGCCAAGGAAGCGCAGCAGTTTGATTCGATCCTATCCCGTGAGCTTGACCAGCGCCTGGCGCCGAATGGCGTCATTTCTGGCGACAACCTCAAGGCGGCACAGGCCGGGCTACGCAACCAGGCCGAAGGCTTCGCAACGGCGACCGATGGCTATCAGCGGCAACTTGGGCAGGCGCTGAAGCAGGCAGAAAAGGAGTTGCGCCATCTTGTTTCTCGGTCGAATCCATCCAATGCATCTGAACTCGCAGCAATCGACAAAGGGTACGCGAATTTCAAGCGCACCCAGCGCGCAGCGGCCGGCGTAGGTTCCCAAGATGGCGTATTCACACCGGCACAACTTCAGTCGGCTGTGAAGGCGCTCGACAAGTCGAAAGACAAAGCGCGGTTTGCTCAAGGCGATGCGCTGATGCAGGATTTGACCGATGCCGGCAAGGCTCGGCTCAGTCAGACCGTCCCGGACTCCGGCACGCCGTTCCGGCTGGCGACCATGGCGGCTGTCGGCGCCGGCGCAATCAATCCTCTTGTTTCACTATCGGCTCTTGCCGGTGCCGGTCTTTACACAAAAACAAGCCAAAAAGTTCTTTCAAAACTACTCGCCGAACGCCCGGAGATGGCAAATCAGATCGCCGCAATCATGCGCAAGCAGGGGGCTATTTCTGCGCGCACGGCAGGCGGCGCCGCAGCATTGTCTGACTAGGGCCTGAAGTAGCGCTTCTTCAGCATCGCTTCGCGTTCTGGGTCCATGGGCGACGGCTCGCCGACGCGCATCAGTAGGATGCGTTTAAGCGGGCCGTCTTTCATCTTCTGGACGCGGCGACGCACCGGCCAGCCGATAAGCCAGCACATGCCGAACAGGAAAAACGGCGCAGCCATCGCCGCCAGGAATTTGATAAGCATCGAACCATTATAGGACATGGGCAATGAAACTATCCCAACCGCCGCGCAAAGATGATCGGCGCTTTGATGACTGGGCAATTTTGCTTTGGCGCCTGGTGTCAGCCATGCCGGCCGCCAACCTGGCCGGATTCAATACGCTGCCCGACCATGCGAATGATGCGGCAGCGGCGGCCGGCGGGGTGCCTGTCGGGGCGCTCTATCGGAACGGGAGCGCAATTATGGTTCGCGTTTCTTGATGGAAATGGCTTCTACAAAAACATGCCGACAACGTAGCCATGCGGGTTTCCGAGGCACAAAAACCAAGTAATTGTAGAAGCCAAAAAACATCAAAACAGCCGAATCTGTTGCAGCACAAGGAACCCGGCCAAATAAACCGCCAATACGGTGCGTTTGATGGGATTTGGCATGGGCCGATTTTAACCGCTGTTCCGCAAACCGGAAGCGATGCCATTGATCGACAGGTGGATGCCGCGGGCCAGCCGCTCGTCGGTGTCGCCGGCCCGGTGGCGCTTCAGCAATTCGACCTGCAGGTGATTCAGCGGGTCCATGTAGGGCGAGCGCAGTTGCAGCGAACGCTTCAGCATCGGGTTGTCGCCGAGGAAGTCGTCCTGTTCCAGAATGGCTAGCAGGTGCTTTTTGGTCAGCGCCCATTCGGCCGTGATCTGGCTGAAAATGCGTTCGCGCAGCTCGACGTCGCTGACCAGTTCGGCGTAGCGCGAGGCGATGGCGAGGTCGGTCTTGGAAAGCACCATGTCCATGTTCGAGAGCAGGCTCTTGAAGAAGGGCCAGGCGTGGACCATGCGGCGCAGCGTGGCAAGACCGTCGGCATTGGCCGCCAGATAGCCGTCGACCGCAGCCCCGAAGCCGTACCAGCCCGGTAGCATCAGCCGGCATTGCGCCCAGCTGAAGACCCAGGGAATGGCGCGCAGGTCTTCGATGCGGTCGGAAGCCTTGCGCGAAGCCGGGCGGCTGCCGATGTTCAGCGAAGCGATTTCGGACACCACCGTTGACTGGCGGAAATAGGTCGTGAAGCCCGGCGTTTCATAGACCAAGCCGCGATAGGCGTTGAAGGCGCGGGCCGACAACTCGTCCATCACGGGGTGAAACTGCTCGGCTGGCTCGATCTGGTTCTCGTGGTCGGTCAGGCTGGCTTCCAGCGTCGCGGCGAGCAGCACTTCCAGGTTGCGGCGGCCGGTGTCCGGGTTGCCGTACTTGGTCGAGATGACTTCCCCCTGTTCGGTCAGGCGGATCTGGCCGGACACGGCACCGGCCGGCTGGGCCAGAATGGCGTGATAGGTCGGGCCGCCACCGCGGCCGACCGAGCCGCCGCGGCCGTGGAACAGGCGCAGGCGGACGCCGTGCTGCTGGAAGACGCGAGTCAGTTCGATCTCGGCCTTGTAGAGTTCCCATCCCGAGGTCAGGAAGCCGCCGTCCTTGTTGCTGTCGGAGTAGCCGAGCATGACTTCATGCTCGTCGCCGCGGCCGGCGATCAGTTCGCGGTAGGCCGGCAACTGGAAGACGCCGGCCATGGTGACGGCGCTCTTCTGCAAGTCTTCGATGGTTTCGAACAGCGGGATGATATTGACGTCGAGACGCGGTGCCGCGCCCGGCATCAGGAGGCCGGATTCCTTGAGGAGCAGCGCCAGTTCAAGGAGGTCCGAAACGCCGTCGGTCTTCGAGATGATGCAGTTGGGCAGCGCGGCGGCACCGTAGCGCTGGCGCAGCTCGCGGGCGGCGAAGAAGATGGCCAGTTCGCCCTGGGTTTCTTCGGAGTAGCTCAGGTAGGGCGAATAGAGCGGACGCGGCGTGCTGATCTCCTCGACCAGCAGCTTGATGCGGCTGGCTTCGTCGAGTGCTTCGTAATCCGGGCAGCGGCCGGCCCCGGCCAGCAGTTCGGCGACGCTGCGGGCATGCACTTCCGAGTTCTGGCGGAGGTCGATCGGCGCCAGGTGGAAACCGAAGACCTGGACGCCGCGCAGCAGGCGGCGCAGACGGCCGCCGGCCAGCGCGGCGCTGCCATTCAGCTTCAGCGAATTGTTCAGCACCTTGAGGTCGGCGCGCAGCGCTTCCGGCGTCTCGTAGGCGGCGGCCTGGCCGATTTCATGGCGGACCGGCTCGAAATGGTCGAGGGCGCGGGCGGTGGCGGCGAGGCGGGCGTAGATGCCGGACAGGGCGCGGCGATAGGGCTCGTCGGCACGCTGCGGCGAATGGTCGGTCGAGTGCTCGGCCAGGGCCAGCAATTCCGGCGTCACCTTGATCAGCAGGTCGGAGAGCGGCAGCTCACCGCCCAGTTCGTGGATTTCGTCGAGGTAATGGCTGAGGGCGGCGGACGATTGCAGGCGCAGCGCTTCGCGCAGGATCTCGGCGGTGACGAAGGGGTTGCCGTCGCGGTCGCCGCCGATCCAGCTGCCGACGCGGAAGAAGGGCGGCAGGGCCCAGACCTTCTCGGGATAACGCTTCTGCAACTGCTGGGTGGCCTGGATGTAGAGGCGCGGCAGTTCGGTGAAGAAGGTTTCCTTGAAATAGGTGATGCCGTTCTTGACCTCGTCGAGCACCTTCAAACGAACCGGGCGCAGCATCCGCGACTGCCACAGGGTGAGGATGGAATTGGCGATCGCGTGGTCGTTCTCGGCCTCTTCTTCCGGCGTCATCTGCAGGCGTTCGCGCTGGTCGAGCAGGCGGGCCAGGTCGCGGTGATTGCGGATCAGGCTCTGGCGCTGGACTTCGGTCGGGTGCGCGGTGAGCACCGGGGCGACGACGGCGTGGGCGAAGAAGTCGGCGATGGCTTCCGGCGACACTGCTGCGGTCGACAGTGCGTCGAGGGCAAAAATCAGACTGCCTTCGCGCGGCGGCGAGCCGGCCAGGTCGTGGGCGCGGCGCCGGCGGATGTGATGCTCGTCTTCGGCGATGTTGGCCAGTTGCAGGAAGTAGCTGAAGGCGCGGACGACGGATTGCGTCGTGTCGCCCGGCAGCGGGTCGAGCAGCGTGGCGAGCTCGGCGCGTGCGGCCGGGTCGCCGTCGCGGGCGAAACGCACCGCGGTCTGGCGGACGCGCTCGACGATGTCGAAGACGGCTTCGCCTTCCTGCTCGCGCACGGTGTCGCCGAGGATGCGGCCGAGCAGGCGGATATCGGTGCGGAGCGGTTCGTCCTTGTTGGTGTCGTGTGCGCGGTCAGACATTGGGAATCCCATCATGAATGATCCCCGGCCAGGCGGGGATCCTTGGTTGCTTGAAACATCGTTTGCCCGCCGTAGCGGGTCCTGCTGCCGGCCGCTTTAGTGCTTGCGGACGAGCAGCACCGAGGCGTCGGCGATTTTGGCCAGTTGTTCGGCGACCGAGCCGAGAATCAGCGTGGCCAGGCCGCGCTGGCCGTGACGGCCGATGATGATCAGGTCGATGCCCAGTTCCTTGGCCTTGTCGGCGATGGTTTCGGAAACCCGGCGATTGCGCGCTTCGAGGAGCACGGTTTCGGCGTCGACCCCGTCGGCCGACTTGATCGCTTCGTCGAGCAGGGCACGGCCGGCATCGGCAATGGCCTTGATCGCGTTGTCGATGTTCAGCGAGGTGGTGAAGGTGCGGCCGTGCATGCCCATCAGCGTTTCGTCGGCGACGTGGCAGATGTAAAGCTTGGCGCCGCTGGTCTTGGCGATGTGCAGGGCTTCCTTCAGGGCGCAGGCCGAGGTTTCGCTGTCGTCGATGGCAACCAGAATCTTTTTGTACATGGGTCTTCTCCTTGAATTCGTTGGATGGGGCGTACCTTAGCAAGCCACCGGGGTTTTTGCTGTTAGGGAAATCCTCAACATGCGATGTCCTGCGGTCGACTGCATTGTTCGAGCAAATATGCGATCGACTGGTAAGTGCGCCCGGTTTCGGCGGTCAGGCCGATTTCGCAGGTGCGGTTGGTCGACACGCCGCAGCCGCAATTGGCCGGCAGTTCGTCATGAATCTTGCGCAGGGCGTGCTGGTTCAGTTCCGGCACGACGAAGCCGCGGTCGCCGCCAAAGCCGCAGCAATTGACGCCGGCCGGCTCGACGACCTGCTCGACACAGGCGGCGAGCAGCTTCTTCAACTTGCCCTCGCTGCCCGTCCGGCGCACGCTGCAGTTGATGTGCAGGGCGATCGGGCCGGCTTGCTTGGTCAGCTGCAGGCGCGGCAGCAGCGCATCGTGGGCGAATTCGTGGAAGTCGTAGAGCTGCAGGCGGCCGGCCAGGTGCTCGACCATGCGCGCCGTGCAGGCACTGGCGTCCATGATCACCGGGTAGCGGCCGTTGTCGCTGGCCGCCATCAGTGCCGCTTCCAGCGTGTTCGACATCGCTTCGGCTTCTTCGGCCATGCCCTTGCTGGCCAGCATCTGGCCGCAACACAGCTTGTCGAAACCTTCCGGCAGGCGCGGTGCGTAGCCGGCACGGATCAGCAGTTCGAGAATGACATCGCCCTGCTGCTTTTCGCCGGCGGTGGCCGGCCCGAAGATGCGGCTGCCGCAAGTCGGGAAATAGACCACCGGGTCGCCCTGGCTGCTCCGCGCAACGGGTGCCTTGCCGGCATGCGGCATGTTCTTCTTCCAGGCGCCGCCGGAAATGCGGCTCAGGAAATTGTCGCCGAGCACGCCGGAAACGGCATGGCCGACACTCAGGCCGAGGCGCGAGGCATTGGCCAGGGTGCCGAAATTGTTGCCGGTCCAGGCGTTGACCGCGCGACTGGTGTCGCTCAGCTTGCGGCCGCGCAGGCGGCGGGTCAGGTCGCCGGTGTTGATGCCGACCGGGCAGGCCGTCGAGCACAGGCCGCAGCCGGCGCAGGTGTCGAGGCCCATGTAGGCGTAGTCCTCGCCGATGGCGCCGGCCGGCTGGCCGGCGGCGGCACGGCGGGCCAGTTCGCGGACGCTGACGATACGCTGGCGCGGGCTGAGCGTCAGCCGGTGCGAGGGGCAGAGCGGTTCGCAGAAGCCGCATTCGATGCAGCGGTCGACAATGTCCTCGGCGGCCGGCATCGGCTTCAGGTTTTCGAGGTGGGCCTGCGGGTTGTCGTTGATGATGACGCCGGGGTTGAGCAGGTTGTCCGGGTCGAACAGGCGCTTGATCTTGCGCATCAGTTCGGTCGCTTCCTTGCCCCATTCCAGTTCGACGAAGGGCGCCATGTTGCGGCCGGTGCCGTGCTCGGCTTTCAGAGAGCCGTCGTATTTCTTGACCACCAGGTCGCAGACGTCGTCCATCAGGCGGGCGTAGCGGTCGACTTCGGCCTGGTCGCCGAAATCCTGGGTGAACACGAAGTGCAGGTTGCCTTCCAGGGCGTGGCCGAAAATGATCGCCTCGTGGTAGCCGTGGTGACGGAGCAGGGCCTGCAGGTCGAGCGTGGCATCGGCCAGCGACACGATCGGGAAGGCGACGTCCTCGATCAGCACGGTGGTGCCGGTGCGGCGCATGGCACCGACCGACGGGAAGGTGCCTTTACGCACCTTCCAGTACATGTCGCAGGTCGCCGGGTCGGTCGAAAACTGCATCGGCTCGACGGTGGCGACGCCCGCCATGGCGGCATGAACGGCAGCAATCCGTTCATTGATGCCCTCGGCCGTGGCGGCACGGACTTCGATCAGCAGCGCAGCGGCGTCCTCGCCCAGTTCGCGCATGATCGCCGGCAGCCCGGGTTTGTTCTCGACCGAATGCAGGGCGGGGCGGTCGAGCAATTCGACGGCGGCGACCGGCTGCGGTTTGAGGCGGATGACCGCCTCGCAGGCGGTGCGGATGTCGGGGAAGAAAACCAGGGCGCTGGCCTTGAACGGATCTTCGACCACCGTCTGATAGGTGATGCGCGAGATGAAACCGAGCGTGCCTTCGGAGCCGATCATCAGGTGGGCCAGGATGTCGATCGGGTGTTCGTAATCGACCAGCGCGTTCAGGCTGTAGCCGGTGGTGTTCTTGATCTTGAACTTGTGGCGGATGCGTTCGGCCAATCGGGCGTTGTTGCGCGTGTCGCTGCCCAGTCGCTCCAGTTCGCCGAGCAGCACGGCATGGCTCTTGGTGAAGGCATCGACGCTGAGCGGATCTTCGGTGTCGAGTACGGAACCGTCGGCGAGCATGACGCGCAGGCCGGCCAGCGTCCGGTAGCTGTTCTGGGCCGTGCCGCAGCACATGCCGGAAGCGTTGTTGGCGGCGATGCCGCCGATCTTGCAGGCGTTGATCGAGGCCGGATCGGGGCCGATCTTCTTGCCGTGCGGAGCGAGCCGGCGATTCACTTCGCCACCGACGATGCCCGGGCCGACGCGAACCTTGCTGGCGTCCTGGTTCAGCTCGTACGTCGCGAAGCCCTCGCCGATCAGAGCAAGGATACCGTTGGTGATGGCCTGCCCGGAAAGGCTGGTGCCGGCGGCGCGGAAGGTGACCGGGGTGTTGTAGCGCTTGCCTGCGGTCAACACCGTTTTGGCGTCGTTTTCCGATTCGATGACGGTGATGACCTGCGGAATCAGGCGATAGAAGCTGGCGTCGGTGCCATAGGCGAGGCGACGCAGTTCATCGACGATGATTTGCTGTTCGGGCAGGTGCTGGCGGAGGGATTGGATCAGATCGCTCATTGCGGATTTGTCTCGTTTAGGTTTTTGGTGGTGCTTGATTGGCGTTGGGTTCCGCCCTTGCGGGGCGTCTTACTTTCTTTTGCTTCGCCAAAAGAAAGTAAGCAAAGAAAAGGCGACCCCTGGCTACGCGGCCGGCTGTGCCGGCTCCCCTGCGCTACTCGATCCTGGCGGGGGCTGCGGAACTCGGCCCGGCGGGCCTCAGACAGTCCTCGCCCTTGATCCGCCAGCATCTGCGTTGCTCGGCGCTTCACAAGGGGGCCCGAAAGGCGTCGCGGTGCTGACGTCAGGGCGCTTTTTTGAGTGCTGCGGTCGACTAAGGAAAAAGGCCCAAAATGGGGCTGGCTATTTGCATACGGAAGGTTTTGCGGGCCCCTTGAGAGGTGCCGAGCAACGCAGGCTGGCGCGGAAAAAGGGCGAGCACTGTTTGAGGGCGTAGTCCGAGTTGCGCAGCCCCCGCGCAAGTCGAGTAGCGCAGGGAACCCGGCAACGCCGGGCACCGACCTTGGGGTCGCCTTTTCTTTGGCTACTTTCTTTTGGCGAAGCAAAAGAAAGTACGCCCGCCCACAAGGCGGAACCCCAAGGTTGGGCTGGGGAAACACTAGCCCCGTTCCCTCAACATATCCCGCAACCGCTTCGGCGCCGGCTTCAACGGCACCCGAACTGACGTCCATGCCCCTTGCTTCGAAGGCATCAACCAGCTAAACCGACTGCCCAACCAAGTGACCATCCCATACAGCGCCGGCGAGCGATAAACCGCCGCCCAGCCGCGCCAAATGGACGTCATCAGGCGGCTATAGCCCGCCCCTTGGCCGCGCATCGTCGGATTCTCATGCGGCGCGGTGAAGGATTCTTCGCGCAGGCGCATCAGCAGTTCGGGAATCGGAATCTTCACCGGGCAGACTTCGCCGCAAGCGCCGCACAGCGACGAGGCGGTGGCCATGGTGGCGGTGGCCTCCAGGCCGAGCATGTGCGGCGAGATGATCTTGCCGATCGGGCCGGGGTAGGTCGTGCCGTAGGCATGGCCGCCGATGCGGGTATAGACCGGGCAATGGTTCATGCAGGCGCCGCAGCGGATGCATTGCAGCGTCTTGCGCAGTTGCTCGTCGGCGTAAGCCTGGCTGCGGCCGTTGTCGAGCAGTACCAGGTGCACTTCGCCCGGACCGTCCTTCTCGCCCGGTTTGCGCGGGCTGGAGATCATGTTGAAGTAGGTCGAGATGTTCTGGCCGGTGGCCGAGCGGGTCAGCAGCGAGAGCAGGGGCGGCACGTGCTCCAGCTTCTCGACGATCTTCTCGATGCCGGTGATGGCGATATGGACCGGCGGCGCCGTCGTGCACATCCGGCCGTTGCCTTCGTTCTCGACCAGGCACAGGGTGCCGGTTTCGGCGACGGCGAAATTGACGCCGGAGAGACCGATGTCCGCCTCCAAAAATTTCTGGCGCAGCACGTTGCGGCCGATCTGGATCAGCGCATCGACGTTGTCGGTGTAATCGACACCCGGCACGTTGTCGGCGAAGAGCTGGGCGATCTCCTGCTTGGTCTTGTGGATGGCCGGCATGATGATGTGCGACGGCTTTTCATGGGCGAGCTGGACGATGTATTCGCCCATGTCCGATTCCAGGGCGCCGATGCCGGCCGCTTCAGCGGCGTGGTTCAGTTCGATTTCCTCGCTGACCATCGACTTGCCCTTGACCATCAGCTTGGCCGAATGCTTCTGGCAGATGCCGAGGATGATGGCGTTGGCTTCGTCCGGCGTTTCCGCCCAATGGACCTGAATGCCGTTGCGGGTCAGGTTGGTTTCGAGTTGCACCAGCAGGTCGGGCAGCTTGGCCAGGTTGTACTGGCGGATGCGTTCGCCCAGCGTGCGCAGGCTTTCCAGTTCCTCGGCATCCGGAAACTGGGCGGCGCGCTTGCTCATCAGGAAATCCATCGCGCCACGGAAACTCTGGCGCAGGAAGGGGTTCTCGACGACCGCCTTGGAGCGGGCGCGGAAGCCCTCGGAGGGCATGAAGTGCAGGGCGTGCGGGGTCTGGGGGGCGTTCATTGCAGGTTGTCCTCGATCATCAAGACCACCAGCTCTTTCGGGCCGTGCGCGCCATAGGCCAGCGTTTGCTGGATGTCGGCGGTTTTCGAAGGACCGGAAATGAGCAGCGAATTGGTTGGCAGGCCGTTGGCCCAGCCTTCCGTCTGCATGGCTTCGTAAAAGGTGTTGTAAATGTTGGCAGCATCGAGCAGCACGATGTGTACCGGCGGTACCAGCGACATCAGGCGTGGTTCGTCGGCGTCCGGCCAGAGAATCAGCGTGCCGGTCTCGGCGATGGCGGCGCGGGCGGCGGTGAAGCCGGCCGGCGTCTCGTTGAACATTGCCGGTTTCCAGTTTTCGATGGCTTGCCCGTAGCTCGGGCAGTCGATGCCGAGTGCGGTCAGTTCGCGCTCGGCCCGTTCGCCGTGGGCGGTGCCGGGGGCAACCAGCAACTTGCCGAGTTGCTTGGCGTCGAGCACTTCCCACAGCTTTTGCAGCCAGCCGCCGCGCGACACCGAATAGACCTCGGCGTGCGCCAGTTCGATGAAGTGGCGGAAGCGCTTCGCCTTGTCGGCCTGGCTCTCGACGCTGCGGTGCGTGGCGTACCAGTCGGCGACATTGGGCAGCTCGCCGGCGGTCG
>Ga0316604_10000532_pt1 | contig 45028 bp, 38 predicted proteins | sample OWC_soil_day20_C_FD_207650 | JGI IMG/M metagenome (GOLD analysis project Ga0316604, IMG submission 207650) | Wetland soil microbial communities from Old Woman Creek delta, Ohio, United States - OWC_soil_day20_CT | ecosystem: Environmental > Terrestrial > Soil > Wetlands | place: USA: Ohio...
TGGCGAGCTTCATGCCGACCCTGATGCTCACAGGCTTCGTTTTCGACCTGCACAATGTGCCGCAGGCGGTGAGCGTGGCCGGGCATCTGCTGCCGGCCACCTACTTCATGGAACTGGTCAAGACGGTGTTCCTGGCCGGGACCTACTGGCCGGTCGTGCTCAAGGATTGCGCCATCCTGGCGCTGTACGCGGTCGTGCTGCTGGTATTGTCGCGCGTGGCAACGCGCAAGCGCCTGGACTGAGGGGGGCGGCATGATCGGCTATCTCAGAATGTTGCTCAACCTGTGCCGCAAGGAATTCCTGGTGGCGCTCACGGACCCCGCCAGCCGGGTGATCCTGGTGGCGCCCGTGATCTTGCAAAGCCTGCTGTTCGGCTACGGCGCGACCTTCGACCTCAACGACGTCCCTTATGCCGTCGTGGACCAGAGCCGGGGCGAGCAATCGGCGCAGTTGCTGGCGCGGCTGGACGGCACGGGAAAATTCCACCGCGTCGCCACGCTACACTCCCCGGCGCAGATCGCGGACGTCATCGATTCGGGCCAGGCACTGCTGGTGCTGCATTTCGCCACCGATTTCGACAGCCGGTTGAGCAGCCAGGGCACCGCGCCGCTGCAAGTCGTACTGGACGGGCGCAATTCCACGACCGCGGGCTCGGCTGCCGCCCAGATCAGGGCGGTGGTCACGCGCTTCAACGCCAGTCGGCGCACCAGCGGCGTCCCGGTCGCCGTGGAAACCCGGGTTTGGTTCAATCCCAACCTGGAGACGCGCTGGAGCATCCTGCCCGCGCTGACCGCCTCGCTGAGCATGATCCAGGTGATGCTGCTGGCAGCGCTGTCGGTGGCGCGCGAGCGCGAGCAGGGCACCTTCGACCAGTTACTGGTGACGCCGGCCACGCCCAGCCAGATCATGATCGGCAAGGCGATACCGGCGATTGTCATCGGCCTGATCCAGTCCGCCATCGTCGTGTTGATCGCCGTTTTCTGGTTCCGCATACCCATGGCCGGTTCCATGGCGTCGCTGTCCGTCGGGCTGCTGGTGTTCACTATCGCCGTGGTGGGCATCGGGCTGTCGATATCGGCGCTGTCGGCCAATATGCAGCAGGCCACGCTCTATGCTTTCGTGACGCTGGTGCCGCTGGTGCTGTTGTCGGGCCTGGCTACGCCGGTGCGCAATATGCCGGAGGGATTCCAGATCGCCACCTACGCCAATCCGCTGCGCTTCGCCATCGACCTGGCGCGGCGCGTGTACCTGGAAGGCGCGACCCTGGGCCAGGTCTGGCACGACTTCATTCCCATGGTGTGCGTGGCGGTGCTGACGTTGCCGCTGGCCGCCTGGCTGTTCCGTCATCGTCTCGTCTGATCGATATCTGGAGTGATACCTATGACTATCCCTTCTCTCAGCTTCTGCTCTCGCTCCCTGCGTTGCCTTGCACTGGGGATGACGGCGCTGCTGGCTGGATGCGCCAGCGTCGGGCCCGATTTTCGTTCCCCGGAAAGTCCCGTTCCGTCCGACTGGCAGTCGCGCCCGTCCAGCGCGCGGGCTCTGTCCGGTTCCCTGGCGGTGTCCGCCGATGCCTTGCCTGAGGATTGGTGGCGCGTGTTCGGCGATGCCACGCTGGACGCCCTGCAGGCGCGCGCGGCGGACGCCAGCCCCGACTTGCAGACCGCGGTCTTGCGCTTTGCGCAGAGCCGCTTGCAGCGCAGCATGACTGCCTCGCAAGCGACGCCGCAAGTCGATTTCAACGCGCAGGCGGTGCGCCAGCGGCAGAGCGATCAGTCGGCCGAAATGCGTCTGGTCAATGCACTGAGCGGCAGCAACCGCGCCGCTCTCGTCAAGGTATTGACCGACCCGTTTACGTTGTACCAGGCCGGGTTCAACGTGTCCTGGGAACTGGATTTCTGGGGCCACGTGCAGCGCCAGGTCGAAGCCGCCGATGCGCAGGTCGAGGCCGCTGGAGCGCAGTTGCAGGATGCCAGGCTGGTGCTGGCTAGCGAACTGGCCCGGGCCTATTTCGAGCTGCGCCAGCTTCAGCGCCAACAGACGCTGCTGGCGCGCGAAGCGGCCATCGCCGAGGAGCTACTGGCATTGCAGCAAGCCAGCGCCGCGAACGGCCTGACCGACCACGACCCGGTGCTGGCGCAGACCGGGAACCTGGCCAGCCTGCGGGCCCGGCAGTCCGCCCTGGAGGCGCAGGCGGCGGCGCTGGTCAACCAGATCGGCCTGCTCACCGGAGACGGGCCCGGCGTCCTCAACGCCATCCTCGCTCCCGCCGTGGCCGGACTGGACGATGACGCCGCCCCGGTGCTGCCTGCGCTGAAGCTGGGGCAGGCGGCAGACCTGCTGCGGCGGCGGCCGGACGTGCGCGCCGTCGAAGCCCGGTTGCATGCGGCCACCGCCGGAATCGGCGTGGCCGTGGCCGACTTGTATCCGCGCATTTCGCTGGGAGCCTCGGCCGGTTACCAGTCGATTTCATCCGGTGCTTTCGGCGACTGGGGTACGCGTACCTGGCAGGTCGGCCCGGTGTTGAACCTGCCGATCTTCGACCGCGGCCGCCGCAAGGCCAATGTCGAACTGCGCCGCCAGGACCAGCAAGCAGCGGCGATCGCATGGCGGCAAAGCGTGCTCAAGGCCTGGCAGGAGGTGGATGATGCGCTCAACGAGCATGCCGCCGAACGGGTGCGCAATCGGAACCTGCGCGACCGCGCGGCGGCCAGCCGCGAGCAACTGGCGTTCGCCCGCGCCCGGGCCGCGAACGGCCTGGTCAGCCAGATGCCGCCGTTGCAGGCGGAACTGGCCTGGCGTCAGGCGCAGAGTGACCTGAGCGAAAGCGACACGCGCCTGCGGACGTCGCTGGTGAAAATCTACAAGGCAGTCGGTGGCGGCATGCCGGTGCCCGAAGACGCATCCGGCCCGTCCACGCGCAACTGAGGATGCGGCGCGAGCTGGCGGTTTCACACCTTCACAACGATTGCACCTGTGCCGCATCGAATGCGCCCGCCCGGTAGTCGCGGAAGGCTTCCTGGATCTGCTCGGGCGTGTTCATCACGAACGGGCCGTACTGGACGATGGGCTCGTTCAGCGGCCTGCCCGCGACGATCAGCAGGCGCGCATCCTCCGGCGCTTCCACGATGACGGAACCGGCTCCGTCGTTGGCGAGGATGGCCATGTGGCGGTCCGGCACGGGCGTCCCGGCGATGCCGACCGTTCCCCGATAGGTGTAGGTGAATGCATTGAGGCCAGGTTCCAGCGGTTGCACGAAGCGGCTGCCTTTCGGCATGTGCACGTCGAGATACAGCGGTTGCGTGTCCGGCCGCTGCACAGCGCCTTCCGTCCCGTGGCTGTTGCCCGCGATGACGCGGACCCGCACGCCGTCGCCGGTGGTGAATTCCGGAATGGCATCCGGCTGGATGTCCTGATAGCGCGGCGGGGTCATCTTGTCCTTGGCGGGCAGGTTCAGCCAGAGCTGGAATCCTTCCATCAGCCCGTCTTCCTGCTCCGGCAGTTCGGAGTGGATCAGGCCGCTGCCCGCAATCATCCACTGCGCGCCGCCGGGGCCGAGCAGGCCCTCATTGCCCGCGCTGTCGAGATGCCGCATCCGGCCCGCCAGCATGTAGGTCACTGTCTCGAAGCCGCGATGCGGGTGATTGGGAAAGCCGCCGATGTAGTCGTCCGGGTTGTCGTTGCGGAAGGCGTCCAGCATCAGGTACGGGTCGAGCCTGTGCTGCAGGTCCGAGTTCAGCACGCGCGTCAGCCGCACGCCCGCGCCATCAGCGGTCTGCACGCCATGGACCAGCTGTTCGACTTTTCTGCCCGGTGTGCCGGGTAAGGCCGTGTTGTCAGTCATGATGTCATCTCCTTGTGAAAAACCGGGCGCGGACGAGCCCCGCCGCGCCGTCGGCGGCATCAGCCGATCGATGCGGTGATCTGCCTTTCTGCTTCCTCGAATGCCTGGGCGGGGCGGTCGCCCCCCATGGCAAGCCCTTCCGCGTAAATGAAGTCGATATCGGTCATGCCCAGGAATCCCAGCGCCGTCTTCAGGTACGGCACCTGCGAATCGGCGGGCGTGTCGCGGTACAAGCCGCCGCGCGCCAGGGCGACGTAGACCTTCTTGCCGTTGATCAGCCCTTCGGGGCCCTTCTCTCCGTAGCGGAAGGTGACGCCCGCCCGGTAGATGGCGTCGATCCAGGACTTGAGCTGCACCGGCACGCCCAGGTTGTACATCGGCACGCCAAGCACGATGGCGTCGGCTGCATTGACCTGGGCGATCAGCGCGTCGTCCAGCGCGACCCGCGCCGCCTGCACCGGCGTGCGCTGCTCGGCAGGAGTGAAGAGGGCATTCAGTGACGGCTCGTCCAGCACCGGGTGCGGATCGGCAGCCAGGTCGCGCACCTCGACGTCGGCCTGCGGGTATTTGGCCTTGAGGCGCTCGGTGATGGTATTGGCGAGGCGGGTCGAGTTGGCACCGCTGGAGCGGGCGCTGGCGTTGATTTGCAGAATTTTCATGATGGTTGCCTTTCTTGTCAGTGAACTTGCTGAAACGTTAAGTCCAGTATATTGATCGCATGCGCGGAACAGAAGAGCATAATTCGGGTTATATTGTTCCAATATTGGAACAATTCTGAAACCATCATAAGGAATGCCATGAGCCTGGACGCCAATGACCTGATCCTGTTCGCGCGCGTGATGGAAGCGGGGAGCTTTTCACGCGGGGCCGACCTGACCGGCCTGCCGAAATCGACGCTGTCCCGGCGCATCACGCAACTGGAAACCCGGCTGGGGGAACGCCTGCTGGTGCGCAGCACGCGCCGCCTGGCCATCACGGAATTCGGCGAGCGGATTCTGGAACACGGCAAGCGGCTGCTGGAGGAAACCGAGGCGGCGTCGGCCATGGTGCTGCACCGGCAGGAAGTGCCGCGCGGGTTGCTGCGTGTGTCGATGCCGCCGAATTTCAACGATCTGGACCTGGCCGCGCTGCTGCTGCAATTCGCCGCAGCCTACCCGGAAGTGAAGCTGGAGCTCGATCTTTCCGCGCGGCGGGTCGACCTGGTCGCGGAGCGCTTCGATCTGGCGGTCCGGGCCGCGCACAGCCTGCCGGACGACAGCACCTTGGTGGCCAGGAAGCTGTGCGACCTGCACATGCATCTGTACGCCAGTCCCGCCTATCTGAAGCAGTATGGCGAACCGGAAAAGCCCGCCGACCTGCTCGGCCACGTCTGCCTGCGCCTGATCAGCGGTAGCGGCGAAGCCTTGCCGTGGCGACTTTCATCGGGACGCGAACAGTGGGAGGGGATGCCCGACGGCCCGCTGGCGTCGAATTCGCTGGGCCTGCAGCGCGACCTGGCCATTCACGGCATGGGGATCGCCGGGATGAACGATCATTTTGCCGATCAGGCGGTGGCCCAGGGCCTGCTCCGGCGCATCCTGCCCGAGTGGGAGCTTCCCCGGCAAACACTGTGGTGCGTCACGCCCGGCCGCCGCCTGCTGCCCGCCCGCACCACGGCCTTTATCGACATGCTGCGCTCGGTGTTTGTGGCGGGGGGGTAGGGTTGGCGGGTGAAGAGTGTAATTATCGTGCATCCGCCTTTTTTAGCTAGCCATGACGCGGCCAGAACGGGTCTTATTTTTTTGATAAAATTGCAACAAAATCAGACCGTGAGGTGTGCCATGCCGTATGTCTCTTGTTCCTCTTTTCGCCGTTCACTGGCTTTAGCCGCTGGCCTTACGTCCATTGCCCTGTCCGCGAATGCGGGCAGCCTGGCGGCAGCCTTTGCCCATTGCGACCGCATTAGTGATTATCCTTTGGCGCGTGACCTGATCAAGCTGGTCTTCACCCAGCCGCCGTGGCCGCAGTTTGAGGCACGGTACAGGAAGGTGGCACGAACTCCTACCCTGAAGTCCGCCGCGGCTATGCCGGATAACGTCGCCACCGCCAGTGTCGAACTCATAAAGCCGCCAAAGGTGGCTGGCCTGACTCCGGTACGTATGACTGCCACCACCTGCACCGATGGCTGCGGGTTCGCCATCTGGACGCTCGATTTCGGGCGCTTGGCCGAGCGCGACGTGCGACGGCTCAAGGTTTGGGTCGACAAAGCCGCGCCGGTTGCCATTGACACCGAGGACCAATCCTACCGGCCTTTGTCAGCCTTCACCGGCACTGATGGCGTCACCCGCCTGATCTGCGACCTCAGTAGCTAAAAGGCAATAGAGGGGCAATAGTGGGACAGACTCCGTTTTTTACTAAAATAGTCTGTCTCCCTTTCTTTCAATCTAAAACAAGTCAAGCGTTATGGAAACATCGGCTGTCCAATCCATCAAGTTAGTCATTGTTGCCGCGACGGGGCTATCCAAAGATGCGCTTCACATCTATGTTGGCCTTGCGGTATTTCTGGCAATGGCTGTGGTATTGCGCAAACCGCTTCGTTCAATTGTCCCGTGGCTTGCGGTTGTCGCCGTAGCCGTTGCAGGGGAAGTGCTCGATATGCGGGATGACATTGCCAGCCTGGGATACTGGCGCTGGAGCGCCAGTTTGCATGACGTGCTCAACACCATTTTCTGGCCTACCGTCCTTTTTCTTCTTGCTAGGTTCGACATTTTTATTCGGATCAATAAGTGACCGTCATGCCTGATATTGCGGTCAAGCGGGACGCCCCGCTTGTCTTAAGAAGAGTGCGAGGCCATTGCTCGGAAGTTAAGTTTAAGACCACACAAGACGATAGGTTACGAAACCTCGGCAGAACGATTTAACGCATGTGTTGCAGCGGTCAGTTGAGTCCACCTTCTTTTGTGGATGGGGAAAGAATGAAGTTGGCAAGATGCCAGGAGGATTGGCCTCATCATACATCTGTGCTGGTTGCGTGGGCTGTCCCGTCCGCAGCAGACATTCCTTGCCTGGCGACCACGACCCTGTTGCGGCCCAAGCGCTTGGCACTGTACATCGCTTGATCAGCCTCATGCAGCAACTCTTCAAGGCTGAGTTCTCTTCCATTTAATTCTGCGAGTCCAATGGAAACCGTAACCTGCATATCCGGTATATCGAATTGAGCGTTCGATATCGTCGCACAAAGACGCTGAGCAACACATACAGCCTCGTTTGCATCCGATTCAGGAAGGATGACCGCGAACTCCTCTCCACCGATACGCCCGAAGATGTCAACATCGCGCAGCGCATCGCTGATTAAAACAGATACTTTCTGCAAAACAGCATCGCCAACATTGTGGCCCCAAGTGTCGTTGATTGCTTTGAAGTGGTCGATGTCATACATCAGCAAAGTAAGCGGCCTCAGGTAACGCGCTGAACGCGATATTTCTCGCTTAGCCAGCTCAATGAAGTGACGCCGGTTGAACAGCCCGGTCAAGTGGTCTATGCGGGCCTGCTTCTCCGCCTGCATTCTCAGGCTGAGCTCGAGTTCGAGTTTTTGCCTGGACAGGTTCAATTCAATCGTGGACTGCTGCGCTTCTCGCTGCAAATGGCGTGTGCGTGCATGCAGGATCATGGCAAACAAGCAACCTATGATAAGTCCGTTGACGATTAGCAGTTCACGGCCCAAGTTGCTGATTGCAACTGCCAGGCCGGTATGATTTGCAATCCAGAATGTGGAAAAAATCAGTGTAATTGCCGAAAAGAAGACTTGCAGCAACCGTCGGCTTGGCGACTGCTCCCTTCGCAGGGAAAAAGCCATGATAACGAAATACCACCAGCTAATTCTGACCAATATGACGTTGATGATCACTGCAATGGGTATGTGGCCCAGACCTATTGCCACGAGCTGAACGGGAAATCCCAGCAGAAGCGCGTTCAGCCCCCGCATCATTAGTGGTGGCGGATCGTAGGGTTTGAATAGCTCGCGGCAAAACAACAGCGTTGTGAAACCTACTCCGCAGTAAGTAATGGCGGCGGTGCAATCCGTCAATACAAGAAGGTTATCGGGAATCAATGGCGCCAGATAGCCTGTAATACCCACGCCGTACAAGGTATATGCCGCCTGGTGCACGGCAAACAACCCAACCGCCGGCAACCGGAACAAAAAGTAGCTGTAGATCGCCCAGAGCAGCAATGCCAGCATGGATGTGATGAAAAACACTTCCAGCATGTCAAACTGGTTGTCTATGCGTTCCGCCTCGACTGGCGTCAGCGCTTCCACGCTCAGTTGCGAGGCATTGCCGGTCTTGAGGCGAAGGTAGTAAGTTGCTTCAGGTGCCGTCACATCGACGATAAAGCCCAGCGTACTCTTGGGGCGATCACGCTCAGAATATGGGTAGTGATTGCCTGTAACGCGGGTCTTCCAGTTACGGGGGTCGCCTGCATCGGCCTCGTACAGTCGGATTTCATTCAGATAGGGCTGGCGAACGAAAAGAACTACCTCGCTACCTTTAGCGGGCGCACGGACTTGCAGGCGCAGCCAATGAGCGGAGTTGGTAAATCCCATGAAAAGCCTGGAACCGGTCGGTTCGAACTCGCGCCCGGCAACATCGGCAATGGACAGGGTCCCGGTTGTATCCTCCAGCACGGCGCGCGAAACGATTAAGTCTTCCGCTGCGGCAGATATGGCGAGGAATAGCCCTGCAATTAGGATCAAGACACGAAAAATAGGAGGCCCTTGGATAGTTATGTGAGTTGATGAATTACGATACTTTTCACTCTATGTGCCATGAATTTTACCCGTGTTGGACTGTCCCTGGGGCGCTAGACAAATCCGAGCCTCACGAGCGGATCATTCGGGAGCGTCCGGGCTAAGTCTCATGGATTATGGCGGGATCATACGACCACGACCCATTTTCCGGATTATTCCGGGATGGGGAGCCAGGCAGGACTCGAGCTTATGACAATCGGATCCGCGCCCTGTACCCTCCCGTTATTTGTTCTGCAGCAGAATCTGCTGTCTATCAATCAGGTTGCGGGCCCAGGATTTAAAGACAGTGCAGAGAATACAAGGGATGTCCGCATTGGGATGGAATCAACTGCCTGAAATGGAATGATCACGCACCTGGCGTTCTATTGCGGCCGGCCGAATGCGAGGAACGCCATCATGCTGGCGAAAGAGCTGTTTTCCGGCGAGGATAGCCACACATAACAGTGGAAAATCCCGCAGCGCCAAGTGGCCTTCTACTGCACTGCCGGATGGCCCTGCATGGCCGGCGCGTTCGCCTCGTGGAACATCTGGAAGGTGAGCGCGGCCCCGGTGCGGCTCAGCCACGCCAGGTCGTCCGGGGACAGTTCGGTGGAATAGTCGCCGTTGCCCTGGCTGTTGGAACCGAGCGCGATGAAGGCGCTGACTTCCGCCTGGTCGACGCCGGGAATGTCCAGCAGCGAGCATTTGGCCGCTCCCAGCTTGTTCCTGAGCCAGCCGATCTGGTCCGAGAGCGAATTCGATCCCGCATCGGCATCCAGCGTCCACAGCCCAACCCGGGCGGTCACTTCCTTGTTGGCGGAGGTGGTCCATGTGTCGCCCTTGGCCAGCATCTTGGAGCCGTTCGTGCCGAGCATCGCCGTGACGAGGCCGGGGTCGAGCGCCTCTCCGCGCAAATACAGGACGACATCGATCAGGGGTGCTGCGTTCTCCATGTGACTGCCTTTCCCGGCGCTGGCGCCGATGCGTTCAATGCGGACGATCTATATGGCTTGCAGCCAATGGCTGCCGACGGGGGCGGAGGGTTGGTACGCCGTCTGCCCGGCATGATGGGGAAGGGTGGTACGGCATGCCGTTGTTGTTGAGTATGCTATTGCATATTCGGACTATTGCAAATCCGAGTGTTGCATTTCTTCAACCATATGGAACCTGCCAGGAACATGAGGCCCTGACAGGGGCGGCTCAGCACGACCAGATCAGCGAGGTCGGGTTGCCGTAGTCCTGGCAGAATGCGTCCTCGCGGTTCGACGCGTGGATGGTGAAGACGAGCGGGATACGGATTTCGCCAGCGGAAGTATTCATGATCAGCGTCCAGCCTTCCAGCGGCCAGTTCCAGTGGCCGCCCATGAATTCGGCGGTTTCGACGCTGCCCGCACCGGTCGTGTGCCGGTGCGTTCCGGCGGCGAGCTTTTCCCCGGCGGCGGGAAACGACCGCTCCTGCCAGGCGAGGGCTTCCTGGAACACATCCTTGTTCGTACTATCCGCATCCGCAGGGTTGTGCGACGGGCGGTCGGCAAGTCTGTTCACGGCAAAGCGGTTCACGCCCTTGTCCGGGTCGATCACGGCGGTTCCGTGCTCGAGCTCGATGCTATCGATTCCGACGTCGGCCTTGGCGCGGAGATCCAGGTCGATCCGATAGTCAAAGCTGCCGGGGCCGGTCGCGCGGATGACTGCGGCGTTGACGTCGACCGCCAGCTTCGAGGAGCGGCCCTTGCGCCGGATGATCGTGAAATCGATAGCGAGGAAAACGATTCCGAGGATAACGGCAACGATGATGTAGAGGCTTATAGTCATGATCATTCCTTCAGGCTGGGCTGGCGCATGTGTAGGTTCACACGGATGGGCCCCTGATAAACAGACGCAAGAATAGCATGGAGGGAATGCCGGATGGCAGTCCGGTTGCCGTGTCAGCGTTCCGGTTTCTTGCCCGTCAAGGCGACGAACACTTCGGCGCGGATCAGCCAGCGTCCGTCCTGCTTCACCCACTGCGCCGCGTAGCGTCCGCCGATGATCGACTCGGCCTGTGCATTGTCGGGATGGCCCGACCAGCGGCCTTCCTCGAAGGCGAGCGGCCAGTGCTCGCCGACGTCGACCGAAACTGTTTTGCGCTGGTACACGAGCGGTGCGTCGCCGCTTGGCGTGAGCGCAGCCAATGCCTCCGCCACGCCGTTCACCGGCTGGCCGAGCGCACGGCGCACGGTGATGTCGTCGGTAAAGTAGGCGGCGACGGTATCGAGGTCGCCATGGGCGATGGCGGCGGTTTGGGCGGCCCTCGCGGCGCGGATCAGGTCGGAGTCGGTTTGTTTGTTCATGTCGTATCGCGCGTTCATGGTTTATTTCAGGAGGCGTTGCGTCGAGCTTCGTCCGTCGCCATCAGCCGCTGCACCCAGCCGTGGCCAGTCACCAGCGCCACGCCCGCGAAGACCAGCGCCGTTCCCGCGATAAAGCCCGGTTCCAGGCGCTCGTCCAGCAGCCACACGCCGAACAGCACGCCGAACAGAGGCGTCAGGAACGAGAACACGCCCAGGCGCGAGGCCAGGTACTTGCGCAGCAGCCAGAACCACAGCAGGTAGCTAGCGAAGGAAACAATGATCGCATGGAAGGCCATGCTGCCGACCGCGAGCGGCGTGACGTGGATGGACAATTGTCCCAGCACGGCGGCGGCGAGCATGAGCAGCACGAAGCCCCAGACGAGCTGGTACAGGAGCGTCTTCGCGGCGGGAGCTTTCGCTAGCCCCGAAAGCCGCACCGCGACGGTGGTTGCACCCCATGCCATGCCGGACAGCAGGCCAAGCAAGTCGCCGAACAGGACACGGGGCAGTCCGGCGTCGCTTGCCGGGTGAGGGCGGCCCAGGAAGGCCACCGCGATGCCCGCGAAGGCCAAGGCGATCCCGGCCCATTGCAGCGCGCCCAGGCGCTCCGACGGCAATTTCCAGTGGAGCGCCAGCGCGACGAAGATCGGCGCGGTGTAGAGCAGCACCACCATGTGCGAGGCCGAGGTGAAGCGCATGCCTTCGCCGACCAGCAGAAATTCCACTGAAAACAGGCCGCCCACCATCATGCCGGGACGCCAGTCGGCATCCATCAGCGAAACGGGTTCCCCGCACCAGCGCATGAACAGGACCAGCAGCAGCGCCGACAGGCCGGAGCGCAGCGCAATCTGCATCAGGGGGGAAATATCGGGGGCGGCGATCTTGAGCACGACCTGCTGCAAGCCCCAGACGGGACAGAGAAGAATCATGATTCCGACAGCCAGGCCGTCCAGCGCCTTGCGGTCATCCATAAGCAACTCCCGGAAAACCGGCCTCCCGTGCGGAGACCGCATGAAGCGGATCGCTTCGACAAGCCCGCCATTTTACTCGCAAAGGACGACGGACGCTGCCGTGGGGCTGGGGGCGGTGTCTGAAATCGGACGAGTGTGGCCAGTTGCGCCCGGAGGGCGATTTTTGATGTTGCTGTCTATTCAATAGTGCTATTATGCAACTTTACAATTCTTAACAAGTCGGGCGTTTATTGTTTCCCGATTATCTTTTTTCGTACATGGAGTAACAAAGCATGTTCAGCGTGAAGCCCCTATCTACCATAGCCTCTGTGATTGCTTGCATCAGCCTTCTTTCCGGGTGTGCAGGCGTGACGTCAGTGAAAGAGGTTACCAACGATCCGTCCGCTTACATCTCGAAGAAATTTTCCGTGGCATCCCTGCCGCCGGAAATTTCGAAAAAAATTCCAGTAGATACCATTCGTTCCGGTCAGGAACGAATCACCTTTGTGACAGAAGCAACCCAGGAGGATCTGAAGCAGAAAAAAGATTCCTGGACGACCACGATAACGCTGAATGACCTCGGGAACGGGATATTCCAGCGTACAAGGGAGAATTCGAATAACAATATTCCCTATGCCATTACCTATTCCATGACCTACCGGGGCATCGGCGACCTCCGCTGGCAGACGATACCCCTTAACAGATCAATGACGGCGCCCCTCTATGTGGTGAAGGAAATTACGCGTTTCGACCCGGTGCCGACGTCCGTAAACCAGACGTTTTCTTATGAATACCAGACTGGAACGGAAACCCAGGTCGCCAATTTTGCAGCCATCAAGGTAAGGTGCAAGACAACGCGTGAGTTTGCGGCTAAAGCTATTCACAGCAAGCTCACGGGAACTGCCCTTGAATTCGAGTGCGAGATTTTCGCGAACAATATCTTGCAAAACCGTACCAAATGGGTTCTTCTCAAGAATTATGGCGTTGCGATTCAAACCGAAAGCGTAGGCAGCACGAACAAGATACATCTCCGCGTCATCGATGTAAAAAGCTGATCCCGGACTTCACCGGTCTGCCTGAATAGCCACACAGACCGGTGAATTCAAACACTAGGTGTATGCCCATGCGTATTCGTTCTTGTCTATTTTCGTTGGTCCTTTTTGCTGTTTTTTCCGCGAATGCCCAGGTTGCCAATCCATCCGTCTATCTCAAGGCTGGAATACCGGCAGTTAACCGCGAATGGGCAGGAAGCGATTATGTACGCACCTTGCAGGTTTTATCGTCTGGAGCCGTTCCGCTTCCCTATTATTCAGACAGGGAAGGCGCAGAGCTGCTGAACCGGCTTACCGCGACGGAAAACCTTTCCTTTCATCGCCATCGATCATTACCCGTTGGAGCCCGGCTGGGGGATTGGATCAATCTCTTTCAAAGTACCAATTCCTTAATGAAAATGTACTATGCCAGCTCGCCGGATGGTCGAAAGCAGCATGCGGAAATCGCTCGCCTGCTGGCGTTCTCCCTGTATGTGGCGAGTGAAGGCCTCAATCTGGTGGATGAATTTCTTCCTACCGTGCCCAGAGACGGACAATATGCAGGAAGAATGGCAGGGCTCCGCCAAATGAAATCGGGCTTGACATCTGTTTTTGTCGGGCTGGAGGGAGCATTGACTGAAGACAACGGCTTAACGGCCGACGATAAGTCTGTCCTCCTGGATGCCATGGCTCTGACCTTACCAAGGCTGAAAACCGTCTTTACTCCGGAGTACAAGTTTGAGCTGCGTAAAAAACTTCAGGCAGACAGGGCCCTGTTCAAGAATGCCAACGATGTCGCAAGGATCGATAGCATGATCCATGAACTTGGAAGCTGACCCGTCCGTTGCCCGGCCTTGCTGACAGCGGCGCCGCCCCCCTGTATTGTCATTTTGCAATAATGTTATGATGCAATCCATAACAACGGCCCGTCCCTTCATCCTTCGATGTGGCGCGCTCGGATCTGGCCTGAACAGACGGGTTTCTGCGATCGCTATCGTTGCCACAGAATGGGCTGGTCCGCTTCCGAATGAAAACGGTCCCGGTATCCTCTGTCAAACAAGACCAGGGAGGAGTTATGTGCGAGCACAATCAGAAACCCTACAACTGCGTTGATTGCCAGGAAAAGAAGGAGCAGCGGGATCGCGAGGAAGCCATCGCCAACGGTGCCCGGTATCAAAGCACGTTGCGCGACGATCCCGGTTATTTTCCGTGAGATGGCGGCGGACTAATCGGGTTCATCATCCTGCTCATCGTCGAACTCTGCTGCGCCATCAAGGACAGAGTAAAGGGCAAGTGACTGATGTTTACATGCCTGTCCCTCTGCAACCTCGACTAGGCCCCCGCATGGCCCTTGGTGCGAAACCGCAAGCTGAGTACAAAGGGCGCTGCGAGCAGATTGACGGCCACCGCTGAGAGCCAGATCGCGCCCGGCCATTGGTCCCGAACGATGAAGTAGAGGGCCGAGAATGCAAGCGGTGCGACAATCGATGCGAGGCTGACGGCCGATGCCAGCACCCCCTGGAACTGGCCTTGCCGGTTCTCGTCGACGAGGCGCGTGGCAAGGGATTGCAATGCCGGTGACCCTATGCCGCCAAGCGCAAAGACCGGCATGATCGCAAACACCATCCAGCTTTGCCTGGCAAAAGCCAGTATGACCAACGCGACACTGACGCCGACGATGCCGGTCAGGACGGTGCCGCGCTCTCCAAGCAGTTTGACGGCAGGGCCGGGCAGGAATGCCTGCGCCAGCGCCTGGCACACGCCAAAGACGCCGAGCGAAAGACCGATCCACAGTCCGTTCCAGCTGAACATGTCATTGCCCCAGAGGGCCCAGCAGACGCCGTACACTTCGCCCGTGGCGCTCATGATGAAGAAAACGATCGTGATGGGCATCAGGTGCTTCATCGAGAACACCCAGCGCAAAGGGCGCAGCGGGTTGAGCGCGGCGAGGTCGATCTTCTTGCGGGTCGGCGTGCGGGACTCCGGGAGGACGAACCAGGCGAGCAGCAGATTGCCCGCGTTCAGTAGCGCTGCGGCGATGAACGGGAGCCTCAGCCAGTAGTCGCCGAGCACGCCGCCGAGAACCGGGCCGACGATAAAGCCGATACCAAACATGGCGTTGAACAGGCCGAAGCGCCGCGCGCGCTGGTCTTCCGGCGTAATGTCCGTGATGTAGGCCATGGCGACCGACATACTGGCGCTGGTCAGTCCGGCGATGGCGCGGCCGATGAGCAGCATCCAGAGTTGCGGCGCGAACGCCATCACCACGTAGTTGATAGCCGCTCCGGCGAGCGAGATCAGCAGCACCGGGCGTCGCCCAAGACGATCGCTCAATGCGCCGAGGACGGGGGCGAAGATGAACTGCAATGCCGCGTACAGCGCGGTCATGATGCCGATGTAGGGCGCCACGTTTTCAGCGTGAGTCACCTCCTGCAATAGCGACGGCAGAATCGGAAAGATGAGGCCGATGCCAATGGCATCAAGGACAATGGTGGCGAAGATTACGATAAGCGATCTGTTCATGACGGGATCAGGATGTGGCGGATATGACTGGTGTTCGGGTCGCATGAATATCGCCACTGGTCGGCCAGGAATACGATCAGCCGACTCGCACCAACATGAATCATTTAAATGTACTTGGTATTAATGTATACTTGGTACATATTTTGTATTATAAGAGGTAGCATGTCAATGCCATCCGATCGCCGATTGCGCAAGCGCCTTGCCACCCGGCAAGCCATCTCCAACGCCGCCACGCTCCTCTTCATAGAGCGCGGCTTCGATCAGGTGACGGTGGATGAGATTGCGGCAGCCGCAGACGTCGGGCGAATGACCGTGTTCAACCATTTTCCCCGCAAGGAAGACATGTTCTTTGATCGCGATGAAGAGATTCGCGAGATCCTGTGCAATGCTCTGCGGCAGCGCGATCCGCATATCGCTCCAGTCGAGGCGTTGCGCCTGCTCGCCCATCGGCTCGTTGCAGATCGGAGCCCCCTGGTCGACTTTTCTGTTCGAAGCCAACGCTTCATCAGGGCGATTGATGGCAGCGAAACTCTTAAGGCCCGGGCCAGGGCGATACGTGACGAGATTGCGCAAGCCGTAACGGTGGCGCTCTCCGACTGTGCAGGGCGGGAAGCGACCGATCCCGATGCCCATCTAGCGGCCGGACTGCTGCTTGCGACATGGACCGAGGCCTTTATCCAGGCGCACCGGATATTCCGGCAGAGCCAAGATACAGAGAAAGCGAACGCCGCCTTCCTCGCCATGGTCGATAAGGGAAGCATCGGCGTAAAAGCCGCCATGGCAGGCACGCCTTACGTCTGAGCAATAAGCACAGGACCGATGGCGTCTGCGTAAATCGGTGCCTCCTTATGTAGCTGTCCTTTTTGAGTCAATTGCTGGCCTCCGCTGCAAACGCAGTGGATGATGACCAAGCGTGGAAGTGCGCCACTACCTGGGCCCACTACCTTGGCGGTCACTACTGATCCGGAGAGGGCAAGCGCGCTCACCATGGTTTTTGACGAACTGTTCAAGCCGGCCTAGCTCAGACTGTCTCCTATACTTTTGCATATTTCCCATACCTGCACGTGAAACAGCCGCCCGAAGGCGGCCGTGAAAGTGGTTTCCTGACGATGAAGCGTCAATGGAGCTGCGGTATGCGCAGCATCTGCCCCGGATAGATCTTGTCCGGATCGGACAGCATGGGCTTGTTCGCTTCAAAGATGGTCATATACTTGTTGACGTCCCCGTAATACTGCCCGGCTATCTTCGACAGCGTATCCCCTTTCTGGACCGTGTAGAACTGGGACGTTTCCGCCTCGGTCTGAGCAACGGTCATCTGGTCGTCGACTTGCGCGACGCCTTCGACGTTGCCGCAGCACAGGATGATCTTTTCCCGCGTCTGCTGGTCAGGCGCCTGCCCGCTGACCGTCACGGTCGACGTCGAACTGTCGAACCGCACCGTTACGCCGTCGACGGGAAGGCCCTGCGACGAAATATAGTTCAGGATTCCTATTTCGGCGCTCTTTTCCTGCTGCTGAATCTGCTCGGGGGAGGGGGCGGCCTGCGCTGCCGCTTCCGCGCCAGGCTGGTATTCTCCCCTGTGAAAAAGCTTCTCCCCGGCGTTCTTGAGAAATGCCGTCAATCCCATGATCTCACCTCCGTCTGGTTAAAAAATAGAGTCCTGGTGATAGGCGGGCGGTCCCGAAAAGGGCTCGAAACCGCTTGAAGGAGCGCAAGCGAAGGACGAAGGATGCCGGACGGTTACCGGACGCGGCCCTGGCTGCGCGCTCCCGCCCGCGTTACTGCAAGAAGCCGCGCAGTCCGGACATGGCCTTGGACAGAACGTCATCCTGGTTCTCTGGCACCTTGCCGTCCGGCGTGAGCCGGTTCATCAGCTCGGGCAGTATCTGGGCGATACCCGAGCGGGCCTGGTCTTCGGGGATGCCAGCCTGGCTGGCGGCTTCACGAATCCGGGATGCGCCGAACACCTGCTCCACGTCATCGCCCGTAATCGACTGATTCTCGCCGGTGCCGATCCATGAATCCGCCTGGCTGCGCAGGCCGTGCTGGCGGAACAGGTTAATGACGGCGCTGATGCCGCCCATCTGCTGCACCAGGCCCAGCACCATGCCGAGCATGTTCCCTTCCCGCTGCCGGTTGCCGCCGAACAGGCTCCCTGCAAGGCCCATCAGCGGGTTTTGCCCCGCGCCCGTATCCTGCTGTCCGGCCTTGCCCAGCATATCGTCGAATATACCCATCGTGCTCCTCCCGTGATCCGGTTGCGGCGTGAATGCCGTTCAGGAAGAATAGAGGGGGCGGCGAGGGTATTTGTTCCCTGCTCGCCGGATACGAGAGCGCCTACCGCCCGGACTGGGCAGCGAACCGTTCCAGCAGGCTGGCCAGGCGTTCCGGGACGGCCTGGGTCGCCCTGGCTTTGGAGTAGCGGGCGAAGAGGGTCAGACTGTCGAGTGCGAGCTGTGGGATGTGGGGATGAAACAGGTCACGGTCCACACGCAGGATGAGTTGGCCGGGAATTCCTTTGCGCCGCGCCTGGGGCGGAGCATGTGCGCTGAAAGGCGACAGTTGAACGACCAAGCGGGTTTCCCGCGGAACGTCTTTCCGGCATGGCCTGTCCCGCTCGCTCTCGACGACGCCGATGTCCTCGATATCGCGCCACGGGATGACGTTGCCGATGGCTGGTCCGCCCAGCCCGTCGGGTCCGATGTCCAGCCAGGCGGCTTTATCCCGCACCAGGTCCGGCAGTAGCAGGTACAGCACGATCAGGCCGCCGATGTCCAGGGCGATCAGTGCGAACAGAATGCATTTCGGCAGCAGCGCATCCGTGAAGGATGCGGCCAGCGCCAGGCAGGCTGCCGTGATGATCAGGATCAGCGGGATCTTGCTCGATCCGCCGCGCTTTGGGAAAGCGGCGCGCATCGGGGACGAGTCGGCGTAAAGCGTGAACGCATGCAGCAATTCCCGGTAGATGCGAGTCGGCCCGGCGCCCTTAAGGTCGGACAGGGCGATCCGTATCCGGGCCGCTCTCGGCTTTTTCCCGGGCGCGGTGCCGCTTCGTCCATACTCGGGGAGCAGACGCACATCCAGGTAGGCGACATCGCTGTCCTCGCCATCCCCGATGGGAAGTCTCGTCACAGACAGGCTCTTCACCCGGTTCCATGGAATCATTCCCTTGAACAGGTAGCCGCCGATGCCGTCCGGCCCGAATTCGAGCCAGACCGGGTTTCTCAGCAGCATGACCGGATAGCGCCACATCACGAGCAGCATGACCGCCGTCAGCACCGCCGGGATGGCGAATCTTGTTATATCGCTCCGGGTGAAATCGACTATGATCGCGTGGACGAAGAAGAACGTGAACACGCTCAGCATCGTGACGACCATGGCCGCCTGAATGCGCGAACCGTGGTAGGTCCGGCGCAATGGCACGGTCGATAACCTCTTGAAGTGTCGAGACTTTTTGAAGTCCATGACAAACCCGGCGTGTTGTCATTATGCAATCATGACAATACACCATGATGTTGCGGATTGGCAATATCAATTTGCAGCCGTCGGGCATGGCACGGATGATTGGTGCACCGCGCCCGGTTTAGTCTGGCTTGGCGGCGAGCACCTTGCCCGCCTTGGCATACAGCATCCAGGAAAACAGGATTTGCAAGCCGTCGAACGCCAGCGGCAGGATCAACTCGACGAAGCCGCCGCGCTCCAGGATGTCGGGAATGCGGGAGACCGTGACGGCGGCCACCAGCAAGGCCAGTGCGGCGTTGGCGAGGGGAGCGGCACGCAGGAGCATCGGACTGGCCGGTGCGTCCTTGCGCACCTTCCATGCCGCCGCGAAATAAGCCAGGTTGGTGCCCATGTAGCAGATGCCGTACAGTGTGTACCACCAGGATACGCGGGGGTTTCCCAGGATCGGGGCCAGGGTTGCCGGCAAGACGAATATGACAAAGTTCAGCGTGCCGAGCACCGCCAGCGTCATGAACCAGCGGTGAAGCGATCGGCTGTCCTCGCTCATGGAGAATCCTTTCTGTCCGGTTGCGCCGGCATCGTCCCTTGCATGGACGTAACGTATCGAGACGCTTGACGTCCATGAGGGGGCCGGCTTGTTGCCCATGCGTCATTGCAACGATACTCCATCCTGTTGCAATCATGCAATGCGTTCGTGCAGGCCGTCCCGGATGCGCGGATTGCAGGTGTCGGCGTCAAGCGCCGCTTGCCTGCTGCCTCAGATAGTCCTCGAGCTCAGGCGCGGTGAGCGGGGCGCTGAACAGGTAGCCTTGCCCTTCGTCGCATCCGTGGGAGAGAAGGAATTCACGCTGGCCTTCGTTCACGATCCCCTCGGCCAGCACGCGCAGGTTCAGGGTCTTGCCGAGTGAGACGATCATGCGGGCGATGGCCTGGTTGTCCTCGCTGTCGAGCAGGTCGGTCACGAACAGGCGGTCGATCTTGAGGCGTGCGATGGGAAAGCTCTTCAGGGACGACAGGCTCGAATAGCCGGAACCGAAGTCGTCGATGGACAGGCGCACGCCGAGGTTGCGCAGGTCGCGCATCAGGGAAACCGCCTGCTGAATGTTGTGCATGATGAGGCTTTCGGTCAGTTCCAGCTCAAGGAAGCTCGGATGCAGGCCGCTCTCCGCCAGCGCATCCCGTACCAGATCGACCAGGCTGCTGTCGCGGAACTGGCGCGCCGAGACGTTCACGCCGACGATCAGCGGCGGCAGCCCGGCATCCTGCCAGGCCTTGCACTGGCGGCAGGCGCTTCTCAGCACCCATTCTCCGATGGGGGCGATGATGCCGCTTTCCTCGGCCAGGCCGATAAATTCCGCCGGGGAGATCAGTCCCATTTCCGGGTGCAGCCAGCGTATCAGCGCTTCGACGCCGAGGACTTGCCCGCTGTTCAGGTCCACCTGGGGCTGGTAGGTCAGGAAGAATTCATTGCGCTCCAGCGCGTGGCGCAGCCCGTCCTGCAGCGCCAGCCGTTCCTGGATGTTCCGGTTCATCTCGGGGGTGAAGAACAGATAGCGGTTGCGCCCGAGCGCCTTGGCTTGGTACATGGCGGCGTCCGCATTCATCAGCAGCGCTTCCGGCGTGGTGCCGTCGCCGGGATAGAGCGCGACGCCGATGCTGGCGGAAACCTCGATGGTCTGCTCTCCCTGTACGAGCGGGGCAATGACCGCCGCGCGGATACGCTGCAGCGAATCCAGCAGCGATGGCGCTTCCTCCGGCAAGTCGCCCATGACGATCACGAACTCGTCACCACCCAGGCGCAGCACCGTGTCGGTCTGCCGGATGCACTGCTGCATTCGACTCGCGACCGCTTTCAGCAGTTCGTCGCCGACCTTGTGCCCCAGCGAGTCGTTGACGAGCTTGAAGTCGTCCAGGTCGACGAAGAGGATGGCGATGGCGCGATGGTTGCGCTGCGCGTTGGCGATCGCGTGCCGTATGCGGTCGTCGAGTAGCGTGCGGTTGGGCAGGCCGGTCAGCGCGTCGTGATGCGCCATGTGGCTGATGCGTTCCTCGGCTTCTTTCCGTTCGCTGATATCGCGGATGATGACAACTACGCCGTCTTCGACGCGCACCACCTGCCGGTACATCCACCTCGGGCGGAGGCCGGTGTGCAGGTTACGCCACTCCATTTCGACCGATTTGCCGGTTTCGGCGACGGCGGAAAACTCCTTCATGGCCTCGTCGGCGATGCGGCGTGGCAGCATGCGCCGTATGGAATGCCCGATCAGCGCGTCCTTATTGCCCCGGATCATTTCCCCGGCGCGCGTGTTGATGTTGTCGAGCACGAAATCCGTTGTGGCTCCCTGCCGGTCGGTGATGCGGCGCAGCACGAAGACAGCGACCAGGCTGGCCTTGGCGGCGGCGAAATAAGTTTCCTGCTCCTTGCGGTAACGGCGGCGCGCGGCGGCCATGCGCCAGCTCAGCCACGTCATCGCGCTCGCGGCCAGCGCCAGCAGGAGCGTAATGGCGGCGGCGCTCCACAGGTAGAGACGTCTCGTGTGCTCGAAGGCTTCCTTCTTTTCGGCATGCGACAGTCCGACGACGACCGTCAGCGGAAACCGCTGCAGCCTGCGCGACTGGAAGAAGCGTTCCTCGCCGTCCCATGGATTGACCTCCAGCCTCGTTTCGCCGTGGCCGAAGCTGATGCCCGAGGCCGTTCCGCCATGCCTGACCTGGTCGCCGCTGCGGCGGGCCAGAAAGCCGCCCTGGGAATCGACCAGGGCGAAAACGCCTCGTTCACCGAGCCGGCTGTGCTCGTATCCGCTGGTGAAATAACCGGGTTCGACCAGCAGCATGACGGCACCGACGAAGCGGCCGTCCGGGCCGTTGATGCGGCGGCTGAACTGGATCAGTCCCTCGCGGCCCGCATGGCCGACGACGAGCTGGCCGACATCGTCGCTGCGGAGGGCGGAAAACGCATCGGTCCCGGCTACGGTCTCCTGCCCGAGGTCGCGGGTGCTGGAGACGATCCGCCCGTGGCGGTCGGCGACGGCGGCGGTAAAGATCATGGACGGCGGCAGCAGTTCCTTCTCTTCCAGGTCGCGCAGCGACGGGCCGATGGAGGGATGCTCGTAGGCAAACTTGATGGTCTTCAGGGACTGGTCGATGATGTCGAGATTGCGGATGACCTGCGCCTCGTACGTTTCCGCCAGTTCCTGGATCGAATCGATGGTCGAACGCTCCACCGCCTTGCGCTCTATCTCCAGGTCGTTCTGCGTCGCCAGCCACACGAAGCCGGACAGCACAAGCGCAAACGCTGGAAACAGATAATGCGCTTCCAGCAGCTTCCAGACGATAGCTGGAATACCGGCGGATTTGAGAGGCGTGTCAGGCATAGAGGCTATTCCATGATTTCCACGATTCGCACGCGATTGTCGACTTCGCTTCTGTCCATATAGCCGATCGCTCCCGCATTGCGGGACATGAAACGGTAGAGTGCGCTCAGCCCCTTGGCTTCCCTGGGCGGCTGTCCTTTTCCGGTAAAGATAAGCTTGGACCAGTACGCCTTGACCTGTGCCGGGGATTTTCCAGTGTAGGTCTCGTAGAACATGCGCCTTTCGCTCGAGGTTTCCGGCTGGTCGATCGGCATCGCCAGCGCGCCGTTCGGCAGGTAAGCGGATTTGCCGAGGAAAATGTCATACACCTGGGATGGCGTGAGCGATGAGAGGCCGCTTGCCGCGGAGGCCACCACGACCACGTCGGCGCTGGCTGCCGGGACGCCGTTGAAGACAGCCATGCCTACCAGCATTCGCAACATCTGTTTGTTCAGGGATCTCATGACGGTCTCCTCAGAACAGAAAATCAAGCGTTGCGCTGATGACATGGTACGTGCCCCCAGGCGTGAAGTCGGACTGCGTGTTCACCAGCGTGCCGACCGAACTGGACCCCACGCGCGAGCGGTCCAGTTGGATCTTGAACGCCACGTTGCGGGACACTTCGGTGCGCATGCCCAGCGATACCGTGCGTTGCTCCGGAGCCGCGAACAGGAATTGATTGAGGGCGGCATTCAACGCGGCGGCTTGCGGATAGGGCAGCCCGTCGGCCGTGCCGGACGACTGGACGGTCGCTCGGGAATAAGTCAGATAAGGAGTGACTTTTCCGTAGCGGAAGCCTCCCGTCATCTGCCATGCCTGCCGCTTGCCCAGCAGCGAATCGGATTGGATCTTGCCCCACTCGGCCATTGCGAACCACTTGCCGGGATCGTAGCTGGCTCCGAGCGTCAGGAGCGAACTGGGCTTGTCGTCGACATCGTACTTGTCCGCGATTGCCTCGCCTGCCGCGCCGAACAGCCGGTAGGCGTCGAACACCGGATCGTAGGCGTGGATGGTCAGCCTGGTGCGGACGTAGGCGGCATGGAAGGACAATTTGCCATAATCCAGGGTGTCGAGGATGCCCCATCCGTCGTTCCACTTGATCGGACCTTGCTGCAGGTTGTCCTTGCCGCCTCCGAAGCCGATTTCGAGATTGTTGGTCGCGTTGCCGAACCGGGAACGCGAGAGAAGCTCGATCCCGTTGGTGCGGGTCATCGGCATCATGGTGTAGACCTCGACCGGAGGCCGCACCCACACGTAGGAATAGCCCACCTTGCGGTTGTCGGATGCCATGAAGGGCGACAGCACGAACCGGCCGACCCTGGCGCTCAGATCCGGCGTGAAGTCATACTTGACGTTGGCCCATTCCACCCGGGGGCGGTAGCTGCCGTCGGACTGCTGCTCGGAGACGACCTGGACCACGCCGTTTAGGTTCTTCATGAGGGCGGCATCCATCTGCACGCCGATACGCGAATCGACTTCCGCGCTCCAGGACCGGGTATATCCCGTGCCGTGCTTCTGGAAATCGGTGCTGATGAAGTCGGCCCTGCTTTCGCTGGAATGCGCGATGCCGACCGTTCCAAATCCGCGTAGGGTGAAGGCGGGCGGTTCGGCGGGGGCATCGGCATCGCCGGAGTCGGGAGGAGGCGCGGCGAATGCAGCGGCCTGCGCCAGCATCAGAAGGATGGCGACGGATGTGCTGCGCGTACCCTTTTTCAAGACGGGGGATGGTTCGCTTGCAGCCATAAAATTCCTTTCGGAAGGAATCTGATCATGACGCATTATCGGGACGGATGCGCGTCAAGCGTTGCATGTATGCAATATTATTGCAAATAAATTGATTTGGGGAAACATCTCGCACACGATTGTGGGTAATTTCTGACATTCAGTATGGGATACGGATATGACGGCAGGGCGTCATGCCGGAGGGGATACGGAGGAAAGTCAGCGCTTGCCGCGCGCCAACCGGCTTTTGCCGGCTATGAGGAGGGCTGGCCGAAGGCGGTGATGGCGAAGTCGATGAAGCTGCGCAGCTTGGGCGTCATGCGGCGGTCGGGCGCCTTGCCTTCGGCCCTTGCAGGGATGATGATCTGCATCCGTTCATCACGGAACAAGCGGAGAGTTTGCAAATCGGACAGGTTACAGGTTGTTTCCGAAAATGATTCAATTAGCGCGGATTCGTGCTCGTTTCATGGTATTGTTCGCCAAGGTGCCACTTCTCTGATCATCCGCGCGCAGCCTGACCCGCCTTCGGATTTCGAACCGAAAGCCTGTCGATGTGTACGCCTCCCAGTCCGTTTCAGAACCGCCTTCTCGCCGCGCTTCCTCCCGCCGAGTCTCACCGCCTCTTGCCTCATCTGGAACTGGTGCCGATGCGGCTTGGCGAAGTCCTGTACGAATCGGGCGGGCAGTTGAAGCAGGTTTATTTCCCCACCACGTCGATCCTGTCTATGCTGTATGTCCTGGAAAATGGGGCGTCGGCCGAGATTGCGCTGGTCGGCAACGAAGGCATCCTCGGCATACCGCTGTTCATGGGAGGCGAGACCACACCCAGTCGCGCCGTGGTGCAGAGCGCCGGTCACGCCTACCGCCTGCAAGCGCAACTGCTCAAGGATGAATTCAACCGCGCCGGTCCGCTGCTGCGCCTGCTGCTTCGCTACACGCAGGCGCTGATCGCGCAAATGACGCAGATCGCAGTATGCAACCGCTACCACTCGATAGACCAGCAGTTGTGCCGCTGGCTGTTGTCGAGACTGGACCGTCTGCCGTCGAATTCGCTGGTTGTCACTCAGGAGCAGATCGCGGATACGCTCGGCGTGCGGCGCGGGGGCATTACCGTTGCGGCGGGAAAGCTGCAAAAGGCCGGCCTTATTCGCTATAGTCGCGGTCAAATCGACGTGCTCGACCGGGCAGGACTGGAAATGGCCGCCTGCGAATGTCACGCTGCGGTCAGGCTGGAGTTCGGACGCCTGCTGTTCGACATTCCGGACGGCGATCCGTTCGAGATTCTCGGCCAGTCAAGTCCCTGACGGGAGCGCTATGTACGCAACCGCACCGACGAATGATGCAGCAATGCAATAAGCTTGACAGCCAAGCAGTCGTACAACCTGCTTCAGGACATCGTTTGCCATCGCATCACAGGCTGACTTCGCCAGGCGTCGGCAGCCGCATGTCCCTTCATTGTCTATCTACTTTCCTATTTAAGGTTCCAACATGAAACAATCCTTACTGTTCGCCACGCTCGTTGCCATGCTTGGCCTGGCAGCTTGCAACAAGCCCGCCCCCGCACCCGCACCGTATACCGGCCCGAACAAGGCCGCCTATGATGCCGCAGTCGAGAAGTGCAAATCGCAGCCGTTCGACTCAAGGGGAGTCTGCGTCAAGGAAATCATGGCCGACGTGGAAAAGAGCCAGCCCGCAGCCACGGCCCCTGCCGCTCCTGCCGCTCCCGCACCGGCGCCCGCCCAGAAATAAGCCTGCCGGAAGGCAAGCGACTTTATGAAGCCGCTTGGGCGCGAAAGCAATCCGATGCGTACCTGACAGGGATGCGCATCGCCGCTTTGGCGGAAACCGGTTTCCGTCAAAGCAGGAGAGTCCACTTTCGGCGGGCTTTTCTTTTTCTTCCCGCACAGATTGGTGAACGACTTTCAGACGATTCCGCTAGACCGGGTGCGGCGAGTCATTCCGTGCGAACAGAGCACGGGCCGACTCCACCTCAGCCCGCGTACCGGTCATAGGTTTCCTTCCTGTCGTAGCGGTCGATGCGGGCGAGATTTTCTTCCGCCAGCCGGAGCGCGTCCTCGGCAGTGTCGGCCAGGCCGGATGCCTTGGGCAGCAGGTCGAGTCCGCCTTCACGTATCGGAGCTGGCACGTACTCGTCGACCTGCCAGCGCCAGCGATTGTCGTCCGCCAGTTCCAGCGTGTACTTGTAGATGCCGTTGTCGTAGACGAATGCGTTGCGGTCGATGTCGATGGGGGCTCTGAGTTTCATGGCCTCCTCCCTTGTGGTAGGTCGGTCCGCCTTCCATGGCGGGAAATGATTAGATTCCGGTGGGCGGGATTGGAGTTGATGCGGATTTGATTCGCATCAAGAGGAGGGCGATATGGCTCGCCATGTATTTATTCCACGCCATCCGTCTGTGCAGGCGGCGCCTCTCCCTGATAGTGTGCCATCAGCGCCTCGGTCCACGAGGGCGAGCCATCCTTTTCCGGGCGGTCGGCCAGCTCGGCCTGCAGGGTATCCGCCGTCAGGAAGATGTAGGCGCGGGTGAAGGAGTCGCGGAAGTTGTGCCTGCCGGATTCATCCGTTCCGGTGTAGTGCATGTGTTCGAGTACGCGTGCCGGAATGAAGCCGAACTGCCTCTCGCAGGCGGCTGCCAGCGCATCAAGCAGGGCGCCCGTTTCCGGATGGCCCCGGTCGGCCTTATTTCCGTCTTGCACGCGTCTTCCTGTCCTTCAGGTCGTCGTATTTGTGCACGTGATGGCGTCCGATCTGAGGTTCGCGCTTCTTGCGTAGAATGAACCTCAGGGCGGTGAACAACGCAATCGCCTTGTACAGAAGCTTCATCGTTTCGCCCCCATTTTCTTGTTATGGTTGTGCCGGGTGCGCCCCCGAGAGGGCCTGGCCGAACCGATGATTATCGGGCACAGGCCGAAACCGGGATTGATCGTGCGCAAATGCAGCAGGAGGGTCCGGGCAGGAGCGGACACGAACAGGGCCTCACTTTCCGCCGCTTCCGTGCCATGCGCGCCGGGGAGGGAGGCCGGACGCTCGGCCTCAGTGCAGGACGGCCGCCATTTGCTGCACCCGGTCTTCCATGTAGAACCCGTTTTCCGCGAGAGGGTCCATTGGCGTGTCGCCCGAGCCGCCCTGCACGAACACGGTGTTGCGCCGGTTGCCCAAACCGATGCGGCATTCCGCGTCCTCCAACCGGTAGGCATGGGCCTGATGGAGGAGGACGCCGATGCCGATAACCTGGACCTGCCTGTTCATGTGTTCACCCAATGCTGTCGTCATGGATTTTGATGGTGTAAAGGCTGGAAAGTTTAGCTGGCGCGGAAAGGCGATGTAGCGGACCATGCCCGTGCGCCCGTTTCTTCCGTCATTCCTCCTCGGTACGGCGCACGCGGGCGCGCAGGCGTTCCAGCTCGTCGAACAGGTCGGCGACCAGCCCGGCCAGTTCCGGGTTGGCATCGAAGCGGGATTCGAGTTCCAGTATGCGCCGCACCCGTGCCACGTCGCGGCTGGAGAAGCGCCATTGTTCGGGCGGCTGAGGGGTTTCCGATAGTAGTACGCCCGCGTGGACATGCTCGACGACCCATTCACGCGTGACCCGGCAGCTCATGACGACCTCGTCCAGCGTCAGCGGCGACTGCTCAATCGATACGGCAATGTATTCTCGGGCCATGACTCAGACTCCTAGGTGTTTTCGGGGGTTGAAGGCCAGCTCGCTCGCCATCCGCTCGTAGAGCTCGCGCGCCTTGGGCGTGTCCGCCGGGGGAACGGCCACTTCGAGTACGAGGTAGAGGTCGCCGGGCGGGTCGCCGGGGATGCCGCGTCCTCGCAGGCGCAGCTTGCGTCCGGTCTGCGAACCTTCCGGGATACGCACTTCCACCGTGCCATCCGGTAGGGGAGCCTTGATCTGCGCGCCGAGCGCGGCTTCCCACGGGGAGATGGGAAGGGTCTCGTATACGTCACGTTCCTCGACGCGATAGCGCTCGTGCGGTTTGAAATGCACTTCCAGGAACAGGTCGCCCGCCGGCCCGCTGCCGTATCCGGGGCCGCCTTGCCCGGACAGCCGGATCATCTGCCCTTCGCGCACGCCCTTGGGAATGCGCACATCGAGCGTGCGCGGCACGACCTGCACGCGGCCCTGGTCGTTGATCTGCGGCACTTGTAGCGTGATGGTGCGGCTCGCGCCGCGATAGGCGTCTTCCAGTTCCAGTTCGATCTTAGCGTGGTGGTCCTCGCCGCGCGCCTGGTAGGACTGGCGGGCCCGGCCCGCGCGTCCGCCCATGCCTGCGCCCATGCCGGGGGCACGCCCGCCGAACAGCTCGGAGAAGAAGTCGCTGAAGTCCGCGCCTTCCGCGCCGGAGAAGCCGCCGCCAGTGAATTCGAAGCCCGCATCCCAGTTCGGCGGCGGCCTGAATTCCTGCCCGGCCTGAAAGCCCTTCCCGACGTTGTCGTAGGCGGCTCGCTTCTCGGGATCGGACAGTACGGCATGCGCCTCGTTCAGCTCCTTCATGCGTGCCTCGGCGTCGGGTTCCTTGGACAGGTCGGGGTGGTATTTGCGCGCCAGCTTGCGGTACGACTTCTTGATCTCGTCCGCCGTGGCGTCGCGCTTGACGCCCAGGACCTCGTAGTAATCCTTGAATTCCAAACGAATCTCCTCAGTGGCTATTGATCGAAATAAGGGTGTCGAAATAAAGGCGGTTCACCGCTGCCTCCGGTTCACGATTGGAATCATATCAAATACGCAAGGCCATGGTTTGACCTGGATGCAGGTTCCGAATTCACCGTGGTTTCCGTCCAATACGGGCACGGGCCATGCGGCCGGTTAACTTTCGACAAATCCTGTTTTCGGGCAACTGATAGTGTGTCATCCATGCGCCGCAAGCGGGGAACGGCGCGCCTGCAGATGCCATGGGGAAGGACGGCGGGCATGGGACAGGGAGACGGTCGACGCATGAGCAGCCAGCCTGATTTCCGGGTGCTTTTCGAATCGGTTCCGGCGCTGGTCATGGTGCTGGCGCCGGACAGCCCGCGCTTCACGATCCTGGCTGCCAGCGATGCCTACCTGCGTGCGACCATGCGGCGGCGCGAGGACATGGCCGGGCGGCCCGTGTTCGAGGTGTTTCCCGACAATCCGGACGCGCCGTCCGGGGCCGAGGCTAACAGTCGTGCGTCTTTCGAGCGCGTGTTGCGGCTGCGGCTTCCCGATGTGCAACCAGTGCAGCAGCACGACATCCGCCGTCCCGAATCGGAGGGCGGCGGCTTCGAGACGCGCTTCTGGAGCCAGGTCAACACGCCTGTGCTGGATGAGAAGGGCGAAGTGCGTTACATCTTCCACCGCGTGGAGGATGTGACCGAACTGGTGCAGGCCCGACAGCAGGTGGAACGGGGGAAGAAAGGCCAAGGCAGACGCGCTCGGGAAATCGCGCTGATGCGGCGCGAGGCGGATGCGAGTCGTGAGCGCGAGGAACGTTATGCCGCGCTGTTCGAGCGGGCGCCGTTCGGACTGGCGCTGGTCAGTATGCCAGCCGGGACGGTAGCCGATGTCAACGATGTGTTCCTGGCACTCTTCGGTCTGACGCGCGGGGACGTACTGGGCAAAAACCCGGTGCAGTCCGGCATACTCGATTCGGAGCGGCTGGCCGGGCTCCTTGTGACGCTGCAGGAGTCCGGCGCGGTCCGCAATGCCGACATCATCCGGGATGCGGGAAACGGCGCGGCGCGGCGCCTGTCGCTCAACCTGGACTGGGTCGGCATCGGCGGCGAACGGCTGATTCTGGCGACGGTCGAGGACGTGACCGAACGCCGCACGACGCGGGACGCGCTGGAGGCGAGCGAACGGCGCTACCGCGAGCTGTTCGAGAATATGCACGAATCGCTGTTCGTCGCCGACATCGTGACCGGCGAGGACGGCAAGCCGGTCGACTGGCGCTACCTGGAAACCAACCCGCAGCATGAGCGCTTCATCGGCATTCCGCGCGAGCGGCTTCTCGAGCATACCTACCGCGAGCTGGTGCCCAGGCCCGACCAGACGTGGATCGATCTGCTGGGCGGGGTTGCCTTGACGGGGCAACCGGTTCTGGAGGAACGCTACGCGCCGACGCGCGGACGATGGCTGTCCCTGTACGCCTATTCGCCCCGCAAGGGGCAGGCGGCGGTTTTCTTTACGGACGTGACCGAGCGCAAGCAGACCGAGCAGGCCCTGCAGCGCAGCGAAGCCCGGCTGCGCGCCGCGATGAACAGCATGCTGGACGAAGTCTGGTTCACCGACGAGCAGGGCAACATCATCCTGACCAACGAGACGGCGGTGCGCAACCTCGGCTTTGGCAACAGCGACGAGTTCTTCAAGAATATCGACGAGGCGCTGGCCATCCTGGAAACCTATTATCCGGACGGCACACCGCGTCCGCTGGAGCTGGCGCCTATTCTACGTGCCATGAAAGGGGAGACGCTGCACAACGAGGGCGAGCTAGTCCGCAACCTGAAGACGAAGGAACTGCGCTATCGCGAGGTGAGCAGCGCGCCTGTGCGCGACGTGCAAGGGAACATCATCGGCGCGGTCGCGGTGGTGCGCGATCTCACCGAGAGCAAGCGGGCGGAAGAGGAGCTGAAGCGTGCCGCGACGGTGTTCGACAGCAGCAGCGAGGCGATCCTCATCACCGATGCCAACTCGCGCATTATTGCGGTGAACCCGGCTTTTGAGACGATCACGGGCTACCGGCGGGACGAAGTCATCGGCAAGAATCCGAATATCCTCAAATCGGGCCATCACGACCCTGCCTTCTACCGAGAATTTTGGCGAGCGCTGAGCACAACCGGGAGCTGGAAGGGCGAACTGTGGAACCGCTCCAAGAGGGGGGATATCTTCGTCGTCCTGACTGCGATCAACACGACCTACAACCGCGACGGCTCGGTGCAGAACCGGATCGCGGTCATCACCGATATCACGGAAAAGAAGCGCTCGGAAGAGTTGATCTGGCAGCAGGCCAACTTCGATGCGCTGACCGGGCTGCCCAATCGCCGCCTGTTCCAGGACCATCTCCAACAGGAACTCAGGAAGGCGCGCCGGACGCGCACGTCGGTGGCGCTGATGTTCATGGACCTGGACGGGTTCAAAGGCGTCAATGACACGCTCGGCCACGAAGCGGGCGACATGCTGCTGATAGAGACAGGCAGACGGCTGTCGCGCTGCGTGCGTGAGACGGATACGGTCGCGCGCCTGGGCGGGGACGAATTCACAGTGATCCTGACCGGCCTGACCAATCTGAGGCAAGTCGGCAAGGTTGCGCAGGAGATCCTGCGGCGGGTGGCGGAGCCGTACGAGATCGGCGGGGAAGTCGTCTACGTGTCGGGCAGCCTCGGCATCACCCTGTTCCCGCAGGATGCGCCCGGTATGGATGAGCTGCTGATCAACGCGGACCACGCGATGTATGCCGCGAAGGCGGCCGGCAAGAACCGTTACAGCTTTTTTACCGAGGCCATGCAGCAGGCCGCGCAGGAGCGGATGTGGCTGGCCCATGAATTGCGCAACGCACTGGAGAAGCGACAGCTCAGGCTGGCTTACCAGCCTATCGTGGAGCTGGCCAGCGGATGCATCAACAAGGCGGAGGCCCTGGTGCGCTGGGATCATCCCGAGCGCGGGCCGATCGCTCCGGACGTGTTCATTCCGGTGGCGGAAGAGACCGGCATCATTCGCGAGATTGGCGAATGGGTCTTTTTCGAGGCGGCGAACCAGGTCGCCAAGTGGCGCAAGGCCTACCATCCGGATTTCCAGATCAGCGTCAACAAGTCGCCCATCCAGTTCAAGGCGAGTGGAGGCGACGTGTCGTCGCTGCTGCTGCATCTGAAAGAACTGAATCTGCCGGGGCAGAGTATCGCCATCGAGATCACCGAGGGGGTACTGATGGACGAGAGCCAGGCGGTCTCGGACCAGTTGTACGCCTTGCGCGATGCGGGCATCGAGGTATCGCTGGACGACTTCGGCACCGGGTACTCGACCCTGTCCTACCTCAAGCGTTTCGACATCGACCGCCTCAAAATCGACAAGGTGTTCGTGCGCGACCTGGAGACGGACCCGGACGACCTGGCCCTGTGCGAAGCGATCATCGTGATGGGCCATAAGCTTGGCATCAAGGTGATCGCCGAAGGCGTGGAAAATTCGAAGCAGCAGGATATCCTGGCGGATGCCGGATGCGATTTCGTGCAGGGCTACCTGCTGTCCGGCCCGGTTTCCCCCGAGGAAATGGAAGGGTTGCTGGCGCGAAGTTCCGGCTTCTGTCCGGGCTCGCCGCCAGCCTGACGCGGGATGGGATCGTCGCCCAAGATCAACCGACAGGCGGGTAACACGTTTTGTGGCAGGTAACGGGCGGGCTCATGAACGCAGGCATGGTTACCGTCAGTCCCTTATCCGGATAATGGCTGCCAGCAACAAACACTAGCCCTTTCATGCGGAAAGAATCCGGGAGCGTGCGGCCGATCAGAGTGAATTCACCCCGACCTTGTCCAGCATGAATTCCGCATATCTCCGATAAGCTCTATGCGTCAGATGCACGCCATCCCAGATCAGCGGCAATCCTTCCTGATCGAAGAGAGTGCACGTCTTCTCCATTGAATCGCAAAAGAAGCCTCTCTTTTCCACCCACGTCAGAGCGTGCTCGTTCCGAACAAGAGAATGCAACTTGTCACTTGTCGTAAGCCGGTCAAAACGAATATTGTCATACATGATTTTCTTGGATGATTCCGGAGTGACGCCGCTTCTGGCAAAGTCCATCGACAGGGACGTTATATCCTGAAACATGATCGAATCGAAGATATACACTCTGGCATGGCTGGTTTCGGAGAGGTATTTCGCTAGATCATAACCCTGAGAGAACGTGGTTTCCTGCCATTTGGCGGTAATCAAGATAATGGTCGAGCTGTCGATTTTTTTCTTTATATTCTCAATTGCCTGGTTTTTAAGGCAGCTTGTAAAACCGTCCGATTTGATGAGCTCCGACTTGAAGGTCGACATGCACTCGTCATCGACCTCAAGCACTTTGACGTCAAATGCCTCAGAAGAAAGATCGGATTTATATTTGTATAAAGAAAGATAGGCGTCACGCGCCATGGAGTCGCCTAAGATCAGTATGCGGACGTCCGACCTGGGCGAGTAGGTCAGATGGTTCGTCGAGTAAGCGCTTTCAGCAAAGGCGCTGACAACGCTTTTCTCGTTGTCAGCGTCCACCAGCAATACGCCACCCGTGTTCTTGAATTTATCGGCGAAATGGGATTGAAACCCTTTATATTCATGCCCTATATATCCCGCCACGGCAAATGCAAATAGAAAAGCACCCGATGACATGAAGACAGTTGTTGCGCTAACCTTGCGGTTGTATCGGATCGGTTTTTCAAAATAGAAATAGCTTGCGCAACTGACCGATACGATCAGGACGATGAGAAGAGGGGTGTAAAGCGGGCTGGAGGAGTACGACCGGCCGAGTCCGGAGTAATGTAAAAGCGAGATGATGGGCTGATGAAATATGTACAGGCTGTAACTCAGCAGTCCGATCGACACCAGGACCCTGTTGGATAACATTTTTTGTACCAGATGGGTTCTGTCGCCGACCAACAGCAAGACTGCCGTGGATGCCACTGGGATTAACGTTATCCATGACGGGTGCGGGGTTTTGCTGCTGAAATGAAACAAGGAATAGAGTATTCCGAAAAGCGAAGCCAAACCAGCATATTCATATAACGTGCGTACCTGCTTTTCAGGTGCTAAGCGGCTGATAAACGACGTAACGCCATCCTTATTGATTGCAACAATGCAGCCCGCCATTAATTCCCAGGCTCTTGTATGCGTTGCATAAAATGCAAGCGTGGGATTTTCACCAACGGTAATAACTGAAAAGAAAAGACTTGTCGCGAACAGAATGCCGATCAGCGAGTTTAAAACCACTTTTCCGAACCGATGAAAAATCATCAGCAGGATCGGAAATACGATATAGAACTGTTCTTCTACGGAGAGTGTCCAGGTATGCAGAAGAGGCGCCTTGTTTGTAAATTCATTGAAGTAATCGGTTTTTAAATAAAAAAATACATTCGATAAAAATGCAGATGCGGCGACAATACTCTGAGAGAGATCTTTTATCTGATGAGGAAGCAGTACGAAATAGGATAAAACAATCGAAATGACAAATAGCAGAAACAATGCAGGCAAGATGCGGCGCGCCCTGCGTTCATAGAAGCGCGAAAGACTGAATGCGCCGGTGTTCATTTCAGTCACGATGATGGATGTGATCAGGAATCCGCTTATGACGAAGAAGACATCGACGCCAATGAAGCCGCCAGTCATGACGCTGAATCCGGCATGAAAGAGAACCACGGGAATGATTGCCAATGCTCGTAAGCCATCAATTTCGGCGCGATAATGCATAGATTATGTCGTCTTTTGAAATTGCAATAATCCAGGAGGCGCTATTGCTCCTCTTATATTGCATGGTTGGGACTGGTTAAATGGGCTTTCCGTCGAGCATCCTATGTTGTCAAACTGAAAGGTGTCAATTTCATAATTAATATGGCTTGATAATTATTAACAAATCTTTGCATTGTTGAATCTTTCCCTGCGACGCTGGCTTGCCTGCATGGCCATGCCAGAAACGTAACCGGTTGTTCGGTGTCTTCGGTATGGATGAATCGGGCGTATGGCGGCATGCCGATCAAGATCTCAACGGCCTCGACCCGCCATGCGCCCTGCGTGATGATCGGGGAACTGGGGTGACGGCATAGCCGTTGCATGCGGTCAGGACGGGTTGGTGCCTGGCAAGGTCTTATCCGCGAGGATATTCTGCCAGCGCCGCAGTTCGTCCACGTAAGCGGCGGCGGGAACCCGCTTCAGGTCGCCGTTTTCCTCTACGATGTCATAAAAGCCGTTGCGCACCCATTCGCCGGTATCCCAGTCGCGCATGTCCACACCGGGATACAGGCAGATGCCGTGCAGGCCGACGCCCTGTTCGAGCGCGGCCAGCGATTCCTGCATGATATGTCCGAGCCAGGCCGGACGGCCCGATTTTGCGCTGCTGGTCTCGCCGATGATCATCGGTCTTTTATACCGCTCCCATGTCTCGACGAGCTGGTCGCGGATCGGCCTGATCCGGTCATCGTCCGCCGGAAGCGGTGCATAGGGGCCGTGCTCGCGGTACTCCGTCTGGCTGAATGAGTAGATGTCCGCGCCGACGATATCGAGGATATCCGGCGACCCGCCCAGTTCAGGATGGAAGTTGCCAGCCAGAATATCCCAGGCCATGAAGGCGTCCTCATGGGCTTCGTGGTACGCCGCGTCGGTCAGGTCAGGACGGTCGCGGGGAGTGACGACATGGACGAGCGGATCGACGTGGACCATGCGCGCGCCGGGATCGATTTCCCGTATGGCGTTGACCCCGGCAATGGCTGCCCGGCACAGGGCCAGGCGCAGGCGTATCCTGCCGTCTCGTCCCGTGCTGAATGGCGCAATCGCCCCCCACTCGCCTCCGCTGACGGAAAAGAAGCTGATTTCGTTGATCGGGGTAAAGAAGCAGGGATCGGGAAGTTTTGGAACCACGTATTCGGCGACCGCACGGCAATAGTTTGCAAATCGGGATGCAAATGCGGTGGAGAAAGGGTCGAGGCCGTCGGGATAGCCGAAATGGCACAGGTCCCAGATGGGAGCGATTCCGGTTGCCGCCATCGCCTCGATGAACGGGTCGATGAGCGTGAAGTCGTACCGGCCGTCCCGGTCCACCAGCGGCCACGGCACACCTTCGCGCGCCGTTCCAATGCCCAGACCGCGCAGGATGCGGTAATCCTCCATGGCGTGGCGGTCGTGCCTGGATTCGGCTGCCAGGTTGCGGCGCTTTCCATCCTTCCAGAGAAAGGTCGAGCATTCGAAGCCGGAAAGAAAGAAGGTCGGAAATATCACCGGTCGATTGGCCATCGCTCGTCCTTTCTGGGCATGGAATAAAAGAGACTTCCGGGAAAAGGCAAAGTTGCATGCACGGCCTTCCACATCAGGGACATGGTGCTTATTTCGCCGCGCAGGAAGGGGCGCTCCGGCTGGTTTCGCCCGTTCGTACAGATTTTGCGCAAGCATGCCCTGACAGCGCAATTCAGGATAATCGCAATCTCGAGGTGCGGTTTCCTTTGGCGGAAACCGCGCTGCCTACGCTCTTCGGCTTCAACCGTGCCGATTTCACTCCCGTGAGAAAAAGTTTGGCTATCCGGGCCGGTTATCCCTTAATATTGCATTATAGAAATAATATTGCGGCGCATCAGGTGTCCGGGGGCGGCCGGGCCTGTTGCGAAGTGGCGGAACGCAGCTATGGAGTAAATGGCTGAAGCGGCTTGCGCGTCCCGGCGGTTTCGGCAAGGAATTCTCGTCATCATGCAGAACAAGTGCGACAGCGCCCCAGAAAATGAGGCATGGTTAGAACAAGAATTTGACTCTCTGCGTCAACGGCTCGCCGAGAGAGGAATCAACCCAGGCTCGGCACCCGCACTGGCGGCGCACCTGGACCGGCTGCAATCGTCGGTCGCCATGGCGCTGAGGCGCCGCGATTCGCCACAGGCTGCCGGATGGCAGCAAAGCGAGGTGCTGCTCCGGCAGGTGGCCGAATCATTGCCGCAGATCGTGTGGATCGCACGGGCCGACGGTAGCCTGGAATACTGCAACCGCTACTGGTACGATTACACCGGGGCTGGGCCTCACGATAGCCGGGGCGACCTCAGGACAAGGCTGCTGCATCCGGATCATTGTCAGCGGACACTGGATGCTTGGCAGCGCAGCGTGGAGACCGGCACGCTCTACTCCGTCGAATACCTTCTCCGGTCCCAGGACGGGACATACCGCTGGTTTCTGACCAAAGGCCTGCCGGTGCGCAACGAGAAAGGCGAGATCGTCCGCTGGTTCGGGTCGTGCACCGATATCCACGAGCAGAAGGAGGCGCAGGAAGCGCTGAGGGCAGGTGAGGAGCGTTTCCGGCTCTTCATGGAACACAGCCCGTTGGCGTCCTGGATTGTCGATGGCGACGGCCGTTTCCGCTACGTCAGCCCCGGCTATTATCGGTTGTTCGTCGTGAAGGGCAACCTGAAAGGCCGCCTGATCAGCGACGTGTATCCTCCGGAGCTGGCCGGGCAGCATCTTGCCAACAACCGGATCGCCATTGCCGGGGACCGGACGATGGAAACCGTCGAGCCGGGCATGCGCCACGACGGCACGCCCGGCATGTTCTTCGTGGTCAGGTTCCCGATCCATACAGGCAACGGGGAAACGCTGCTGGGCGGCAAGGCGCTCGACATCACGCGGCAGAAGCGGACCGAGGAAGCGTTGCGCAAGAGCGAGGAACTCCTGCGCGGCATCCTGGACAACAGCGCCTCGTTCGTTTTCCTGAAGGACCTGGAAGGGCGCCTGATCATGGCAAACCGGGAAGTCGAGAAGCTGTTCGACCGGCGTGCCGGGAACCTGCTGGGAAAAACCGATTTCGACCTTTATCCCCACGATTCCGGCATCGCCAAGCGGATAAGAGAGAATGACCGTCGTGTCGTGGAAAGCGGTTTACCCGCCCAGTTCGAGGAACCAGTGCGCACGGCGGATGGCGAGCGCGTCTTCCTGTCGGCCAAATTTCCCCTGTACGATGCAGCGGGCAGGATCACCGGAGTCGGCGGCATTTCCACCGACATTACCGAACGCAAGCGCATCGAGGAAGAGTTGCGGCAGAGCCGGGAGCAGTTCCGGCTCATGGGCGAGACCATCCCCTACGGGGTGTGGCGGTGCAACGCCTTCGGGGAAGCCGAATACGTCAGCCAGTCCTTTCTCGACCTGATCGAGATGACCCAAGAAGAGCAGAAGAATTTCGGATGGACGCACCGGCTGCCGCCGGAAGGCATCGGGCCCATGCTGAAAAAGTGGCTCCGCTGCGTGGAGACTGGCGAAGACTGGGACGGCGAACACCGCGTGCTGGGGCCGGACGGGCGCTACCATACCGTTCTGTCGCGCGGCAAGCCAGTCCGGGACGAGAGCGGGAAGATCGTTTCCTGGGTCGGCATCAACCTCGACATCACCGACCGCAAGGCCGCAGAAGAGGCGCTGCGCTACAGCGAGGCGCGGCTCCGGGGGTTCTACGACTCCGGGCTGATCGGTGTCATCTATTGGAACCTGGACGGCCGCATCACCGGAGCCAACGACAAGTTCCTGTCCATGATGGGCTATACCCGCGACGACCTGCTGTTCGGCAGGGTCAACTGGATCGGCATGACGCCGCCGGAATACGCATTACAGGACCGGCAGGCCGTACGGGATTTGTATGCGACAGGCTCCCACGGGCCGATCGAGAAGGAGTATTTCCGGAAGGACGGCGGGCGCATCCAGGCCGTCGTGGCCGGGACCCTGTTGAACAGGGAATCGGGCGATGGCGCCGGATTCGTGCTGGATATCTCGGAGCGCAAGCGGGCGGAGGAGGAGCAAAGGCTGGCCGCCAAGTTCTACCAGGACAGCAGCGAAGCCATGATGGTGACCGACGAGGACAATGACATCATCATGGTCAACGAAGCCTTCAGGGCAATTACCGGTTTCGAGCCGGCGGACGTCATTGGTCGGAATCCGCGCATCCTCAAGTCTGGCGAGCACGGCGATGCCTTCTACAAGGACATGTGGGACCGGATTCTCACGACCGGGCACTTCAAGGGCGAGCTCTGGAACAAGAAGAAGAACGGCGACCTGTTTGCCGCGCACCTGACCATCAATACCATCGCCTCTGAGGATGGCAAGTCCCGCCGCTACCTGGGGCTCATGTCCGATATCACCGAAAGAAAGCGGTCGGACGACCTGATCTGGTTTCAGGCCAATTTCGATGCGCTGACGGGGCTGCCGAACCGCCGCTTCTTCCGGGAGCGGCTGCAGCACGACATCCGCAATGCGCGCCGGAGCGGCCATCCGCTGGCGCTGATGTTCCTGGATCTGGACGGCTTCAAGTACGTCAACGACAAGCTCGGCCACGACATGGGCGACCTGCTGCTGAAGGAAGCCGCGGACCGGCTGCGGAATTGCGTGCGCGAGACCGACACGATTGCCAGGCTCGGCGGCGACGAGTTCACCATCGTGCTGACCGAGCAGCATGAACCGGGCAATATCGAGCGGGTGGCAAGCCACATCCTGAATACGCTCTCGGAGCCGATCGGCCTCGGTAGTGAGATGGCTCATGTATCGGCCAGCATCGGTATTACCCTTTTTCCGAGCGACGCGGGCGATGTCGACAGCCTGATCCGGAACGCGGACCAGGCCATGTATGCCGCGAAGGAGGAAGGCAAGAACCAGTACCGCTTCTTTATGCCGGCAATGCAGGAAGCGGCAATAGCCCGGGCGCAGCTTGTCAGCGATTTGCGCGTCGTACTGGAGAAGCGGGAACTCGAGATCGTGTATCAGCCGATCGTGGAGCTGTCCTCCGGCATCATCCGCAAGGCGGAGGCGCTGATCCGCTGGAATCACCCGGTCAGAGGCATGATCAACCCGGCCGATTTCATCTCGGCCGCGGAGGACTCGGGCGTGATCGCTTCTTTCGGCGACTGGGTCTTTCGCGAGGCGGCCAGGCAGGCGGCAGCCTGGCGCGAGAAGCACCACGCGGGCTTCCAGCTCAGCGTGAACATCTCCCCGGTCCAGTTGACGCAGGCAGGTATCGACCCCCTGGCCTGGCTCAATCATTTGAGAGAGCTCGGCATGGACGGGCGGGGGGTCGTGATCGAGATTACCGAAGAACTGCTGCTGGACGCAGGCCGAAAAGTCACGGACCAGCTCATGTCGCTGCGCGCCGCGGGCGTCCAGGTGGCGCTGGACGATTTCGGCACCGGGAATGCGTCTCTATCCAACCTGAAGAAGTTCGGCATCGACTACATCAAGCTCGACCGCAGCTACATTCGCAACCTGGACAAGGAGTTGGACGACCTGGCGCTGTGCGAGGGCATCATTGCCCTGGCGCACAAGCTCGGCATCCAGGTCATCGCCGAGGGCGTTGAAAGGCCGAGGCAGCATGAGCTGCTGGCGAATGCCGGGTGTGATTATGCGCAAGGATACCTGTTCTCGAAGCCGGTCGGCGCCGCCAGGCTGGAGGAATTGCTGCGGTCAGACCCGTTTGCATCGCAGGAGATGCTGAAACTCTGAGCGCGGAACGCAGCGAGCCTGGCGAGGCGTGACGCAGCCGGGGAGAGGTGTCGAATCAGCCTTCGGCCAGGATGCCCGTCACTTTGGGCATCGCTTTTCGCAAATCCATCAGGTCGACGATCTCGTATGCCTTGGCTTCCAGGGCGCCGCAAACCTCTTTTTCAGTCATTCTCCACTTGGAGGACAAGTCCTTCATGTCCAGGCTGACGGCCTGGTTCAGCGAGGGACTGATCGACCGGGCATAGTCGTCCATGTCATGCCGGGAGCCGCTCTCGCGGAGACGTTCCTCGATGCTTGCTTTTGCAATCGGAAGCAGGTCGGCGTGCCGCTTCCGGTAAGCGGTTGTGAAGGAGTCGATAGACACTCCGAGCGACTGGCAGTAGGCGGGCCGGGCCTGCGTGTTCAGAAAGTAGGCTCCCAGGAATATGGCCGCCGCGTCCGATTTTTTCTTCTTGGGCGAGGACGTGGCGTCGAGCGTTTCATTCATTTTCTGTGTGGATTTCTCGCGCAGGATTTCGCTGGCGCTCTTGTCTTTGGTCGCTTCGCTTTTGGCCGTTTCGATTTCCCGGGCCATCTGCTCGTTCACCTGCATCATTGAACCGGCTTCCGATGCCGGACTCGTCACTTTTCTCACGGTAAAACTGATGATGCCGTAAAGGATGGTGAAAATGACGATGTAAAGAACGGTCTTGGCGTGATTTTTCTTTTTCGGCTCGTTCATGCCGGGGTCTTCCTATCGGTCATGATTCGGTGAGAAGCGCGTGGGCCGGCCGGTAGCCGTCCGGTGCAATTTCGCAGGGAATGATGGTTGATGAGATGCAACGACTTCCCATTATCGCGGTCACCGCTCCGCGTGTCATTCCGTTTTCCCGAATCGAACGCCGGGGAGGGCGATCGTGTTGCGATAATGCATCGCCTGCCCGTTCGGCTGAATAGCCGATTTCTCTGGGCAAGGAGCAGGCAGCCATGCGGACGTTGCTCCGGAAAGGATTATATGGCTGCGACCCCGATCTGCCGTTCCAAGACGGTCTTGGTATCGAGTAGCGCAGTCTTGAACAATTCCGCATTCTTCCTCATGCGGTGCGTAGGCACAATAATGCAGATTGCATACGCGCCCATATAGGTTTCCAGTGCGACCGATATGGCGCAGATTCCTTCATCAATCTCTTCTCGGTCGAAGGCGACCCCGGTTTTTCTGACTTCGTCCAGTTCGTCGTGCAATTGCAGTATGGTCTTGCTCGTTCGAGTCTGCTGCGGCATGTCGCCGCCGAGCCATTCATTAACTTCTTCTCGGCTCATCAAGGCCAACAGGGCTTTGCCGTCAGCCGTCAAATGCAGCGGCACCGTGACGCCGATGGGAATCACCACGCGCAGGATCTGGTCGCCGATGACCTGGTCCAGGATGCTGGTATTCATGCCTGCCAGCCTCGAAAGAATCACGGTTTCCCCAAAGGTCTGCGACAGCTTTTCTAGGTGCTGGCGCGCGACCATGATGATGTCGGTCTGGGTCTGGTACAGCATCTGGCCGAGGGCGGGGCCAAGCCGGACGCCGCCGCCGGGACCGACCGATTCGACGATGTGTTCCGCATCCAGCGCGCCGATGATGCGCTGCACCGTGGAGCGCGGCAGGCCGACGTGGGCGGCAATGGCTGCCAGGCTCATGCCCTCAGGATGCGTGCTCAGGGCCCGCAGGATCTTGATCGATCGAGCAATGACCTGGACACCGCTGCGGTCGCCTTTATCCACGTCTGTCTCTGCCGTCATGGGTTCGTCTTTACTTGTCATTTTTTTAATTGTACCGAAGGCGGAAGGCCCGTGTCGATGGGTAAACATGCATTTTGGCCTGTTTAAAAACTGATTACAAAATATTTCTCAAACATAATAATTTGTAAATTAATGGTACACTGTATCACAATGCGGTACAAAATTGCTGAGAATGCTTGCCTCGCTGTTGGCTGCACGTTCTCGCTTCGAACGTAACGCGATTTGAAACGAGCATGGCTGTTTTTATCAGGGCGGCCGATTTGGGAGAAGGAATATATGAGAAGCAAAACCTTGTTAGTCTCCGGTGGAGCGTTTGCTGTCGCTTCGGCGATATTGCTGGCGGGATGCGGGAAATCGCAACAAACGGCGGGGAGCGGGCCGATCGAAGTCGGTATTTATACTGTCAAGGCGCAGCCGGTCGAACTGACGACCGATCTGCCGGGTAGGACCACGGCATTCCGTATCGCGGAGGTGCGTCCGCAGGTGGGCGGGATAGTAACCAAGCGCCTGTTCACCGAAGGAGCGGACGTCAAACAGGGACAGCAGCTCTACCAGATCGATGCAGCCTCCTACGATGCGAAGCTCAACAAGGTCAATGCGAACATGCTCGCCACCAAGAACCTGGCGGAACGCTATGAGCGGCTGCGTGAAACCAATGCCATCAGCAAACAGCAGTATGACGATGCGCAGTCGGCCTGGAAGCAGGCGCAGGCCGACGTCAAGATGGCGAAGACCGATCTGACCTACACGCGGGTGCTGTCGCCGATATCGGGCCGGATCGGGCGCTCGCTGGTGACGGAAGGTGCATTGGTGACCAGCGGGCAGACGCAGGCGCTGTCCACCATCCAGCAGCTCGACCCGATTTACGTCGACGTGACCCGGCCGGTCGCGGAAATCCTCAAGATGCAGAAGGACCTGGCTGCCGGCCGCATCCAGAGCGCTAACGGCGACAAGGCCAAGGTCAGGCTGACGCTGGAAGATGGCAGCGTTTACCCGCTCGACGGCACGCTCAAGCTGTCCGAGGTGACGGTCGATCAGGGCACCGGGTCTGTGACGCTACGCGCCGTGTTTCCGAATCCGAAGCATCAATTGCTGCCCGGCATGTTCGTGCATGCGAAGCTGAAAGAAGGCATCCAGAAGGCCGCCAAGCTGGTGCCGCAGCAGGCCGTGACGCGCGACAGCAAGGGCGACGCCGCGGTATGGGTGGTCGATGCGGAAAACAAGGTGGCCATGCGGCCGATCCAGACTTTGCGCACGGTCGGCAACGCGTGGCTGGTCGGTGCCGGGCTCGAACCGGGCGACAAGGTCGTGACGGAAGGCTTGCAGAATTTGCGCCCGGGGCTTGAAGTGACACCGACCGAAGCGAAGAACGTCAACCTGGTCACCGACCTCACCGCCACCGCCAAGGCAAACTGAGGAGCGATCATGTCACGATTTTTCATTGAACGCCCGATTTTTGCCTGGGTGGTCGCGATTGTCATCATGCTGGCGGGTGCGCTCTCGGTGGCGAAGCTGCCGATCAACCAGTATCCGAGCGTGGCCGCGCCTGCCGTATCCATCAGCGTCACCTATCCGGGCGCATCGGCGCAGACAGTGCAGGACAGCGTGGTCCAGGTCATCGAACAGCAGTTGAACGGGATTGACGGGCTGCGCTATATCTCGTCGAACAGCGCTTCCGATGGCAGCATGACCATCATCGTTACCTTCGATCAGGGTACGGACCCGGACATCGCCCAGGTGCAGGTGCAGAACAAGCTGCAGCTCGCCACGCCGATGCTGCCGCAGGAAGTACAGCAGCAGGGTATCCGGGTCGCCAAGTACAAGCAGAACTTCATGATAATCGTCAGCCTCGTGTCGGAAGACGGCAGCATGAGCGGGTACGACCTGGGCGACTACATCGCGTCCAACCTGCAGGACCCGCTGATCCGGACCAAGGGAGTTGGCGACTACATGCTGATGGGCTCGCAGTACGCGATGCGCATCTGGCTCGACCCGGCCAAGCTGAACAGCTATCAACTGACGCCGCTGGATGTCAGCACGGCGATCTCGGCGCAGAACGTCCAGGTGTCGTCGGGCGAACTCGGCGGCATGCCAGCCAGCAAGGGCGTGCAGTTGAACGCGACCGTGGTCGGCAAGACGCGCATGAAGACGGCGGATGAATTCAAGAACATCCTGCTCAAGGTGGACGAGAGCGGTTCGCAAGTCCGGCTCAAGGACGTCGCTGACGTCAGCCTGGGCAGCCAGTCCTTTGCCATTGCGTCCCAGGTGGCGGGCAAGCCGTCGGCCGGTATCGCCTTGCGCTTGGCCAGCGGAGCCAACGAGCTGGAGACGATCGAGAATGTGCGCAAGACGCTCAAGTCGCTCGAGCCATTCTTCCCGGCAGGCGTGCATGCGGTCTTTCCGTATGACACGTCTCCTGTGATCAGCGCGTCCATCGAATCCGTGGTCCACACCCTGATCGAGGCCATCCTCCTCGTATTCCTGGTGATGTACCTGTTCCTGCAGAACTACCGGGCCACGCTGATACCGACGATGGCCGTGCCGGTCGTGCTGCTGGGCACCTTTGGCGTGCTGGCGGCGTGCGGATTTACCATCAACATCCTGACCATGTTCGCCATGGTGCTGGCGATCGGTCTGCTGGTCGACGATGCCATCGTCGTGGTCGAGAACGTGGAGCGGATCATGCGCGAAGAGGGGCTCTCGCCCAAGGAGGCCACGATCAAGTCGATGGGGCAGATCCAGGGCGCGCTGGTCGGCATCGGCCTGGTCCTGTCCGCCGTGTTCCTGCCGATGGCTTTCTTTGGCGGTGCGACCGGGGTCATCTACCGGCAGTTTTCGATCACCATCGTGTCGGCCATGGTGCTGTCGGTGCTGGTTGCGCTGATCTTCACGCCGTCGCTGTGCGCCACGCTTCTGAAGCCGCATGAACGGCACGCGCAGACACGGGTGCGCTTCTTCCGGCTGTTCAACCACTATTTCAACAAGTATGCGAAGCGCTACGAGCGCGGCGTGGGCGCGATACTGAAACGCAAGTCCCGTTACCTCATCATTTACGGCGTGATGATTGCCGTCGTTATCGGTTTGTTCATCACATTGCCGACCGCTTTCCTGC
>Ga0316604_10000534_pt1 | contig 44839 bp, 40 predicted proteins | sample OWC_soil_day20_C_FD_207650 | JGI IMG/M metagenome (GOLD analysis project Ga0316604, IMG submission 207650) | Wetland soil microbial communities from Old Woman Creek delta, Ohio, United States - OWC_soil_day20_CT | ecosystem: Environmental > Terrestrial > Soil > Wetlands | place: USA: Ohio...
CGCAGCGCCGACATTTTCCTCGGCGTGCCCTTCAACATCGCCTCCTATGCGCTGCTGACGCTGATGCTGGCGCAGGTTTGCGGCTACCAGCCGGGCGAATTCGTGCACACCTTCGGCGACGCCCACGTTCTTACCGAACCTAAATTAATACCGACCTACCACTAAGACAGCCGCGTTGGGTGGTTCGCCATTGGCACTTTGCCCAAAAGTACCAATACACTCTTCGGAAATTCTTTCCGGTTAACCACCCCGATTTTTTCCAAGTGAGTGCTGACTTAAAAAACGCGCGCTTTGCACAATCGACTATCGTCAGTAGCCTAGCCCAGCCAGCGCATCAGGCGAAAACCAACTATCCGGACAATCCCAACCGACAAGATGTTTGTTGAGCGAATCCCCCCCCTTGGTGCTCTTCTCTTTGATGGCGGACTCGAGGGCGGACTCATTGAAACGCATATGAAGCATCTTCAGTCTCCAAAGCTCACTATCCTCCCTGTGAGCCTCAGTGTCCGAATTCATCCAAACCCAAGTCATCTTGTCCGCACATGCCAAAAAAATCTGCCACGAGCAGAAGGCGGTGAGCTTATCAGAGGCCGTTAGGAAGCACTTCCACCAGAACCGCGCCTGGGATGCGCGATTTCTCGTCTCCTGGGCACTCATTCGAAGCGCGCTCCAAGTCCCTACGCACTCGCCCTCTCGCCACGTTGGTCGGAACGACTGTTCGATGGGAAGAAAACCTCGAAGCACAATCGCTCGCTTCTGACGGAAGGGTTCCGTAGATGCTTCATCGGCAGCGATTATTGTTTCCAGCCAGTGAGCACCTCCTTGGCTTACAGCTGCAAGTGCCAAATCTTGATACGACTCGTCGTTTGCATTTTGAGGGAGGCTATAGAGATGTTCCCTTAGCTCAAGCACAGGTACGCTTTCAGGCACTCGGAATAACATCAGCAGCGTTTCGTCGAGCCCCCCAATACCGACGAATCTAATGCGGAGGTGCTGCCTTAAGACATGCCATAACTGCGCCCCTCGCATTGCATCGGTCTCAAGCAGTGCTTCGCATAGCGCAATGAACAGGCCACCGGCTAGGTTGAGCCTCGTAATAAGCGCTTGCGTTGGTTCAGAAAGACCTTCAAGCCATCTTGATACCGCTGCCGGACAGCGGTTCACGAGCATCCTCGCTGCTTCAAGCCTCACAATGCGGGTCGCCATGAGCGCCCCAGAACACTTGGCATTGCGAAGATACGTCTCACCGGTCTCTCTTACTGCCTGGTGGCGTGCCCACCGTACGTCAGGGTCAAAACTATTAAAAGCTTCATCCTCATCCAACGCCTGGGAGTTAGGCTCGACCGAAATGAAGTTCCTAGTGTCAGCAGACTTCACTGAAATACAGGCAACGGAGGGAAACGTCGCCAGACCTTCCCACCTTAGAGTCCTGTCAATGGCATTTGCAGCCAAATCAAGGTCCTCAGGCTCCCCCCCTCGCTTCACCACCTCTTCGAGCAGGCACCATGGTGCGACCAAGTCTGAAACCGCTGCCAACTCCCTTCCCTTTAAGGCAGCGAATATCGCTTTACTCCCGAAATCCTGCTGATACTCATTTGCAGTGGAGTGAGCTTTCCATCCAGCATTCAGCAGAGCCTCTCCAAATTGCTCGCCATTACAAACCGTGAGCGCCATGAACGCGAGCGTTTGACTGCCCTCACCCTCGCTTAATGCATGCTGGACGAGCCGTTCGAAATTTTTGTCATCAAGCTGCTCAGGGTAGGTCCACAGGTAAGTACATAGGACTTCAACCGCTCGAGCATTCTCAAGTCCCCATCTGTGAACGAAATCAGTAACTGTATTTAACTCGGGCGGACGCAGCTCATTAGCCAGCGTTATCGAGATGAAGGCATCCTGCTCTGTCACCAGCGTGTCAAGCTGGACGTCCAGAGGCTCATTTAACAGTTCCCCCTCCAGAAGGCTGAGTAGCAAAATGCGCTCGTCCTTGCCAGAACTCATTGGGCGCCGAAGTCTCATTTCGCGAATGGCATCGACTTCAGATGGTCCAGCCAGCAATGCAAGGCGCGGCACCCTAAGTGCAGCCCAATGGCGCCGCTCGTCCTTACGTCCATAAAATGTTTTGAACCATCGTGCTGCAACTTCTCCGACAGCCTGCGGCGACACGCGAGCGGCTAATGGTAGAAACAAATCAAAGTCATGGTCCGCCTCTGAATAGCTTCTGCCACTGTTCAGCGCTTCAAGATTGAGCGACTTTCCCCACTCAATTACTTCATTTGCCAAACGCTCGGGAAAGTTCAGTGCAGGGTCAGGCAATAATTCCTGGGCCCGCTGAAGCTTTCTGGAGATAAAAATCGTCTCATCTGCCCACAACAAATCTAGGTGTCGGTGCTCAAGTGCAAAAAAACTCTTAACTGGTTCGGCCAAATAACCCGAGACATAGGAGAACTGGTCCGGCCTAGCTGCGCATTGCTTATTGGCCTCATGTTCCAAATGCTCATCCCCTGTCAACCACAGTAACAATTCGCTAACCCTGGCTACTACATCGGAATTGACGCCCGCCTCTCGCTCCGATGCCGTTGCGGCAAGCGAAAGTTGGGTGAGCTCTGACTGCAGTTCAGCGCGGTCAACTGGATTGAACATCACAAGCCACTTCAGGCCACACCAAACCCTTCCTACATACTCAACTGCAGTAGCCACCGCTGCTGCCATGAATATTTTCGACGCAGGTGTCAGCGGTTTGCCGAGCAGCAGCTGCGGGACAAATTCACCAAGATTGTCGAATTCCTGATTATGTAGGCGTATTGGAACACCGAGCACGTTATATACCCCAGGTGTGGCTGTTCCGATTTTTTCGTTTAGCTGCTTGGCTTGATGCTTGGCAGCTTCATCGTCAATTCCCACTTTCTCTGGCGCAGGGCAATCGGCATGCGCTATCCAATGAACCACCCGGCTTGCGATGTCGTTCCACGCGCTTGCATTCGCGGCAGGAATCTCGTGGAGTGCAACCAATGCCCAGTGACGAGCTGAAGCATTTGCTCTACCGCTCGCCCCCTCCACCACGTGCAAGAGCGGTTCGACCAGTGCAGGAGCCAATTGCACTGCATGCTGACGTTGCTCATCGCTTGCATTTTGACTTTGCAACAATGCGGATAGGACAAGCCGCGGGACGACTGAGTCCAGTGGCCATTTCTTCTCAACAAGGACAGAAAGTGCAGATGTAAGTATGCTGGCTGCCGCCGAAGTTGCCCGTACAGGGTCGAGGTAGTCATCAAGCACTCGAGCAGCATTCACGGTACTTTTCTGTTCGGCAACGTCGAGCGCCCCAAGCACTGCAATACCTAGCGCAAGATATATAGTTGTCTCGGTAGGCCTTAAGCGCCCTGGGCGCCCCGGAATCGCTTCTAACCATGTCCCGCTCACAATTTCTTGCAATCGTCGAGCAGTCTCATCTGAGGAGCCAGCAGGGTCTCTGACCATTTCACCCAGTTCCTTGGTTGAATACCCTGCGTCATCCTCCCCAAGCGCTTTTCCTGCAAGAATTTCCTGGTAATACCGAGTAGCAAGGTCCTGAAGCCATATCTCCCAGTCATTCTCGCTAAGAGAGACCTTTGCCTTCAGTCCTAGTTCATCTCGCGCATGTGCCCAAAGCAGACGTCCGGGCGTCGGTTGTCCTTGCAAGGCAGCATCACTACTCTGGCGAATAACCAGTTCAAACATGCGAGGAATACGCGCAAGCTCGATAACATTTGCAGAAAGCGATTTTCGGTCGGCTCCATGAAGACTAAGCAAGGTATCGAGCTCGCCACCCTTAGAAAGGTCGTAAGGTCCAACCTCGAGTTTTTTTGCTGAGTTAGAAAGTCGACGAAGGTCGTGAAGCTGTTCTCGTAAGTAGTGCGTTTGGACTGTGACAACTATCCGTACCCGTCCGCTAAAAGCACTTCCCTCGAGAATCTGAAGGAAACGCTCCCACTCAAATGAAGGCTCTTGATTGACTCCGTCAACTAGCAACAGAATGGCTGGTCCCTCATGACTGGGCCTTTGAAGTAGACGCTCTACACGTAACCGCCAGTAGGTTTTATTCGTGCCAGTGTTCAAGTCATGAAGTGCATCCCCGATGAATTCGGCAACACTTGAATTCGTAATACCCTTCATTACTTTGAAGGCTGATGATGGCAACATTAGAAAAATTGGAAGCGTTACCAACCTACTTTGCACCCATTGCACCACGGCCCAAGTCTTCCCCATCCCCTCGGCGCCATGCACGACTGCTGTACTGCAAGTACCGGATTGCCACCAGGACTCCAGACCGCTCGAAATTGAGTGTCGTTGTATGACTGGAACCATGCCTCCGGCGACGTTCTGACCGAACACACTCCTCGATTCCGCTGCATCGCTCCACAATTTCTCGAAGCGTTCCCTAGCGTCATTCACGAGGTTTTGATATCCAATGGACCAAGGGGATAACTCGCGCATGAGACGCTCAATTAATGGCTTTGCCGGCTCTGCTAGTGCCATGGCGGCAACCTTGGCAGCCTTGTCGTAGTGCATTTCTACGACATCCGGCGCCCAAGCGCAAAGCGCAGCAAGGGTCGGCAGTTCTGTGCAGTCTTCCCGCCAGTCAATTACGATAACAGGCACACCCGTGGCAATTGCCTTGGACAGCAGGGTATCCTCGGTCTGCTGGGGGACTCCACGGGTTGAAACAAGAATCCAAGCCTCGAGGGCACCGTCTCGTCGCAGTGCGTCATCAATCTCGCCCTGCAAGTTTCTGTCGTCTAGGGGAGAGTTGTCGGCATAGCGCTTACACTCAATACGCAGATGACGCCCCGCGCGACCAACCGTTCCGGCGTCCGAGCCGTACTGGAATCCGGACTTTGCAACCGATACCCGGACTCCGACAAGCTTGCTGATGAGTTCTGCAGCAAGCAGTTCCAGCGCTTTTGGGTTGCCCTTCTGTAGTTTTTCCTTCAGCGTCTTTAGATGCTTCCTGTTCATACCCCCTCCCATTCTTGAAGCATATCGCGATTCCACAACTGGCTCGCTCTACTACGAGGAGATATTGAAGTGCCTGCCCTAATGCCGAAGCATGCTGTGCCCGCAAGCTTCACTGAGAATCACTGCGCCTGAACCACTGCCAGGCAGTCCCATTCAGTGGTGTAACGCGGCGAAAGATTACCGCGACGCATCTGCCAGCCCTTTTCGATGCCTTCGGCGGCTAGTCGTAGAGTTCCGCGACCGAATTTCCCATTGATGCCGTCGAGCACGTCCATCAACTGCCGGGAGCGCGCATCCAACGCCCCCCCCGACACGAATAACGAGAACTGCTGGTTAGTAGCCGGCACGATGTCCATCAGCGTAATGCCCGCCTTGTGATAGCCATAGCCTGGCCGGAAGATGCGGCGAAGCACTTGCTGCGCCCACCGAGTCAGCACTCTTGTATCGGAACTCGCCTCCGGCAACGGAACCGTGACGGCTCGCTGATATTGAGGCACCTCGGGCTTGAATACGTTTGTCCGGATATAGACCTGAATAGCCCCCGCCAAAGAATTCTGGTTGCGCAGCTTCTCGGCCGCTTTGGCGACGTAACTTGCGACCGCTTCCTCAAGCTCAGGCAATTCATAGACGAGTTGGCCAAATGACCGGCTCGACATGATTTGCTGCTTCTCCTGCACAACCTCCTGCAACTCCATGCAAGACACACCACGGAGCTCGCGTACCGTTCGCTCAACGACGACAGAGAACTTGGTCCGCATCAGCTCCGCATCGGCATCTCGTAGTTGCCGAACAGTACGAATGCCCATCGCTTCAAGCCGCCCCTCTATCCTTCGTCCAATGCCCCAGACCTCCCCAACGTCGATGCGCTCGAACAAAGCATCCATTGCGGATGGTGACATCGTTGTGAAGTCGCAAACGCCATTGGCGCAGGCCAGATTTTTCTTGGCAGCGTGATTGGCCAACTTCGCTAATGTCTTGCTCGGCCCGATGCCGACACAAACCGTCAGCCCCAACCAATCAGCGACCCGCTGCCGAATCTCGGCGCCATAGGTCGTCAATCCACCGGAGCGCCCTTCAAAGCCAGATAGCTCGAGGAAACTCTCATCGATGCTGTAGACCTCAATGTTCGGTGTGAAGCCTGAGAGCACTTCGACGCAGCGATTGCTTAAATCGGCGTACAGCGCGTAATTCGAAGAAAAGGCCACGATGCCATGGCGCTTTGCCTCATCACGAAGCTTGAACCAGGGAACCCCCATTGGGATGCCAAGCGCTTTAACTTCGGCCGACCTTGCGACGACACAGCCATCGTTATTGGAGAGCACCACAACTGGCCGGTCTTTCAGCGTTGGGTCGAATAGCTTCTCGCAACTCGCGTAAAAGTTGTTGCAATCTACCAATGCAAATACTGGCACATCAAGCTCCGAACCGCTTGAACTTGCCGACGACGACACCCCAGATGAGGAGCTCCATTCCCTCATGAATTTCGAGCGGCGGGTAGCAGGGATTTTCAGCCATCAATGCGACGCGGCCAGCACGGTGATGCAGACGCTTCACCAACCGCTGGCCATCGACAAATGCGATGACGATGTGACCATGGCGAGCACGCACGCTTTTGTCGACTACTAAAATATCACCATCGTGAATCTCTGCACCTTCCATCGAGTCGCCCTGGACAGGGAAGAAGAAGGTGCTGACCGGGTTCCTCACTAGGTATTCGTTGATGTCCAGCCGCGACTCTTCGTAGTCAGCGGCCGGAGACGGAAATCCAGCCGAGACCTTGACCGTATCGAGGGGGAGCGACAGTTTTGGCGCAGGAATAAGCGGGATAAAGACGCCAGGGCCTAAGCCGGCTATTGGCTCAAGCATGGGCCGGCGCCTTGGCTGGTTGCGAGACTGGATGCTCATCGAGTGGCTCTGTCAGCAAGACCATAGAACACTCTGGGCAAACAAGGCTGAGATGTCCATCGATGGTGGCTTGCTCGAGTTCGGCGCTGGAGAGCGGACTATGGCAGCCAGGGCAGACAATACGAATCATGGCGTGCTCCTTTGGTTTAATACTGTAATTCTATACAGTAAAAAACCCGGGGCAATACTGTATGCCAAAAGGGTGGCATGTCAGCGCCCAACGAACCGATACGCACTGTTGCAATCGGTTACTTGAGCTTGGTGAGAGGCCCTCGTAAATTACGTCCATGCGCTGAACCCCAACAGCCTAGGCGGCCACCTCCCCCCTCCCTGAATGGGCCGCCTTGAAAGCCTCGCACTCCCCCGGCGGGGCTTTCGCCTTTCTAAGGTCTTGATTAGCAAATAGCAAATGCCGAACCAAAAAACTCGGCCTTAACCAGCTTCGCTAGGATGGGCAACCCGAGGTGTTTTGGTATTCTGGGCATCATGTGCTCTCACTACGACCCGCAAACCGACCCAGCCCGGCTTCGCACCTATTTCGGTGTCGATGACCTTCCCTTGGGTTTGAAAACCAGCCTCCGGCCTGGCTATCACGGTCCATTTGTACGAAAGCACCAGTTCGCCGATGTCGGTGACGAAGCGGTGCCGTTCAGGGAGTTGCTGGTCGGGTCATTCGGCCTTATTCCCCGCTGGTCAAAAGATGCCACCACCGCCCGGCGGACCTACAACGCCCGGTCAGAAACAGTTCACGAAAAACCCAGCTTCAAGGAATCCTGGCTACAGTGTCGGCATTGCATCATTCCAGCTGAAGCTATCTATGAGCCTGACTGGCGCACCGGGAAAGCGGTAGCCACCCGCATCACTCGTGCCGACGGCAAGCCAATGGGCATTGCCGGACTGTGGGCATATAGGGAGGAACCAACTTGTACCGTAACGCATAGCTTCACGATGCTGACCATCAATGCCGACGACCACCCATTCATGCGGCAGTACCACAAGCCTGAAGACGAAAAGAGGATGGTCGTTATCCTCAATGAGAGCGACTACGACGCCTGGCTAGCTGCGCCAGCCATCCAGAGCAGAAATTTTCTACGTCAGTTTCCCGCGGACAATCTGGTTGACGAGCAGCCGCAGCAGTCATTCCTATGACACGTCCACTCCTCGCCGCCATCCTGTTTGCAGCCTATCTTCCTCATGCATATGCCAAGGCAGGCCTTCATGAGCCATTCGAGGTCAGCGGAAGCGTTATCAAGAACCACGATGGCGACACGATTACGTTGAGGACAGACGACCGTGGAGTCATTAATGTCCGGCTATCAGGTGCCGATACACCGGAAACGGGACAAGCATATTGGCGTGTAGCACGTGACCGCCTTTATCAGCTGATTTCTGACAAACCTGTTACGGTCAGTTGCTACAAACAGGACTGGCGAAAACGTGAGGTGTGTCATGTCAGTGTGGATGGGACTGACCCGGCACTTGTGCTTGTAAAGCAAGGCCTTGCTTGGTACGCATTCATGTTCTCTGGCGAACTCACACCAGGGATGCGAAGCGCTTACGGAAGGGCCGAAGCTGAAGCACGTCAACGAGGAATCGGTCTATGGGAAGAACCAGAACCAATGCCGCCCTGGGAGTGCAGAAAGCTCAGGAAGGCTCACCAGAAGTGCAGGTAGAGAAATGGGGCTAAACGCTTGGTCGGGTAAAATCTTGGCCTTCGCAAGATGCCCTTGAGTTATGACCATCACTAAAGCCGACCTCACCGAAAAACTCAACGAGCAAGTGGGGTTCAATAATCGTGAAGCCAAGGAAATGGTCGAGGCATTCTTCAAGGAAATCTCCGACTGCCTGGAGCGCGGGGAAGAAGTGAAGCTTGCTGGTTTCGGTGTGTTTAGTATGCGCGACAAGCCTGAGCGACCAGGTCGCAACCCGAAGACTGGCGAGGAAATTCCAATTACGGCACGCCGGGTCGTGACCTTCCATGCTAGCGGATGCCTGAAAGACGCAGTAGATTCCAGTCCGCATTTGTCCCTGCGTCAATCAAAAGCTGCCTGAAGCAGATTTCGAGAGCCAATATTGCACTCCACTCGCTATAAAAGCTGATTAGTGAATAGCAGCCATCGGCCAGTTCCGGCCGTTCGACACAGTCTCCTTTTAGGCGAGGAACTTTAGAAGGATAACCGGTCGGTGTTGGACCGTACCAGCTTGCTGGTGGCACAATTACATACGCATCAAATAGGCCTCAAGATGACAAGCCCGCCGGTTCCGGCAAAAACCTTCAAATCGTTCGCTGACCTTGCTCGCTTTTACTGCGAGAACGAGGACTACCGCATTATTTGCAGGCCTCGTAAAGATACTCAGGCTTGTATTGTCGCGCCTCATGGGGGGAGCATTGAACCCAAAACATCAGACATAGCGCGAGCCATTGCAGGTACCGAGTTTTCTCTTTATCTGTTCGAAGGCATTCGTCCGACGGATAACTATGAAGCGCTACACTTAACCAGCCACTATTTCGACGAACCTAGCTGTCTCAATATGTTGGCTAGCTGTGACGATGTGGTCACTATCCATGGCTGCAGTGTGAAGGGTGAGGTTGTTTTGATTGGTGGCCGTGATAATCCCCTCGCTAATGAACTTCTAGCATCAATCTCCGAAACGGGAGTTAAATGCGAAGCCACTGGGCATCAGTTTCCTGCTTCCAATCCAAATAACATTTGCAATCGTGGCCGCCGCAAAGTTGGAGTTCAACTCGAACTAAGTCGAGAGCTACGCCAGTCACCTAACATACAGCGTGTTGAATTGGCGGTCAGAAGTGTGCTGTTGCAACGCGCATCGTCCAAAGGTAATCCAGCTTAGCCCACCATGGACGAACAGAGCACGCTGCCCCCAACGGATGACTGTTGTAACCATCGTGAATTAGCGGCAGACCCAGCTCGTCAGGCAGTTGCGACCATCCTTGGCTACGTTTATCAAATCTGGTGGTCGATTGACGCTTGGCTGCAGTTGCGTTCGCCAGACGATGTCATTTTTCTCGAGGGAGCGGAGGACCTTGACAAGATAGTGGCCGGCGCCGCGACGGCGGAGCAGGTCAAACACGAGGCTGCAGGCATTTCGTTGAACAACAAGCGTGCGCACCAGGTCCTTGAAAACTTCTGGGCACTCAGTGAGCGCGAGACCGTTCGTCGAGTCAACTTCCACTACGTCACTACCGCATCAGCTGCGACCGAACAGGATGCTCGGTTTGGCGGAATTCGGGGGCTTGAAGCGTGGCGAGTCGCACAGACCAATACCGAGACTGCAGAGGTCATCCGGTTGTACCTTGCGCCGAAGCTGGAGGCGACAAGCCTGCTTCGGAAGTTCCTTGAGACCGCAACACCTCAGCAAGTCCAGGACAGGCTCATCCGGAGGTTTCACTGGTTCCTTGAGCAACCCGGACTCGAGGAAGTCAAGCAGAGCGTCGACGACAGACTTGTTCACCGGCTCAACCAGGCGAACTTGCCGCTGATTTATGTTGAAACGGTCAGAAATCACCTACACACATTCGCATGCGACGTACTCGTTCGTCCTGATTCTTCGAAGCGTCGCCTGAACGAAGCCGACTTACTTCGCCAAATAGAGGCGGCCACCACCGAGTATGTGCCTGTCCCCGCTCCCCAGTACCAACAGTTCAGGCGAGCACTTCAATCCGGAGTATTTGACCCAGGTACAGCGTACCTTCAATTAATGCGGCTTCCCTTACCGGCTGCGCCGGAACCACTTCTCACTAGACCAGCGCAGGTAGAACAAGTCCGTAAATTGATGGTCGAGCGTAAGGCAGTCTTACTTACGGGTTCGGTATATAAGGGCAAGACGACAATTTCTCAGCTCGTGGCTAACGCCCTCTGTCCCGATGCTTGGTGGTTTCCGGTCACCATGCGCTCTGGTACCGAAACTGACAATTTGATGCGGGCATTGGCGGCAGTGGTATCGGAAGAATCAACACCTCCGCTAATCGTCATTGATGACCTCGACCTGTCTCCGAATGCTCATGCGGCTTATCGACAGTCGCTCGCGCTATTGGCTAGCCGAGCCAGCCGCTCGGGCCGTGGCCTGCTGCTAACTGCGCGAGGCACATCGAGTGGCATGGCACAACTCTCGGAATTCACCGGAATTGAGGCCGTTGACGTCCCAGAGATGTCAGTTCAGGAAGTACAACAGCACTGCCTCGACAACAGCTGCCCTGGGGAGTTGTCACCGGCCTGGGCTGCTATCGTTCAAGCGTCAACACAAGGTCACCCCAAGCTGGTTCAGGTGAGGATTGCTGAACTAAGAACGAAAGGCTGGCAAGCACCTGGGGCTGACCTCTTTTCCGCCTCACCCGCAATCACTACTGCACGGCAGGCCGCACGGCAGCTGCTGAGCGAATCCATGTCCCAAGAAGAAGCTGCGTTTGTTTACACTGCGGCCGAGGCAACCTACCCGATGACACGCCAGATGCTGCTTGGACTAGCGCAAATGGTAGGCGGCATTCCCAACGCCGGAGACCTTATCGACAGGCTTCAGGGTAAGTGGTTTGAACGCGCGATGGGGGACCGCATTAGCGCCACGCCAATGCTAAGGGGCTCCGCTGCTGATGTTTGGTCAGCCCCGCGTAAGCGACTGGCTCACTGCCATATCTACGATGCGATTGTTGGTACGAAAGGTCTTGACCAAGGGGATGCCGCATCCCTTTTGTACCAAGCATATATGGGTCAAGAAGGTTCCCGACTTACACACTGTGCGCACCAATTGGAGACCATTGGCGAGAGTGGTGTATCTAGCATTGTATTCCAACAGCTTGTCTGGTTGCCCTATGTGGCGCTAGAGGAGGGGCAGCGCTTTTTTGAACCTCAGCCCTTCGTAAGCGTACTCCTCCGGCAACTTCAGTTCTCGGTGGCGAATGAGCTTGATTCTGACTCGCTACCGATTGTTCTTGACCGTTGGACAGAGGAGGTGGGGTTAATTCCCGAGCAGCTGCCGCGCGAGGCGATGGAAGTCATGCGTTGCGCCAAGCTGCTAAGCAACAGGAACCCACGGGTGCCTGTTAGGACAAAACTGAGGGCGATTGTGTCACTGAGCAAAGCCACCGGGGAAGCCGGCCGAATGGCCGAAGAGCTTGTGCGGCAGGTTATCGAGATGTCCCGCGAATCACTAGGAGGAATTCCGGAGAACCTTCCTAGCACTCAGTTTTATTTTTCTCTTCAGGCATCGTCCGTCCGCAGTCTTGAAGACCTCGCCTCTGTCGTTGATTGGCTGGAGCATGATGCTGACGATACAGCTAGGTGCGCGTTTGATGAGGTTCTCCATTGGCCACTCGTGGCGTCAGTCGGCGCATTTGTGCATGGTGCATGGTCGTCCCGCCATGCTGACGAGACGGATTGGAATCCAACCATCGAGCAACTCAGTCGCGCGGGAGCTATTGCCCAGCGCCTTGGCCTAATTCAGTTTGGGAGTGAGGTTGCTAAGGCTGCGTCAATCGTCTATGGCGAACATCTTCACGACCATGCTTCAGCGATGAGGGTATTGGACGACGCGGCCGCAGCTTTTGGCGAGACCGGGACCATCCAAGAACAACGAGTTAATGCCTTATTTCAAGTTAAGGACGACATCGGTGCCCTCGATGTTTGGGAAGCGCTAATTTCCGCCCCTGAAGCCGCAAGGTCGATTGATGCCTTTGCGTTCAGAAGGGCAGCCATCAGTGCGTGCCGCCTGGAGCGCTGGTCGCAGGCTGAGCGCTATTTTCTCGAGGGCTCGAACAGGCCAGCGGAACTTATCCTCCCAATCACGAAGTTCGGGCTTGTAGTCGATGCTTGCTACGTCGTGGCGCTGGCAGGAGCGCCGCAGCGTGCCGCGAAAATGCTCTCAGATGAGTTTCTAAACTTGCCTCCGCAAATGTGGGAGGATGGACATGAGGACTGGGAAGCACTGGGCCGGGTTGCCAACACCGTTTGCAACCTCATTGAGGCCGTTGCCGAAGGGGAAGACACCTCCGCGTTTACTCTCGCGTTCGGAAAGGCCTCGGAGCCAGGTCTTTCCTTTGGTGCACCTAAACCAAATCAGGTTCTTAGAACCCAGCTAACGATTGCTCGGCTTGGGCTTATTGCCTCGCAGCTCGGAGACATCTCGAGCGATTATCGCTCGCTTCTAAAAAACACAGCAAAATCAAACTTCCCTCTGGTAAGGCTCATTGCCGCTCAAGCAGAGCTCGCATTTGAGTTCAACACAGGCCCAGGCGAACGGTTCGTCGAAACTGTCGCTACGTATGAACGCACATTAAACAGCGTTGCATCCCTGCCTGACCACGCACAGGCAATGCAAAGCGACGGTGGCCACACAGAGCCGACCGTGAAAAAATTGAACGATAGCGGATTGTTTGCAGTGTTCTCTGCTGCGGCCATTTGCAGTGAACATCCGCAACAAGCTATCCCCACTTGGCATAATGAGTCCGTCGCGGTTTGGGGTGCAGACAGTCGAATTGCCAAGGACCTCACAGAGATGTCTCGTGGGCTCGCGCTTCCGGTAAGCGAAGCTGACGAAGCAGTTAGGCCAGGTGTTGAGCGGTCGAATGGCGAGACAATTGGGGCTGCGTTGGTGCTCATCCAATCAGGAACTCAGATGCCTCAGAAAACACTACGTCTCCAAGAATTGCTGGCGTCCGCAACCGTCTGTAGTTCGGAAGGCCTGCTTCTGCAATCGACCTTTGGGCGGGCTATTGCGCGCCGCTTTGCTGCAAACTGGAAGATGTTTGCCGCTAGCCCATTTTCGTTCACTTTTCCGGGGAGAACCGTTCCGCAACTAGAAGACGCGCTTACAGCTATCGAGCAGGGCAAGGCTTCTATCCGCATCCTTATGGAAAAGGCTGCCCATGCGCTCGGAGTCGCTTTGGGGGAAGCCTCATCTCGACTTGAGTAGGACAAAGCACTGGTGGCATGCGAACCCGGACAGCTTATTTATAATACACGACCTTGTGGCGACTGACGGCTTTGCAGAAGTTAAATCAAGACACCGTAGGACGGCTTTGCGTCTAAGGCTGTCCCTGGTCACAGAGGTGATTCCGCATTGCAAAGAGGACTCAATTTTGCTAAAACTGGGTATCGAAAGAGGCTGGCACCTCCCTCGTTTTAGTTGTTCCAGGATAGTTCGAGTTTCATCTGGATGCCCTCCTAATGGGAGGATTGGATTGACATAAGCGGAGCCTAAAGTTCTCAGGCAGTAGGCGCCGCCCAGTCATCTCTGAGAAAACCCCGTACGCGGGGTTTTTTTGTGCGTGCAGTTTCCCGTGGCGTTGGTGCTAACGCATCAACTTCTGCTTCCGGCCAGGAGCGGAAGTTGAGCGTAGAATAACGAAACGACCGCTTTCTAAAAATGTGCAGCCATTCATTGGATTGACAGCCTCGCGTTGGGAGTGCCCACCTAACCACGCCCTCAGTGTCAGTCACTGTGAATGATTATGGCCTTGACCGTATCTATCGGGCCGACATCGTGCCAATGCTCGCTCTTTTTCTCGGCAGGAGGAACCTCTTGGCAGCCATGATTGCACTCAACCACCCAGCGCCGCATCAGAAAATTTTGACAGAATCTGAAGCTAATCGCCCGGTGGTCACAGCCAACGGCTTCCGCAAGTAACTTGCAAGCACAATGGCTGCCATGTTGAGTGGCATCAAAGTCTAGCATTCCAAACAATTGGCGGCTCCGAAGAACCGCCTGTTCCAAAGCATGAATTACTTCATGTCTCGCGGATGGTAGTGCTTGGTCTTGTCCTGGGCGGCATTCTTCTTTGCCGGAGCTGCTGCCGGAGCATCCTGAGGAATCCCAGTCTTTTCCTGGACATGCGAGTGCGGTTTCGCGGCCGGGGCCGGCGCAGCTTTTTCAGCTTTGACTTCGGCTGCCGGAGCGGCCTTTTCTTCGGCGTATGCACTGGCCGAAAGCGCAGTAACGGCGGCCAAAATGGAAGCAGACAGCAGGGCTTGCAGTTTCATGGTCATACTCCTCAAAGGTTGAACAAGGTTGTCGTGTTTTGACGGTTCCAGTGTGCTCCTTTGAAACCGTCAGATAGGTGACGAATAGATTACTTATTTGTCAGATTTCCTTTCCGGCAAGGCGTTCCAGGATAGGACAATCTGGCCGCTCATCACCGTTGCAGCAATGAACGAGGTGGGACAAAGCATTTTTCATCGACTGTAGCTCTTCCAGTTTTCGGTCCAGATAGTCCAAATGCTGCTTAGCAAGTGCCTTCACCTCGCGACTCGGGCGCGTGCTGTCCTGCCAGAGGCCAACCAGACCTCGGATTTCCTCAATCGAGAATCCCAAGTCACGAGAACGTCGAATGAATTGCAGAGTACGAATGTCCTTGTCTCCGTACAAACGATACCCAGCATTGGTTCGATTTGCTGGTGGCAATAGACCAACACTCTCGTAATGCCGAATCATCTTGGTCGATACGCCGGAGGCCTTGGCTGCTGCGCCGATATTCATTTTGCTCTCCCATCCATGCTCATTCCGTTGCGGCCCCACGCCAGCGGCTCAATAGCAACGCATTGGTAACCACGCTAACGCTGCTGAAAGCCATTGCCGCACCAGCGATAACCGGATTCAGCATACCAAGAGCAGCGAGAGGGATGCCCAGCACGTTGTAAGCAAAGGCCCAGAACAAACCCTGCTTGATTTTGCTGTAGGTGCGTCGCGAAACATCGAATGAGTCAGCAACCAGGCGTGGGTCACCACGCATCAGGGTGATTCCAGCTGCCTCCATGGCCACATCTGTACCCGTCGACATGCTGAGACCGACATCCGCGGCAACCAGGCTTGGCGCATCATTCAGACCATCACCAACCATCGCGACGACGTATCCCTGAGCACGAAGCTCCTGGACAATATTCGCCTTGTCTCCGGGCAGTAATTCAGCACGTACCTCATCAATGCCGAGTTCCTTGGCAACTGTATGGGCGCTCCCCTGATTGTCCCCGGTCAGCATTACCGTCTTGATTCCGAGTTCGCGCAGTCGGGCTATGGCCAGATAGGAGGCTTGCTTGACGGTGTCGCCAAAGGCAAGAAGTCCGACCAGTTGAGTGGAATTGTCGTTGTGGCACAGTAACCACGAAATTGTCTTTCCTTCACTTTCGAGCCTAGAGGCAACGGCAGCTAGTTTGCTTGGGGCTACGCCAAGCTCCTGCATCAGACGGGTGCTTCCGAGAAGCATCAACTCGCCATCCAGCAGTCCTTGAATGCCGCGCCCGGGCAAGGCTTTGGCTTCACTGACGGCAGGCAGAGCGAGACCGAGTTCACGCACCTTCTCCATGACTGCATGAGCCAATGGGTGGTCGCTGGTTTGTTGCAATGCGCCGGCAATCCTCAATATAGCTTCCTCCGTGAAGCCGTCACCTGGTTCAAATGCCACCAGGGATGGCTTTCCTTCGGTAAGGGTGCCGGTCTTGTCAAAGGCCACAGCGGTGACAGAATGAGCCAACTCAAGGGCTTCGGCATCTTTGATGAGGATACCCTGGCCAGCGGCTACGCCCGTACCGGCCATGATGGCGGTCGGGGTCGCCAGGCCCAAGGCGCAGGGGCAGGCAATAACAAGGACGGCGACCGCGTTGATTAGCGCCTCCTCCCAGTTCCCCGAATAGAGCATCCAGCCGGCGAAGGTGGCCACCGCAATCGCCAGGACGGCCGGCACAAAGACTGCACTGACCTGGTCAACAATTCGCTGTATCGGGGCTTTGGCCGCCTGTGCTGATTCGACCATGCGAATAATGCGAGCGAGCGTTGTCTCGGCACCGATTGCCGCCGTACGAACCTGGAGCAATCCTTCACCATTCACAGAACCGCCAGTGACCTTGTCACCGACACGTTTTGACACCGGCAGGCTCTCGCCGGTGATAAGCGCCTCATCTGCATGGCTTTCCCCGCTGACCACTTCTCCATCCACGGCAATCCGCTCCCCGGGGCGGATAACCACAAGGTCGCCAATGGCCAATTGCTCGACCGGCATCGAAACCTCCCGGCCATCAACCAGAACGCGGGCAACGCTAGGGCGAAGTGCATTTAGCGCTCGAATGGCATCAGCCGTCTGCCGTTTGGCACGCGCTTCCAGCCATTTGCCCAACAGGACAAGCGTGATAACTGCGGCAGAGGCCTCGAAGTAAAGATGGTGGCCATGCCCTCCACCGTTCTGTATCAGTTGATACACCGAGAGGCCGTAGGCGGCACTGGTGCCAAGGGCTACTAGCAAATCCATATTGCCAGCCCGGGCCTTGACTGCCTTCCAGCCGGCTCGATAGAAACGCCAGCCCAGCCAGAACTGAACGGGAGTCGCCAGCGCCATCTGCGCCCAGCCATCGAACATCCATTCCACACCGAAGAGCTGGGCCAGCATGGGCGCTACCAAAGGCAGTGTCAGTAACATGCTGACGGCTATCGGCCACCACTCGGGGAGTCGACCAGGTGTGGCTTCTGGCTGTTCTTTAGCGACTGAATTGGCGGTATATCCGGCTTTGGCGATTGCTGATGCCAACTGGGCAATGGTCACCCCTGAAAGTGTTTCTACGGTTGCCTTTTCCGTGGCGAGATTGACCGAGGCATTTATCACCCCGGGAAGCTTGAGCAATGCCTTCTCCACCCGGCCAACACAGGAGGCGCAGCTCATACCCTCAATTTGAAACTCGACAGAGTGTGTTGCCACCTCATATCCGGCGTTGCGAACAGCCGTGGCCAGTGTATTCACTTGCACTTCAGACGTGGTTTTCAATGATGCTTCTTCAGTTGCCAGATTGACGCTGACCTCCACCACACCAGCAAGTTGCCGGAGCGCTTTTTCGACCCGCGATACGCAGGAAGCACAACTCATCCCGCCAATGCCGAGCCTTAGCTCAAGGACGGAACCTGAATCCGATGAGAGGGACATTTGAATCTCCTATGGGTTGCCATGGACTCATGATGAAGATTCCAACCGTGGGAAGGTCAAGCACTTTGGTACAACATTTTTTGATGAAGTTTTTCCGCTTGACCTTGCCATTGTTGGAACGTCCAGAGTGGCGATACCGACGACACATCTCACCACCTATCAGGAGAAACACCATGATTGCATTTCAAGTGAACGACATGACCTGTGGCCATTGCGCCAGCGTCATCACCAAGGCCTTGAAAGACGCTGACAGCGCAGCCAAGGTCACAATCGACCTCGAGCATCACATGGTCTCGGTCATCCCGGCTGAGGCAACTATCGACGACATCCGAGACGCAATCATCGACGCGGGATATACACCACAACCGGCCAGTGCCTAACTTATATTGCTCCGACTCACATGGCGCATTCGTCGGTTGTGCATGTCTGTGGGGCGCCCTCGGTTAGGTACTTCTCTGGTGGCCGCTCTTTCTCGGCCACCAGGCCGGGACCTGTTCCATATACTGCCGATACTTCTCCCCAAATTCGGCCAGGGCGCTTCTCTCTTCTTGATGGGCCAGGCGCACATAGGTCACGACAAGAATCGGGAATAACAAGACCGTAATGATGGTTGGCCACTGCAACAGGAAGCCAAACATCACCAGGATAAAGGCAGCATACTGAGGATGTCTGATTCGGCTATAGGGGCCAGTCGACGCGAGAGTGCCCGTCCGCTGTGCCTTATAGAGAATTGGCCAGGCCTTCGAAAGCAGCCAGAACCCACCCAGAATGAAGACATTCGACAGAATGTGAAATGGCCCGAAGTGCGGATTCACCTTCCAGCCTAAAAGCATTTCCGGCAGGTGGCCGGCGTCGTGGGACAGCCAGTTGATTCCGGGGAATTTCTCGGTCAGCCATCCAGACAGCAGATAGATGGTCAGCGGAAAGCCATACATCTCGGTGAACAAGGCGACAACGAAAGCCGAGAAGAGCCCGAGCGTTCTCCAATCTCGCTTGGTCTGCGGCTTGAAAAAACTCGCAGCAAAGAAGATGAAGAACAGGGAGTTGATGACCACAAGTGACCACAGGCCATAGTCGCTGGATTCGGTATTCATTTGTCGTCCTCCCCGGATTGCTTGTGATGCCCGTGACCATGACCGTGACCATGACCGTGATGCATGAATAGATGCATCAGCGGACAAGCCAGTAGCAGCAAATACGGAAAAGCCCCCATCAGATGCGCCTGATGTTCCGTAATGAGGTAGAACAGGGCAACAATGGCGAAGACCCACCATGCCCAATTGGAGCGACGTGCATGGTGGTGTTCCATGGTGTCAGGGCGATTTTCAAGATTGCTCATGATTGGCTCCTTGGGCACTAGCGAAGACGAACAGGTGGCCGGCTGCAACATGGCGATGGCTGGCTGGCCATGTTTGCGAGTTCGTTGTGCTCCGAAAACTCCCAAAAACCACGAACCAGGCGATGGATGCCGCCCTTAAGCGGCAAGCCGGCGTTGGCCAGCAATGCTTCTATCTGCTGCAAACCAACGAGCCGCAGGTCGTACTCTAGGTCCACGTGTTTCTCGAACTTCGATACCCGGATAACTCCTTGAAGGGTGCGAAGTCGTTCGATTGCCTCCTCGAGAACGCTTGAGGAAACAGGGTTGAACCTTAGTCGGTGTTGTTTAGGGACTGCCCGAATGCCTTCAAGTCGATGTGGCACGATGAAGAATTCCGGTATCTCGACAAATCGCTCCAGGCAATGCGCTGAGCAGAACCGGTAGCTCACATTCCTATAGGCAATCTGATGCTCTGCCTCTGAGGGCACCAACCGCTTCAGGCAGACAGGGTCGATAGTCAAATTGGCATGGTGATTCATTTGGGCAACCTCTTCAGTGCTTGCTCACGGTAGTGCCCCTGGCAACTTGTGCAGCCTGTTCCAGACAGTTTCAAGTTTGCGCCAATGAAACCGTCTACGACATGACCCAAAGATTACATTCTGGACATGCAATTCCGAGTAGCTATACGGAGGTGCCGATTACTTCAATACCAACAATTGACCGCCACCTACCCTACTGGTAAAACCAGCCAATCGTCATCAAGCCCATGGTCATGAAACAACTGCTCCAACCAACCGCCGAGGCCTACAAGGCAGACCCGGAATCGGTGTACAACACCTGGTTCATCAGCAATGAGGAACGGCTGAAGGCCTTTCGCAGCATCCGGCGCGGTGTCGGAACGGTGGTCGAAGACATCAAGCATGGGCGCTTCCCCAATGACTTCAAGGGGTCATCCCTGGAATTCGTTCTCGGGTGCATTGCCGAGCAGAAGCAAGTGTTCGAAGGAGCGGCCCATCCGTTTTACTGGAAGCCCAAGCTCCGTATCCCTGACATCTACGAGAACGAAGCCAACAAACAGGGATTCGGTGAATTTCTATACGCCTGCCTGGATACGACGGATGTCCGGGCCTTGGAAAAAGAGGTACTGAAACTTGCGGCCAGAGGCATCAAGGGCCTGGGGCCAGCGGTCAGCAATATTCTCTATTTCCTGCATCCCACGCTGTTTCCGCCCTTCAATACGGCGATGCTCAACGGTTTCAACGCCCTGTTCCAGACGAAGAAAAAACTGGGCTCCTGGGAGAGCTATCTCGAAATGCGGGAAACCATCATCGAGGCCAACGGCTCATTGGGGATTCTCTCGAAAGACTTGGGTGCTTTCTGCGGGATGCTGTTTGAAATCGGTGTGGGACGCCTGAGCTGCAATGGTGCCGACACGCTGAATGTCGAGCACGAGAAGGTTGAACAAGTCCGGCGCAAGCGCCATAACCAAGTACAACAGGACTTGGCCGAAGAGCGTCTCCACACCAAGGTCCAGTACCAACTTTGCGAACTTGGGCGAGCCCTTGGCTATGACACACTGGTCGCTCGCAATGACCGGAGCGCCGTCTACCAAGGCAGCCCGCTGGGTTACCGCTGCCTGGAAAAGCTGCCGGACCTGGGCTTGCCACCAGAAGTCCATTCCACTGCCGAACTGATTGACGTCATATGGCTCTACAAGGGCAGCACCAAAATTGCCTGCGCGTTCGAAGTTGAGAAGAGCACGTCCATCTATTCCGGAATCTTGCGGCTGACCGATATGGCACTCTCGCTAGCTGGGAAGGAGGACCACCTCTACCTGGTGGCTCCGGCGACCCGCGAGAAGGAAATCATCGACCAGCTCAAGCGCCCCATGTTCCAGCGTCCCGACGAGTTCTCCATCGGGTACATCCTCTTTGAGGAACTGGACAAGCATTTCGAGTCCCTATGCAAGCTTGGTGACGACCACCTAATTCTCAACAAAGTGGCTTGCCGCTGTTAAGCCGTAAGAATCGTTGTTAGAGATAGATTACTTTTTCAGGACAAGCCCTGTCGAAAACGTAATTTCTGGGTCAGCCTCCTGTTGGTATCGCCCTCCTAAGATGACCACGTGGTTGGACGAAATGCGTCCGGCTTAATAAACACAATGTCACTAGGAGAGAATCATGAAAACCAACATTTCGAAAATCAGCCTGATTGTTGCTATCGGCCTGTCTGTTGCCGGTACTACCTACGCTCACGAAGATTACTCCGAGGGTGGCTCCCTCCATTGGCTGAGTCACGTCGCTGAATCCAAGTCCTCGCCGACTGCGAACCAATTAGCTCCTTATGGCTATGCGGCAACGAAGGGGGCTGACCGCGAAGTCACGCTTACGGGTGCCAGCAAGTATCTGAACGTGACTCGCCTGGAAACGATAAAGATTAACTATGGTGGCAAGAGCGTGGTCTGGACCTTCGATACGCTGGGTACTGCGGCCTTCCCAATTTCACAGGTCATTCCAGGAACGGATGGCATCACGGTTTACGTTGCAGAAAACCCGGCCTCCCAGGGCGGTTGAGCAACCTAAGGACCACCGCGGAGGCTAATTCTTATCGAAATTCACAACGGCTCCTTCGGGGGCCGTTTCCATTTTGAAGTCCCGGTTAGGCGCCGCGTAACCTCAACGAATTACCGACGACACTGACTGACGACAAGCTCATCGCGGCTGCGGCAATCATCGGAGACAGCACCAAGCCGAAGAAGGGGTAGAGTAACCCCGCTGCGATGGGAATACCCAGAGCGTTGTAGGCGAACGCGAACCAGAGGTTCTGTCGCATATTGCGCACCGTGGCCCGAGACAAAGCTTGAGCCCGGGCGATTCCACGCAAATCGCCTTTGACCAGGGTCACTTGGGCGCTGTTCATGGCGACATCGGTCCCTGTTCCCATGGCCACACCCACATCGGCACGCGCCAATGCCGGCGCATCATTGATACCGTCGCCGGCCATGGCGACGACCCGTCCTTCAGCTTGAAACCTTTCGACCAGAGCCAACTTGTCAGCCGGCTTGACCTCGCCATGTACCTCGTCAATGCCCAGTCGCTGGCCAACTGCCTTGGCGGTGAGTTCCCCATCGCCCGTGGCCATGACGACGCGGATGCCTGCTTCCCGAAGCGTTTTGAGTGCCTCTGGGGTGCTTGCCTTAATCGGGTCAGACACTGCCAACAAGCCTAGCAGCACGCCATCGGCGGCTAGGTACATCACGCTGGCGCCCGTCCCCCGGAGTTCTTCTGCCTGACCGAGAAGAGCTCCCAAGTCGACGCTCTCCTGAACCATGAGGGTTGAATTCCCCAAGGAAAGTCGTTGGCCGCTGACGAGCCCGTGCACGCCAATACCGCTTGAAGACTCGAAGTTCTCAGCCTTTTCCAGTACCAAGCCTCTCTCCTTGGCAGCACGAACAATGGCTTCCGCCAAAGGATGCTCACTACCTTGGTCAAGACTGGCGGCCAAACGCAGGACTTCATCTGCGGAGCCACTTTTGACGGGTATGACCTGCTCGAATGCAGGGTGTCCCTCGGTCAGAGTTCCAGTCTTGTCGACGATGATGGTGTCGATTTCCCTCAGGCGCTCGATGGCTGCTGCATCCCGGAAAAGGATGCCTTGGGTAGCGGCCTTGCCGGTAGCCACCATGATGGCCATAGGTGTTGCCAGCCCCAAGGCACAGGGACAGGCAATGATGAGTACCGACACGGCGCTGATAAGCCCAAACAGCCAGCCGCGCTCGCCTCCAAAGAAGCCCCAGCCGAAGAAACTCAAAAGGGCAATGGCCACTACGGCCACAACGAAGTAACCGGCCACCACGTCGGCGAGACGTTGCATCGGTGCCTTCGACCGCTGTGCTTGAGCGACCATCTGAATGATTTGCGCCAAAACGGTATGCGAGCCAACGCTCTCCGAGCGGATAACCAAGCTTCCCGAGCCGTTCAAGGTGGCGCCAATCACCTTGTCTTCAGGGGTCTTGCCGACCGGTATGGGCTCACCGGTGAGCATTGACTCGTCGACTGTGCTACGGCCCTCGACCACCACACCATCGACCGGGACTTTCTCCCCGGGACGCACACGCAGCAGGTCCCCTACATGAACGTGGTTTAGCGGGACATCTTCCTCTGCTCCATCAGCCTTGATGCGCCTAGCGGTCTTGGGGGCCAGCCCCAGTAAGGATTTGATGGCAGCAGATGTTTGAGAACGCGCCCGAAGCTCCAGCATCTGCCCCAGGAGGGTCAGGGAGATGATGACTGCTGCCGCCTCGAAATAGACGCCGATACGCCCGTGTGCTTCAAAGGAAACTGGAAACGCTCCCGGAGCGACTGCAGCCACAAGGCTGTAAAGGAACGCCGCCCCGGTACCGATACTGATGAGCGTCCACATGTTGGGACTGCGTGTGACGATAGACTGCCAGCCGCGAACAAAGAATGGGGCACCTGCCCAGAGAACAACCGGCACACTCAGCACGAGTTCGAGCCAGGTTCGGTTCGCGGCAGACAGGCCTCCAAAATAGTGGCCTGCCATGGCGAGCAGCGTCACTACGATGCTTAGTGGAAGGCTTCCCCAGAAGCGACGGCGGAAATCGAGGTATTCCGAGTTATCTTCACTGACCTCAAGGTCTGGGATAACCGGCTCAAGAGCCATGCCGCATTTCGGGCAACTGCCAGGTCCGAACTGGCGGACCTCCGGATGCATCGGGCAGGTGTATTCCCGTTGCAGTTCTTCCTCGGACACTGGCTCTGGCATGGGCTTGGGAGCCAAGTAGTGCGCCGGGTCAGCCTCGAATTTTGCCTTGCACTTGGCACTGCAAAACCTATGGGTGACACCATCCAGAACGGTTTCATGGGGAGACTCGGGCTTGACCGTCATCCCGCATACAGGGTCAATGAACATGGTCGTCCTCCTTCACCTTGTTGCGTACTACACCGATTGGGGCTGGCCGCATTTGAGTGCAACCATCTTCCTCAAGGCAACCTCTTCAGCCACAAAAAGTTCCACGGCCACGGGGTCAAATTGACTGCCCGACATCCGCAAGATTTCGTCCTTTGCCACATCAAATGAGAGGCCTTTGCGATAAGAACGGTCAGAAGTGATGGCATCGAGGGTATCAATCACGGCAAACAACCTGGCCCCGAGCGGAATATCATCGCCCTTCAAACCTCTGGGGTAACCCGTACCGTCAAACCGCTCTTCGTGGCTACGAACAACTTCGGTCGCTAGCCCAAGACCCGGCAGCTGACTGACAATGGAGGACCCCAACTCGACATGGGTGCGCATGGTTTGCCATTCATCGTCTGTCAGCGAATCCGTCTTCAGAAGAATGTGTTCAGGAATGCCGATTTTGCCGATGTCGTGAAGCAAGGCACCCCAGTAAATTTGGCGAAGCTGTTCAGCGTCGGTGATGATGCGCCGTGCCAGGACCAGCGTATGGCAGGCACTCCGCCGGGAGTGCAGTCCCGTTTCTAGTTCGCGCAAGTCCAGTGCTCGAACCAGGGCCTCAACGAAGCCGGAGTACAGCTCCGCCAGGTCGAGAGTTGGCTTCTGACCGATGCACCTGTCCAGCAGGCAGCCCTCGCAGCAGTGACAGTGGTCCTCTCGGAGGTACAACCTCTCCTTGTCGCTGGTACCGCAGTGGGTGCATGTCGGAGAGGCTGTACTTGAGTTCATGTTGTGCTCGTCAAGATTCCAGGTTCCTGGAGAGCCGCCACTGTTTGACCAGTGCGTAGATGGCGGGAATCACAGCCAGCGTCAGGACAGTCGAGGAAATCATTCCACCCACCATCGGCGCTGCAATCCGGCTCATGACCTCCGACCCGGTACCCGTTCCCCACATGATGGGCAGCAGGCCGGCCATGATGGCGACGACGGTCATCATCTTTGGCCGGACACGTTCCACCGCGCCTTCCATGATGGCTTCGTAGAGGTCGCCCACACTGGGCTCTTTCCCTTCAGCTCGGCGTTGTGCCTTAAGCGCTTCCCAGGCATGGTCGAGGTAAATCAGCATCACGACGCCCGTCTCGGCAGCCACACCCGCCAGAGCGATGAAGCCCACCGCGACGGCGACCGAGAGGTTGTAGCCCAGCAGCCACATCAGCCAGACCCCACCCACCAAGGCGAACGGTACGGACAGCATGACGATGAGGGTTTCGGTCAGGCGCCTGAAGTTGAGATAGAGCAACAGGAAGATGATGAGCAACGTGACCGGCACGACAATCTTCATCTTCTCGATGGCACGCTCCATGGACTCGAACTGGCCGCTCCAGGTCGCGTAATAGCCCGGCGGGAACTTGACCTTCTCTGCCACCGCCTTTTTGGCATCAGCCACGTAACCGCCGATATCCCGCTCACGGATGTCCACGAAGATATAGGCAGACAGCAGCGCGTTCTCGGTGCGAATGCCCGGCGTGCCCTTGGCAACCTCGACCTTGGCCAGTTGTCCGAGCGGAATCATTGCGCCGTCCATAGTGGGCACCAGCACCTGCTGGGCGATTTGCTGCGGGTCTGAGCGCAGTTCGCGGGGATAACGCACAGTTACCCCGAAACGCTCGCGCCCCTCAACGGTCGTGGTAACCATCTCACCACCCAGCGCCTGCCCGATGACATCCTGGACGTCGCCGACCGCCAGACCATAGCGGGCCAATTGACCACGGTCAGGTTCGATGTTGAGGTAATAGCCCCCAGTAATCCGCTCGGCAAAGGCGGAGGTCGTGCCGGGCACGCCCTTCACGACAGTCTCGATTTCCCGGGCCAGGCGCTCCATCTCGGTAAGGTCCTTGCCAAAAACCTTGATGCCGATAGGCGTCCGGATGCCGGTGGAGAGCATGTCGATGCGAGCTTTGATAGGCATCGTCCAAGCATTTGACACGCCCGGGAACTGGAGCGCCTTGTCCATCTCTGCAATGAGCTTGTCGGTCGTCAATCCTGGGCGCCATTCGGACTCCGGCTTTAGGTTGATGACAGTCTCGAACATCTCGGTCGGAGCCGGGTCGGTGGCCGTATTGGCACGGCCCGCCTTGCCATACACCGAGGCGACTTCCGGGAAGCTCTTGATGATTTTGTTCTGCGTTTGCAGCAGCTCAGCGGCCTTGGTAATCGACATCCCAGGCAGGGAGGCCGGCATGTAGAACAAGGTCCCTTCATTCAAGGTGGGCATGAACTCCGAGCCCAGCTTGCTGGCCGGATAGATGGAAACCACGAGTGCCACAATGGCGGCCACAATGGTGGTCTTCTTCCAGCGCATGACCCAGGCGATGATGGGACGATAGCCCCAGATGAGGAAGCGATTCACCGGGTTCTTGGACTCGGGCATGATTTTGCCGCGAATGAACAGCATCATCAGGACAGGCACCAACGTGACGGAAAGCAGCGCGGCACCGGCCATCGAGAAGGTCTTGGTGTAGGCCAGCGGAGAGAACAGGCGGCCCTCCTGGTCTTCCAGCGTGAATACCGGCAGGAAAGAAACCGTGATGATGAGGAGCGAGAAGAACAGCGCCGGACCGACTTCCTTGCAGGCAGTAATCATGGCCTCCGTCCGGTCGGCGTGCGTGTGGTTCTCCGGAAGGCGCTCGATATGCTTGTGGGCGTTCTCAATCATCACAATGGCCGCATCAATCATCGCGCCGATGGCGATGGCGATGCCGCCCAGGCTCATCAGGTTCGAGTTCATTCCCAGCAGGCGCATGGCGATGAAGGCCATAAGGACACCGACCGGCAGCATCAGGATGGCCACCAGTGCACTGCGCAGGTGGAGTAGGAAAACGACGCAAACCAGAGCCACGATGATGCTTTCCTCGGCCAGCGTGTGCTTCAGGGTATCGATGGCCCGGTGAATCAGTTCGGAACGGTCATAGACCGACTCGATGGTCACGCCGTCCGGAAGGCCGGCCGAAATTTCGCCGATTTTCTCCTTGAGGTTGTGAATGACCTCCAGCGCGTTCTGGCCATAGCGGGCCATGGCGATGCCCGAAACCACTTCGCCTTCACCATTGAGTTCGGTCAGGCCACGACGTTCGTCGGGCGCCAGTTCGACGCGGGCGATGTCGCGCACCAACACTGGCGTGCCTTTGTCGGCCTTGACGACAAGGTTCTCGATGTCGCCGATGCCTCGTAGATAACCCTTGCCGCGTACCATGTACTCGGTTTCGGCCATCTCGATAACGCGGCCACCGACGTCCCGGTTGGAGTCGCGAATGACCTGGGAGACCTTGGCAAGCGGAATACCGTAGGAACGAAGCTTCACTGGGTCGACTGTGACCTGATAGGTCTGAACAAAACCACCAATGGACGCCACTTCGGCGACACCATGGGCCTTGGTCAGTTGGTAGCGCACATACCAGTCTTGCAGGGTGCGCAGCTCTGCCAGCGTCTTGTCCTTGGCTTGGACGACGTATTGATAGACCCAGCCCACACCTGTCGCATCCGGTCCTATCTGCGGTGTGACGCCTTTGGGCATACGACCGGCGGCAAAATTAAGGTATTCCAAAACCCGCGAGCGGGCCCAGTAGATGTCCGTACCATCCTCGAAGATGATGTAGACGAAGGAGGCACCAAAGAACGAGAAACCGCGGACCACCTTGGATTTTGGCACCGACAACATCGATGTGGTCAGCGGGTAGGTCACCTGGTCTTCAACGACCTGGGGGGCTTGTCCTGGGTACTCGGTGTAGACGATGACCTGGACGTCAGACAGGTCGGGAAGTGCATCAAGCGGCGTTCGCATGACCGCCACAACGCCGGCCACAATGATGAACAAGGTGGCTAGCAGGACCAGGAAGCGGTTGCGTCCCGACCAATCAATGATTTTGGCCAACATCGCTCTGTTCCTTAGTGACCGGCGTGCGGGTTGGCTTTATCAGCAGGCTGGCTAGCAGGCTTGACGGCGGTGATGACCCATTCGCCCTGGCCACGCTCGACAAACTCGAAGTCAATCGCAGCTCCAGGTTTCAACTGCTGCATGATGGCTTCGTTTGCGGCTTTGAACTCCATGGTCATCCCTGGCCACTTCAAACTGGGCACCGGGCCATGAGTGATGCTCACCGTGCCAGCCTTGGCATCGACCTCTTCGACTTTGCCTTCAGCCTTGTTGCCAACCTTGGCAGCTGCCGCCTTATCTGTGGGAGCTGCTGCACCATGGCTGGAGTGGCCAAAGCCACCGACAGCTGCTTTCAGATTGCTCTCAGCGTCAATCAGGAAGTTGGCGGCAACGACCACCTGCTCGCCGTCACGGACACCCTCAATAACTTCTACCCGGTCGTCGCTGCGTGCGCCGAGCTTGACATCGCGGGGCTCGAATCGGCCTTCCTTGGCCTGAACTAGAACGATTTGGCGCGTGCCGCTGTCGATGACCGCAGAGTTGGGCACCGTAACCACCGCGCCCTTGGCTGCCGTCGGCAATTCGAGCTGGGCAAACATGCCCGGCTTCAGCAGGTTGTTCGTGTTCGGCAAGTCGATGCGAACCTGGATGGTTCGGGTCTCCGCTTTCAGCGTCGGATAGACATAGCTGATAGTCCCTTCGAAGGTCTTGTCGGGATAGGCATTAATTTTGACTTTGGCCTTGGCACCGGACTTCACCAAACCGATGTCCTGTTCAAATACGTCGGCCACTGCCCAGACGGAGGACAGGTCTGCGACTTGATACAGCGCGTCACCCGGCATGAAACGCATGCCTTGAACAGCCTTCTTCTCTGTGATGATGCCGTTAACCGGTGAACGGAAAGTCATCGTGCGCTTAGTTTCACCCGACTTGGCCAAGGACTTCACCTGCTCTTCCGAGATGTCCCAATTGCGCAGACGGGCCAAGCTGGACTCAGCCAGTTGGCGCATGCCGTCCTGGGTGTAGCTTTCGGCGCCCTTCAGGCTTTCTTGCCCCTGGACCGCGATGGCGTATTCACGCTGGGCGGAAACCAACTCCGGGCTGTAAACCTCGAATAGCGGCTGGCCCTTGCTGACGGGCTGGCCGGTGACATTGACGTGCAGGCGCTCGACATAGCCTTCGAATTTCGGGGAGATGGTATAGGTCCGGCGCTCATCTGGTTCGATGCGGCCGGCCGCGCGGACAACCTTGTCCAGATTGCGCAGGGTGGCCGCTTCGGTGCGTACGCCAAGTTTCTGAATCTTCTCGGTGCTGATTTTGATTTGATTGGCAGCGTCTGGCTCGTCGTCCTGTTCGCCTTCGTAGACTGCGATGTAGTCCATGCCCATCGGGTCTTTCTTCGGGGTCGGCGAGGTATCGGGAAGGCCCATTGGATTGCGGTAGAAAAGAACCTTTCGTTCCTTCTTGCCCGTATCAGCAGCAATACTGGTGCCGCCATCAGCGTGCGGGGCCGGGGTGCTTTTCTGGCCAGCCCAATAGCCACCACCCGCAGCCAATGCGGCCACCACGGCGGCGGCAATCACTCCCTTATTCATAGGTCTTCTCCGAGAATTCGTTCGATTTCGGCGAGGCGAACTTGAGCCTCTGCACGCGATTTGATTTGGTTGAGCTTGGCCTGGCGAATCTGGCGTTGAGCATCTAGCAAGGTGGCGAAGTCAACCTTGCCAGTCTCATAGCCGGCCAAGGCAGCTTTCAAGGTCAGTTCCGCCTGAGGTAGCAGGCTGTCGGTGGTCAGGCGCTCAGTGCGCCGGGCTGCTTCCAGTTCCGAGATGTTGGCCGACAGGTCAGACAGGAGTTGATTCGACGTCGCATCGCGCTTGGCACGGCTGGCCGACACCATGGCTTCCGCCTCGCGCTCCTGGGCACGCCGGCTGGACTGCTGCAAAGGGATGTTGATTTCGAACATCAGGTCCCATTGCTTGATTTCGTTCTGCATCTGGTTGGGGACTACGCCGACCGTCAAATCGGGGTAACGATTTTTGTAGGCCAAATCCCGGCTTTTTTCGGCGGCCTTGATGCGATGCTCTTCTGCCGACAGCATGGGATTCCGAGCGCGAGCACGGTCTTCAAGTGCGGCGTAATCAAGCTTTGCTGGAACCGGCAAAGGCCGCAGCGTGTCAGGCATTGCCAACGGTGCGGCAGCAGGACGTCCCAACAGGGCATTCATGCGCGTCATCAAGTGGTGATGTTCGGTCTCGATGGCGATGAGCTCGTTGCGCATCGAGGTCTGTTCGACCTGTGCCCGAATCACGTCCTGCTGGGCAGCCAGGCCGCCGGCATAGCGGACCTGGGCGATTTTCTCCAGACGCACCATCAGGTCGAGGATTTCCTTGGTCAAACTCTCATTGCGGCTCAGGTAGTAAAGCTGAGCGTAAGTCGTTTTGATTTTTGCGGCGACCTCACTCCAGGTGCCGTAGGCTCGCCCTTTGGCGCCTTCAGCCTCGAGTTCGGCAATTTCACGCTTAAGGTCGCGTTTACCGAACCAAGGGATGTCTTGCATCAGGGTATAACGCGTGCTGCCGACCCGACTGGGGGACAAGGAGGCGCTTTGCGAGCCCCCCTTGGTGATGTCCATCAATTCGGTACGCAGCTTGGGGTCAGGCAAGGCACCCGCCGGCGTCACACGTTCAGCGGCTGCATCGGCTTCGAAACGCATGCTGGCGAAGTCCGGATTTCCTTCGCGCGCCAGGGAAAGCAGGCTTTCAACAGTGCTCCCTGGAACGCTCTGCGCCTGGGCACTCAGGCACCAGGCGGCAGTCAGCGCAGCGCACAGGAGTTTGCGCGAGGGGGTTATTGGTTTCATTGGTTTGTCCTCGTGAAGGTTTCCGGTGGCGGCGCCTGTCGAATCGCTTTTACTTCGGCAGTTCCAAACGGACGACGGTCATCGCGCCATTGATGTTGTCTGAGGCAAAGCGGATTTTCTGGCCATCCTTCACCTTATCGAGCCAGGCAGCCTCCTTGACTTTGAACGCCATTGTCATCGCCGGCATGCCGTTCGGCAAAGCGTCGTGGGAAATGGTCAGCTTGCCACCCGCCTTATCGACCTTCTTGACCAGACCATCGATGAGTGTGGATTCCGTAGCCTGAGCGTGCATTGCGCCGTGACCGGCATGCATGTCATGGTCAGCGGCCAATGCAACTGCGGGAACCAAAGCAGCGACAACGGAAAGCGAGGCAAACAATTTCTTCATGGGAGTTCTCCTGGAGATAGAGGTTAGTGTTTGGCGAAAACTTTGTAGCTGCCGTCCGCTTGGACGAGCAGCGTGTCATACGGTTGGGGATGGTTGGTTTCCATACCCGGCGAACCTTGGGGCATACCTGGTGCGGCCAGGCCGACGGCCTTGGGCTTTTCCGTCAGCAGGCGCTGAACGTCTGCCGCGGGTACATGCCCCTCGACTACGTAGCCACCCACTTTGGCGGTGTGACAGGAACCGAAGCGTTCCGGCATGCCGGTCAATTTCCGGGCGGCAGGCACGTCATTGACATCCTTAGTGACGACGTCAAAACCAGCCTTGCGCATGTGCTCGACCCATTTCTCGCAGCAGCCGCAGTACGGGCTTTTGAACACTTCAACACGTTCAGCCGCTTGGGCAAGCGGGATTGCTGCAAACAAAGCAAAGGCGATGATGAGAGGTCTGGTTTTCAACATTTCGGTCTCCGTGGAGCGGTGACGGCTAACGTATAGATACAGAGTTTAGGGAGGCGTACCCAACAGCTAGCTGACCCAAAAATTACATTTCAGTAAGCATTGCCCTTAGTGGCTATGTTTATGGTGGCTGTGGGTGTGGCCTTCATGGCTATGTCCCTGTACCGGCTGTTGAGCCGCCGGCTCAGGGGCCATGCCGGCATGCGAATGCCCCTCACTGGCGGCAACGCTGGCCTGATATTCGTTGGCTGACAGTTTCGGCAGGACCTTGATAAAGGCGGTCAGGTCCCAAATGGCTTCGTCATCCATCCCGCCTTTTGCCCAAGCTGGCATCGCCGAGCCTTTGATGCCGTGCTTGATAATCCAGAAATGGCGCACATCGCTTCTCGGTATTTCCGTTGTGGCAGCAGATAACGAGAGGTTGGGAGGAACGGGATACAAGCCTTTCCGCATCTCGCTGTCTTCTACGTCAGGAGAAAGGTGGCAGCCAACGCACATGGCTTCGTAGTTGCCGGCCCCACGACGAATGCGCTCAGCGGCGGCCAAATCTGCGGGAGGAACGATGTCTTTGGCCTGTTTGGTGATGGACTGCTCGCGCGCCCAAACAATCAACTTCGTCACGCCGTCTGAATGCGCACTATCCGCCGCGAAATCGAGCCCGCCACTCTGGATATAACCAAAGCCCGCAATCGCTCCCAGGCCAATTACCGAGGCGGCACCCAATAAAAATTGCTTCATAGACTTCCCCTGATTTCAACATGCACCATTTTGGGGAAAGTGACCTAACCAGAAACTGACTGAAAAATTACATTTCCGTAATCTGGATGGTTAAGCTGCCGCCGGAGTGCAGAATGACTCGCAGGAGTTGAATCACAGGGAGTAGTCGAATGAGGATATTAGTCGTCGAAGACGAGCCGAAAACAGGCGATTACCTTAAGCAAGGACTGGCAGAAGCCGGTTTCATGGTCGACCTGGCCAGAGACGGCTTGGATGGTCTACATCTCGCGTTGACGGAAGCCTACGACCTGGCTGTGCTGGATGTCATGTTGCCGGGCATTGAGGGATGGCAGGTATTGCAGGGTATTCGCAAGGCCGGCAAAGACATGCCGGTGCTGTTCCTGACGGCCCGCGATTCCGTCGATGACCGGGTGAAGGGATTGGAACTGGGTGCTGACGACTACCTGGTCAAGCCATTTGCCTTTTCTGAATTGCTGGCGCGTGTCCGTACGCTGCTCCGACGTGGCTCCAAAACGAAAGAAGCAGATGTCCTGCGTGCAGCGGACCTTGAGCTCGATTTGATGCGTCGTCGGGTTACTCGTGGAGGCAAGAAAATCGACCTCACTTCCAAGGAATTCTCACTTCTGGAGTTGCTTCTTCGTCGCCAGGGTGAAGTCTTGCCAAGGTCGCTTATTGCATCACAGGTTTGGGACATGAATTTTGATAGCGACACGAATGTCATCGAGGTGGCAATTCGGCGTCTTCGTGCCAAGGTCGATGACAGCTTCGAAATTAAACTCATCCATACGGTTCGTGGCATGGGATATGTGTTGGAAGCAGCCGAATGATGTTACGCCGAGGGAAATCGCTGACCGGCCGCCTTACCGTGCTCTTTGCCGTCGTCTCATCCAGTGTCCTCCTGATTTTGGGCCTGGTCATCGCCGAGTTGGTTGAACGCCACTTTGAAGACATGGACCTGGAGTTGTTGGAAGGAAAACTGGAGCTTATCCAGCACGCAGTGCTTTCGGCGCGAACAGAAGGAAAATTCGATAACTTGCCAGCCCAACTTGAGGCTGCCTTGGTTGGGCACCATGGCTTGGCAGTGGGTGTATGGGGCCCGGACGGCAAACGACTATTCTTGTCAGAAGAAGCCGAGTTTCCCGAGAACAATGCTCCGCTGAAACCAGGGCAAGTCCTCCCTAAAACCTGGAAGGGGCATGACGAGCAACACTATCGAGGCATTTCCGGCCAGGCCCTTACGGGTGTTCAAGGCGAACCTCCAGCCATGGTTCTGCTCTCAACCAGCCTGACCCACCACGACCATTTCATGCAGTCCTTCCGGTTGACGATGTGGGCAGTGGTTAGCCTTGCGGCCTTAGTGAGCGGATTTCTGGGATGGATAGCGGCTAGCCGAGGGCTGGCTCCATTGCGGAATATCGTCCGGCGCGCATCGGACATCACAGCCAATAGCTTGGACCGGCGAATTGAGGCAGGCGAGATTCCGCTTGAGTTGGCGGAGGTGGTAACCACTCTGAATGACATGCTGGGACGTCTTAAGGAGTCCTTCGACCGGTTGTCGGACTTTTCCTCTGACATTGCCCATGAGCTTAGAACGCCGGTCAGCAATCTACTGACCCAAACTCAGGTCATGCTCTCTAAAGTACGCTCGATTGATGAGTATCAGGATGTCCTTGCGTCGAACTCGGAAGAACTGGAGCGACTGTCTCGCACAATTGCCGATATGCTCTTTCTGGCTAAGGCCGACAACCACCTCATCGTTCCCACTCAAGAGCCGGTAGACCTTGAGGCGGAAATTTTGAGCATGCTTGAGTTCTACGAGCCACTGATTGAAGAAAAACAACTGCAACTGACGTTTCATGGCCACGCCGAAGTTGATGGAGACCGGTTAATGCTGCGGCGAGCGGTCGGCAACCTGCTTTCAAACGCAATCCGCCATACACCAGAACATGGGTTTATAAATATTGCTCTTGAGCTTGATGGGGAGAAGGTCAGTATTCGAATTGAAAATAGCGGGGAAACGATACCTTCCGAGCATCTTCCACGGCTGTTCGACCGCTTCTACCGAGTCGACTCATCTCGGCAACGCACAGGTGAAGGCTCAGGGCTAGGATTGGCGATTACCAAATCCATTGCTCTGGCACATAACGGAAGCGTCAGCGTGAGCTCTACTGATGGGGCAACCAGCTTTTCACTTCGGTTACCAGCAAGGAGGAGCTTTTGAAAGTCCTTGCCAAACTTCAGCGACCGCTTTTGATTAGCTAGCAGACCTCCCGTAAATGGAGGCCGAAGGTCGGCTTGGGGTCGATGGCCGACCTCCTGATACGGCAGCCAGTTGGAATCAGGCGGTTGCCGGCCAACACCTAACATTTCAGCATTCAAACAATGCTGACATTCAAGGAGCTACTCCGTGCATTGAGTATCTGCCCGCCAATAGCCATGTCGTCGTTGGCGCCTTGGCAGGTGCGCTCTCATATTTTCAGAGCTGCCATCAGTTCGCGAACCTGTATCCGCAGGGCCTCAACCTCTCCATTAAGCTTTCCCGCCTCGGCAGCCTTTTGGGTTAGTTCAGTCCGGGCGTTCTCTGTGGCTGCACGCGCATCAGCCAATGCATTCTCAAGCTCAGGAACTCTGAGCGCTTTGGTCTGAGCCTCCACCAACGCCAGTTCAACCTCGCGTAGCCGGGCTTGGCTCGACTCAAGCGTTGCAGCTTGCTCTGCTTCAACGTTTTCCAATCGTGCAATGACTCCTATTGCTTCTGCCAACTCACTGCGAACGACCGCAAGTTCCACTTGGGCGCCCTCTTTGACTTTCTGAATCTCTCGCTGGGCTTCCATGGAAGCCAAACCCCACAGAGTTCGGCCAAATTCCTGGGCTTTGTCTAGTACCTCCGTTGGCATAGAGGAAACTGCGGCCGCATCCTTTGCGTGTTTTTCAGCCCATGCTGAAAGGTGTTTCTTGACCGTGCTGTATGACCCGCCGCCGATTCGCTTTTGGACATTAACAATGGAAGGTTCGACCCCCTCGAGCAGCAGTGCTTCTGCGGCGTCGGATACTAATTCGAAACTTGCAATCTCACGCATTTCAGCCTCCATTACGGTAATTACATTACCGTAATTATCGTAACCTCTTGCGAGTAGTCAAGGGCGCTTCCGCGTTTGCGTTTAAGTCGCCAGCACTTGTTGCTAGCCCCCCTCTGAGTGGCTTCGTTGAGAGACACCTATCGGCGGAGTTCGCCTGATTGTGGCTGCCCAGGACGGTTATCGCGGGTTTGCGTGCACCGACGATAAGTTGCAATGCATAATTTCAACGGAGGTTTTTGCACCTGCACAGAAACCTAATCAGCCATATAAACCTAGCGGCCTCGGATTCGCCGGTAACGGTCGCCGCGCTAATGAAGAGGGAAATACCGTGGGCGCTATGATTGCCGACTTCAAGGAACGAGCTGGACGCGACGGCAGCTATGACTGGTCGAAGCTGCAGTTACTGTGGCAGCACTTAGTGGACTGCTGTACCAACTCAGCCGGTATTACATTCACTCCTGCAGCAAGGTAGGGGCTCGCCGGCCGCCAGAGGGCGCTATGCACTTCCATTTCGATGCGGCTAACTGGCCCCCTCAACACATTGGAAATGCCAAACCCTCTCAAGCACCTCTTTGACAGGCAGCATCAAAGCAGGATGTGAACTCCTCTACCGTTGTATCAATCGCTCGACACCATTGCCTCAACTCAACGATGTCGAGCCTCCTTTCGCCTCGCTCGCACTTGCTGATGAAGGACTGTGCCACGTTCAAGCGCTCTGCAACGGTGATTTGCGTCAAGCCAGCCTGCTCTCGAGTCCTTCTAAGGAGTTCAAGGAATAGCGCGTACTCTCTGGTGTGAATGGACTTGTCCATCGGCCTACCTTGCGGAAAATCGCCGACAGCTTGAAGTCGATTTTGGAATAGTCCAAAATAGACTATTCGTTACAGCCCCTGCGGGGCTGACTTAAATACACACTACCTTCTCGCCTAAGGCTCAAAGGCCAAAAGGAAGGGTCACGCGCAAAACTCAAGGAAACAGCTATGGGACAGTTAGGCAAAGCGCTAGAGATGTTGCTAGGCGGGGTCGCTGACGACAATGAGGTCAAACAAACATCTAGTTGCGTGAAGCCTGAAGCTGCCCTAACGGGCGCACACCAAGAAATTGATAAATACTCAATCCTGGAAACGGTCTACCACCTTCTCAAAGGAGATGGCATTGAACTCGTTGGGCGACCTGACAAGGCATTCGCCGCCTTTAACCGGGAAACGGGTGTTGTTAGCGTCTTAGCCACACAGGACGAGCTTGTCGATATTGTCCCGTACCGCACGGTGTGTGTGCTAGCAGCCCTCAATTACGCGAAAGAACAAGGGGCCACCTTTAGTGTGTGTGGCGACGACGTAATCTGCGTCGTTAACGACATCTCCGCCCGAGGTTCATCGTACGGAGATGCTGCATTGCGAGCCCTACTAAAGCATCAACTTCAATCAGCCACTCTGAGCGGCTGCAGTTAATTAACCTCTAAACAGCAATTGGTGCTGCAATAGAAGGGTATGGGTCGTAACCTACAATTTCAAAGTCCTCGAAACTATAGTCGTAAATAGACTCAGGCGTCCTTTTGATTACCAGCTTTGGCAAAGCACGAACCTCACGAACCAACTGCGTCTGAATCTGGCTCATGTGATTTGAGTACGCGTGCAGGTCACCAATACTAACGATAATTTCGTGTGGCACCAGTTTGCATTGCTGAGCCAGCATATGGGTCAACAATGCCAATGACGCGATGTTATAGGGAAGGCCAAGAAAGCTATCTGAACTTCTAATGTACAGTTGCGCGGACAACTTATCGTCGGCCACATAAAACTGATAGAGCAAGTGACAAGGAGGCAAAGCCATGCGCCCCTGCCTAGCGTTCTCTTGAGGACTTAGGGACTCATCAGGCAAATACTCTGGATTCCATCCATGGAACAGAATTCGCCTACTGTTCGGATTGGTCCGAAGTGTCTTAACGACATAGTCAATCTGGTTAATGGTGCCGCCATCCTTCGTCGGCCAGGCCGTCCATTGCTTGCCATAGACTGGACCTAACTCCCCATCCTCGGTCGCCCATTCGTTCCAAATACTGACGCCGTGGTTGTTCAGCCAGTGAATATTAGTATTGCCGCTTAAAAACCAAATTAGTTCGTTAGCAATACTCTTAAAATGAAGTTTTTTCGTCGTTAATAACGGAAACCCATCCGATAGGTTATGTCGAATTTGGCGACCAAAAACAGATGTAGTACCGGTTCCCGTGCGGTCACCTTTACTAACACCGTTATTCAAAATATCGTGAAGAAGTTCAATATACTGCTTCATAATCCATTCCAAATCAAAATTAGTTTGCCGTCAAGACAGGAAATATCAACTATCTACTGCTGGCATTCAGCTCTTTTATCACTTTATCTTTACGCTCTATAATTTGATGAAGTGATAATATTTCCTCATATAGCAACGCATTCTGGTCAAGTATGTCTCTTATTCTTTTCCTAAGACTACTCAGTATAGCATCGCCACTCTCTTGGGCTTGGGATACTCTACCAGCAGCCTCCTCACCATCCTTGATTTGCCTCTTAATCACCTTTAATCGGTCAAGCGCCCACCCTCTATTCCGAATAGTGTTCCTGGACAGGCCCGTCAAAGTGCACAGACTCGCGACAGTCGCCTTTAGCCTACCGCGCGTCTTGCTGACTTCCAACTTAGATAGGGCATCTAGGATGAGAGCATCATTTTTTTCTGATGTTGTTTCAATATAGACAGCCAACTCGACTGGGCGCCCGTCAGACATGAGGTCCCTCTAACCCTAATTTCTGAATATGGCTCTCCAACTTTTCAGCCAAACCCAACCAGATAGTCTTGTAGGATTTATCTGCTTCCTTCGCCGCCTCAACTAAAGCATGCTCCTTGCGCACAAAAAGGGCCCTGGCGCAGCGCTCTGTAATGACATGACTCTTGCACTCCGGGTCACACTGATAGTCCCCATAGCAAGGTGGTGGCCTCTGTTCGGTTGATACAATGAAGTTCTTCGTACAACTTCCGATGCTGGTCGGCATAAGTTTGACCCCACGACGAGCCATCAACTTGATGTAATCCTCTCGAGCCTTCCCGAACAAACCTAACCCACTAAAGAAAGCATCAATCCTCGCTTTATGTGCAGCGCCACCACCACCGGCAAATCTAGCGTTTTCGCCATAAACATCCAGAAGGGCGCCCTCTTTAGCTTTTGCAATCCTCATGCTAACGCTTCGCATTAACTGAGAGCGGTACTCTCCATATCGAACAGTTACAGCATTAGGCATGCTATTAAACTGACTATGTAAATGCTTTAATTGCATACTCAGAAAAGGCAGGCCTATATTCTGTTTAGCCAATTGTGATACTAGCGTTTCTCGACATTGATGCACCGAGAAGGTCCAATCTGAAAACAAACCATCTTTATCAATCGCATTAATCCAGCGTATGAACTTAGTATTCAGCGCTCCTCTGTGATATGGCTTTGATTCACATGACTTCCCATAAACTGCCGATGAAAATAAATAGGCATTTTCAGTCCTCTGGCAAACCCAAGACAAAACATCGTATGCATCGCGAATAATATCTATTGCCAACCAACCTTCGCTAATTGGAACGCCTTTCTTCGAGCGCCCCTTAACAACTTTTGAATCAATAAACCAATAGCCATCCTTAAACTTCAACGCGCCCAGCATGACATACTTTGTTTCTGATGCACGCATTCCCGTAAGAAGCAACACAAGCAACAGTGCCGAAGCGTGTGCATTACGAATTAGTATAGCTACATCCTCAGCAGGCACCTTATATTTAGAAATAAAACTGGAGCCGCCGCTATTTCCCGGGTTGTTATAGTAACCATTCAAGGCGACGGCAAACAAATCGGATAGCCTGCCAGCGTCTGAACAAGCAAGCTTTTGACACTCGCTATCATAAATTTCCATATTGGCCACCCGTTTAAACTGAGCGATAAACTGCTTTCCAGTGTCGAGAAGGAATAGGAACTGAGTGTCCGATAGTGTTGGAACCCCACCATCATCTACATCCTTCCTCCAAGCAAGTGCAGATTTTGTAACATCCAGAAACCCCCATTGCAAAGGAGCACTAAGATTTCGCTGGACAATAGAGTCAGATATCAGTTTAAGCGCCCTTTTAAGGGCGCTTGCACGACCTGGGTAGACCGCAATAACCTCTTTGACAAGCTGAAATGGAATTTGGTCAAGACGCGTAATGGAATAGCCATATTGCCGCTCACCCTTTCGTATCACCAGCGACAAAAACTTAGCCAATTCCTCTATGCGCCCCTTTACTGTTAGCGGGTCAATTTCTTTCTTTGAACAACGGGCATCCTTGAGAAGGCCAGGAAAGAATCCATGAATAACTGCCGCAACCTTCAGGTCACAGACAATCTCAGGTGTTAAGCAATACTCATATGTTGACTTGATTATTGATAAATTAGAGCCAAGGGTTGCTCCGCGTCCGTATATATAATCTGACCAAATAATGCTTCCATGCGCCACGCCCTCAAACTCAGGGAAATTCCGGTCAATAAATCGCCAGATATTGTCGCCGAAGAGACTACTCCAAATGGGCATATCCATCCTAAACACCACCGCCCCAGCAATGATGTCTGCAAGCAAAGGCAATACGCTCATTATTTATCTCGCTCAAATTCCCTGATAAACAAGCTGGTCAACAAGAACATCATCGGCACCAGCAGCAATACGCCTAGCGTTCTCAATAATATCTCCAGGAAATGTCACATCTGGCGCGAGAATCCCGTCAATCAGCTTAACAACATCCTGATAGAGTGCTTTTCGAGCCCAAATGGCAGCGGAGTTTGTTTCCAACGCGGCGGCCACCCGATTACGGTAGACCACAAGCTTCGGAAGGGAGTGCTCAGTAATCACCGCGCTGTCGCAGAGCAGACACATGTTCCAGTATTTGCAAACCGAGCCTTCTTGGAAGCGAGTTATTGCCTTGACGTGGTCGCTAGGTCGGTAGGGGTCAAGGCATCCACATCCCGAAAGAGTTTCATGGAGTCCTAAGGTATCTTGTACCTCCCCCTCTTCCAGGGACACCCGCCGAGGAGTTCCCACTTTGCGATATTCTGCAGAGCGGTTTGAGATGGCTTCAAGCGCACTGCTAACTGATTTATGGAATACCGGCCGAAGCTGCCTTTGGTCAAAGTAGGACATCGTGGTATCGATGCTTTCGTGCCCCAAAGCAATTTGGACCTGAAACATGTCGGCACCTGCAAGTACCATGTTCGTTGCAAACGTAGGGCGGCATCTCGCCATATTGAAGTTGAATCCGTCTCCGAAGATACTGTACAGCCCTTCCTCAGAACAAAACCGACGGTACCAATGCCCTGCCTTGCGTTTCGGGTCCAAGGCTACAATTACCGCTCCCCCCTCGCGCCGAGAGCGTTCAACATCCTCAAATATGAACAAACGACGTGCAATATCAGGCGGTGCCTGACTCCGGATTTTCTCGGTCACCGCCAATATCAAACGGATAAGCTTGTGGACCCGTTCAGTTATTTCGTCACCAAGAAATAGCTCCTCCACGTCGAGAACCTGAAGATGTAACTCCCTATCCTCCGAACGGGAAACACTCCCCGAACGGGGCTTTCGGTAAGAAATGAATGGCTGCCTTGTAAGTGGATGCTCAAGTTGATACGAGTCTATTTCTAGCTGCTTCAGGGCCTCAACATTTAAAGCAGTCAACATCGCCAACTCTACCGCCAGCGGCATCACCAGGCGGTCATCAACGTATGGCCAAACGCCCCACCGGCTGAACAGCGTCCGCAGACGTCTCTCTGAACATATGTTGGTACGCAATCGACGACGAAATTCAGATAGCATTAATGCGGCATTGCAACCATATTCATTTTCGAACATCCAGAGCAACGCTCTTTCATCTCTTTGGTCGACACAAATGGGAACCAATCCGACAGCTTGCTCTGGCGAATACCCCTTCTTCAAATTGCGTTTAAGGGAACCTACACCCACTCCGTAAGCACGAGCCGCCTTTGTAATACTTGAATACTCAATATCTTCTATTGTTACCGTTGTTCCAGGCGTCCTTCGCTCGTCCAATTCGAACGCCTCTCGTACGCTCCAGCCATATAGCTGTAAACGCTGGTTGACGACATATTTGTTGAGGCCGTAGTGATTTGCCGCAGCCGTGATGCTAGGAAAGCTCTGCCCATCGACCGTCACGGGTGAAGGCTCGCATACCTCCCTTTTTACTTTGTTGGGTGGCTTGGGCGACAACCCAACAATCTGTTCGGGTGTCCAGCCTTTTTTCCTGCGGTAACGTATTACCGACACGGAGATGTCAAAAGTCTCCGCAACTTGACCCAATGATTGGTACGTCACTCCATTCAGTACCCAAATAATGGCAGACGCTCTGGGCTTTGCTTCTATTCCAACAGCCTGGCTATGCGTCCAGCCTGATTTGAGTCGATGAGAAATTAACGCGTGCTCGATGCGAAATACATTTGCCGCATCAGCGATGCTGTACGTTTTACCCTCTATCGTCAGCAATGACTGGAAATCCTTCAACCGATAGGGGACCCCTTCACCAGTCGGTTGATAACCACGAACCACGCTTTCCGCAAGCCCAATCCACTTGGCGATTGCCGCATTGATGACCTCCTGTTCGCTTTCAGAATAGGCCTCCCGCTGGTCTGTCTCAGGCACTCCTTTGAACATTGGTGAGTGATAAACAATGGTATTTATTACGCGCAACGCATAGGCCATATCCATCACTTGGCGCACGGTTTTGTAGATGCTGTAACGGGTAGTGCTTGATAACTCTTGGACTAATAGCCATTTATTGAACCGAACTAGAGCATCCACTTCCCAATACATATTCAAATAGAACCGGCGGCTCTCCAATAGTTCTGGATAGTAGGCGTTGGTTTCTGAAACAAATTGAATATACTTGCCTTGGGCGTATCTAAAATTAGCGTCAGTAGGTTCGTCCTGCTCTGACTCCAATTGAAAGAACATCCACTTAATTTGAGCATATGGGTCGTATAGTGTTGGTTTCGGCGGGAAACGAAGACGTACAACTTTGTTAGTCATGATGCCCCCTTCTTTCCTTATGCTGTAACGGCCCTAGATAAGATTGCTCTCTGATAAATTCGGCCTCTCCCAGTCGATTTATTCTCTGTCCTTGTTTAGTCAAAGCAGCAAGCAATCCCGGCGAAATTTGCGTATATATCTCGGTAGTTTTTAAGGCCGTATGGCCGAGCATCAGTTGAAGCATCAACATCCGGTCTTGATAGTCTTTCCCGATATCCGACCTTAAGACCGAGTACGCGGTCCCATGCCGCAGCCAATGACTCGATAGTGCAACTGGCAATTCACATCGCTTCACCGAAGCCTTTAATTGCTTCGAGGCATTTCGGTGGGTCCATTTGCGCTGATTAGCCGTGAGAAATGCAGGCTTATTTGGGTCGAAAATCTCCCAATCAGGTGCCAGCTTGTATTCTCGAGAACTGTGATAACGCTTAATTCGCTGTAGCACAGCACGTGAAATGAGCGTTATCCGTTCTTTGAACTGGCCGCCTCTACCCTTTACTCCGTTGATACAAATGGGAATAAATTCATACGAAGGGTTATATCGTCTATCGTCAGGGATGTCTGACACCCGGAGTGCTATCAACTCACTGATTCGAAGCCCCATGTCATATTGAGCATGAAACATGCATCTTTCACACTCGTTATGCATTCCAGTCAAAACCGCTATAACTGTTTCGGGGGCAATAAATTTTGGTCTCCGCGCGTTCGAATTTGCCGTAATGTATCCAGCAGTTCCATCTCGCCCCCAGGGGGAATCTTCGTCATCTCTAAGATGCCCCCCTTCATCGGTGGTCAACCAATCAAGGAATTGCTTAAGAGTGGTCTCGCGAGTGAGCAGCGTTTTTTTTGCTCCAACTCCCCCCTTACTCATATCGGACAGCCAATCCACTACGTCAGGACGACTAAGAAGACGTATGTTCTGGTCAATATCGAGGCCAGGATAAGGAGTGTTCTGCTCTATCCATCGACAAAGGTAAGTGAGTGTTCGCCCGTATTGCTCAACTGTATTGATGCTGTACGTTAAGCCAGCTTGCCTGCTGAGAACGCTGAGCCAGCCATGTGCGCTCCGGACCACCTTGCCTGCGCTATCTGCAATACTGAAGATTTGCCTACCTCTCGCATTTAACGACAATGCCAAGGAACTCCCCGTTGAGTAGACCACCCGAGTCACAGGGGCTTCCTCAAGCTCCAAATTTATTAGATGGGCAGTCAATAACAGGCGCGCACTCATCTTGGGCCAAATTTCAGTACGCGGCGAGCCCAACCCAAAGCGTCCAAGCAATTTCCCCCCTTCTTCAGGAGCATTGCTGGTGCCGCAACGAAAGAATCTATATGGCTGGCTATCAAAGATATCGTCCTCCTCAAGAGGAAAATACCACACAACACGCCAGAAAAACATGTATCTTATTGATTATAAACGCTTATTATACATCAAACAGCATAAACCGTCAATTTGAGCCATCCTAATTCGAGGCCAAGTTCACTACCCGACCGTCACAGAAGATGAAGCTGCGACACGCTCTCTGAACTCAATGGGGATTGCGCAGCGTAGTCTCACTATCCCTGACGCGCCTTTCCCCTTCGGGCCTACGGCCCTACGGCGGCTTGTCTGATAGGTGATTTCGGGCTTCGCCCGAAAATCCCGTACCGGAATGTTGCCTCCGGCGGCCCTGCGGGGCTTTCCCTTGAGATATCTAGTAAAATGCAATGTCATCCAAGCTTTAGAAAGTACCTAAACACGCCCGGCTGCCAGGTATTCGCTGATGAAATGGATGTTTTTTTGGTTCCGAATAATAAGAGCTGTCTGCCCCCTAAATTGACGGAATTACTAGCTTCGTACATCTATGCTGACTATTATTCTTTGGTTCCATAAACACATCTACTCGAACCATTTCGAACAGGCCCGCCTGCAATTGTCACGCCAGCCGCGGCCGCTGCCAAAGATGTGGATCAACCCGGACGTCAAGGATCTGTTCGCCTTCCGTTTCGAGGATTTCCGTCTCGATGGCTACGACCCGTATCCGCACATCGCCGCCCAGGTCGCGGTGTAGATAGCCCGGCCAATTCTCAGTTCGGCACTCTCGACCAGCCGCGCTCTTGCAGGCAGGCATGCATGCGACGCACAGTGGCATTGGTTACCGCGCCGTCATTGCCAGCGTAGGTTTTGGCCTTGCACTGGGTCTCGTCGAACTTGTAGTCGGCCTCGCTCGCCCCCTTTTTCTCCCAGCGCGAGGACGGGAATAGCGCGCAAC
>Ga0316604_10000537_pt1 | contig 44588 bp, 44 predicted proteins | sample OWC_soil_day20_C_FD_207650 | JGI IMG/M metagenome (GOLD analysis project Ga0316604, IMG submission 207650) | Wetland soil microbial communities from Old Woman Creek delta, Ohio, United States - OWC_soil_day20_CT | ecosystem: Environmental > Terrestrial > Soil > Wetlands | place: USA: Ohio...
GCTGTGGCGCCTACTCGCGTGGTGGCCGTCGCAACTACTTCTCCGGCACCTCGGGCGTGGATTCCTTCTGCGACATCAACTTCACTTCCGATTTCCAGGAAAAGGACATCGTGTTCGGCGGCGACAAGAAACTCGCCAAGCTGATCGACGAGCTGGAAGGCCTCTTCCCCCTCTCCAAGGGGATCTCGGTGCAATCCGAATGCCCGGTCGGCCTGATCGGTGACGACATCGAAGCCGTTGCCAAGAAGAAAGCCGCCGAAATCGGCAAGGTCATCGTGCCGGTACGCTGCGAGGGTTTCCGCGGCGTGTCCCAATCGCTGGGCCACCACATCGCCAACGATGCGGTACGTGACTGGATCATCTCCAACCGTGACGGCAAACCCTTCGAAAGCACGCCGTATGACGTCGCAATTCTCGGCGACTACAACATCGGTGGCGATGCCTGGGCTTCGCGCATCCTGCTCGAAGAGATGGGCCTGCGTGTTGTGGCACAGTGGTCCGGCGACGGCACCCTGACCGAAATGGAAAACACCCCGAACGTGAAGCTGAACCTGCTCCACTGCTACCGTTCGATGAACTACATCAGCCGTCACATGGAAGAGAAGTACGGAATTCCATGGCTTGAATACAACTTCTTCGGTCCGACCAAGATCAAGGAAAGCCTGCGCGAAATCGCCTCGCACTTCGACGAGAAGATCCAGGAAGGCGCCGAGCGCGTGATCGCCAAGTACACCCCGGCAATGGATGCCATCATCGCCAAGTACAAACCGCGTCTGCAAGGCAAGAAGGTCATGCTCTACGTCGGTGGTCTGCGGCCCCGTCACACCGTGGGCGCGTACGAAGATCTGGGCATGGAAGTGATCGGTGCCGGTTATGAATTCGCGCACAACGATGACTACGACCGCACCATGAAGGAAATGAAGGACGCCACCCTGATCTATGACGACGTCACTGGCTACGAGTTCGAAGAATTCGTCCGTCAGCTCAAGCCGGATCTGATCGGCTCAGGCATCAAGGAAAAGTACGCCTTCCACAAGATGGGTGTGCCCTTCCGCCAGCTTCACTCCTGGGATTACTCCGGCCCGTATCACGGCTTTGATGGTTTCGCCATCTTCGCCCGCGACATGGACATGACCGTGAATAACCCGTGCTGGGGCATGCTCAAGGCGCCCTGGCTCAAGGATGAAGCCGAAGGCGAACAGAAAGCAGCCTGAATTGCGCAAGCGCACGTAGCCCGGATGCAGCAAAGCGGAATCCGGGGCAAGCCAAGCCCCCGGATTCCGGCCTGCGGCCTTCATCCGGGCTACAAATGAACCCCCTTTCTACCCGCGTCCACAGCTAGTTGGCCGGGCAAGGAGATGCAAGATGCAAACCGTCGAAGATACCAAGCCCTGTTTCCCGCTCTTCAACGAACCGGAATACAAGGAACTGCTCGCCAACAAGCGCGAGAAATGGGAAGAAATGCCCTCCAAGGACAAGGTTGCCGAAACCTTTGCCTGGACCACCTCGCAGGAATATCAGGATCTGAACTTCAAGCGTGAAGCCCTGACCATCAACCCGGCCAAGGTCTGCCAGCCGCTCGGTGGCGCCCTGTGCGGCCTGGGTTTTGAAAAGACCATGGTGTACATCCACGGTTCGCAAGGCTGCGTGGCTTACTTCCGCACCTACTTCAACCGTCACTTCAAGGAGCCGATCGCGTTCATCGCCGACTCAATGACGGAAGACGCCGCCGTGTTCGGCGGTCAGAAGAACGTGCATGAAGGCTTGCAGAACGCCACCAAGCTGTATGGCGCCAAGATGATCGCCGTGTGTACGACATGTATCGCCGAAGTCATCGGGGACGACCTCGGCGCCTTCATCGGCAACGCCCGCAAGGAAGGCAACGTCGAGAAAGACTTCCCGATTCCCTACGCCAACACACCGTCCTTCGTCGGTTCGCACATCACCGGCTGGGACAACATGTTCGAAGGCATCGTCAGCTACTTCACGCAGACGACCATGGACGGCAAGGTCGTCGGCAGCAACAAGAAGATCAACATCGTTCCGGGTTTCGAAACCTATCTGGGCAACTACCGCGTCATCAAGCGCATGCTGAAGGAAATGGATGTCGACTACACCTTCCTGTGTGATCCGGAAGAAGTGCTCGACACCCCGGCCAACGGCGAATATGAAATGTATGCCGGCGGCACGACCATCGATGAAGTGAAGGACGCACCGAACGCCATCACCACAGTGTTCCTGCAGCCGACCACGCTGGAAAAGAGCCGCAAGTTCGTCGAAGGCACCTGGAACCATGAAGTGCCCAAGATCAGCATCCCGATGGGCGTGGAATCCACCGACGAATTCCTGATGAAGATCTCGGAAATCACCGGCAAGCCGATCCCGGCCTCGCTGCTCAAGGAACGGGGCCGTCTGGTTGACATGATGACCGACTCCCACGCCTGGCTGCACGGCAAGAAGATGGCGGTTTTCGGCGATCCGGACTTCCTGCTGGGCCTTGTGAAGTTCATGCTGGAACTGGGTATCGAGCCGACCCACATCCTCTGCAACAACAGCAACAAGCGCTGGGAAAAGCAGATGAAGAAGCTGCTCGAATCCTCGCCCTACGGCGTGCATGGAAAGATCTACCCCGGTTGCGATCTGTGGCACCTGCGCAGCCTGTGCTTCACCGACAAACCGGACTTCATCATCGGCAGCACCTACGGCAAGACCATCCAGCGCGACACCCTGCACAAGGGGCCGGAGTTCGAAGTGCCGTTGATCCGCCTGGGCTTCCCGATCTTTGATCGTCACCACCTGCATCGCATGACCACGCTGGGATATGAGGGCGGCATGTACATCCTCACCACCCTGACCAATGCCGTGCTGGAGTTGCTCGACCAGAAGACCAAGTTGATGAACAACACCGACTACAACTTCGACATCGTGCGCTAACCCAACCGTAGGGTGCGCGGTGCGCACCCTACAACGCTCCCGACTACCCTCTGACACCCGAGCAAAAAATGGCCAACATCATGGTTCGTAAAAGCGCAGACGGCGGATTGTCGTTTTATCTGCCCAAGCGTGACATCGAGGACAGCATCATTTCCATCGAATTCGACACCCCGGAAAAATGGGGCGGCGAGATCCGGCTCGGTAACGGAGGCATTTACTACATCGATCCGATTCCTGCGCCTGCACGCCTGCCCATTTCAGTACGGGCCAGACGGGTGGACGGAGTGGAATGACGTAGGCCGGAAAAGCGAAGCGCCTTCCGACGTTCTGAATCGCATTGATGTCGGATGGCGCCTACGGCTTATCCGACCTACGCAATCAAGGAGAAACATCATGGCAATGAAGATTCTTGTCGCCGAATGCAGCAGCTGTGGCGATTGCATCAAGGTCTGTCCCACCGGCTCGATCTTCGAGAAGGGCGGCATCGTCAAGATCAAGGCAGATACCTGCAACGAGTGTGAAGACGGCGAAGACGGCCCGAAGTGCCAGTCCACCTGCCCGTCAGGTGATGCCTGCATTGTTTATATGTAACCGGTCAGACCGTAGGGTGTGCACTGCGCACCATTTGAGTGGCGCGCACACGGTGCGCAATGCGCACCCTACTTCCACCAAGGAGCCCCGCCATGACCAATACCTCCATCACCCGCGAAGCAGCACTGCGCATCGGTCTGGCCGCACGCGAGTTGAATGTCACCCCGCGCGAGCTGACGCTCGCCCTGGCCGAAAAGATCGATCTGCCGCTGACCGAAACCAAGCTGGCGACCTGCTCGGTCGAGCTCCTGCGTGAAGCCATGGATGGCGATGGCGGTATCTGTGTCGCCGAGAAGGAAGACCTCAAGCGTGCCGTACGCCTGCTCTGGGGCGAAGGCGTTTCCGGCAGCGAACTGCCGGTACTCGATGCGTACAAGGAAGGCGACATGCCCGGCTCGATCCGCTTGGCCTGTGCCTCCAACAATGGCGAGATCCTCGACGGCCACTTCGGTTCCTGTGAACGTTTCCTGATCTATCAGGTCTCCGCGACCGAAGTCCGCCTGATCGGCTTGCGCTCCACCCTTGAAGCCGAGCACGCCGAAGACAAGAACGTCGCCCGTGCAGAACTGATCAAGGATTGCCAGGTGCTCTATGTGCAATCCATCGGTGGTCCGGCCGCCGCCAAGGTAATCCGCGCCAATATCCACCCGGTGAAGATTCCGCAGACCGGCCCTGCCCGCGCCAGCGTTTCGCGCCTGCAGGAGAGCCTGGCCAGCCCGCCGCCCTGGCTTGCCCGCGTGATGGGGGTCACGCCGCCTTCCCTGGTGAAATTTGCCGAGATGGAAGAGGACTGATCATGTCCGTCACCCCCGAGCTGCTCGCCACCGTCAGCGCCGCACTGGCCAACGGCAATGCGCAACGCCCCGGCGTTGATGTTGCGTTGCGCGAAACCTTTCCCGGCCTGGTGTTCACGCTTTGCAACGACAATGACATTCCTTCGCGCCTGAAGCCGGTGGCGGAAGGCGAAGGCTTTGCCCTCTACGCCATCAACACCAGCAGTCACTGCGCCGCGCTGACAGCCAACCTTGAAGGAGCGGGCGGCCTGGCCATTGCCCTGATTGATGATGAAGACTGAAGCCCCCTGCAGTTGCCTGCAGCAAAGCGTTGAAGAACGCGACCGTTACGTCAGCTTTGTCGGCCTCGATTGCAACGGCCAGGCCCGTCGTCTGGTCGACATGCTGCGCCCGTACATGGACGATCCGGACAAGCGCAATGCCTTCTGGCAACTCTTTGCTCGCAAGCTCAATCCGGTCAGCGGACCGACCCATGACGAACTGTTCCTGATCCATGCCCACATCAACATCCTGCGCGATCAGCTCGAAATACATGACGATCAAGCCGCCCTGAGCCTGCTAGATCAGATTGAACAGGAATGCTGCTGAACTGACTTACCACCCTAACCCTGCTGACGGACCATGACCATGCCCTTGAAAGACTACGAAGCACGCGGCCTCCTCCTCAACGCCAATCTGAACGAACCCTGCAGTGACGGCAAACTGACCGCCTACCGCGGTGAGCTGATTCTCGTCGAAGGTGAAGTCATTGATGCCGCTGGGCGCCGCAAACCGCCGGCAAAGATCCTGCAACAGGTCAGCTTGCTGGCCGATGCCGGTCAGCTCAGATTCATCTCGGGCATGATCGATGATGTGGCCGACCTGCCCGTCTTCATCTCGCAATATGGCAAGGACATTGCTGTCGATACACTGAGCCTGCTCTTCGTGCTCAACATCGACAAACCGGCAAGCCTCAGCCACGGCAGCAGCACGGTGTATCTGCTCCCCCTCGATGATGGCCTGCCCTGGTCCGAACTGATGCAGCTGGCTGGTCTCGAAAAGGCCGACATCAAGAGCCTCTCATCCGCCGACAAGGTTCAAGCCATCTATCGCGAACTGACCGGTTTCCACCCCCGCAACGCGGTAAGCGTGGAACTTGCCACGGTCGCCAGCCTGAGCAATGGCAAGCGGCGTGAAATCCGCGGCGCAATCTGATGTCATCCAGATAAACCGGAAAGGAAGCCCCAGCATGTGTGAATGCAATAGCAGGGAAACGCCAGCGTCCCTGCATGAGAAATTCTGTCGTATCACCCGCGGCATTCCTTGCAAGGCCGTTCATGCGGTCATGGGGCTGATCCTTGGCAAGACGCCCGCCAGCGGCTGTGGCTGCGGCGGCCACGAAGCCGGCGCCGAGGCCTGTGGCTGTAGTGGCCCGGCTGCGGCGGATGCGCCCGCCAAGAGCAAGAAATCCGGCTGCGGTTGCGGCGGTCACGCCTGAATCGGCGAAACCGGGGCTGAATCCCGGCCTGCGCCGGGATGGGCCACGTTCACCCGTAGCGGCGCGCAGCCTCCACGGCCAGGCCCGCACCGATACTGCCAAACAGATCGCCTTCGCAGGCCCGCGCTTCCGGCAGCAAGGCGGCGATCTGTGCGCGCAACTGCGGCACGCCACTCCCGCCGCCGGTAAAGAAGATCGTATCCACCGCGTCGGCCGGCACGCAGGCCTGCACCAGCAGCTCGCTGACCGTCTGCGCCACGCGCGTCACCAGCTCATCGGTCGCCGCGGCAAAGTCTGCATGACCGATCTCGGTCCCCAGCCCGGCCCACAACTCGCCCAGATCTAGTCGCGTCGTGGCGGCGCCCGACAAGGCAATCTTCGCCTCTTCCACCTGCAGCGCCAGCCAATGCCCGGCACGCTGGTCGATCAGCCGCGAGAGCCGGTCAAGCTTGTCACGCTCGGCACTCATCCGGTAGATCTGCTGGAAATCCGTCCACGCCGCACGGCTGTATGCCAAAGGAATCGTGTGCCAGGTCGCCAGCTGGTAATACAGTTGTGACGGCAGGATGGCACCGTTCAGGGTCCGGCTGCCCAAGCCCAGCAAAGGCATCGCGCAGGCCAGATTCAAGGCCCGGTCGAAATCCGTTCCGCCGATATGCACACCGCCATTGGCGAGCAGGTCATCCCGCCGCTCACTGCGCTGCGCGCGTTCCGGCGACAGGCGCACCAGCGAAAAGTCCGCCGTGCCACCGCCGATATCGGCGATCAGCACCAGCTCTTCGCGCTGCAAGCTGCGCTCGTAATGAAAGGCCGCGCCAATCGGCTCGAACTGGAAACTCAATTCACGAAAGCCGACCGCCCGCGCAATCTCTGCCAGGGTGTTTTCGGCCTGCTTGTCGGCCTCCGGTTTGCCATCCACGAAGAACACCGGGCGGCCGAACACGGCACAATCAAAGGGCCGTCCGGCTGCCGTTTCGGCACGGCGCTTGAGCTCGCCAATGAAGGTCGTCAGCAATTCGCGGAAAGCCAGCGAACGCCCGGCCACCTCGGTCATCGCATCGATCAGGCTGCTCCCCAGCAGGCTCTTGAGCGCGCGCACCAGGCGCCCCTCGTACCCCTCCAGATACTGCGCCATCGCATCGCGGCCAAAATGGGTACTACCTTCGTCGGCATTGAAGAACACAGCCGAAGGCAGGGTTTGCCGTCCACCTTCCAGCGTCAGCAAAGTCTCTGCACCGGGGCGCAGATGTCCAACAGTGGAATTGGAGGTGCCGAAATCCACGCCACACGCGCGGGAAGGTGCGTCAAACATCTTTGAACTCAAAAACAGGCCGGGGCGGGATCATACCGGACGCGCCCGCCTTCTTCGCATCCGGACATCAAATCTCCCGAAACAGCCCCGTGCGGAAACACCTCGCAAACTTGGCAAAACCGCACGGGACCGGGATTGCGCAAGGGTTCCCCACCGCCGAATCTGCCTGCGCTTGACCTGGATCGCGACGCCGGAAATGCACGCCCGTCATACTTCTGCATGCCATCCTCACTGCCGGAACCTTCATGAAAATCGCGCTTTCCACCAAGGATTTCAAAACCATCAGTGGCCACGCTGGTCAGGCCCGCAAATGGCTGCTTTACGAACTGCCCGACGCCTCGGATGCCCGGACGGACCTGCCCGCTCCGCAGCAGATCGACCTGCCCAAGGAAATGGCCATCCACCACTTCAACGAAGACGGTCCACACCCGCTCGATGGCGTCACCCTGATCCTCACCTTCAGCGCCGGCGACGGTTTCTTCCGCCGCATGGCCAAACGCGGCGCCAAGGTCGTGCTCACCGGCGAACCCGATCCGGCCACTGCGATCCGTCACTACCTCGCCGGCCACGACCAGCCCAAGCCGCCCTTCGACATCACCACCAAATTCTGCAAGCTGCACGACCTGTTCTCCCGCCACAAATGATTGCCACGCTGCATGAGGTCGCTGGGCATCCCGTCCCTCGATCCGTGCAGCGCGTGGCGACGACAACCGCTGCGCTACGCACCGGCTTCAATAAGGCGTTCCATCCTTATGCACGAACTGCCATTTCCCGTCGTGCCCCAGAACCGCCTTCAAGTCATCGTCGGGGTAGCTGACGGAATCTCCCGCGCTGCGGTCGCCGATTTCGAGATAGAGCACCTCCGCGTCGCTGCGGTTAACGAGTTGATGGGCATTCCCCGTCCCCGCCCTGAATCCCGAACACATCCCTGGCGCAAGCGGTGTTTCGCCCTGATCGGTGACGAGAACCGGATGGCCTTCCAGAATGTAGATAAATTCATCCTGCGTCGCATGCGCATGGCGTAGCGCAGAACCCGCTCCCGGCATCAGCCGCGTGAGGTTGACGCCGAAATTGGCCAACCCGAAAAAATCCCCCAGCGGACGTTTCTCCCGCCCCGCCATGCGCAACGCAAACGGCTCAGGATAGTTGCTCGGCTTGGTTCTTGGCGGAACATCCAAGGCGACAACCGCAACCGGTTCTTCCTTTTGAGACATGGAGACTCCGAAAATGAAAGGGCTAACGAATTCGCATATTCGACCCGTTATGAACGGTCGAAATATCGAGAAGCAGACGTTCAGGCGTAGGGCGGGTTAGCCGCAGGCGTAACCCGCGCGGAATGGGGCGTCATGTTCGTCAGCGCGGGTCAATGACCGCCCTACAAGGCTTTGCCGAGGTAGGTAAAACGCCGTACGAACACAATCTTGAGTTACGCGTGCGCAGTGCGCACCCTACAAGGCTTACGACTCGGGAACGCATTCCGGGTTACGGCCTTAAAGATCATTACGAATGCTCTCTAGCGACACTATTCTAGAACTCAAGATTTTCATGTCGGCAACCGTACAGTCCCCCAGTTCTGAGTTGATGTAATCAACAAGTTCCGGAATTTCAGAGTCGGATCGAAGAAAAATATACTTAACGTCCGATGGCTCAAATCTCAGCATGCAATGTTGCTTTGTCTGAGTATTGAACTGTTCCCTATTGTCATTTACATCAAGGTCAACACGCCTTACCCAAGGCACAACTGGTGCATTGTTTGGGACATAGCGCCACTCATTTTCTTGATAAAACTGTTTCGGCACAGGAGGTGGCGGAACAGAGCTCAAAATAGGAAGCCATCCCTCAAGCGGCTTTATGTAAGAGATGATGTGATTCGTGTCGTTCGCTCCATTGTAATAATGGGTTTCCGTATTAGGACGTATGTTGGTTAGCACGTTTCGAACGGAGGTCGTAAGCGGAGATGTGGATGACAGATAGACCACCGGGTTCAACCCGTTTTTCCGCCCCCACTCCAAGCTCATACCCAAGCCATACTCACCATAAAAGGCGACGTGTTGATTGATTCGTGACAGAGGAATATCGCAAAAGCACACCATTGGATAGGCGATATGCCCAATTTCCGTGTTGTACCAAGAAAAATCTTCTAGACAATATCGCGGCCAAAAACCTTCAACCAATATGGCCTTGAGAGCGTCAATCCCTCTAGTAAAGTGAAACAACGTACTGGATCGAGGATTCATGAACGAGAGCCAATGTTGAAATCAGGGGGAGCGGGAAACTGCGCACCGCGTACGGCGCACTCTGAAAAATCCGGCACGACTCGTAGGGTGTCAATGAGCAAAGCGAATTGCACCGTATGAACATGCGTGACGTTAATCCACCCAATCCGGCGCAATTCGCTTCGCTCATTGTTCCCTGCGGCGCCCTACGAATGCCCGCTTCCGACATGGCAAGCCGAGCGTCTGCCCAAAACTGATTGTACGCACTCGGCATCTATTCAACACGTAGGGTGCAATAAGCGTTAGCGCATTGCACCGAATTTTGGCGCGATAATCTGCACGCAAGTTCTTTTGCCGAAAGCTTCCGGTGCAATGCCCTTCGGTTATTGCACCCTACGAACGTCCGCTGTCGGCATGTGGCGCGACCGTCCGCTCCTGGCCGATTGTACGCACTCGGCATCTATTCAGGAAACACTGCCCTCGGCGCAACAGCTCCCGGGTTTGGTAGGACGTCAATGAGCGAAGCGAATCGCTCCGGATGTCGCCAGGCATAACCCCAACCATCCACTGCGTTTCGCGTCGTTCAACAGCTCTCGCCTGACGCCCCGGCTCACTCCAGCAAAGCCACCGCCTTGACCTGCGCCCACACTTCCTGCCCGATAGCCAAGCCCAGCTGGCTGGCTGAGAGGCGGGTGATGCGGGCAGTCAGCGCGGCGTCTCCGGCGACGAGACCGACCAGGCATTGCGCCGGGTCGTCGGTAGGGGCGATGCCGGTTACCCGGCAGATGAAACGGTTCTGGATGCTGGAGGGATTGTTGCCACTGAGCGCAATGGAGACGTCACGTGCCAGGATCCGCAAGCGCACGGGCTTGCCGATGGGCAGCGGGCGCTCGGCCACGAAGATTTCGCCGCCGGAAAACTGCAGACGGGTCAAATTCCATTCCGGGTCATACCCGATCACATTGGCCGCAATCACTACGCTGCCTTCATGATCGCGGGCCAGGGGCAGATCCAGCCGCGCCAGCGTGGCGACCAGCGGGCCGCTGGCCTGTACGCGCCCCTGCCCCAGCAACACCAGATGGTCGGCAAGGCGCGCGGCCTCTTCGATCTGGTGTGTCACGTAGAGCATGGGGATTTCGAGTTCGTCGTGGAGTCGCTCCAGATAAGGCAGGATTTCCTGCTTGCGCGCGGCATCCAGCGCAGAGAGCGGCTCATCCATCAACAACAGACGGGGGCGTGTCAGCAAGGCGCGGGCTATCGCCACGCGTTGTCGCTCGCCACCGGAAAGGCCGTCCGGCGAGCGTTTGAGCAGGTGCTCGATGCCGAGTTTGGTTGCCACCGCCAGAATGTCATCCGCATTGCCGTGCGGATTGGCGCGACGCATGCCGAAGGCCAGATTGCGCTGCACGTTGAGATGCGGAAACAGGCTGGCTTCCTGAAACACGTAGCCGATCTCGCGTTGCCAGGTCGGGACGAAGCGGTTCTGCGCACTGTCTTGCCAGACCGTGCCATTGATCGCGATGTGCGCCTGCGTGGCGCGCTCCAGCCCGGCGACGCAGCGCAGCAGCGTGGTCTTGCCCGAGCCCGAGTGGCCGAACAGCACGGTGACGCCGCGCCCCGGCAAAGCCAGTTCCACATCCAGAGAGAAACTGGCAAACGCGTGCTGGACGCGCAACACAATACTGTCTTCTGATTGTCCGGAGCCAGCATCGAGACCGGCATCCTGATCAAGCGTTTGAACCATCATGCACGCCTCGCTTGGGGATTCAGGGTGTACAGGGCGAGCAGGACCAGGAAGGCAAACACCACCATGCCGCCTGCCAGCCAATGCGCCTGCACATATTCGAGCGCTTCGACATGATCAAAAATCTGCACCGATACCACGCGGGTCTGCCCCGGAATGTTGCCGCCGATCATCAGCACGACGCCGAATTCGCCCACCGTATGCGCAAAACCGAGGATCGCTGCGGTGAGGAAACCCGGCCGCGCCAGTGGCAGCACCACGGTACAGAAACTGTCCCACGGGGATGCGCGCAGGGTGGCCGCCACTTCGAGCGGACGCCGCCCGATGGCCTCGATGGCGTTCTGCACCGGTTGCACCACGAAGGGCAAGGAATAGAAGGTGGACGCGAGCACCAGCCCGGCAAAGGTGAACGGCAGCCTGCCCAGCCCGGCAAGCTCGGTCAGGTAGCCCACCGGCCCGTGCGGCCCCATCAGCAACAACAGATAAAAACCCAGCACTGTCGGCGGCAAGACCAATGGCATGGACACCAGGGCGCTGATCACGCCGCGCAGACGGGACCGGGTATGGGCCAGCCACCACGCAATGGGCGTACCGACGATGAGCAGCAGCACCGTGACGGTACTGGCCAGTTTGAGCGTCAGCCAGATGGCTGACCAGTCTTGGGAATCAGGCATCATGTACGATTTTCATGAAGCGGAATGATCGCGAACAAGCGGCTTGTCGCGATGCCTGACCCGGACCGGAGATGCCCCCTATTGCACAAGGCAGACATGTCCGGCCACGGGCTCAAATCAGGGCAGGATCAGAACTCGTACCCGTAGGCCTTGATCACGGCGCGAGCCTTGTCTCCTTGCAGATACTTCAGCAAGGCAGCAGCGGCGGGTTTGTTGGCGCCCGTGCTCAGCAGGATCGCATCCTGGCGGATCGGGCTGTATTGGTCTGCCGGAACCACCCAGCCGGAGCCGGAGGTCAGTGCGCCGTTTTTCCACACTTGCGACAGCGCCACAAAACCCAGTTCGGCATTACCGCTGGCGATGAACTGCTGGGCCTGCGAAATGTTTTCGCCCTGCACGATCTTGGCTTGCACCGTGTCATACAGACCGAGCTTCTTGAGCACTTCCACGCCGGCAGCGCCATAAGGTGCCGTCTTCGGGTTGGCCAGCGAGAGGTGTTCAAACCCCCCCTTCTTCAGCACTTCGCCCTTGGCATCGACATAACCGGGTTTGGCACTCCACAGCACGAGCTTGCCAATTGCATAGGTGAAGCGACTGCCCTTGACACCGGCGCCTTCGGCTTCGAGTTTGGCCGGGGTTTCATCGTCTGCCGCAAGGAAGACTTCGAAAGGAGCGCCGTTCTTGATCTGGGCGTAGAAAGCCCCGGTGGCGCCGGTCGACACCAGTGCCTTGTGGCCGGTGTCCTTTTCAAACTCGGCGGCAATCTTCTGGATCGGCGCAGTGAAGTTGGCCGCCACCGCGATCTTGACTTCATCGGCCAGAGCGGGCGTGACCAGGCAAGCGGTCAGCAACAGGGAAAGCAGATTCTTCATGGCAAACATCCTTTCTATTTGGAAGGGGAAATCATTCAAACGTACACAACATGACACTGGAGGCCTTGAACACCGCACACGCCCGGCTGCCCTCCTTCAATCCCAGTTCATCCAGCGCATCGCGGGTGATGATGGCGCTCACCGTGCGCCCGGCGGGCAGCGCCAGCACCACATCCACCGCGACAGGTCCCTGGTGGATGCGCTGCACCTCGCCCCACAACTGGTTGCGTGCAGACAAACGTACGCTGTCATCCGTGACCAGGATCACCGCAGAGGAATTCACCCAGGCATGCAATTCGCGTCCGATGTTCAAGCGCATCTGCTCGGCACCTTCTGCCGAGATCTGCGCGACGATTTCGTTACGCCCGTCAAACCGGATGCCCACTTCATACGTCACCTCGCCGGCACGCAGGGTCGTGACCGGGCCGACAAACTGGTTGCGCGCACTGGTACTCACGCTCACGCTGCGCATCAGGCGCTGCAGCGCCAGCGGGTCTTTCACATCCGGCTTGGCCAGACTGGCCGCCACGCGATCCAGCGCGTGCTGGTATTCGGTTTCCATTGCGCGGAAAGCGGCTATCACCCGCCTGCCGTAATCCGTGACCTGCGTCCCGCCGCCATTGCGACCACCGACAGCACGCTCGACCAGTGGTTGCTCAGCCAGGTTGTTCATCGCATCCACGGCATCCCAGGCAGCCTTGTAGGAAAGCGGCACTTCCTTGGCGGCCTGCGAAATCGAGCCACACAGTTCTATCGCCTCAAGCAGGCGGATGCGCGTATCGCCCAGAAAACTGCCAGTATTCAGATCCACGCCGAAGCGGCCAATCATTTTGTTGGGTTTCATTTTTCGCTCTGCGAATGGGTTATCGCTATATTACTGTGTGCATAATGGTTTCAGGCAAAAACCACGCTTTCCACGCAGGATTTTTTGGTGCGCTATGGTTGAGCCTGTGCAGGGTGAGGGCATACATTCTGCTTCAGCGTTCTCACCTTCATCCCCTCTTCTCCAGAAAGGCAGCTCTCCATGAAAATCAGTGCTCGCAATGTTTTCGAAGGCAAGATCAGCGCCATCACCAGCGGCCCGGTCAGCGCCGAAGTCGAAGTCACCACTACCGGAGGCGACAAGCTGGTAGGCACCATCACGCAGGGCAGTGTTGCGTCCCTGGGTCTGAGCGTTGGCAAAGACGTGGTTGCGCTGGTCAAGGCATCCAACGTGCTGGTCATGACCGACGGTTCCGGCGTGCAACTCTCCGCCCGCAATTGTCTGCCCGGCAAGGTCAGCAAACTGATTCCCGGTCCGGTCAGCGCCGAAGTGGTGATCAGCCTGCCAGGTGGCGCACAGATCTTCGCCAGCATCACACGGGATGCCACCGACGAACTGGGCATCAAGGAAGGTGTCGCCGCTACGGCCGTGATCAAGGCGTCGTCGGTGATCATCGGCGTCAAGGCTTAAGCCCGTCATGCCGTGCAGACCAGCATCCGGCTGGTTTGCACGCTTGCTTGTGGCGTCGCTCACCCGGGGCTTCATCGCACACCTGCCCGACGCATGAACCAGAAGACCACCAGCGAGACGCCGCCCAGCAGCACGGTCAGCACAATGCCGCGGGTGTAATCGCCGGCAAACACCGCGTTGTAGATTTCCAGCGAGAGGGTATTGGTCCGCCCGGCGATATTGCCGCCCAGCATCAGCGTGATCCCGACCTCGCCCATCGACCGCCCGAAGCCCAGGATCAGTCCGGTCGCCAGTGCCCGTTTGACGTTGGGCATCAGTACGAACAAGGCAATCTCCCATTCGCGCTTGCCCAGGGTACGGGCGACTTCGCCCAGACGGGCCGACAGGGATTCCATTGCGGCCTGTACCGGCTTGACCACCAGCGGCAGCCCCGCCACGAAAGCGGCGAACACCACGCCGGGCACACTGAAAACCAGGCTCGCATCGCAGCACTGGCGCAGCACACTGCCCAAGGGTCCCTGTCTGCCGAACAGCATCAGCAACACGAAGCCCAGCGCAATCGGCGGAAAGACCAGGGGCAAGGTGATCGCCGCATCCAGCAGCGCGCGCCCCGGCCAGCGCGGTACGCTCAGGGCATAACCCAGCAGCAGGCCGGCCAGCGCATGCAGGACGACCGTCAGTGCCGCCACCTCGACGGTCAGCCACAGGGCGTAACGCACGCCGGCATCCGCAAGGGTCTGGAAAAACGGGGCGAAGAACATCGTCACGGCCGCCGGTCTCCTGCCAGGCTTACAGCCCGTAACGCTTCAGGATTTCATGCGCTGCGGGCGTTTGCAGATAGTCCACGAGGGCGCGCACCGGCGCAGTGTCCTGCCCGGCAACGAGTGCCGCCGTGATGTGGATCGGCGTGTAGCTGCCAGCCGGGATCTCCAGGTAACCACCGATCTTGTCGCGGATGGACAGGGCCTCGGTGAGGTTGATGAAGCCGGCATCCACTTCGCCGCTGATCAGATAGGCAGAAACCTGCGGTACGGTGCTCACTGTCAGCAGGCGCTTTTCGACAGCGGGAAACAGGCCGGCGCGTTGCAGGTATTCGATGGCCGCCTTGCCGAAGATGGCTTGCTTGACGTCCGCCACGGCAATCCGGGGGAATCCTTCACCCGCGACATCCGCCGGGGCTTTGAGCGTCTTGCCTTTGCTCCAGGCCACGACCAGACGGCCCTCACCCAAGGGCAGGTATTTCGCGAAGGAGACCTGCTCGGCTTTCTCCAGCACATCCTGTTCGCCGAAGACGACCGCCACCTTGCCGCTGGCGCGGGTCTGCTGCAGCACCTGCCCCATGTGCCCGTAGATACGTTCGACCTTGATCTTGCTGGCCGCTTCGAAACCATTCGCCATCTCGTCAATCGGCCGTTTGTAGCCGGCGCCACCAGCCACCAGCACGGATTCCTGCGCCACCGACAAGGTGGCAAACCCGGCAAGCACACTCACCAGCAGCCCGCGCAGGCAGGTACGGATCAAACTTTTGTTCTCCGCTCTCATCGCGGCATCTCCTCGGCAAAGGTGAAAAAGGATTGGTGCTGCTGGCAATCATCGCTGCACGAAATACGGCGATGGATCAGCCAGCGGCCATCGATCAGCTTCCAGGACACCAGGTGTTCCCAGTAGCTGGGCGCAAGGTAATAGGATTCGTCGTCATCCGAACGGATGTCGGTCAGCACGAAATAGTGTTCGCAATAACACGGCAGATCCTCATCCTCGTAACCGAGGACGCGTTCGGAGAGGATTTCGTAATCGCGGAAACGCTTGAAGCCGATCGGCTCCACGACCCGCCCGGCCCAATCCTTGGGCAACAGCGCACGCCAGTTCGGCGCCTCGTCAGCGCCATGACAACGCCGGCGTTCCTGACCCTGATATTCCCGCCCGACCCTATTCAAACTGTTCATGCCGATCCCTTCTGAATGTCTGCGACACCCATATTTCGCTATCTATATCAGTACATAGCGAATTGTGTGCCAGAAACCAGAAAAAACGGCGTGAATCAGTGCTCGGGTGTGGCGAAGCGGACTTGCACGTCGCGCGGCGGGGCGAAATAGGGTGCGGAGCTGACGAGGAAATCCGCTCCGGCCCGCGCATAGGCCAGCGCGTTGTCACGCGTCACGCCTCCTGCCGGTGCCAGCAGGGCGCGCAGATTGTGCGTGGCGAGTGCTTGCTTGCACTCACTCAAGGCTGCCGGACTGAAGCGCTCCAGCTGGAGGATTTCCGCCCCGCATTCTGCGAGCCACAAAGCCTCGGCCAGATCGCCGGCTTCGGCCACCAGCTTCTTTTCCGGATACTGGCGACGGATCCGCGCAAAGACTCCGGGCAGCGCCGCCTTGTCGACAAACACACGATGATCCGGAAAAACCAGCAAGGTTTCCGACAAACCCAAACGATGCGCCACGGCACCACCGGCCACCACCGCCTTCGCGGCGAGAGCCCGCGTGCCGGGGAAATTCTTGCGGGTACACGCCAGTGGCAGATCGAAACCCTCGTCACGCACCAATTGCAGCATTTCTGCCGCGCACGAGGCGATCCCGGAGAGATATTCCATCAGCGTCTGCGCTGTTTTCCAGGCGATCTGCAAGGATTCCAGCGAACCTCGCGCGCGCAACAGTTCCGCCCCCTCGGCCGCCTGGGTACCTGATGCCACACAGCTCAGCACCTCGCCCCCCGCCAGCTCCACCAGGCGCGCCGCCTCTTCACTGCCACACACGCGCATCGCGCGCCGGGCACGCATCACCATGATGGCAGGCTGCGCGCCGATGCCCAGGCTGCGAGTGGTGAGATCGCCATAAGGCACATCATCGGCCAGCATGGCATGCAGGGCGGCATCGCTCAGACAGGAATTCACGGGGGCCTCCGGAAGCGGATGGACAAAGGCCTGCGGATGCAGGCGTCAGGCCATAGCTTAGCGTGTGTCTCGATGCGATCAAAGCCAAAGCCATGACGAAGCCCTGCTTGGCTGATCGGCATCAAGCCGCGTGACAGCAGCTTCAAACAGTCGTCATTCCGACGTTCTGCGGAATGACGACCTGCCCCCTGTCAGGCTGTTGCCAAGACCGCTTTCAGCGAGGCTTCAATGATGTCCAGACCTTCATCCAGCACAGTTTCCGGAATGGTCAGCGGAATCATGACACGCAGTACATTGCCATAATTGCCGCAATTCAACAGGAGCAAACCGCGTTTCGCTGCTTCGTTCTTGAGTGCCGTGGCGATGTCCGCAGCAGGTTGATGCGGGTCGCGCTGATGGCAGAACTCCACCGCAGTCATAGCCCCGAGCCCACGCACATCGGCAATGCAATCCAGCGATTCCTTGAGCTTGCCGAGACGGCTGCGCATGTGCTCGCCCAGGCGGCTGGCGCGCTCTGCCAGTTTTTCCTCTTCCACCACATCCAGCACCGCCATGGCACTGGCCGTGGCAAGCGGATTGCCGGCGTAAGTCGACCCCAGCCCGCCAGGCACCGCGGCATCCATCACATCGGCCTTGCCCACAACCGCGGACAATACAAGGCCGCCGCCCAAGCCCTTTGCCAGCGTCATGATGTCCGGCTCGACATCGTGATGCTCGATGGCAAACATCTTGCCGCAGCGCGCGATGCCGGTCTGCACTTCATCGACGACAAGCATGATCCCATGCTCATCGCAAATCTTCCGCAGGCTCTTGAGGAAGCTGGTCGAGGCGGGAATATAGCCGCCTTCCCCCTGCACCGGCTCGACGATGATCGCAGCCACTTCTGCAGCTTCGATATCCCATTTGAACAGGCGCGCAATGGCCGTCAGCGATTCCTCTTCGGTGATGCCATGTACGGGATCAGGATAGGGCACGTGATAGATATCGCCCGCGAAGGGACCGAACTTGATCTTGTAGGGCGCCACTTTTCCGGTCAGCGCCATGGTGAACATCGTGCGCCCGTGAAAACCACCGCCAAAGGCAATCACACCGCGCCGCCCGGTATACGCACGGGCAACCTTGATGGCGTTCTCCACCGCCTCGGCGCCGGAATTGACGAGGAAGGATTTTTTCGGCGTCGCGCCCGGTGCGAGCTGGTTGAGCCGCTCGCACAACGCGACATAGCCTTCATAGGCCACAACCTGGAAACAGGTATGCGTGAAAGCTTCAAGCTGGGCCTGTACCGCAGCCACAATGCGCGGATGCCGATGGCCGGTATTGACGACAGCGATCCCGGCACAAAAATCGATCCAGCGACGCCCCTCCACATCCCAGATCTCTGCGTTCTCGGCGCGCTGGGCAAAGATCGGATGCCCTTGCCCGACGCCACGCGGCAACGCGGCACTGCGTCGCGCCATCAAGGCTGCATTGGTCTGGATTTTCAAGTCGCTTGCGTTATTCATGGCTTTGTTCTCCGAAGATGTGTCGTGGTTTGCGCCCCGGGAAAAACCACAAAAGGGCGACGTCTTACTGCTAGGCGTTCGAGCAACACCGCGCCGTCGATGCAAATCCGGCGCGGATCAGGCTAGTCGGGGTGGCGGATTACTGGAGGCCGCCGATGCACAGGTATTTCATTTCAAGATAGTCATCCAAGCCATGCCGCGAGCCCTCCCGGCCCAGGCCCGAAGATTTCACGCCACCGAAGGGGGCGATCTCGGTGGAGATCAGGCCGGTATTGACGCCGACCATGCCGTACTCCAGCGCCTCGGCAACACGGAAAATGCGTGCGGCATCCTTGGCATAAAAATACGAGGCCAGGCCGAACTCGGTATCGTTGGCCATCTGGATGGCCTCGGCTTCGCTAGAGAAACGGAACAGGGGCGCGACCGGCCCAAAGATTTCCTCGCGTGCCACGCGCATGTCCGGCGTGACATCGGTCAGGATCGTCGGGGTATAGAAGGTCTTGCCAAGCGCATGCCGACTCCCGCCGCAAAGCGTTTTGGCGCCCTTGCCAAGCGCATCGGCCACCAGCTCCTCCACCTTGCCGAGGGCGCTTTCATCGATCAGCGGGCCTTGCGTGACGCCAGCCTGGGTCCCGTCCCCCACCTGCAGTCCGGCAACCGCGCTGGCAAGTTTGGCGGCGAACTGTTCGTAGACGCTGTCCTGCACCAGAATGCGATTGGCGCAGACGCAGGTCTGCCCGGCATTGCGGAATTTCGAAACCATCGCTCCGGCCACTGCCGCATCCAGATCGGCATCATCGAATACGATGAAGGGCGCATTCCCGCCGAGTTCCATGGACAATTTCTTGACCGTCGGCGCGCATTGAGCGATCAGCTGGGAGCCGATTTCGGTGGAGCCGGTGAAAGAGAGCTTGCGCACGATCGGATTGGCACACAACTCACCGCCGATGGCCTGCGCCGAGCCGGTGACGACGCTGAAAACGCCGGCCGGAATGCCTGCCCGTTCAGCCAGAACGGCCAGTGCCAGCGCCGAATACGGGGTTTGCGAAGCCGGTTTGAGGACCATCGTGCAGCCGGCAGCCAAAGCCGCACCAGCCTTGCGGGAGATCATCGCAGCCGGGAAATTCCACGGGGTGATGGCCGCACAGACGCCCACCGGTTCGCGCGTCACGAGGATGCGTCGATCTGCACCATGAGGCGGTATGATTTCGCCATAAGCACGTTTGCCCTCTTCGGCAAACCATTCAAGATAGCTGGCGGCATACGCAATTTCACCACGCGCTTCGGCCAGGGGCTTGCCTTGCTCGCTCGTCATGATCAGCGCCAGATCATCCTGATTGGCCAGGGTCAATTCAAACCAGCGGCGCAACAATCTGGCACGCTCACCGGCAGTCTTGCTGCGCCACGCCGGCAAGGCCGTGTTGGCAGCTTCAATTGCACGCCGGGTTTCGGCAGCGCCCATCTTGGGCACGCACCCCAGCAATTGACCCGTGGCGGGATTGCGGACCTCGATCTGTGCGTCCGTCTCGGCGTCTTGCCACTGACCGGCGATGTAGCACTGGTGACGAAGCAGTGTCGGGTCCTGGAGCTTCAGCATGTTCTTTTCCTTGATCAATGTGAGAGGGGTTCTGCCATTCACGGCGCTGCGCGCAGGCGTTCGGAGCGGCGGCGCAACCATTCAAGCGTAATCAGCATCAGGGTGGATAGCACCGTCAGGATAGTTGCCACCGCAGCGATGGTCGGGCTGATATTTTCGCGGATCCCTGCAAACATCTGGCGTGGCAGGGTGCTCTGTTCCGGCCCGGCCAGAAACAGGGTGACCACGACTTCATCGAAGGACGTGCCAAAAGCGAAGAGCCCGCCAGAAATCACCCCGGGCGCGACCAGCGGCAAGGTGATCCGGAAGAATGCCGTCAGCGGATTCGCCCCCAGGCTGGCCGCAGCCCGCACCAGATTGAAATCGAAGCCCTGCAAGGTGGCCGATACGGTGGTGACGACAAACGGGACGCCCAGCGCCGCATGCACCATGATCAGGCCGAGATAGCTGCCCGTCAGGCCGATCGGCGCAAACACCAGATAGGTTGCCACCCCGACGATCACCACCGGAACAACCATCGGCGAGATGAGGATGGCGGTCAGCAAGCCCTTGCCCGGAAAGTCGATGCGCGTCAGCCCGACCGCGGCAGGCGTGCCCAGGAGCATGGCCAGCAAGGTGGAAAAGGGCGAGATGATGAGGCTGTTGGTGAATGCCTGGCGCCAGGCCGGCGAACTGAAGAACTCTTCGTACCAGCGCGTCGAGAATCCGGACATCGGGTAGAGCAGGAACGAGTCCGAATTGAACGACAAGGGGGCAATCACCAGGATCGGCAAAATCAGAAAGACGATGATCAGCCCGCAGAGCATGCGGAAGGCATAGTGCCAGATTCGTTCAGAGGTCGAGGCGTAGCTTGCGATCATGATGAAACCCTTAACGTGCGCGTGCGGCCATGTTCTGGCTGCCGACCAGACGGGTGTAGATGGCGTAGAGCAGCAGCGTGGCCACGAACAGGATGGCCGACAAGGCGGCGGCCATACCCCAGTTGATGGTCTGATTGGTATAGAAAGCCACGAAATAACTGGCCATCTGCTCGTTCGGGCTGCCCAGCAGCGACGGCGTGATGTAATAACCCATGCACAGGATGAAAACCAGCAGACCTCCCGCGCCGATGCCCGGCAAGGTCTGCGGGAAATAGATCTTCCAGAAGCTCCTGAACGGCGGGCACCCCAGCGACAATGCTGCACGCATATAGACGGGAGAAATCCCCTTCATCACGCTGTAGAGCGGCAGGATCATGAAGGGCAGCAGGATGTGCACCATGGCGATATACACCCCCGTACTGTTGAACACGAGTTGCAGGGGATGATCCGTAATGCCCAGGTGCATCAGTGCCTGATTCACGAGCCCTTGAGACTGCAGCAGGACGATCCAGGCCGCTACGCGCACCAGAATGGAAGTCCAGAACGGCAACAGCACCGCCATCAGCAACACATTGGCTGTTTTCACGGGACGGGTGGCAATGAAGTAGGCCAGCGGAAACCCCAGCAGCAGACAGACCACCGTGACGACAAAGGACATGCCGAAAGTGCGCAACAACACATCCACGAAGATGGCTTCTTCCGGAGACGTGGCGACGACCTTGCCCTGCTCGTTCACCTTGTGGTCCAGCGAAGCCAGCAGGTAACGCATGGTATAGGGCGATGCGTTCCGCGCCAGCAGTTGCCAGGTGGCGGTCTCCCCCCAGCGCGGGTCCGCATCGATCAACACCTCCCGGGCCGAGGCGCCAGCCTCCAGCGGCGTGGCACGGACAGTGCGCATCATCAGTGAGCGGAATCCCGGTACTTCCATGTTGAGACGCTTGGCAGCGGCAGCCAGCACCGGTGTGCCCTTGATCTGTGCCATCTCTCCGGCGAAGGCGGCAAAGACGCCATCATCCGGCAGCGCCTGGCCATTCCAGCCACGCAACAACGCGCTGGTTTGCGGAAAGGCCGTGATGATTTCAGGATTGTCCACACTGCGTTTGAGCAGTGCGGCAATCGGCCAGACAAAGGTGAGCATCAGGAAGATCGCCAAAGGCAGGATCAGTGCGCCGTACTTGAGCTTGTTCATCCGCTCGGCACGCCGCAGGCGACTCTGCAAGGACGCCTCGGGCGCAGTGTCCAGCGGCGCCGGCATGGTGGCTGAGTACTGGGTCATCTCAGTTTCCCTTTGGATCTCGTTCGTGATGCTCACGGATTCGTCTGATTACTTGGCCGCCCACGCGTTGAAGCGCTGCTCCAGGTCTTCGCTATGCTCGACCCAGAACTGGGTATTGCTGGCCAGGGCGCCCTTCATGTTCTGCGGCGCGGTCGGCAGATCGGCAGCAACCGCCTTGTCGATCATGGCAGTTCCCTTCACGTTCGTCGGACCGTAGGGAATCTCGCCCGAGAAAACTTTCTGGTTCTCCGGCTTGCTCGCAAACGCGATGAACTTGTACGCATCGGCCTTGTTCGGTGCACCAACCGGGATGCCCCAGGAATCAAAGTCATAGATGTTGTTGGCCCACATGATCTTGAGCTTCTTGCCTTCCTTCTGGGCGGAGGCAATCCGGCCGTTGTAGGCCGTACTCATGACAACGTCACCAGCCGCCAGCAGTTGCGGGGGCTGGGCACCCGCCTCCCACCACTGGATGTACGGTTTGATCTCGTCGAGCTTCTTGAACGCACGCGTCACGCCGGCCTTGGTGCCCAGCGTCTTGTAGACGTCCTCCGGCTTCACGCCATCGGCAAGCAGGGCGAATTCGAGCGTGAACTTGGCCCCCTTGCGCATGCCGCGCTTGCCGGGGAATTTCTTCAGGTCCCAGAAATCCGCCCAGGACGTCGGCGTTCCCTTGAGCGCATCGGCGTTATAGGCCAGCACCGTGGACCACACGAAGATGCCGATGCCGCATTCACTGAGCGCGCTGGGAATGAAATCCGCCTTCGGACCGATCTTGCTCATGTCCAGCTTCTCGTACAGACCTTCCTCACAGCCCCGTGCGAGTTCCGGGGATTCAAGCTCCACCACATCCCAGGACACGTTCTTGGCTTCCACCATGGCCTTGATCTTGGCTTGTTCGCCGTTGTATTCGCTGGCCACAATCTTGACCCCGCTGGCCTTGGTGAAGGGTTCGTAGAAGGCCTTGGCCTGGGCTTTCTGATTGGTACCGCCAAAGGAAATGATCGTGACATCCGCCTGCGCGCTGGTGGCGGCAAACAGGGTGGTCAGGGCGACCATCAGCAGGCTTTTCTTGGCAAAGAATGGATTCATGGTTTTCTCCGGATTGAGGCTTGGCAAAAAGGGGGTGGTGGGATGGACTCAAGCACTCGCCGTCGGGGCAAGCGCCAAGAGATGCTCAGGATTGACGCCAACGTGAATGGCATCGCCGGTATCAAAGCGGTGTTTGTGTTCTGCCGCAGGAGCCTTGACCATGATTTCCTTGCGGCCAGCCAGTTCGACGCGCACCCGCAGGTGATCGCCCAGATAGGTGATTTCCTTGACGTAACCGCCCATGCGATTGGCGCAGCCGAGCGATTGCACATTCAGCTGCACACTCTCGGGTCGCACCGAAACGATCGTGCGTGCGCCCTGCACCACACCATCCCCCAGCGTCGCATGCACATACACGCCACTGTCCAGGCGTACGCGACAGGTACTCTCGGCAACCGTTTCCACAAGGCCGGACAAGGCATTGTTCTCGCCGATGAAGCTCGCCACGAAAGGATTCGCCGGACGCTCGTAGATGGCCGTTGAACTGCCAATCTGTTGAATGACTCCATCATTGAAGATCGCAATGCGGTCCGACATCGTCAATGCCTCGCTTTGATCGTGGGTAACGAAAACCACCGTCAGACCGAGCTTCTGCTGGATGTGCTTGATCTCCATCTGCATGTGCTCGCGCAGTTGCTTGTCGAGCGCGCCAAGCGGTTCGTCCATCAGGATCAGTTCGGGGTCGAACACCAGGGCGCGCGCCAGGGCCACCCGCTGCTGCTGCCCGCCGGAGAGTTGCTGCGGATAGCGGTCGCCGAATTCGTCGAGCTGCACCATATCGAGCACCTTGGTCACCTTGCGGTCCATTTCAGTGGCACCCAGCTTGCGGATGGTCAGCGGGAAACGCAGGTTTTCGCGCACGGTCATATGCGGAAACAGTGCGTAGTTCTGGAACACCATGCCGATATTGCGCCGGTGCGGCGGCACCTGATTGATGATCTTGTTGTTGAGGCGGATCTCGCCACCGGTAGGAATCTCGAATCCTGCCAGCATCATCAGCGAAGTCGTCTTGCCGGAACCGGAGGGTCCGAGCAGCGTCAGGAACTCGCCACGCTGGATGTCCAGATCCAGATTCTTGACGATCAGGTTCTTGCCGTCATAGCTTTTCTGGACCTTGCGAAAGGTCACGTGCGGCTCGGCATGATTCTTGTTTTGGTCATCACTCATAAGCTTCTCCTGCGGGCGACTTGCCGGTCTGTGAATTCCTCAGGGCCAGGTGCCTGCACTGATCACGGTCTCATCCTAAAGCAACAACTGGTCCTTGAAGGCTCCAATTGGATGCAACAATAGGGAACCACTTTGAGAAACACGAAGAGATGGACAAGACACTGATCTGTGAGGTCATCCGCCAAAGCCTTGCGCAGGCAGACTCCGCGCAGTTGCTGCGCAACCGTCTGTACCTGAGCTTGCGCCAAGCGATTCTGGATCATCGCCTGGAAGGCGGCACACTCCTGCCCTCCTCCCGGCAGTTATGCCAGGAGCTTGCAATCGGTCGCAAGACCGTGGTGCATGCCTATGAACAATTGCTGATGGAGGGCTACCTGGAAAGCCGCGCCGGCTCGGGTACCTATGTTTCCGAAGCACTGAGTGGCCGGTCTGCATTCATCACTCCGCGCCGGCTGATCGGTACGCGCCGGGAGGGCCTGTCGCGCCGTGGCAACCAGATCGCCAGCCAGGGCGCGAGCAGTACGATCCAGCGCGGCGCCTTCATCCCCGGCGTGCCGGACACCGACCTGTTCCCGTTTGCAGTGTGGCGGCGCCTGATGGGCAAATACACCAACAAGAACATGGCCCGCTTCCTCGACTACGCCAGCAGCGGCTACGGCCCGCTCAAGACGGTGATCGCGGAATATCTGAGCGTCACCCGTCTGATGAAATGTCAGGCCCGGCAAATCGTGCTCCTGAACGGCACACACCAGGCACTGGATTTGTGCGCCCGGATGCTCTGCGATGTGGGTGACCGGGTCTGGATCGAAGAGCCCGGCTACTGGGGAGCCCGCAACGTGATGACGGCCGCGGGCCTGACGCCGGTCCCGATCCCGCTGGATGAACGCGGCATCGCGCCTCGCCCGCAGGACTGGAAGAACTCGCCACGGCTCATCTACGTATCGCCCTCAAGCCAGTATCCGACCGGCACGGTGCTCGCCCTGGACCGCCGCCTGGAACTGCTGGAAGGGGCAGACAGCCATGGCGCGTGGATCATCGAAGACGATTACGACAACGAGCAGCATTATGACAAGAGCACGGTTGCATCCCTCTTCGGCCTCTCGCAGAAACAGCGGGTGATCTACCTGGGTACCTTCAGCAAGGTGATGTTCCCCGGGCTGCGTCTTGCCTACATGGTATTGCCGGAAGATCTTGTTGAAGCCTTCCAGGTCGGCAACTCCGAGCTGTACCGTGGCGGTCGCCTGATTGAACAGGCCGCGCTCGCCGAGTTCATTGCCGACGGACATTTCACCGCCCATATCAAGCGCATGCGCTCCGTCTACAAGGAACGCCGGGATTGCCTGTGCGAAGCCCTGGACAAGCGTCTTGCGGGCGCCATCGAATTATCCGGCGGGCATGCCGGCCTGCAGTTGCTGTATTACTTCACCGAGCCGATCGACGATGCCATGGTGGCTTCTGACGCCATGTCCAAAGGCCTGATCGTGCGACCGCTTTCGATGTACTACCAGGATCAGGGTCAGGTACGTTCCGGCATGAACCTGGGCTACGGCGGCGTCAGCGTCGAACGCATCCGCACGGCCGCCCCGATGCTGGCCGACGTGATCGAGGCACGCCTGCTCCGCCGCGAGCGTCTGCGCCGTACGTGAGCCGCTGCAGCGTATCCTGCCAACAGATCGGGAGACGAAATCAGCCCGCTCAGGTTTCCGGGCCGAAGCAGAGCGACTGATCGCTGCAGTCTCCGCACTGCGGGGACTTGCAGATCGGCACACCGGCCCGCTGACAAAGCTGGCGATAGAAGAACTTCTTCCATTTCATGTCGGCGTTGTTCGCAGCGGCCAGCCGTGGAAAACGCAAATTCAGGATGGCGGAGAGCTCGCGCCGCGAAGGCAGCCCCATGTCCTGCCACAGATGGTTGTCACGCTGGGCAGCTGTCGCAATCGCCGCGGCCAGCCAGATGCTCATCTGATCCATCGGTTCGGCATGTTCGATGAGCAGTTCGAACAACTCCTCGAATTCATCAAAGAGAGGCCGCTCGGCCACGCCGTTATCCAGCGCCATGTCGGGCAAACAGGTGGTGCACAGCAAGTTGAACGAGATGGCTCCCAGACCACGGATCAAAGGCTGGGCACCGACCCGCTGGGACTCGGCAAGGACGCACGCAATCACCAGCTTCTCAAGGGATTGCGGGGTGCCCATCAGGCGGGACAGGGACAGGTCGGGTGCATTCATGGCTGTATCCTCCTGCCCTGCTTATGCAAGGAGCAGGCCATCCCGCCAAACCCGCGCAGCACCGGCCTGGCGCAGGAAGCCTCCATGCCGAGCTTGCGACAAATTGTCGGACACGCCACACACCCTTCATGCAACATACGCGGTGGCCTTGCCCCAGCGCATTCGCAGCAGGGACAGAATCCCCTCACGCCCGACATGGGCCGGCCTGATCGGGGCGGAGCGCCACACAAGCGCTGTCCCGATGAACTCAAGCCCTGTGTCAATGCCGACATTTTGTCGCCTTCACCACAGCCGCCATCCTGAACAAAATCCAGACATATCAATACCTTGCATCCTCGGGCACAAGCTTTGCGAAGGACTTGCTGACCCTAGACCGAGGATGCGCCGTGAAAGCTTCAGAAATCACCGCTCTACAAAACGAACCGGCCTGCTCCCATAACAAGGAGGAGAAGAGCGGATGCGCACGCCCCAAGCCCGGCGCAACCGCCGGCGGCTGTGTCTTCGACGGCGCCCAGATCGCCTTGCTCCCGATCGCCGACGTGGCGCACATCGTGCACGGCCCGATCGGCTGTTCCGGCAGCTCCTGGGACAACCGCGGCACCCGCTCGTCCGGCCCGGCCTTGTATCGCATCGGCATGACCACCGACCTGACCGAGCAGGATGTCATCATGGGGCGCGGCGAAAAACGCCTGTTCCATGCCATCAAGCAAGCCATTGATGAACACGCCCCGGCCGCTGTCTTCGTCTACACCACCTGTGTCACCGCCGTGATCGGGGATGACACGGCCGCCGTTTGCCAGGCCGCCCAGGCACGCTGGGGTGTCCCCGTCGTACCGGTGGATTGCGCGGGGTTCTACGGCAGCAAGAATCTGGGCAACCGCATTGCGGGCGAGACCATGCTCAAGCACGTCATCGGCACCCGCGAACCGGACCCGGCGCCTTACATGCCCGGCCTGCGTGTCCATGACGTGAACCTGATCGGCGAATACAACATCGCGGGCGAATTCTGGAATGTCGCACCGCTCTTCGACGAACTCGGCCTGCGCATCATCGGCTCGCTCTCGGGCGATGCGCGCTATCGCGAGATCCAGACCATGCACCGTGCCGAAGCAAGCATGGTGGTATGCGCCAAGGCGCTCCTGAACGTGGCCCGCAAGCTCAATGAGAAATGGGGCGTCCCGTTCTTCGAAGGCAGCTTCTACGGCGTGGCCGACACCTCACAAGCCCTGCGCGACTTTGCCAGCCTGCTTCATGACGGCGATCTTGCGGATCGCACCGAAGCCCTGATCGCCCGCGAAGAAGCGGCCATCAGCGCCGCCCTGCAGCCCTGGCGCGAACGCCTGCGCGGGCGTCGCGTCCTGCTCTACACCGGTGGCGTGAAATCCTGGTCCATCGTCTCGGCCCTGCAGGATCTGGGCATGGACGTGGTCGCCACCGGCACCAAGAAATCCACGGCCGAAGACAAGGCGCGCATCCGCGACCTGATGGGGGATGACGCGATCATGATCGATGAAGGCAGCCCGAAAGCCTTGCTCGGTGCCTACAAGGATCTGCGCGCAGACATCCTGATTGCCGGCGGCCGCAACCTCTACACCGCACTGAAGGCGCGCATTCCCTTCCTCGACATCAACCAGGAACGCGAGTTCGGCTACGCCGGTTATCGCGGCATGCTGGAGCTGGCGAAACAGCTTGCACTGACGATGGAAAGCCCGGTATGGGAGGCCGTACGCAAGCCCGCGCCCTGGGCGAACACAAAGCTGGTCGGCTTGCCGGTGGGAGGTCTGCTGAAATGACCGAGATCCTCAAACGCAAGAAGCCGCTGTCGGTCAACCCGCTCAAGGCCAGCTCCACGCTGGGCGCTTCGCTCGCCTTCCTCGGCCTGCGCCGTGCGATTCCGATGATGCATGGCTCACAGGGCTGTACGGCTTTCGGCAAGGTCTTCTTCGTGCGTCATTTCCGCGAGCCGATCCCGCTGCAGACCACGGCCATGGATCATGTCGCCACGGTGATGAGTTCCGACGAAAACGTGATCGAAGGGCTGCGGACCCTGTGCGACAAAAACCACCCGGATGTCATCGGGCTGCCGACCACCGGCCTGTCTGAAACCCAGGGCACTGACATCCAGCGCCTGATCCGCGAATTCCGTGCGCACTATCCGCAGTTCGAACAGACCGCCATCGTGCCGGTGAATACGCCGGATTTCAGCGGCAGCCTGGAGTCCGGTTTTGCCCAGGCGGTGGACGCCATCATCGAAACGCTGGTGCCCGTCTCCAGCCATGTCGGGCGTCGCCGCCGCCAGGTCAATGTGCTGGCATCCGCCGCCCTGACGCCGGGCGACATCGAAGTGATCCGGGACTGGTGCGAGGACTTCGGTCTGCGCGCCGTCATGTTGCCGGATCTGGGCGATTCGCTCGATGGTCACCTGATCGAAGCCGAACACACGCCGCTGACCCTGGGCGGAACCCAGCGCGAAGAAATCGCCGCGATGGGGGAATCCATCGCCACCCTGGTCATCGGCGCCTCGCTGAACAACGCCGCGAACACCTTGCGCAGCCGTACCGGTGTGCCGGATTTCCGCTTCGATCATCTGATGGGTTTGGATGCCTGTGACCAGTTCATCCAGACCCTGGCCGGGCTGGCGGATGCTGCGGTGCCGGCCAAGATCGAACGCCAGCGTGCCCAGTTGCAAGACGCCATGGTTGATGCCCATTTCATGACCGGCTTCCTGCGTGTGGCCCTGGCCGGCGAGCCGGATCTGCTTGCCGGCATGGGCGCCCTGCTGACGGGTTGCGGCGCGGAAATCGTCGCAGCGGTTTCACCGATCATGGCCGATGTGCTCAATCGCCTGCCTGTCGCGCAAGTACATATCGGCGACCTGCAGGATCTCGAAGAAACTGCCTGCAGCCACGCGGCACAACTGCTGATCGGCAGCTCGCACGCCGTGCAGAGCGCCGAACGCCTGGAGATTCCGCTGCTGCGCGCGGGTTTTCCGCTGTATGACCGGCTGGGCGGTTTTGCCCGGCCGTGGGTGGGCTATCGCGCTGCGCGCCAAGCCCTGTTCGATATCGCCAATCTCGTCCTGGAGCAACACCATGACACGCCTGCCTACCGTTCCGTCTTCTGGTCTGGTGGACCACGCGAGCACGAAGTCCCCCTCCCCGCTTCGCAAGCTCACCCTGGCCTGGTCCGCCACTGATCCGGAGCCGGGCACGCCACGCGAGGCAATGCTCGTCGCATTCGCCAGCCGCGACCGTGTACATATCGACCAGCATTTCGGTGCAGCCGAAGGCTTCGTCCTGTACGCGCTGGATACGGAGCGTGCCCGACTGGCGGGCGTGCTGGAATTCGCCCCGGAATCGATGGATGGCAACGAGAACAAGCTGGCCGAGAAAATCAGTGCCCTGGCGGGTTGCGCAGCAGTGTACTGCCTGGCTGTGGGCGGTTCAGCGGTGCGCCAGCTGCTCGCGGCCGGCATCCAGCCGATGAAGCTGGACGCGCCGGAAGCCATCGAACCGATCCTGCACGCCATCAGCACCGGCATGCGCGAGGGAGGCGTGCCCTGGATCGACAAGGCCATGCGCCATCACGCCGACAGCAGCCGTTTCGACCGCATGGCCGAGGAAGGATGGCAGGAATGATCGAGCGCCGGGGAAAGGTCATCGCCATCCACACGGACAGCATCCAGGTTGCGATGCAGCCGGAATCCGCCTGCTCAGCCTGTGGCGCACGGCGAGCCTGTCAGGGTGAGGCGGCTGGCAGGGTATTCAGCCTGCCACTGCATCCGGGGCTACGCTGCGGTGACACAGTTTCCCTGCAGATGGAGTCAGGCACGCTGACCCTCTCCGCCCTGATTGCCTACCTGCTGCCCGCCATCACCCTGATTCTGGGTGCCTGGTGCGGCGAATGGCTGGGTCAGTCCGACAACTTTGCCATGAGCGGCGCAGCGCTTGGCCTGGCGGGCGGCATGTTCGCAGCGCGGCTTCTGGCGCGCCTTTTCAGCCATACCGAGCTGCAACCCAATGTACAAGCCTGTTTCCAGCCACCACCCTTCGGAGCCCCACACCATGAGCACCCCTGACCCGCTGTTCGAAACCGATTTCATGAAGGAGATGCTGCGCCAGACCCGCGCTCTGGACAGCTATGGCGTCCATGACGGCAAGTCTGCCGAGCAGTTGCTGGCGCCGTACGTGCTGAGCAAGGAAGCGCGCGCGGCCATCCCCATCCTCGGGGATCCTGACGCCGTGACCCTCTCCCGCGTGCGTGCGTTCTACAACGCCATCGCAGTGCTGATCGAAACCGAGTGCGGCAAGATGGCCGTGCCACTGGTGCATGTCTCGCACGAAGGCTTTGGCCGCGTGCTGATCACGGTCGGCAAGCTGGTGGCGCTGGACCGGCCACTGCGTGACGCCCATCGCTTCGGTTTCGAGAGCTTCTCGAAAATGAAGACCGAAGCCGACAAGCAGCTCGCCCTGGCCGTCGGCATCGTCGGCAGCTATCCCGAAGTCGCCGGACTCTGAGGAGCAGGCCATGGACGACGCTGCGTTGCGCGAACTCGACAAGGAGGTCAAACGCCTCAAGCGGATTTCCGCTGAATGGGCCGGGCAGCTTCACGACCTCGTCGAAGACCGCCTGCCTGCCGCCTTTGCCGAGATCCCCGAAATTTCGACAAACACCTACGAAGCCTGCAAGGCCTGGGCAGACGCCAACACGCGCCTGCTCAAGGCCCAGCGGGACACATCACCGACCGAGAACCCTTGATTCCTCTACCACCCATCACTTTTGGAGTTTGACCATGGACCCTATCACCGCCATTACCCGTGGGGGCACGACCTGGACCCCGGAATTTGCCGTCGCGCTCGACAGCAAGAAGTGCATCGGCTGCGGCCGCTGCTACAAGGTCTGCACGCGCGACGTGCTGGAGCTGATTGATCGCAGCGATGAAGACATCGACGAAGATACCGAAGACGATAGCGAGAGCATCTCATCGGTCATGTCCCTGGCAGACCCGATGGACTGCACCGGCTGCGGTGCCTGCTCACGCGTCTGTCCGAAAAACTGCCTGACCCACAAAGCCCTGCCCCTGGGCGTCTGATCCAGATCTCCGGTCCTGTACCTTTCGCGCGGGACCGGGTTCCGGCGGGATTCTCCCGCTCCCCACATCATGCATGCTGCCTCCAGCGTTGCCGACGCGCCCCGCCTGATCCTCTGCCACAAGCACAAGACCAGCGCGCGGCTGCGTTTTCTGTGTTTCCCGCACGGCATGCTGGCCTTCGAGCCGCTACCGGCAGACTGCACGATCAATCCCGACAGCTCCGCCACCCAGGTCCGGGTTCATCCTGCGGCCTGGGTCCGCCAGGCGGCCGAACGCCTGGAAATGGATCTGCACCTGCTCTGCGCGGAAGGCGACTTCCACGCCGAGGCCCGTCTCGGCCCGACCTGCATTCCCATCCTGCTGGCCTGCTTCACCAGCATCGACCCGCCCTTCGAGATAGCCCTCCGCTACGGCGCACGCTTCATCCCCATCACCGAGACCCAGCACGCCAGCCCGCAGGAACTCACCTTGCTGCGTCTGGCCTACGAGCACCTGATCGGCTGACGCTGCGCGGGCTGCTTCCGCCGCACCCGAACCTGACACCCCCATGAAAATAGGCGTATTACCGCGCACCGGACAATTTCAATCAGGACAAACACGCCTGCTGCTGGCATGCTAGCGGTCTGTTTCAATCTGCTGGATCCGAGTGATGCCCCCGAAGCCTTTCACTTCCCCGGAGCAAACCTGGGGGCTTTCCAGCGGGCGAAGCCACCGGGTCTGGCTGGCGGAACGCCTGATACCCGCCTTGTCATCCACGCATTCGAAGCTTAGCAACCCCAGCCTGTGACGCACTTTGCCCTCATGAACGCTCTGCAACGCTCCCAACGCCACCCTTTGCTAGCCGCGACACTTGTCAGCGCCCTGTCCGTACTGGCCGTCCTCCCCTTCATCATCCATGCCGCCGAGCCAGCAGCCAGACCCGCCGCCAAGGCCGCCCTGAGTGTCAGCACGGTCAGCCCGGTTCGCGCCGACTGGCCACTCCGCCTGAGTGCCAACGGCAGCATCACGGCCTGGCAGGAAGCCATCGTCGGTGCCGAAATCGGTGGCCTGCGCCTGGCCGAAGTACGCGCCAACACCGGTGACCGGGTCCGCAAGGGCCAGGAACTGGCCCGCCTGCAAAGCGACACGGTGGAAGCCGAACTGGCCCAGACCCGCGCCAGCCTTGCCGAAGCGGAGGCCAGCCTGGGTGAAGCCCAGGCCAATGCCGAACGTGGCCGCCAGCTCGATGGAACCGGCGCACTCAGTGCCCAGCAGATCGCCCAGTACCTGACCGGCGAACTCACCGCCAGGGCGCGTGTCGATGTGCTCAAGGCCCGCCTCCAGGCGGACCAGCTGCGTCTGGCCCAGACCCATGTGCTCGCCCCGGATGACGGCACCATTTCGGCACGCGTCGCCACCCTGGGCGCGGTCGTCCAGTCCGGCCAGGAGCTGTATCGCCTGATCCGCCGCGACCGCCTCGAATGGCGCGCCGAACTGCCTGCCGCCGATCTGGTGCGGGTCAAACCGGGCATGCCGGTCAGCCTCACCACGGCGAGCCGGGGCAAGGTCATCGGCAAAGTGCGCATGATTGCCCCCACGCTGGATACGCAGACCCGCACCGGACTGGTCTATGTCGATCTGCTCGGCAACGGCGATGCCAAGCCGGGCATGTTCGCGCGCGGCGAGATCGAAATCGCGCGTGGCAGTGTCCTGACCGTGCCGCAGAGCGCCGTGATGCTGCGCGAAGGTTTCAGCTATGTATTCCGCGTCGGCCCCGATCAACGCCTGATCCAGACCAAGGTCAGCATCGGTCAGCGCACCGGCGAGCTGATTGCGATCACCGGCGGGCTGGAGGCCAATGCCCGGGTGGTCAGCACCGGAGTCGGTTTCCTGTCGGATGGCGATCTGGTTCGGGTCATCCCGCCGACTGCGCCTGCCAGCGCCCCCCGCTGAGGAAGCTGCCGTGAACGTTTCCGCCTGGTCGATCCGCAATCCCATTCCTGCGGTCCTGCTGTTCATCATGCTGACCATCACGGGCCTGATGGGCTTCCGTGCGATGAAGATCCAGAACATGCCGGACATTGACCTGCCCATGGTCATCATCTCCGCAGCCATGCCGGGCGCCTCGCCCGCACAGCTTGAAACCGAAATCGCCCGCAAGATCGAAAACTCGGTCGCCAGCATCCAGGGCGTCAAGCACCTCTACACCATGGTGCAGGATGGCATGGCCACCGTCACCGTCGAATTCCGTCTGGAGAAATCCACCCAGGAAGCGCTGGACGATGTGCGCGACGCAGTCCTGCGGATCCGCTCGGATCTGCCGGCAGACATGCGCGACCCGGTGATCACCAAATCCAACATCGCCGGCACGCCGATCCTGACCTACACGGTTGCCTCCGCCCGCATGGATGATGAAGCCCTGTCCTGGTTCGTCGACAACGATGTCACCAAGGCCATGCTCAGTGTCAGAGGGGTCGGCGCCGTCTCGCGCGTGGGAGGCGTCAGCCGCGAAGTCCGCGTGGCGCTGGACCCGGACCGCATGCTCGCGCTCAACGCAACCGCGGCGGACATCTCGCGGCAACTGCGCCAGATCCAGCAGGAAGCCTCCGGCGGGCGCACCGACGTGGGCGGTGCCGAACAATCCGTACGCACCATCGCCACAGTACAGACCGCCGCCGAACTCGGACGCATGGATCTGTCGCTGTCAGACGGCCGGCATATCCGGCTCGATCAGGTAGCCAGCGTCGAGGACACGGTAGCGGAAAAGCGCAGTGCGGCGTTTCTCAACGGCAAGCCGGTGGTGGGATTCGAGATCGTACGCAGCCGTGGGGCCAGTGAAGTCAGCGTGATGAATGAGGTGCGCAACGAACTCGCAATGCTCAAAGCCAGGCATCCTGACATCCAGGTCGACGAGGCCTTCAACTTTGTCGATCCGATCGTCGAGAACTATGACGGATCGATGAACCTGATGTACGAGGGGGCAGCCCTCGCCGTCCTCGTGGTCTGGCTCTTCCTGCGCAACTGGCGCGCCACCTTCGTCTCGGCCGCAGCCTTGCCGCTGTCGATCATCCCGACCTTCGGGGCGATGCAGCTGCTGGGCTTCACGGTTAACGTGGTGACGCTCCTGTCGCTCTCGCTGGTGGTCGGGATTCTGGTTGATGACGCCATCGTTGAAATCGAGAACATCATCCGCCACCTGCGCATGGGCAAGACACCCTACCAGGCAGCCATGGAAGCCGCCGACGAGATCGGTCTGGCGGTGATCGCCACTACCTTCACGCTGATCGCGGTATTCCTGCCCACGGCCTTCATGACCGGCATCGTCGGCAAGTTCTTCGTCCAGTTCGGCTGGACCGCCGCGATTGCGGTGTTCTTCTCGCTGGTCGTGGCGCGCATGCTCACCCCGATGATGGCTGCCTACATCCTCAAGCCCAACACACGTGGCCATGAGCAGGCCCGCTGGGAACGCCTGTACATGCGCACCGCGCAGTGGTGTCTCAAGCACCGGATCAGCACCTCGCTGATCGCCATCCTGTTCTTCTTCGGCGTACTCGGCGGCCTCACCCCGCTGTTGCCGACCGGCTTCGTGCCGCCGGACGATCTTTCGCAAACACAGGTCATGCTGACCCTGCCTCCGGGCAGCACCTTCAAGCAAACCCTGGCCGCCGTCGAACAGGCCGAGGCCCTGGTACGTGCCAACCCGCAGGTCCAGACCATTTACACCGCCATCGGTGGCGGCGCATCGGGCAGCGATCCGTTCATGCCGCAAGGGGCGACCGAAGTCCGCAAGGCGACCCTGACCCTCAACCTCACCCCGCGCAAGTCGCGCCACGGCATCAGCAAGCAGGATATCGAGGCCGGGTTGCGCAGCCAGCTCGAAAGCGTACCCGGCGTGCGCATCAAGGTCGGCCTCGGCGGCTCGGGCGAAAAGTATCAGCTCGCCCTCTCCGGCGATGACGGACGCGTACTGGCAGAGCACGCCCGGAAAGTCGAGCGGGAGATCCGCAACATTCCCGGCGTCGGCAACGTGACGTCCAGCTCGAGTCTGGTCCGCCCGGAGCTGGTGATCCGCCCGGACTTCGCCCGTGCCGCGGATCTGGGCGTGACTTCCGCCGCCATTGCCGACACCTTGCGGGTGGCCCTGTCCGGAGATTACGAACAGAACCTCGCCAAGCTCAATCTCTCGCAACGACAAGTGCCGGTGGTCGTCAAACTCCGCGACGCAGCCCGTCAGGACGTCGATCTGGTCTCGCGCCTGATGGTGCCGGGCAGCCACGGCGCGGTGATGCTCGCCAATCTTGCCAGTATCGAACTCACCAGCGGGCCGGCACAGATCGACCGCTACGATCGTTCGCGCAACGTCAACATCGATGTCGAACTCAACGGCCTGCCGCTGGGCGACACGGAGCAGCAGGTCAAGCAGCTGAAGAGCCTGCAACAGCTCCCGCCGGGTGTCCGTCAGACAACCGTCGGTGACGCCGAGGCCATGGGTGAGCTGTTCGAAGGCTTCAGCATCGCGATGCTGACCGGCGTGCTGTGCATCTACATCGTGCTGGTTTTGCTGTTCAAGGATTTCGTCCAGCCGGTCACCATCCTGGCGGCGCTGGTACTGTCGGTACCGGGAGCGATCCTGGCACTCTTCATTACCCACACAGCATTATCCATGCCGGCCATGATCGGGCTGATCATGCTGCTGGGAGTAGCCACCAAGAACTCGATCCTGCTCGTGGAGTACGCCATCATGGCGCGCCGCGATCATGGTCTGGACCGCTGGGAAGCCTTGCTGGATGCCTGCCGCAAGCGTGCCCGCCCGATCGTGATGACCACCGTGGCGATGGGCGCCGGCATGCTGCCGATTGCCGTTGGCCTGGGCACGGATCCGAGTTTCCGCGCGCCGATGGCCATCGTGATCATCGGCGGTCTGATCACCTCCACCTTCCTCAGCCTGCTGGTGATTCCGGTGGTCTTCACCTATGTCGATGATCTGCGCAACGCGGTGGGCAGCTTGCCGTCGCGGCTGCGCAAGCGCCCCCGTCCGGCAGCCACTGACGGGAAAGCGTGAAGCACGCGCGAGCGCGAAGCAACTGAGGGGCACCCACGTGGTGCCCGCCTGATTGCCGCCCCGTGCCACTGCGCTGGCACAGCATCTGCGCCCTCGCTTTGACCACGGCCCCATCACCCGCACATTCTTGTCACCTTCCCGACAAGCTTCTTTCCTGATCGTCGGACGTCCGCGTACTTACTGACTTTCACGCACGCAAAGACTGTCTGGTGTGCGACAAAAGTCATTCTGGCATGCGCCAGAAACCGCGCCCACACTCACTCTCCGGGCAGTTCATGCAGCGTGGCACGTCACTTGCATTGATCCGTTCACCCAGCAGGAGAACGACCATGAAAAAACCGAATTCCCTTGTGGCCGCAAGCTGCCGCCCCGCCATTGCGCTGTTTGCGCTGCCCGTCCGTTACTAAGGAGCCCGTCATGTGGGATTACACCGACAAGGTCAAAGAACACTTTTTCAATCCACGCAATGCCGGTCCGCTCGAAGACGCCAATGCCGTCGGCGACATCGGCTCGATCCAGTGCGGCGACGCATTGCGGCTGATGCTCAAGGTTGATCCGGCTACCGATGTGATCCTGGATGCAAGCTTCCAGACCTTCGGCTGCGGCTCTGCAATCGCCTCCAGCTCCGCACTCACCGAAATCATCAAGGGCATGACCCTGGACGAGGCCTACAAGGTCAGCAATCAGGACATCGCCGAATACCTCGACGGCCTGCCGCCCGAGAAGATGCACTGTTCCGTGATGGGGCGCGAAGCCTTGCAGGCGGCGATTGCCAATTACCGTGGCGAAGAATGGAAAGATGCGCACGCCGAAGGGGAGCTGATCTGCAAGTGCTACGCGATTGACTCGGCCCTGATCGAGGACGTGGTGCGTACCAACAACCTCAGCACCGTCGAGGAAGTCACCCATTACACCAAGGCCGGCGGCGCTTGCGCCTCCTGTCACGAAAAGATCGAGGAAGTCCTGGTCCGCATCCTCAAGGAAAACAGCAAGACGCCCAGCTTCGAGAAAACCGAACCGGCCCCAGTCCCAGCCGCCGCGCCAGCCACGGCCTCCGCAAGCAGCGAGAAGCCCAAGCTCACCAACCTGCAACGCATGCGCAAGATCGAGGAAATCATCGAGTCCCTGCGCCCGATGCTGCAGCGTGATCATGGCGACATCGAGATCGTCGACATCATCGGCAAGAACATCTACGTGAATCTGAAAGGCGCCTGCATGGGCTGCGCACTCGAAGCCGCCACGCTGGGTTCCATCCAGCAGAAGCTGTTTGAAGATCTCGGCGAATACGTGCGCCTGCTACCGGCCAGCATGATGGAGATGGCCCCCTGAGACGGTCTGGAAAATGAACCTGGCATTGTTTCGCCTGCATGCTGCACGATCCGGATGCATGGCATCAGCGTAGTGACGCCAGGCCAAACAAGACCGCACACGCGTTGTATGACTGAAACACCCTGTAGAGAGGCATCACCATGAAACCCATCTATCTCGACAACAACGCCACCACTGCCTGCGACCCGGCAGTGGTCGAAGCCATGCTGCCGTTCTTCACCGAGCAGTTCGGCAACGCCTCCTCGATCCACAATTTCGGCAATCAGGTCGGTCTCGCCATCAAGCAGGCCCGCGCGCAGATCCAGGCCCTGATCGGTGCCGAACATGATTCGGAAATCATCTTCACCTCGGGCGGCACGGAGTCCGACAACACCGCCATCCTCTCGGCGCTCAAAGCCCAGCCGGAACGCAACCAGATCATCACCACGATGGTTGAACACCCGGCCATCCTGGCCTTGTGCGAACGCCTCGAAAAGGAAGGTTACGTGGTCCACAAGCTGCGCGTGGATAGCCGTGGTCGCCTGGATATCGACGAATACAAGGCCTTGCTGAATAACCGGGTGGCCATCGTTTCGGTGATGTGGGCCAACAACGAATCCGGCACGATCTTCCCGGTCGAGGAAATGGCCGAACTCGCCCATGCCATGGGCATCCAGTTTCACACCGATGCGGTGCAGGCCGTCGGCAAGCTGCCGATTGACCTGAAACGCAGCAAGATCGACATGCTCTCGCTCTCCGGCCACAAGCTGCATGCGCCCAAAGGCATCGGCGTGCTTTACCTGCGCCGCGGCACCCGCTTCCGTGGTTTGCTCAAGGGCGGCCAGCAAGAGCGCGGCCGTCGTCCCGGCACCGAAAACTCACCCGGCATCATCGGGCTGGGCAAAGCGGCAGAACTCGCCATGCAGCATTTCAGCACGGAAAACAATGACGTCCGCTATCTGCGCGACAAACTCGAAAAAGGCATCCTCGCCAAGGTCCCGCGTGCATTCCCCACTGGCGATCTGCACAACCGCCTGCCGAATACCAGCAGCATCGCGTTCGAATTCGTCGAAGGGGAAGGCATCCTGCTGCTGCTCAACAAGCTGGGCATCGCCGCCTCGTCCGGCTCGGCCTGCACCTCCGGTTCGCTGGAACCCTCGCACGTGATGCGTGCCATGGGCATCCCCTACACCGCCGCCCATGGCACCATCCGTTTCTCGCTGTCGCGCTACAACACGCTGGAAGAAGTCGAACGCGTCATCGCGGCCGTGCCGCCTATCATCGAACAGCTGCGCAAGATTTCCCCTTACTGGGGGGAAGCCGGTCCGGTGGAAGATCCGGCCAAGATGTTCGCCCCGGCTTACGGCTGACCCCTGCCCGCCCCCGCTCAGTTCAACGGGCCGGGGGCTTGCTGCCAGAATGCCTCGTCAAGCAGCAGATCGCGCGTGGTCTCGGCCTCGCCCGGATTGGCAATCACCAGATGCAGGCGTGACGGTCCACTCGGCGGCGTTTCCACGATCCACGAAGCCAGCGTCTGCGCATTGTGGCCAGAACCGGTGCGCCACAGGCTGCGATCCGGCCCGGCATTCTGGTCGCGACTCATCACGGAAAACCGGGCGGCGCTCAGTGGACGCGAGGCTTCGGCGAGCAGCGTATCGATGCGTGCCAGGCGTGTCGCACTGCTCGCGCCAACCTTGAAGGCGGCAAACTCGGGCATGGCTGGGTCGAGATAATGATTGGTGTGAGTGGCCACGCCATGATCGGCAAGCTTCGTGCTGTATTGACCATTCAGGCCGATTTCCACCGTCAGCAATCTGCTGCGATCCGAAATCAGGAAATAATTCGGCCAGGTATGACCGAACAGGCTGTCGGCATCGGCCAGCACGGCATCAATGCTGGCGTAGCCCGCCATGATCCTGTTCATCACGCCATGTAGATCGGTCCCCGCCATGCTGAGTTTTTTCGGCACATTGGAGGAGGCGGAAATGATCGTCAGGCCTTTTTCATTCACCCCGGCCTTGATGCCCGGATCCTCATTCCCTTCGGCATACAGGCCCAGGTAGGCCAAGCCGTTTTTCGGACGGACACGCTTGAGCACCTGGTGGTGATCAGGCTTCCAGTCCCGGTTCTTCGAGATCAGCGTGCCGCCTCCGGCATCCGGTCCGGCAGCGCCCCACAGGGTACAGGCCAGCGCCGAAGCCGGCAGCCAGGCCATGCATCCGAGCAAACCTGAAAACCCATACAGGGAAGCCCCCATTTTCTTGTCCATGATTCAAGTCCTGTCACAAAACATCGACCACGCCAGGCAGCCAGCGTACCCCTCATTTTGCATGCCGCTCACGCACAATCGGCGGCACGAATTTGACGGAAAATTTCCAGCCTTCAGGCGTCGCCTTGAGGATCAGGGATTTGGAATTGGCGCCCTCTTCAAACACCGGACCGGTTCCAGCCAGCTCGATGGCGCCCAGCCCCTTGATGACGCACGCGCCGGGCAGGGTCACGAACGCCGATTCGGCAGCCACGAGCACGAACTGCCCCTCCTTGGATTCCGAACAGGTCAGGCCTCGCGGCACGCTCGCGGGATCTGTTCGCCAGCCACTGCGCAAAGTGTCGAGCGCGTGGAGCAGCGCATCGGTGACCTTGATCGCAAGGCTGACTTCACACGATTTCACATGGCCCATTCGCAGGCTCCTGCTGTCATTGGTCGCCAGATACTAGTCCGTTTCCTGTGCCTGCGTGCGCAAGCACGCTTGCCACGGGCGTCCAGCCAAAAAGCTGGCAGGGCAGGATACGCCCGAAAATTGCCCTAATGGGCAGGTGCTGCAAAGCGGACTAAAGAAATGGTCTGCCTAACCGTTCAAGCTCATGAGATTTAGTATGGAATTAACTCTCTTGAGCAAATTTGATGCGGCATCACTGCGCTTGACGAGACACCCATTTCAACCGGCCCGCCCGGCACAAAACACAGAATAAAGGGAGTTGTATGCATACCGCTGCTTCGCAGAACCACGTCGTGCCCTTGCGCATGTTGGCCATCCTGCTCGCGATGATCGGGCTGGAAGCTCAGGCTGCCGATGCGTTTCCCCAAAAGATCGAGCGCTTGCTGCGCGAACACCAACTGATCCGCATGGTGAATGCGGATGTCGACACGGCACGCAAGCAGGTCTCGGTCGAATCCTCGGCCTACTACCCGCGCTTCACCTTGCAAGGCAATACCGGTACCGAGTACATCGACCGCGATACGGGCACCTCGGGAAACTTCAAGCCACGCGAGATCTCGGCACAATTCAACCAGCTCCTGACAGACTTCGGCGCCACCAGCGCACGCGTAGACGCGGCCCGCACGGTTGCCGACAAGGAAGGCTTCGAGCGCGACCTGCAGATCCAGAACTTGCTGCTTGCCGCTGTCGAAGCCCAGCTCAAACTGATCCGGGCCCAGAAAACCTTCTCCTTCGCCAAGGAATCCGAAGCCAACGTGCAACGCCAGACCCAGCTTGAAAGCGCCCGGGTCGAAGCGGGCCGTGGTTACGCCACCGACGTGCTGCAAGCCAAGGCCCAGCTCGCCGGTGCAGAGGCCCGCCGGGTCCGTGCCGAATTGCAACTGGCCGAAGCGGTCAACCGCTACAAGGCAGTCTTTGGCGAACAGGCCGGAGACATTGACGCCCTTCAGGGGCTGGATCTGCCAGCCGGACTCCTGCCAGCAGGCGAAGCCGCCCTTGACCAGGCCGTGCTCGAACAGAACCCCGACACCCAGGCTGCGCTCGCCCGCCAGCGTGTGGCCAGTGCCGAACGCCGCGCCCAGGTCAGCCGCGAGGTGATGCCCCGCGTCGACTTGCTGCTCTCACACAGCAAGGCCAACGAGCAGGATGGGGCTGCCGGCAAGAAAAACGACTCGCGCGCGATGGTCCGCCTGAACTGGAACTTCGATCTCGGCCTGCGTGCCATGCATGTATCCGACGCCACCCTCGCCGCACTGGAATCCGCCACCGCCAAGACCGATTACGTCCGTGTCCAGGCCAGCGAAGAAGCGCGCAGCGCCTGGGCCAACTGGCAAATGTCGAAACAACGCGCAGGCTACCTCGACAATCAGGTGCAGATTTCCGCGAACTTCCTCGATCTGGCCCGGCGTGAACGCGAACTGGGGCGTCGCTCGCTGCTCGACCTGCTCAACGGTGAAACTTCGTTGATCAATGCCCGCAGCGATGCCATGGAAGCCCATATTGACGAAACCATCGCGTCTTTCCGCGTCATGCGCGCGGCCGGCCGCCTCGAACCCGGCCTGTTCTCGCAACCCGGCGTACTGACCGACACCGCCCGCTGGGGGATGGTCACCGCCACGCCCACGGCAACCCCCGCCCCTGTCGAAGCACGCAGCAGCGCGCCGGAAACCCCGGTGCCCACGCCGGCACCCGCAGCACTTGCCGTCAATGACGCGGAAAAAATCAGCGGCTTTGTCGAAACCTGGCGCACCGCATGGGAGCGCGCCGATCTCGATGCTTATCTGGGCAGCTACAGCCGCGACTTCCAGCCAGCCAAAGGGTTGACCCGCGACCAGTGGGAAGCCCAGCGCCGCAGCCGCATTCGTGCTGGTGACCGGATCAAGATCGAGCTAGGCAAGCTCAAGATCGAGCCGACCGGACAAGGCTTCAGCGTGGACTTCGACCAGCGTTACCGCAGCGCCCGCCTGACAGACCATATGCATAAGCAGCTGGTCCTGCAGCGCGAAGGCGATCGCCTGGTCATCGTTCAGGAAAACGAGGCCGGCAAAGCGCCCTGAGCGCTTTCCGTCCCGTACCGCCCGCCCCGTCATCACCACGCCCAGGAAACGCCCCGCCCCGGCCTAGGGGTGTGGGCACAGGAGTACCCGCATCATGGCCGCTATCACGCTTCCGCAAGCCGAACTCGCGCAAATCAGCAGTTCTGTTCTCGAAACCCTGCAGCAGGCCCTTGCCAAAGGCGCCGCAGACCCTGGCGGGGCGGCCCTGGACCGCCTGGCCGAACTCCTGATGGCGCGTGGCCTCAGTGGCGACCAGAGCCTGCTGATCCAGACGCAGTTCCGTGCTTCATTGCGGCAATGGCTGGAGAACGCCGCCAGCAACGATGCCTTGCCACAGCTGAGCCAGGCCATCGACCAGTGGCTGACCCAGCTGCCGGACAGCCCGGTGGCCAATCCTGACGCATTCATACCACTTGGCAGTTCCAGCGCGTCAGCAGGATACATGCCTCCCCTGCCCACCAGTCCCCTGGCACAGCTCCCCGGCAATGGCCCACGCGCAGGCATCGCCGCAGAAATGCCGATACCCCGCGACCTGGGCAGCATCACGCGCCCGGAAATCACCGCCCTCAGCAGCGAAGGCAGCGACACCCCGATCAACGCCCCCGAAATCACCGTTCTCACCGGCGATGCCAGCCCTGCACTCGGCATCAGCAACAACCAGAATCCGGAAGTTACCGCCCTGACCAGCGAAAGCGGCCAGGCGGTTTCCTTTGCCGGAGTCGAAACCGGTGCCGCAGGCGTGCTGGATCAAGCCGCCTCCAGTGCAATCCCGAGCGACATCGCGCTTGGCGGCAGCGACCAGAGCGGAACCGTTCCACCTTTCACCCCGCCGGTCAGCAGCCTGCCGCCGAGTGCCGTCAGCATTGCTGCCGCGCGCGCCAGCGGTCTGGAAGGCGGCCCTGGCAGCTTCCTCGAATTCACGCTGACCCGCACCCACCCCCACTCGGCCGGGAGTGTCACCTGGCAGATCAGTGGTGCCGACGGGGCCATACTGGGCACGCAGGGACTCAGCGGTACGGTGCAGTTCGCCGCAGGCGAATCCGAACGCGTGCTGAAGATCGAAATCGGTGACAGCATCGTCGAAGCAGATGCCACCTGGACAGTCACCCTCACCAGCAACGAAGCCGGGATCGTGATCGCCAACGGGAGTGCCGGCAGCCTCGTCATCGACGATGATGATCTGGTCTCCATCAGTGCGCTCCAGACCACGGTCGCTGAAGGCGAAGCCGGCAACAGTCAGACCCTGAGTTTCGTCATCAGCCGCGGCGAAGGCGATGTAAGCAATTCCGTGGACTGGTCCGTCAGCGGACTCGACGCGGCCGATTTCGGTGGCACACTGCCCTCGGGGACGGTCAATTTTGCGGTTGGCGAAACCAGCCGCCGCATCGACTTGCAACTCACGGGCGACCGCAGCATCGAAGCGGACGAAACCCTCACCGTCAGCCTCAGCAATCCTGGCGTGAACCTCGCGCTGGCCCCCCAGAGCAGCGTCAGCACCGTCGTGCGCAACGACGATGGCACCATCAGCCTCAGTGTCGATCAGACCAGCGTGCTTGAAGGTTCGGCCGGCAATGTAACTGTGCTGACCTATACCGCGACGCGCACCAATACCGAATCCGCCAGCAGCGTCGACTGGAGCCTCACCGGCGTCGATGCGACCGACCTCGCCAGCGGCCAGGCCAGCAAC
>Ga0316604_10000538_pt1 | contig 44523 bp, 48 predicted proteins | sample OWC_soil_day20_C_FD_207650 | JGI IMG/M metagenome (GOLD analysis project Ga0316604, IMG submission 207650) | Wetland soil microbial communities from Old Woman Creek delta, Ohio, United States - OWC_soil_day20_CT | ecosystem: Environmental > Terrestrial > Soil > Wetlands | place: USA: Ohio...
TTCAGTATGCGGTCGTGGCGGAACGGCAGACGCGCTAGCCTCAGGAGCTAGTGAGAGCAATCTCGTGGTGGTTCAAATCCACTCGACCGCACCAATTTTATATGTTGTATGCGGTTGTGGCGGAACGGCAGACGCACCATCTTGAGGGGGTGGCGAGGAGACTCGTATGGGTTCAAATCCCATCAACCGCACCAAATTAGTATATTTGGTGCTTTTAGGTATAAACCTGAGGTTGTTTTTATTTGCAACATAATGTGAAAAAAATAACTAACTCAAAAATATAATGAAGTCTAGCAAGAACTAGTTCTGATTAATTTATCGGTGAAACATTTTAAATTAAACCTGTAAATGGGACGGTTTCTGCTATAAATAATTTTGATGTTGGGGTAAGAAAAAAACCGCTTTTGTAAAGCGGTTAATAAGTAGCAATGTTAGACGTTGTTAAGTAGCCTTACATAGGATTAGCAATTTCGTGGATGGCAGGTGTAAACGTAGGTTGGCGTGCAGGAACGATAAGGGTGACAGGCATGTTGGGTGTAAAATGGCGAGCACTGATAAGGATACCGATAACTCGTGGGCTGACAAAGGGCTGCAATGCCTAAAACGCCAAGTGCGGCGACTGCGGTGACTGCGGTGGGACTGCAGCGGTTATCGTAGTAGTCAATATCTTTTTCCCAAGCCTCGATCACAGGCTCTTCCCAGTAATGTCGTGGGGACATATTGTTCACCACCTTTATGTTCTAAAAGGTCTTTTTTTACATAATATGCATTTAAAAGATTTTAGTGAATGGTAGTCAGCGTCTAACTTGTACCCAAACTTATATAGTTTTCCCAAAAATGTTTGTACTTGAAAAGTGAAGGCTTGAATTTGATCAGGGTGTATAAATGCTGATTAAATTCATATAATGAATATGTTACAAAGGCTATAGAGAACAAAAGTTTGTTAAAAAATTCACAAAAAATAATTTAAAATGGTAGGAATTTATTTATTTACCACGAAGTAATAAGATGTAGGATGTCTTACCTAAATATACCATTTATAAGCAGGTTATTAAACTGTGTAAACAGTTAAAAATTATATTAATTTTTTAGAGGAGATGACTGGAATGATTTTTGAACTCAATGATGAACAAAAAATGCTACAAAAAATGGCCCGTGAGTTTGCCGAAAAGGAATTGGCTCCAACTGTTGCCGAACGCGATGAAAATGCGGTTTTTTCCCGTGAACTGTATAATCAAATAGGAGAACTTGGATTGTCAGGTGTTTGTTACCCCGAACAATATGGCGGTGCTGATGGTGATGTATTAAGCTATATTTTGGCGGTAGAAGAGTTGAGCAAGGTAGATGACGGTATGGGCGTTACTTTGTCGGCGGCTGTGTCGCTATGTGCTTGGCCGATTTATGCTTATGGTACTGAAGAACAAAAACAAAAATATCTTACTCCACTGGCACTTGGTGAAAAACTTGGTTGCTTCGGCTTAACTGAACCTAATGCTGGTACTGATGCTGCTGCTCAACAGACTATTGCCGTACGTGAAGGTGATCACTATATTCTTAATGGCAGCAAAATCTTTATTACTAACGGCGGTGAAGCTGAGATTAATGTAGTTTTTGCCATGACGGATAAGTCTAAAGGTACGCGTGGCATATCGGCGTTTATTCTGGAAAAAGGTATGCCTGGGTTTACTTCTGGTAAAAAAGAGCATAAGATGGGCATTCATACCTCACTAACTATGGAACTGATTTTCCAAGATGTAAAAGTTCCGGCAGAAAACATGCTTGGAAAAGAAGGCGAAGGCTTTAAAATTGCTATGAGCACTTTGGATGGCGGACGTATTGGTATCGCTGCTCAAGCGCTGGGGATTGCGCAAGGGGCACTTGATCTTGCCGTTAAATACTCTAAAGAACGGGTTCAGTTTGGTAAACCGATTGCAAATAACCAAGCGATTGCGTTTATGTTGGCTGATATGGCGACTAAGGTTGAAGCTGCTCGTTTTCTTACCTATCGGGCTGCCTACATGAAAGACAAAGGTTTGCCATATTCCAAAGAAGCTGCGATGGCAAAATTGTATGCTTCTGATGCGGCTATGTCAGTTACTACTGATGCAGTGCAAATTTTTGGTGGTTATGGCTACAGTCGTGAATATCCTGTAGAACGTCTGATGCGTAATGCAAAAATAACCCAGATTTATGAAGGAACTAATCAAGTTCAGAGAATGGTTATTTCTGGTGCGTTGTTGAAGTAAGTATTATTCAGACCGACAACTTGGTGAATGGTATAGGGGGCAGTATTTAATAATGCCTGCTCTCTATTTGCCAATATGTGAAAAAAAGAACGGAGTTAATCCAAGGCTTGTAGGTATATCGAGTTTGGGCTTAGCAGTTAGATATCAAAATTACAGTGAAAAAGGAGTGGTGAAATATGGAATTTAAAAAAGTATTAGTCATTGGTGCAGGACAAATGGGGAACGGTATTGCTCAGGTTTTGGCGCAAAATGGTATTCAAGTAACCATCAGGGATATTAAGGATGAATTCGTAAAGAAAGGCATTGCCAACATTAATAAGAACTTAGGCCGGCTTGTTGAAAAAGGCAAGATGGCGGAAGATGAAAAAAACGCTATTCTTGGTCGTGTTTCCGGTGTAGTTGAACTTGATGCCACAAGTGCCAAGGTTGATCTGGTAATTGAGGCTGCAATTGAGAATATTGATGTAAAAAAAGAAATATTCCAGGCGTTAGATAAAATTTGCCCAGCACACGCTGTTTTTGCCAGCAATACTTCGTCGTTGCCAATAACCCAGCTGGGAGCCTTAACCAGCCGTCCGGATAAATTTATTGGTATGCATTTTTTTAATCCGGTTCCGGTTATGAAACTAGTGGAAGTTATTAAAGGGCTGGGAACAAGCGCGGAAACATTTACTGCAGTTAAAACTCTAGCTGAAACCATTGGCAAAACTCCGGTTGAAGTCAACGATTTTCCTGGTTTTGCAGGCAACAGGATCATGGTTCCGATGATAAATGAAGCGATTTTCACTTTAATGGAAGGTGTTGCATCAGCAGAAGATATTGATAATGTGGCTAAGCTTGGGTTTAATCATCCAATGGGCCCGTTAGCACTGTCTGATTTAATCGGTAATGACACCATTTTATCAATTATGGAAGTGCTTTATGAAGGATATGGTGATTCTAAATATCGTCCGTGTCCGTTGCTGAAAAAGATGGTTCAGGCCGGATATTTGGGACGTAAGAGCGGAAAAGGTTTCTATGATTATGCAAAATGATTAGGAGATGAACAATGTGCTTGAATATACAAATCTTTTGTTTACCAATGAAAACGGGATAGGTCTTATTACCATCAATCGTCCTAAGGTGTTGAATGCTCTCAATAGTGAAACGCTGAAAGAATTGGATAATTTACTTGATGCTGTTGCTCAGGATAATGCAGTAAAAGTAGTAATTATTACTGGCAGTGGCGAGAAAGCTTTTGTTGCCGGTGCTGATATAGCGGCGATGCAGCCGATGACGGCGCTTGAAGGCCGCAGTTTTGCTAAGGCTGGTCAGGCTGTCTTCAATAAATTAGAAAACTTGCCCCAACCGGTTATTGCCGCAATTAATGGCTTTGCTCTTGGTGGCGGTTGTGAATTAGCAATGGCCTGTGATATTCGCCTTGCTGCTGAAAATGCTAAATTTGGACAGCCGGAAGTTTCATTGGGTATTACGCCTGGCTTTGGCGGTACCCAGCGTATGCCGCGGATTATTGGAAAAGGCCGGGCTAAGGAATTGCTATTTACCGGCGACACTATTGATGCCGCTGAGGCCTATAGGATAGGTTTAGTTAACCGGGTTCTTCCTCGCGAAGAACTTATGGAAGCAGCTAAAGCTTTGGCTGAAAAAATTATGTCTAGAGCACCACGGGCGATAGAATTTTGTAAAGCTGCGATAAATGAAGGTATGGATACTGACCTTGAAACTGGCGTAGCCTATGAAGCTGAAGTCTTTAGCTTGTGCTTTGCAACTAATGACCAAAAGGAAGGTATGACGGCATTTATAGAAAAACGTAAAGCTGGTTTTGTTGGTAAATAAGTACTAAATGGGTTAAAATAGACGGCATTGGAACAATGGTTAGGTGTTTCAATGTCGCCTATTTGTTAAGAAAAGTTAAACCTTGACAATGGTTTTGGTAGTTTGGTATAATAACACAAATGCTATATGGCCTTTAAACTGACCCTGTGAGGTCAGGAAGGAAAATGTACAGTTAGTTGGTATAGTTGGCCTTCTTGCGTCTTCACGCGGGAAGGCTTTTTTGTACAGGAAGACCTTTAATCTGGTCCTGCGAGGCCGGAAGGGTATTATACAGGTGGGTGAAGTAAAACCTTCTTGCTCTTTGTGTGCTAAGAAGGTTTTTATTTAGGCAAAACCAGCTATATAAGGCGGCTTGGAAGCCGTGGTCAGGGTATATTATATTAGGGATTGTAACAGGAGGCGAGTGACGATGACCAAAGGCCAGGTATCATTGCGGGGCAAAGACATTCTTGGGTTGCAGGGAATGACTGTAGACGAGATGGGGCTAATCCTTGATTCGGCTAAAGAAATGAAAAATATCATTGATCGTGATATAAAAAAGGTTCCCACTTTGCGTGGGAAATCTATTGTAAATTTATTTTTCGAACCAAGCACCCGAACCCGTACTTCCTTTGAACTTGCTGGTAAATATTTAGGAGCAGATGTGGTTAATGTTACTACCAGCGCTTCGAGTGTGGTAAAAGGAGAGAGCTTGCGGGATACACTACTGACAGTAGAGGCAATGGGCGTGGATATTATCGTCATGCGTCATGAAGCGGAAGGTTCGGCAGAGTTTGCCGCATCTGCAGTGAGTCCGGTTATTGTTAATGCTGGTGATGGAGCACATGAGCATCCGACGCAGGGGCTTTTGGATATGTTCACTATCCGTGAGAAAAAGGGGAATATCAGCGGTTTAAAGGTGGCGATTATCGGTGATATTTTACACAGTCGAGTGGCGCGGTCGAATATTTGGGCTTTGTTAAAAATGGGAGCAGATGTTAGTGTGGCTGGACCACGGACGTTGTTGCCGCGTGATCTTGAAAAGCATGGTGTGAAGGTTTATGACCGTGTAGAAGCGGCGCTTGAGGGAGCCGATGTGGTAAACATTCTTCGCATACAGCGCGAACGGCAGCAGAAGGGACTTTTCCCGACCACGCGTGAATACGCCAGGATTTTTGGGGTAAATAAGGACAGGCTTTCGCTAGCCAAAGACGATGTGCTGGTTATGCATCCTGGTCCGATGAATCGCGGCCTTGAAATTGCGCCGGATGTAGCTTATTCAGCACAATCGGCTATCCAGGAACAGGTGAAAAACGGTTTGGCTGTACGGATGGCGATACTGTTCTTGGTGCTGATGGGAGGTAACGACATTGAAGTTAGTGCTTAAAGGCGGACGGATTATTGATCCGTCGCAGCAGCTTGATATAGTTGGTGATGTGGTGGTAGTAGACGGCCGTATTGAAGCGGCTGGCGTTGGCTTAGCTGAGGCCGCCGATGGGGCCAGAATAATAGATGTGAGCGGCTTGGTAATTGCACCGGGGCTGGTAGATATGCATGTTCACCTGCGCGATCCGGGGTTAGAGGCTAAAGAAGATATAGCCTCAGGTACTAGGGCAGCAGCAGCGGGCGGGTATACCACTGTTTGTCCGATGCCTAATACGAAACCGGTTATTGATAACGCAATTTTGGTAGCCGGTATGAAACAGAAGGCCCGTGAAGAAGGGGTCGTAAATGTTCAAATTATTGGCGCGCTAAGCAAAGGACAGCAAGGCAAGGAACTGGCTGAAATCGGAGACATGATGTTAAATGGTGCAGTTGCTCTTTCTGATGATGGCCATTATGTCGAAAGTGCCTATATCCTCAAAACTGGCTTAGAATATGCTCGGATGTTTGGCGGTTTAGTTATTTCACATGCTGAAGAAGAAAGTCTAGCCGGTGATGGCTTTATGCATGAAGGCGCGGTTTCAGCGATGTTGGGATTGCGGGGGCGGCCGGCGGTAGCTGAAGATATTGCGGTGGCTAGAGATGTTCTCTTAGCCGAATATACTGGCGGTACTATCCATATTGCCCATGTCAGTACGGCTGGAGCGGTAGAATGTATTCGTCAGGCCAAACTGCGGGGCGTTAAAGTTACAGCGGAAGCTACGCCGCATCACTTGACCTTGACTGATGAAGCGGTCATCGGGTTTAACACTGCTACTAAAGTAAATCCGCCGCTAAGGTCAACCGAACATGTCGAAGCGTTAATCGCCGGGTTAAAAGACGGCACGATCGATGCCATTGCTACTGACCACGCACCACATGCGTTTGAAGAAAAGGACATGGAATTTCGCTATGCCCCGAGTGGCTTTTCCGGACTGGAAACAGCGCTGGGCGTTATCTTGAATAGCTTTTATCATACTGGTAAATTCACATTAAATGAAGTTATTGACCGGATGTCAACAACTCCGGCTAAAATTTTAGGGCTGGAGGCGGGTACCTTGAAAGTTGGTGCTCCGGCAGATATTGTGGTTATTGATCCTGAAAAGGAATGGACTATAGACAGCAATAATTTTTATACTAGGGGAAAATGTACCCCTTATGAAGGCAATACGCTTAGAGGCAGGGCGGTGGCCACAATTGTTGGCGGTCGTGTTGTGATGCAGGGCGGGGAGGTAAAGGAATGAATGGTAAACTAATTCTTGAAGATGGCAGCACTTTTGCTGGTGAACTTTTGAGTAATGCACAGTCTGTAGGCGAGGTAGTGTTTAATACTGGTATGACGGGTTATCAGGAAGTGTTGACCGACCCATCCTACTGTGGTCAGATTGTTACAATGACATATCCGCTTATCGGCAATTATGGAACAGCAACTCTGTTTAACCAGGCAGCTAAGTCGTATGTTCGTGGCTTTGTTATTGGTGAACTTTGTCTTGAACACAGCAATTGGCAGGCTGAAACAAATTTGCCAGACTACTTAGAAAAAAATGCTATTCCTTGTCTGTATGGGGTTGATACCAGGGCTATAACCAGGAAAATCCGCTCAACAGGAACGATGAAGGGAATTATTGTACCGGATACAATTACAACTAATGAAATTACTGCGTTGTTGGCTTCGCCGCTTGAAACTCAGGTAGTTGCCGAAGTTACTACTAAAGAGATTTACCACATGGGCGAGGGTAATGGTCCTAAGGTAGCGGTACTTGATTATGGCATCAAACGTAATATTTTAAATTCGCTGGTTAAAGCCGGATGCAATCTCACGGTACTGCCTGCCTTTACCACCGCCGAAGAGGTATTGGCGCTGAATACTGATGGCGTATTTTTGTCAAATGGGCCTGGTGATCCCAAGGATGTTCCTAAATCGGTTGAAACAGTTAAACAACTGATTGGTAAAAAACCTATCTTCGGTATTTGCCTGGGGCACCAATTGTTAGCTTTGGCAATGGGTGCTAATACTTATAAATTGAAATTCGGCCATCGGGGAGCAAATCACCCGGTTAAAGACTTGGCCAGTGGCCGGGTATATATTACCTCTCAGAATCATGGTTATGCGGTAGAAGAAAAAACTTTGCCAGATCACGATCTTGTAATAACGCACCGCGCGGTAAATGATGAAACCGTAGAAGGTATGAAACACCGGAATTTGCCGGTATTCTCTGTGCAATATCATCCCGAAGCTGCTCCGGGACCGGATGACAACACTTACTTATTTGATGAATTTATGGCGATCTTAAAGAAGGGGGTTTAACCGATGCCGAAAAAAACATATTTACGTAAAGTTATGGTTATTGGCTCTGGTCCTATAGTCATCGGTCAGGCCGCCGAGTTTGATTATGCCGGAACTCAAGCCTGCCGAGCCCTTAAAGATGAAGGGTTGGAGGTTGTCCTTATTAATTCTAATCCGGCTACTATTATGACTGACGCTAACATTGCTGATCGGGTATATATTGAGCCGATTACGCCTGAGTTTGTGGAAGCAATTATCGAGAAAGAACGTCCGGATGGATTGCTTCCTACCCTTGGTGGTCAGGTTGGCCTGAATATGGCGGTGGAAGTAGCTAAACGGGGCGTATTAGAAAAGTATAATGTTGAATTGTTGGGTACGCCGCTGGAATCCATTGAAAAAGCGGAAGACCGCGAATTGTTTAAAGAAACTATGCAAAAAATCAATCAACCAATTCCGGAGAGCGCTATTGTTGAAGATTTAGCAGGTGCCAAGGCGTTTGCTGATGAAATTGGCTATCCGCTGATTGTGCGTCCGGCCTATACGCTGGGCGGTACCGGCGGCGGTATTGTACATAATGATGAGGAACTTAGAGATGTAACTATCCGTGGTCTGAAATACAGCTTGATTAGCCAGGTGTTAATTGAACGAAGTGTTGCTGGATGGAAGGAAATCGAGTATGAGGTTATTCGTGATGCCGCCGATAATTGTATAACGGTGTGTAACATGGAAAACTTTGATCCGGTTGGTATCCATACCGGTGACAGTATTGTCGTAGCACCATCTCAGACATTAAATGATCACGAATATCAGATGTTGCGCAGTGCATCGCTAACGATTATCCGTTCGCTGGGAATTGAGGGTGGTTGCAATGTGCAGTATGCGCTTGACCCTCACAGCACCCAATATTATGTAATTGAGGTTAATCCACGGGTTAGCCGTTCTTCGGCCCTAGCCTCAAAGGCTACGGGGTATCCGATTGCCAAGGTGGCGAGTAAAATTGCTATTGGTTATCATTTAGATGAAATAACCAATGCGGTTACCCAGAAAACCAAGGCTTGTTTTGAACCAGCACTGGACTATCTGGTAGTTAAGTTCCCGCGTTGGCCGTTTGATAAATTTAATTTTGCTGACCGGATTTTAGGAACCCAGATGAAGGCAACCGGTGAGGTTATGGCAATTGACCGCTCCTTTGAAGGCGCCTTGCTGAAAGCGGTGCGTTCGCTTGAAATTGGTCTGCATCGTTTGTCAATTCCGGAAATTGCGGCTTTGGGGACGCCGCAGCTGCATGCAAATCTCAAGTTAGCTAATGACGAACGGCTATTTGTGGTGGCAGAGGCTTTAAGACGCGGTATAACTGTTGAAGAAATCCATGAAATTACCGCTATCGACCGATGGTTTTTGTGGAAAATCCAAAATATCATCAATATAGAGAACAAACTTTCTAACCAATCATTAACGCCAGAACTTCTGGCCAGTGCCAAAAAAATGCATTTTGCCGACCGGTCTATTGCTGAACTTACAGGTAAAGAAACGGATGAAATCCGGAACCTAAGGAAACAGTCGGCGATTGCTCCGTGTTATAAAATGGTTGACACTTGTGCCGCTGAATTTGAGGCTGTAACTCCTTACTATTACTCCACCTATGCACAGGAAGATGAAGTTACGGTTACTGACCGGCCTAAAGTAATGGTGCTGGGGTCAGGTCCAATTCGTATCGGTCAGGGTGTTGAATTTGACTACTGCTCGGTTCATTCGGTATGGGCTCTGAAGCAGCTTGGCTATGAATCTATTATTGTAAATAATAACCCGGAAACGGTTTCTACCGATTTTGATACTTCTGATCGGCTGTATTTTGAGCCGTTAACGACAGAAGATGTTTTAAATATTATTGAAAAGGAAAAACCGGAAGGAGTTGTTGTCCAGTTCGGGGGGCAGACTGCTATTAATTTAGCCGGGCCGCTGGCTAAAGCCGGAGTAAAGATTATGGGTACTTCGGTAGACGGTATTGACCGGGCCGAAGACAGGGAACGCTTTGATGCGCTGCTTGAGGAACTTCATATACCCAGACCACAGGGGGGGACGGTAACTAGTGCGGATGAAGCTATTGCTGCCGCTGAGAAAGTTGGTTTCCCAGTAGTGGTACGCCCTTCGTATGTATTGGGTGGGCGCGCCATGGAGATTGTATATAATAATAAAGAACTTAGAGATTATATGAAATATGCTGTTAAGGCGTCAGCTGAGCATCCGGTATTGGTGGACCGGTATATGCAAGGTACTGAGGTTGAGATTGACGCTATTTCTGATGGCGAAATCGTAATTATTCCAGGGATAATGGAGCATGTTGAACGAGCGGGAGTACATTCTGGCGACAGCATCGCCGTATATCCGCCGCAAAACTTGTCGAAAAAGGTTATTAATACGATTGTCGACTATACCCAACGGTTGGCGAGGGGACTGGCGGTTAAAGGCCTTGTCAACATTCAATATGTTGTAGTTGATGAAGAGGTTTATGTTATCGAAGTAAATCCGCGGTCTAGCCGGACGATTCCTTTCCTTAGTAAAGTAACAAATGTGCCGATGGTTAATATCGCCACTCGGGTGGCAATGGGTAAAAAGCTAACGGAAATGGGTTATGAAAGTGGGCTACTGCCGGCACCTGAATTTATCGCAGTAAAAGCGCCGGTGTTCTCTTTCGCAAAAATGCAGAAGGTTGACATTTCGTTAGGGCCAGAAATGAAATCCACCGGTGAGGTTATGGGGTTAGACTACAATTATGCTCGTGCGCTATATAAGGCGATAACCGCTGCTGGTATGAATATTCCGTTAGAAGGCACGATCCTGTTTACTGTTGCGGATAAGGACAAGGAGGAAGCAGGAGATTTAGCGCAAGGCTTTGCCAAACTTGGCTACAAACTTGTGGCTACCGAAGGCACGGCTAAGTATATTAAATCACTTGGCTTGGAAGTGGAAACAGTATCGAAGGTACGTGAGAGCGGCTTAAATATTATTGATATGATTAAAACTGGCAAAATTAATATGGTTGTTAACACTCTAACTCATGGCAAAGAGCCTGAACGGGATGGTTTCCAGATTCGCCGCTCAACGGTAGAACATGCTATTCCATGCTTGACTTCGATAGATACTGCGCATGAGGTAATGCGTGTACTTGACTTAATGCGTGAACGACGGCTGGTTTACGCATTGGCGTTGCAGGATTACGTGGGCGGAGGAAATGACCTTGCCTAAAACAATAGTTAAAGCCGAAGTTCTGGCACATAAACTTATAGGTCCTGAGGTATGCGAGCTTACCTTGAAGGCTTCCGGCTTGGTGCAAATGGCACGGCCCGGTCAGTTTGTTCATGTGCGGGTGGCTGATACGATAGTGCCGCTTTTGCGGCGTCCTATCAGTATTGCTGATGCCAATGCCGCAGCAGGTACGCTCACTCTCATTTATCGTATTGTCGGTCATGGTACTGAACTTTTGGCTCAGACTTTGCCTGGCAGTAGGCTTGACCTTATGGGTCCGTTGGGCAACGGATTTGTTCTGGAAGCCGAACGGCCGCTGCTAGTAGGCGGCGGTATTGGTCTAGCTCCACTAGTATATTTGGCAAAAGCATTGTGTACCAGCCCGATTACGATAGTTATGGGCGGCAGAAATAAAAACGAGATGTATTGGCAAGATATTTTCCAAAGTATTTGTCAGAATATCCATATCACCACTGATGACGGCTCAATGGGGCGGCAAGGGTTTACGGTTGATGTGATTGACGATATTTTGACGGGAGATAGCTTTGATATGGTATATGCCTGCGGTCCACGGCCAATGCTGGAAGGTGTAGCCAGGCTGGCTAAAGAGCGCAACGTGAGATGTCAGGTATCATTGGAAGACCATATGGCGTGTGGTGTAGGGGCGTGTCTGTCTTGCACCTGCGCTGCAACTGACGGCAAGCGCCGTAAAGTATGCACCGACGGTCCGGTATTTTGGGCCGAGGAGGTGTTTGACTAATGTTGGCGGTAGATATTGCAGGAATAAAAATGAAGACTCCGGTAATGACGGCCTCAGGAACGTTTGGGTTTGGGCCGGAATACAGTGATTTTGTTGATTTAAACCAAGTTGGCGCTATTGTTGTTAAAGGAACGACTTTGTCGGCTAGATCAGGTAACAGAGGATGTCGCATCGCTGAGACTCCGGCAGGCATGCTAAATTGCATCGGACTGGAAAATCCCGGAGCTGATCAATTTTTAACAATGACATTACCTAAACTGGCGAATTATGATGTGCCGGTTATTATAAATATCTCTGGCAATACAGTAGAAGAATATGGTCAACTGGCCGCCAAACTAAGTGTAACTGGTGTGGCCGGGTTTGAATTAAATATATCTTGTCCCAATGTTAAAGAAGGGGGCATTGCTTTTGGCACAGTGCCACAAAGCGCGGCGTCTGTTGTACGGGAAGTAAAGAAAAACACTACCCTGCCAGTGATCGCCAAACTATCGCCTAATGTCACTGATATTGTTATCATGGCGAAGGCGGTAGAAGAGGCTGGGGCGGATGCGATATCGCTTATTAATACTCTTTTGGGGATGGCGATTGATACTAAGTCTTGGCGGCCCGTACTTGGCAATACGGTAGGCGGCTTGTCGGGGCCGGCGGTAAAACCGGTAGCGCTTCGAATGGTTTGGCAAGTTGCTAAAGCCGTTCGGGTGCCGGTAATTGGCATGGGGGGGATAATGACTGCGCTTGATGCTGTGGAATTTCTATTAGCTGGAGCCAGTGCAGTGGCAATCGGAACTGCAAATTTCGTGAATCCTCGTGCTAGTGTTGATATTGCGGAAGGACTAAAAGACTATCTTGTAAGCCGTGGTCTTAAGCAGGTGCAAGACCTAGTGGGACAAGTCAATAATAAGCTGTAATACCTTGCGGTAATAAGTGGGAGGTGGATTTTATGAAGGCCGATAATCGATTGATTGTGGCTCTTGATTTTAACACCATGGATCAAGTTCGTGACATGGTAAACCAACTTGGCGATACAGTACGATATTACAAAGTGGGAATGGAACTGTTTTATAGTGTAGGACGGGAAGCGGTAGACTTTTTGCGTCAGCAAAAAAAAGAAGTGTTTCTTGATCTTAAACTTCATGATATTCCCAATACCGTATCCAGGTCAGCGGCGGTACTGACTAATCTTGGGGTTTCCATGATGAATATTCATGCGGCTGGCGGGCCAAGTATGATGAAAGCTACGGCTTTAGCTGTGGCGCAGGCAGCTGAAAACGCGTCTTTGCCCCGACCCAAGCTTATTGCTGTTACTATTTTAACGAGTATGGATGAGGCTGAGTGGCGTGAGCTAGGTTATAATACATCAGTGGTTGGACAGGCTCTGCATTTAGCGAGAATGGTTAAAAAGGCTGGGCTTGATGGTGTAGTAGCATCGCCGCAAGAAGCGGAAGCTATTAGAAAAGAATGTGGTCCGGAATTTTTGATTGTTACTCCCGGGGTACGTCCGTTAGGCAGTGCGGTAAATGACCAGAGCCGCATAGCGACTCCGGCTGGTGCGATAAAATCAGGATCGAGTCATTTGGTGGTAGGTCGGCCAATAACTGGGGCTAGTAACCCGCAGGCCTCGGCTGAAGCCATTGTACGGGAAATGGGGGGACGATAAATGGAAGAAGTTCAAGTAAAACAGCTATTAATTGATACCGGGGCAATTTTAGAGGGGCATTTTTTACTGACATCAGGACTGCATAGTCCGCTATATGTAGAAAAATTTCAGGCATTACAGTGGCCGGAGCATACGGCAAAAATGTGTGCGGCTTTAGCTGAACGGTTCAAGGATGATAATATTGATGTGGTTGTTGGCCCGGTAACTGGGGGAATTCTCCTGGCCCATGAAGTTGGTAAAAACTTAGGAACCAGGGCAATCTTCACCGAACGGGAAAACGGCAAGATGACGCTTCGCCGGGGGTTTGTAATAAACAAAGGTGAACGGGTTTTAGTTGTAGAAGATATTGTAACTACAGGTGGTTCGGTTCAAGAAGTTATCGAGGTAGTTAAAGCACAGGGGGGCGAACTTGTTGGTGTTGGCCTTTTAGTAGATCGCAGTGGCGGCAAGGTGAATTTTGGCGTGCGTACCGAAGGGTTGTTGCATCTCGCTGTACCGACCCATCAGCCGGATAATTGTCCGCTATGTGCTGCCGGTATTCCGATAACGAAACGTGGACGCACTGGTAAGTAACTTAGATACCAAAAATCCGCTTAAACTAATTGTTTAGGCGGATTTTTATTTAGCTGGTTTCTGCTTTTGGTAAAGTCACTTACAATATCATTGTAACTCGGAAATTAGTTTTTGGTGTATCATTATTTTTTAGCAGGTTAACAGTTGTTCATACTGGCGGATATTTTTGGCTACGATTACGTAAAAGTTCACGGTAGTTATTTTTCCAAATTTCAAAATCCCAGGTTCTTAGAAAGGTTGTGGCGGCATTAAAGCCGTTATTAAAGAGCGCCACGCTTTCCTGAAAGGTAATGTCAAAATCGATAGCGCTAATATTCTTTGGTGTTTCGCCGGGCAAGTTGACTGTTGTTGGAATAGCAATAGTCCGTGCCACATCTCCTTTAGCATGGGCAGAATAATAATTGTCATGGGCTTCTAGCATTGTGTTCAAGAGCTTTTTTAAGTAATCATATAGGCCGGTGATTTGAATTTTATTACATTGCCAGGTAATATTGTTGTCTGCCTCAAGCAATTTAAAACCAAAAGTAGGTTGTTTAGGGTTAAGTGTGTCGTCATCCAATAGCCAAACCGGATAGTTGCTCAATACTGCACCGTCGACAATAAGATGGATATTGCCTTTAATGTCTTTTAATTTAAATGGAACAAAAAGAAGGGGGATACTCATACTCATTCTGACGGCTTGGGATATACTAAACTTATCAGGATTAATGCCGAAATATTTTAAGTCGCTGGGAAGGACTAATAACCTTTGGCTGCTAATGTCTGAAGCTATCGCTTGAAACTTATAGGTATACTTATCTAATTTGGCATTAGGTTGTTTAATATCGCCAAAGGTGCGTACTCCTTTAGCTTTAAGCAAATCATCAAGCCAGTTGGTAAAATAGTCGCCGGGATACAGGCCATATTTTAATGTTAAGGTTACAGCTTTACCCATTAGACCACAAAAATAGCTTTTATCACGGAATTTTTTATAATTAAGATTACTTAATAGGTTATGGATTTCTTTTCCCGAATATCCGGCAGAAAGCAGGGCGGCGACAATTGCACCGGCTGAGGTTCCGGCCAGATTACTGAAAGTATAGCCGGCTTTTTCCATGCCTAAAACCGCACCCGCGATGGCTACTCCTTTTACGCCTCCGCCTTCAAACACTGCGTTGCAACTGAGCGTCATGCTAGTCCCCTCCGCTTATCCTGCAATTCGTTCATTTTATATTTATTAAAGCGGGGAAAATTATATGTTAGCGACATATTATGAAAAGTTAGCGCAATTCAATAAAAATAGACAATATGTAAAGTAAATTAGTGATAAACGCGATAAAACGCTAAATATCGGTATTGCTAACCTGAAAAAATCATGGTAACATAATGTCTTGTGAGGCCCCGTGGTGTAGCGGTCTAACATGCCGCCCTGTCACGGCGGAGATCGACGGTTCAAATCCGTTCGGGGTCGCCAGTTTGCGGAAGTAGCTCAGTGGTAGAGCATCGCCTTGCCAAGGCGAGGGTCGCGAGTTCGAATCTCGTCTTCCGCTCCAAGTTTATAGGGGTATAGCTCAATTGGTAGAGTAGTGGTCTCCAAAACCATTGGTTGAGGGTTCAAGTCCTTCTGCCCCTGCCAGAAAACAAAGGAATCTCTCGTGTATGAGAGATTCCTTTGTTTTGTATAAGAATAAGAACGTTATAAATTCATCGACAATAAGATGGGACAGGCACGTCGACTGATAGAAATTGAGGTATACTCTAAAATTTAATACGTATAATTATGAAGAATAAAAGAAGTTTTTAGGTGGATGTTATGCTAACAGTACTAAAGTAGGGAGTGAACGTATGGCCGACTTTTTTAGCCAAGTATTTTCTTTTGAGGGGCTAGGAATTGTCGCCTCCATTCTTAGTATTCCGTTGGCTTTGTTTTTTAATAAATTAAATAATGAAAGCAAATATTTAAAAATTAGGCGATCAATAGTTTGCATTTTACTATGCAAACTTGGTGAAAGCAAAACTTTAACTACTTTTGAAATTCAGTCAGTTATTAATTCTAAAATTAATGAAACCAAATTAAATATTAGGGTAGGAGAGATCATAGATGACCTAGTGACGGAAGTTATTGGAAGCCCTTTGTTAGATATCGATAAAAAAGAAAACATCTTAACAAATCTACGGGAAATATATTCTGGGGAAAAGTTAGTTACTATTGGAAATAAAAATGATATACCAGCTAATAATTTGGGGCAGTATATAGAAAAAGTTGCTGATCAAACTAATGTAGGATCAAATAATGTTGCAGATTTCAAAACTAGAGAAAGTGATAATTATATTGGTATACTTGGGAAAAGAAAAGGGAGTACGTCGGATGAATTTGCTGTAACTGTAACTATTATCGTGATTATTTTTTACGCCATAACCCCGAACTTTGAACAAAGTACTATTAGCCAAGCTGCCCCGTTTAAACTCTATATTATAATTGGTGCAATTGCCTCATTATTGGCGATAATGGCCAACAATATTATCGAAAAAATTACGAGAAAAAGTACAGAAATTAATGGTAAAAGATAAATTATAACGAGTAAATGATAATTGAAAATCGGGGAAAAATGAAAAACTAATTGACATAATATTTTTTTGGACATTCACCTGGAAGTTATGGTATAATAACTATGGAAAAATAATAATATAGGGGTATAGCTCAATTGGTAGAGTAGCGGTCTCCAAAACCGTTGGTTGAGGGTTCAAGTCCTTCTGCCCCTGCCAGGAAACGCACGGAATTACTCAGTCGAGTGATTCCGATAATTTTTATTTTCGGGTGATTTTAAGCGCGGTTCTATACATCTGCAATATTCGCGTTTAATACAAAACAGGGGTGGACACGCATGACAAATGTCTGAAAATTAATGCCGAAATTGAGCGGGAAAACAGCCAAGGAGTACGAGACAAATCTCAGTGATAATAAGAAACAGGAATAGGATAGTCCTTTTGAAGCCTGAATAATAATAGCTGTGTTAGAGTTAAGAAAAAATTCTCTGTTTTCGTCGGTTTTTGCTGAATATTTAGTGTTGTTAAAATAGTAATAATTGTCTAATATCGGTTATATAAATGTGATATAAATGAAACAACAATGTAACTTTTTATTGTTAAAGTAAAGGAAAGTGAACCAAATGGTATAAAGGAGATAATGTCGATGAAAAAGATATTTGTGGCAATGCTCATGGGATTATTCATATTTGGAGGGACAGCAAGTATAAATGTTTGTAGTGCATCCGGTTCTCAAGATATTGTTCAATGGTACAATCAGAAATCTTTGATGCTGGAGAGTATTGGAAGTACTATATCAGTTACTAAAGATTTTGTAGCTTATCTGATGGATGAAGGATACGCACCTAGGGATATAGTAATGGCTGGACTGTTAGCTGGACGGTTGGCTGACCAAAACCCTACTATTAATACACATGTTAATGCGATAAATGAAATTCTAGTTAAAAAGACTAGTAGCAATACTTGGCAGGATATAGCTAATGATATGGGAGTAGATCAAGATACTTATAACCAGTATGCTTCTAAGGCTAACCAAATAGGTTAAGGGAAAATTAGCGAGCCGCATGTGGTATGGCTGTTACGCCATACCACATGCGGCTTTTTTTATTTGGTTGGCGGATTTAAAAGAAAATGTGTTGCTGCAATTCATTCGGTAAATTGATGGAAAATGGAAACGGGTTTTTCTATGTTTATGTGATAAGTTATATTTTCGGTCTGGCAACTTTAAGTTAGCGGTATTTTCACTTTTGGACATCATCCTAATATCTATGATATAATTATATCAAGACAATTTTAAGTAGTGTACGGCTGAGAAACTACTTGTATATCGCATGTTTGTTCCGTTGCTCTCCTGCTCCAATCATACCACATATTGGGATAACTCAATTGATCGGGTAGTGGTCTCCCAAGCGGTTGGTTATTGGTTCAAACTACTGCCCCTGCCAGGAAAACAAGAAACGACACGGGTTTTAGCCTTTGTCGTTTCTTGTTTTTATATATAACAATAATAGCAATTTGGAAGGATGTTGCAATAATGGTCTTTGTAAATTCCCTGGAAAGCATTTTAAGTATAATAATAATGATATTTCTAGGATATATCTTGACGCGCAAAGGGATTTTTAGCGATAATACAGCTAAAACTTTTACAACGATGGTTCTCAAAATATCTTTACCCGCGTATATGATTTGGAATCTTACGAATACATTTGATAAGGAAACACTATTTAGTTTGATTGGTGGGTTAGTGATTCCTTTTATGTCAATGTTGGCCTGCTATTTGCTTGGTTCTTTAATCAGTAAGCTAATTGGGGTTGACTATAAGCGCCAAGGGGTTTTTAATTGTATATTTTTTGTTTCTAACACTATCTTTATTGGGTTGCCGATAAATTTGTCACTGTTTGGTGAAAAAAGTATTCCTTATGTTCTTTTGTATTACATAGCTAATACGTCATTATTCTGGACATTAGGAATTTATTCGATTAGTCGAGATGGCAACGGACCTAAACCTAAGTTAATTAGTTATCAGACGATAAAAAAAATATTTTCACCGCCACTTATGGGTTTTTTGGTAGGGCTTTTATTGGTTGTTACTGAGGTTAAACTGCCGCCTTTTATTGCCGATAGTTGTAAATATTTGGGAAGCTGCACAACTCCATTATCAATGCTGTTTATCGGAATATCAATATATAATGTCAAGCCTAGTGAAGTAAAGTTAAGCAAAGATATGGTTGCGATTATTTTGGGCAGATTTATCATAGCCCCGCTGTTGGTGTTTTTGTTTTCTTTATTGATACCGATGCCGATACTAATGAGAAAAGTGTTTATTGTTCAATCGGCAATGCCAATAATAACCAGTTCGTCAATTGTTGCTAAAGCTTATAATGCCGATTATAAATATGCAGCGGTAATGACAACGGTTACGACAATAATCGCAATGTTAGCAATTCCAATGTATATGGTACTATTTAGCTATTTATCTGTATAGAATTAGAATAGGATAATATACTGATTGATATAATGGTTGAGGGAAAACTATGATAAGTAATTATCATAGTTTTCCCTCAACCATTATTGGCAAGCTTTAAATTTTACGTTAAATGTAGTTCCTGTTGTGCCAGTTGTAATAGTAATTTTGGCGCCATGGCGGTCGGCAATCCGGTAGCAAATAGATAAGCCTAGACCAGTTCCTTTATCTTTAGTGGTTATAAACGGAGTTCCCAATTGGTTCATAATTTCTGGAGAAATGCCTGGGCCTGTATCTTGTACTCTTAATATGATTTCATTATCGTCCGCGTTAAAGGACGTACTAATAGTCAGCACGCCTGATCTTTGCATAGCTTCTAGACCATTGCGCACAAGATTAATAATCAGTTGTCGGATTTCCTTATTGTCAAACTCAATATTCGGAATGATGCCTGTTGCCATACGAATATCGTGGCCATGAGGCAAAGCTGTTGCCTGAAGTAATGGGAAAAGATCATTTAGCACATTATTTATATTGCCGCATTTCATCTCAACAAGTTTGCGTTTTGAAAGTGATAAAAATTCGGTAATAATTGAATTAGCACGGTCCAACTCTTCTATCATTGTGGAAAGTTGTTTGTTGTATATGGAAAAAAGTTCTTTTTGCTGAAACAATTGTAAATAACCGCGAACTGTCGTCATGGGGTTACGAACCTCATGCCCGAGAGCCGCGGCCATTTCACCGATTACATTATATTGTAGTTGGGCATTGGCTTGCTCTAATTCGGAAGTCACCGTATTAATCAGATGGGTTAGCACCTTTAATACGCCGAGATTATCTTCAGCCAATTTGTCTAGTTGTACCTTTGAAAAATTTTTCTTTCTGTTAGCTGTTTTTAATTCTTGACAATCTTCCGATAGTGCTAGAATTGTCATTGTAACATTGAGCAACTGGTTAGTATCGTTAAGGTGGAAAAACTCTCCACTTGTAAAGAAACCTGCTGTTGGCGCGATGGCTTGAAGGTGCTCATATTCAAGATGAGCTGAATTTTGTAAATAACTTTTGCGACTAGAACAAGAATAAACAAAAATACTTTCAACAGGTTGCTGTTTGATTTTCTCGAAGAATCTATTGGTTTCATCAAGAATCAGTCCGATGTTGCCAAAACTTAATCTAACTGTTTCGCCATCAAGCACGTCGCCGGCAAAACTAATGGAATTATCATCATGAAGAATCATTGGGACTCTAGCAACTTGAATACCACACCTGCTGACAATAAGGGGATATTCAATAGCGTTGTGCAATTTTTCTGTGGGATCTAAGCCAAGATATTTTTGAAAAACTTGATATGCAGGCTGATGATCGATGGTGTATATGCGTACGCCTTCCGCCTTGGTAATGGTCATGGTTTTACCAATGGGCTGCCAGCCTAAATTCCAGTAACGAGTAGCGGTTAACTTTTCTCCTTCAAAAACAGCGCCGACTACGCCGGCCTCGGAAATTTTTCCGTTACAGCATACAATTGCTTGTTTCATATTACAGATGTCTCCGGCACATCCCCCTGCAACCGGCAAGTTTGGATTGCCTTTATGAATACCTAATAGAAGTTTGTTGACATCCACACTTAAGCTAGTTGCAAATATTAGCATTATTTTTGCGGTGGGGCTAGTTAATTGGGTTGCCAGTGAAAGTCCTAAACTGTAATCATCGTCTTTGTTTTTCTCCAGAAGAGTGCAGCGTACTTTGCTGTAATAAAAAATTGAAAAAGAAAGGACGGTCTTCAGTACACTTACCTTGCCGTTTGTAATTTCGCCGCCGGTTGTGGAACCGATAATGCAGGCGTGAGGAACTAGACGAGAAACTTCTGCGGATACTTGTGAAAGATACTCACCTTCGCAGTGACCGCTAAAAATTTGAACAAAAACTGCCGATGCGTTACGGTCAAAAATACAATCTTGATTTTTGGTGATAAATTCTACCAGACTTTTAAAATCATCATAATAGGTATTGATGCTCTTCATCCGGTAAAACCTCCTGCCCGAGTAAGCTGGCGTTATTTGCTAAAATTTCTATAATATAAAACAATAGCAACTGTCCTAAAGTATAACATAATTAGAAATAATTTACAATTTGTTAATATAAATATAAAATCCGCCTCGCTTTTGGGTTTAATTCAAAGTTAGGCGGATTTTATGTCAATGGTCATATGTAGTTATCATTATAGCTAGTCGTTTAAATATTGCCGAATTAAATTTATTACTAAGCTATTGCTACTATTTTTAGTGTCCGATGTGTTTTTATCAAGTTGTTTAATACGATTTTGTAGTTCTTCTTTTAATTCATTTGGAGATTGGATTTTTTTCTTTGTGTTAACATGAAGTTCATTTGACATCGGTTCACCTCCTATTAGAATTATTATACCGCATCGGAAGGGTGAAGGCTATGGAAATAAGCTATCCTGTAATTTGACACAAAACTATAAATAAAATAGAAACGTAAATTGCAAGTGCAAGTTGAACACTATGGTAGAACGATAACTGGAGGTCACGCAGAATAAACGTCGTCAAGGAAAGCGTCGAAAAGTTCGGCTGGAGTCCGATAGCCAAGACGTCTGCGTGGACGGTCATTCAGTTCATCGGCAAAGCCCAACACATCTGCTGGTGCATACTGCTCGATGGAAACGCCTTTAGGAATATACTGGCGTAAGAGGCCATTGTGCCTTTCATTCACAGGACGCTCCCAAGACGAGTACGGATGAGAGAAGTAGACGTTCGTGCCTCATTTAAGGAGCTGTGCAAAATCCTCAAATTCAAAACCATTGTCGGTCGTAATGGTCTTGAATACCTTGCTGAACCGTTCGCCGTACTCAGCGTACAAAACGTTCATGGCGTCGATGACGGCCTCGCTAGTTTTACCGGGAATACGAATGGCAAGGTAGTTGGTGGTGACACGCTCAACCAACGTCAGGATAACAGCTTCCTTACCGTTGCGACGTCCGACCACCGTGTCGGCTTCCCAATGTCCAAGCTCTGTGCGGTCATCCACGATATCGGGCCGCTCGTCAATGCTGTTGCCCTTTGGCCGTTTATGAACTCGGCTCTTTCCTTTGTGGCGCTTGCGTTTGAGGACCTCCGGCAGTTCAAAAAGGGATAATGGCAGATTTTTGGCCTCCAACTCATTATAGAGGGTTTTCGTGCACACCATCGCACTTTGATCGAACAGACTGTGCAACCTGGCGTAACCTACGCAAGCATCTAACGACCAGCGGTGTTCACGGACTTGCTTTACTACCCATCGAATGAAGTCAAAACAATGAGCAATCCGATGGTATCTTCTGCATCGCGTTCGATTGACTTCATAAACTACCCTTCCTCGTTTGGCGCTATATTCAGGTCGACGCCCCCGGTGGCTTTTACGAGGTGGCGTACCACGGCGCAATTCATTCATAACGGTGCTTGGCGAGCAGTTGATTTCTTTGGCAATCGCTCTGAGAGAGTATCCTTGTTTGTTTAATTGCTGAATTACCCCGCGATCTTCTTGTCCTAAGTGCTGACCGCGTTTGCGTTCAGGTTCTACTGTGATATAATCATAGCAGTCCATAGTGATTGCCTCCTCATTGGTGATGGTTGTGTGGAAACTCCATTCTACCATATGAGGAAAAGTCACCTATGGACTTTTTCCTTAGGTGTTCAACTTCATTTTACAATCGGCCAATAAAATAGAAAATGTGAAAAACATAAATGATATAGTAAAGATGATAGAAAACAGTTGAGAAGGAGAAGTCACTCATGAATTAGTTTATAAATAATTGTTATTGGCTGAAGCTGAAACGGTACGTTTTTGTCAGGCGTTGTTTTATTTGCTGATTAACATTTTTACGGCTACAAACATCAAGAAAACAGCAAAGGCTTTTTTTAGTATCTCTGTGGGAATAACTTGAGCAAGTTTGCCACCGAAGAAAGCACCGATAAGTAGCGTTAGACAAATAATGATGCCAGCGGTGATATCGACGTTGTTGTTTTTATAATACTGCCAAAATGCCAGTATTCCTACGGGGGGCAGCATGATTGCCAATGATGTTCCCTGCGCTTTTAATTGCGTAAAGCCGCAGGCATACATCAAGGCAGGGACAATTATTATTCCGCCGCCAATTCCGAAAAATCCACTCATTATTCCGGCGATTGCGCCGATTAAGGCGTAAAAAGCAATTTCCATTTTTAAGACCCCCAACAAATTATTAGTCCGGTAGATATTATTTTACTACAATTTCATTGATAATAACAAAAAATGTGATATTTATTTGATAATTGTCGTATATTGGTAATTATATAATAGTGGCCGGTATTTACAGACCGGCAAAAAAGGTGTTGGATTTAACGGCAACTAATGGTATAATCGACATATTAACTTAGTTATACTTTAAAATGCTAAAGCATAATAATGAAGGAGTTGACATAGATGAGTAAATATTGGAGTGAAGTTGCCAAAAAAATCGATCCCTACGTGCCGGGGGAGCAGCCCCAAGATAAGCGTTATATTAAGTTAAATACAAACGAAAATCCATATCCGCCGTCGCCCAAAGTACTTGCCGCGATTAATCAGGTGACAACGGAAACTTTAAGATTGTATCCTGATCCGGAGTGCCGGGAACTGAGAGCGTGTATTGCTGAATATCATGGACTGACTAAAGAACAAGTTTTTGTAGGTAATGGCTCGGATGAAGTTTTAGCGTTTTGTTTTCAGGCGTTTTTTAATCCGGGAACGCCAATTCTTTTTCCGGATATCAGCTATAGTTTTTATCCGGTTTATGCCAAATTGTATAATATTGATTATAAGCTTATTCCTTTGGAAGATGATTTTTCGCTGGCGTGGGATAAATTCTGCAGTCCAAACGGGGGCGTGATTTTTCCCAATCCTAATGCTCCTACCGGCAGGTATATGCCGCTTGAAGCGGTAGAAACTATCTTAGAAAAAAATATTGATCAAGTGGTAATTGTGGATGAAGCATATATTGATTTTGGCGGCCAATCTGCAGTAAAATTTATTAATCGTTACCCGAATCTGCTGGTAGTTCAGACGTTGTCAAAATCACGGTCACTGGCAGGGCTGAGGGTGGGACTTGCCATAGGGCATAAAGATTTGATTGAAGGGTTAGAACGTGTTAAAAATTCGATAAATTCGTATACGCTTGATCGGGCGGCGATGGCCGGAGCAGAAGCGGCGTTTAAGGATGAAGCATATTTTCAGACCACCCGTAATATGATTATGGCTACCAGGGAAAAGACTATTGTTGATCTTCAGCGGTTGGGGTTCACGGTTATTCCTTCGTTGGCTAATTTCATTTTTATTAGTCATTCCCGAGTCTTGGCGGCTGATATCTATCAGCAGTTGAGGGAAGAAGGTATCTTGGTGCGGTATTTTAATAAGCCGCGAATTAATAATTTTTTACGGGTAAGCATTGGCAATGACCGCGAAATGAAAAGCTTGGTAGAGCAGTTAACGACGATTGTACGGTAGAAATGAATAGAGGCCCATCCAGCGTGAAGCGCAGGATGGGCCTTTTAAAGTGTATTAGCAATTTTTATGATGCTGTTTGGCGTTTGGCCAGTTCTTCTTCGGCACTAACCAATTTAATGCAAAGAACTAATAATTCCATTGCTTGCTGAAGTTCGGCCAACGACGGCATTGTCGGAGCAATCCTGATGTTTCTATCTTCCGGGTCATTGCCATAGGGGAAGCTGGCTCCAGCTGGGGTTAGTACTACGCCGGCTGCTTTAGCCTTGGCTACGACTTTTTTAGCACAACCTGGTGGGGTATCTAGGCTGATAAAATAGCCGCCATGAGGTTTGCTCCAGGATATAGTGTGGTCATTAGCGAAGTTGTCTTGTAAAATATTTAAGACTATCTTGAATTTGGGGCTGAGGATAGCAGCGTGGCGTTCCATATGTGCTTCAATTCCAGCGATATTTTTAAAGAATCGAAGATGACGCAGCTGATTTATTTTATCAGGGCCAATAGATTGAACTGACATTAGTTTTTTCAGCCAGGAAATGTTAGCTTCGCTGCTTGCTAGCATAGCAATTCCGCTGCCAGGGAAGCTTATTTTGGAAGTTGAGGAGAAGATGAAAACCCGGTTAGGATGATTGGCTTCGCGGCAAGCGGTCAATATATTAAGTAGCTTTGGATGGGTGCTATCAAGATGATGCACGATATAGGCGTTGTCCCAGAAGATAGTGAAATCTGGAGCTTTGGCAGACATTTTTGCCAAGCGGGTAACAACATTGTCCGAATATGTAATGCCGGTTGGGTTGCTGTATTTGGGAACGCACCAGATGCCTTTGATTTCAGGGTCATTGGCAACTAAACGTTCGATAGTGTCCATATCCGGGCCGTCACTATGATAGTCGATAGGAATCATCTCTATACCAAAGTTAGCTGAGATCGCAAAATGGCGGTCATAACCGGGACTGGGACATAAAAATTTGATTTTAGACAGTTTGCACCAGGGTGTGTCACTGTCAGGTAGACGGTGCAGCAACATTTTAGCAATTAGATCATACATTTGCGTTAAACTGGAGTTACCGCCAACGATGACTTCCTGTGTTTGTACCTCGAGTAACTCGGCGCAAAGGGCTTTTAGTTCAGGTAGTCCGTCGAGTATGCCGTAATTGCGGCAGTCGGTACCATTAGCAGACCGATAGTCTGAACTATCGAGACTTTCGAGAAGTCCGTTGGATAAATCAAGCTGTTCTTTGCAAGGTTTACCGCGGGACATATCTAAGTTAAGTTTTTTGTTTTGTATATCTTGGTATTTGCGTGATAATGATGAGTGATATGTTTCAAGATCCGATGTAGTAATATTTTGCAATTCAATCATTGTGCATCGCTCCTTTAGCCCTTTTACCATTATACGAAACTTACTTAAGACAAGACAATAGCTTTTAAGAAAAAATACTAAAATTTTTATACTTTTGTCCATGTATTATGAATACTATGTCGTTTTTCATAAAAAAGTACAACTTCCGAATATATCGGCGGTTGTACTTTTGGGATAACTATTTACTTGCTATAACAATTAACAAAGTGCGCGCCGAGCCGCTCATATTTCTCTAATACAGCGATGGCATTGGCGCAGTGTAGATCGTTGCCAGAGTCAAACTCTTGTGGGCCAATTGCTTCTTGAAGAATTGAATTAATTTCAAACGAGCAATATCCTAAAAGAGTAAGGCGTTTCAATAATTGCTGGATGCGATGTTTCATACTTTCCCCTCCGTTCCCAATTATCGGTAATTTTTGACGCAGGGCTGCGTCATCAGCCGCGAATTACCATTCGACTATTACCAATACTGAGTCAGAATTAGAATTCAGAGCCAGCATCATGCTCTATAATACAGTATATTCAACTAAGGGTATCAGGAAATAATCTTCGTAATAGTAGCATAAAATATTTTTAATGTCAACAATAAGGACTACTTTCTAATTCGGGCTGACTTTATTAGTTTATGCTGGAGTAGCGATTGGTAGAACAAAAAATAATATTGTTATAAAATGGCAAGCGCTTCCGGCGATAACGAAGAAGTGCCACACGGTATGGTTATAGGGGAGCTGACGGCAAAGATAAAATACTGCGCCGATGGTATATGATAGTCCGCCAGCGATTAGCCAGTATAAGCCGGTAACCGGCAAAGCGGCAAGAAGCGGCTTGATGAATATTATGGCTAACCAGCCCATTCCAAGGTAGCATAAGGTAGAAATAACTTTAAATTTTTTTACAAAAAATATTTTTAGGATAACCCCAATCGCGGCTAGACTCCAAACAATCCCAAAAATCGTCCAGCCGAGTACGCCGCGGAACAGTACCAGAGCGAAAGGGGTATAAGAACCGGCAATTAAAAGATATATGGCGGAGTGGTCGCAGATTTTAAATATATATTTAAGCCGCTCATTTTTAAAGCTGTGGTATAGAGTTGAGGCAAGGTATAAAAGAAAAAGTGAAACGCCATAGATGATAAAGCTTACTTGGTGCCAGATAGTACCGTAAATATAAGAGGTTATAACTAAGGCGGTTAGACCAGCCAGGGCTAATGCAGCACCAACGCCATGCGACAGGGCGTTAAGTATTTCCTCGAGGTGTTCTTGATGTGTGGTTAATGTAGACATAATAAACCTTCTTTCTGGATTGGTATATTGATCAGCATGATAATATTGTTATATGCAAAAAGAAAAAATATGTGGTGTTAGTCTTATTGAATATTATACCATTTGTTTTTAGAAGATAACTAGTGAATTTAGTGCGATTCTAAACCGGTGTGAGACTAATATTAAAGTAGATAAAAAATATTCCCCGAACATTATGGTAGGGGAATATATCTGATACCATTGAAAAAAGTGTTAGCTAAGGGCTACAATGATTGCTCCGATGGCTATTAGTCCTACGCCCAAGGCGTTTAGCAAGTTGATTTTTTCACCCAGAAAGATAATCGCTAGGATGGTAGCTAATACGACACTAAGTTTGTCGATCGTGGCGACCTGAGACACTTTGCCGAATTTTAGTGCTCAAAAGTAGAATAACCAGGATAGTGCACCGGCGATGCCGCTTAGGGTTATAAATAAGATGGTTCTCTTATCAGAAAAAATGTTGGTCATTTGACTGAGAATGCCCTGGCTGGCGCGACTAAAAACAGGAAAATTATTGTCATAATCATGGCTCGGATTGCGGTTGCAGTGTTGGGGTCAGCCCACTGGAACACCGGCAAGAGCAGCAGTTATTGCTGACAAAAGTCCAAAGATAAGCCAAAGGTGATCCATCAATTTCACTCCTCAATAGAAAGTATAAAGACGACTGCCTAAAAAGCTGGACAGTCGTCTTTATATTATTCGATAACTAAGCGATGATATGTTTTTTTGCCTTTGCGGACTAAGAGACTGCCGTTGGTAAATAAGTTGGTGCTAAGCGTAAAGTCAGGATCAGTAATTTTGGTGTCGCCAAGGTAGAGACCGCCTTGGGCGATAAGACGACGCCCTTCGCTTTTGGAGGCGAAGATGGCATTGGTCGCTAATAGGTCAATAAGTTTGCTGGAAGCATCTGCCGCACTAATAGTAGTAGTTGGGGCATTTTCAAGCGCGCCGGTTCCGCCGAAGAGGGCTTGCGCTGCCTGCTGGGCTTTTTCCGCTTCTTCAACGCCGTGGACTATTTTAGTAATTTCAAAAGCCAGGACTTGTTTGGCGGTATTGATTTCTTTATCTTGTAGCGCGCCTAGGCGTCGTACTTCATCCATGGGCAGGAAAGTTAAGAGAGCTAGGCATTTTTCTACGTCGGCGTCATCGATATTTCGCCAGTACTGGTAGAATTCATAAGGTGAAGTTTTTTCCGGGTCGAGCCAAAGGGCACCCTTTTCAGTCTTGCCCATTTTGCGGCCATCGCTGGTAGTCAATAGGGTAAAAGTAAGGCCATAAGCCGGTTTGCTGTCTTTGCGGCGAATAAGGTCAACGCCTTGGATAATATTGGACCATTGGTCATCGCCACCCATTTGCATTGTGCAGTTAACGCGGCGATTTAGTTCAAGAAAGTCGTATGATTGCATTAGCATGTAGTTGAATTCTAAGAAAGATAGGCCTTTTTCCAAGCGTTGTTTAAAGCATTCGGCGGTAAGCATTCGGTTTACTGAGAAGTGAGCGCCTACATCACGAAGAAATTCGACATAATTAAGTTCTAACAGCCAGTCGGCGTTATTCATCATTAGGGCTTTGTCATCTGAGAAATCAATAAACCGTTGCATTTGAAGTTTAAAGCGATCACCGTTATGGTTGATGGTTTCCCGTGTCATCATTTTGCGCATGTCGGTTTTTCCCGAGGGGTCACCGACCATTGCGGTACCGCCGCCAATAAGACAGATGGGGCGATGACCATGCTGCTGCATATGAGCCATGACCATCATTCCCAGAAAATGGCCAACATGCAGACTATCTGCGGTTGGATCAAAACCGATATAGAAGGTAATTTTTTCTTTAGCAAGCAATTCGCGAATTTCATCTTCATGAGTTAGTTGTTGGATAAAGCCGCGCTCTTGTAATACATCAAAAACGGACATAATAACAGCCTCCTTAATGACTAGTGAAAGTATTTTAATAAAATAAAAAACCCATCCCTCTAATGAGGGACGAGTTATACACCCGCGGTACCACCCTTGTTGCCAGTACAAATGCCGCTTTAACGAAGGCCAATAAACCTTCAAGCCGTTAACGGTGGCTGCCGACTGGGGCCTACTATCTTTTTCAGCCTGTTGCTTGCGGGTGTATTTCGGTCAGTTTGTATGCTGGGTTGCACCATCCCCCGGCTCTCTAAAAAACAAAACTGGCGTACTTGTCCCGCGCATTGCATTTAGTCAAATATGGTATTACCAGTAATATAGCAGTAACGACTCTCAATGTCAATGGACGAATTAGCGGTGGAACCAAAATACTTTTTGCCCTAGAATTATATTTTTAACCGGAGCATAGTATGTAAAAATGGCTGGGAAAATTGATAAAAATTACATTTTAACATGTTGCTAATATAATAGTTTGAATGAAATAATATTAAAAAGTATGTATTAAGAAATATATGAACTATTGAACGGTGGGGTTAGATTGACGAATAAAGTAATTGGAAGATTTACACTTTTGGCGTATTTGATGCTTGTGGCAATTGGCGCGGCGCTTAATGTAGTAGGGGTAATTACTAACCAAGTAGCAACTGCGTTCGGGGTGGATAATGCAACAGTGGGATATTGTTTTAGTCTTTTTTCAGTTGGCTATGCAATAGCTATTTTGGGAAATGGGTTTATTTTAGCGAAGGTTGATGTACGGAAAGAGACGATGGTGGCATCGCTTGTGGCAACTGTTGCTGTTATTGGCGCAATTTCAATGAAGTCGCTGATGACGTTTAGTTTTTTTGTTTTTATATATGGGTTAGGTTATGGGGTGCTTTGTTCACTGGGGTACGCGTTGATTGTTAAGTTGTATTGTAATGAAGCCGAGCGTTCCAGCAAACTAAATATCCTTAACTTTTTCTTTAGTGTCGGGGCGATTGTTACTCCCATATTGGCGGGATTAGCTTTAGAACATGGGATAAGCTGGAAGACGGTACTTATCGGAACATTGTTGCCGGTGCTGGCGGTAATTCTTATGGCGCTTGGTCAGCGGCGGGCCGTAAAACTTGCTGATGAGCCGGCGACAGAGGCGTGGTCGGATAATGAGCCTTGGAATGCAAAAATTTATGTCATTGGCTTGGCGATGGGGTGTTATGTGGTATCGGAAATGACATTTAGTTATTGGGTGGTAACGTATATGATGGAGAAGCTGGACTTGGATATCGCGGTAGCTAGCATGTTTTTGTCAATATTTTGGGGGTTTATGGCTATTGGCCGATTTTCTACCGGAGTTTTTATTGCTAAGGTCAATACAGTAAATTATCTTTTAGGGGCTTCAGGGGTGGCGTTTATCACGTTTTTTGGCATACTTTCCGTGCAAAGCACGTATCTTAGCATGGCCATGGTGGCGGTGCTGGGGTTAGGATATTCCGGGTTATATGCTACACTGGTTGCCTATGGCACTGATCTTCTCAGCAGGCCATCGCCAAAACTGACAACATTTTTTCTTACGATTGGTGCGGGAGCTGGAATTTTGTCCTTTATAGTTTCTAGCTATATTAAACAGTTGTTTGATTTTTCGGCGACAATGCTATTGTCGTTAGTGCTGATGGGGGCAGTGTTCGGGTTTACGTTTTTGGTCGGCAAAGTATTGGATAATAAGGCTTTTCGGTGAGCTATAATATTTACTATCCTAAAAATACATGGTATTTGAGCGTTTGTAATGCGAAGACTATAAATGCATGAATGTGCAAGGGGTGATTGTCATAAAAAAAACGGACGGTAAGGAACATCCCAAACAACGGTATAAAAAATTGCTGGCGGCAGTTGCTGGCGCGGCTGCGCTGTCATCGACGCTTATTTCAGGAATAGATGTGGAAAAAGTTTATGCCTATGGTCAAAATGTGTATGCTAATCAGAACGTGAAACTCCCTAGCGAAAGTGTTAGCAGTACAATCGCCAATGCGCAAAATATCGAAGTTGCCAAGCTGCTGCTGTATAATACGGATATTTATAATGATTGGCAGTGGAACGATCCAAGTTATCCGTCAGATATGGTTCTGGGAATGTTGGCTAGCGATCCAAAAACCAGCGGCGCGGCGGGTAACTTACCGGAAAGTTCGCTGAAGTTGGTAGATGGGGTTGATTTTACCCGTAATTTGGTTTTTTATGCTCACATTGGTGCTGGGGCGACTGGAGGCCGGGATATTGCGATAAGTAGTATTGGACAGGTCGAAAATAATGTCACTGTTACCATTAGGGTAAAAAACTCAGGAACAAATCAAGCTAAGGTTGATGATTTTGTGCGTATTCCAAGGGGAACGCTCGATTTTCGGCACGAAATAAATATTATTTTTGAAGATCCTAAGGGTGGATTCTTGGCACAGCAGACGCTGATGCCTAGTTGATAACTGGAGAAAATAAAAAACAGCCGTTCGGAGGACTTAGATAGTCTGTCGGACGGCTGTCTTTGCTAAGCTTTAATGATACCGCAGGCCAAACGTTTGCCGGAGGATCCCGCTGGCTGTGAATGGTAATCATCCGGGCTTTGATGAATAACAACGGATTTTCCAATGATGTCGGAGACTTGAAATTTGTCGGTGAAAAAGGTAATACAGCTATAACCGTGATTTGAGAATAATGCCGGAAAATCGCCGGCGTGATTGCCGTGAGGCTGGTTGTGAGGATTCCAGTGACTGCCAGCCGAACTAAAGGGGTTGGCGCAATCGCCTACTTCGCAATTGCCATTTTCATGAATGTGGAAGCCGTGGGGGCCAACCTGGGGTTGGTTGCCTTCAGCTGGGTGGTAGGGTGGCAGGCCTGAAACTTCGACTAGGACTTCGGTGCCTCCGGGGACAGTAGTAAAAAACACGCGGCCTTTAAGATTGGGGGCTAAAGGGCCGCTTTTGAGGATGGCCACCGCGATCCGGGGCGGGTAATGATCCGAATAATCATCAGGATAATCGATAGGTGGTTTGGGCATGGCATCATCTCCCGTTAATGTAAGTTGATTTTTCAATATTCTATGTGGGGGCGGTTTTTGAGGTGACGAAAGTATGGCGATTAGTCTGGGAAAGAATAAACCAGCCTTGGCTTGTATAGGCCAAGGCTGGTTGGAAAGTTGGGTTAAAAAATTATATGTATTATTTAAAATAGGTGACAACGTCAGCTTTGCGTTCGGGAAAGGCTGGTTCATCACCATTAATATAGCCGACGGCTATGGAATAAAGCGGGGTATAGCCTGCTGGAATCTTAAGCCGTTCTTTATACGCTTGGGCGTTTGCTGTTTCGAAAAGCATCATGCCCGAGGCGATCCAGCAAGTACCGATTTTTAGCGATTCAGCAGCAAGCATCATGCTATAAGTTGCATTAGCGCAGTCGGTAGCGGCAAACCGGTTTTCGTCAGCGCCGGAAATAATGATTACCGTTGGGGCGTTGTGCCAGAAACTGAAAGTATCTGATTTCATTCTTTCCTGCATAAAGTCAGGCGCGGTTTTAATCGCGTCTTTTTTAGTTGTGGCTGTCATATCCTTGAGCAAGGTTTGATCCTGAATAACTGTGAAGTGCCAAAGCTGGCGGTTCATAGCGGAAGGCGCGTACCGGGCAGCTTCGAGAATCGTCTGCAACTCGGCGTCTTTAATTTGTTCGGTGGTGAAGCTTCGAATGGCCCGCCGACTTTTAATTGTTTTTAAGGTATCATTAGACATTATGATTCCTCCTATTGCGTTCTGTTACTAAAATTATATAATATATTAGAAATAAATAAAGTATGCACTTTTTTGTTAGATACTATACATATAGAAAGTAGGGGGAATATGGAAGCCTATACTGAGGAAAAATCAAATTGTCCATTAACATATGTATTATCTATAATGGGCGGAAAATGGAAGGCTATTATTTTGTGGCATTTGACTAATCACGGGGTACTGCGTTATGGTGACCTTAAGCGAAGCGTTGGTGGAATTACGCATAAAATGCTTAGTCAGCAGCTTAAAGAATTGGTGGAATATGATCTCATCCATCGTAAGGAATATCATCAAATTCCGCCTAAAGTAGAGTATTCTCTTTCGGAAAAAGGACAGACACTAATTCCGATTCTGAATGCGATGAGCGAATGGGGTAAACATAATATAAATAATTAAAAGTTATTCTGATAATTGTCGGTAATGTCTTGGTATATCTTCATTTTAATACTTGAATTTGCTTAGCTTTTAGTGGATAATAGTAAGATATATACCTGAGAGAGCGGATGAGTGATAATGGATGAAATTGTTGAAACGGTAGATAAATGGACGTTTATGGAGAGTTTGCCAAAAACGTGGGCGGGTTTTACTTTGGGAGTCGAGAAAAATCAATTAGGTGAACAGTATAATATATTTTCCTACTCAAATAATGAAAAGAGACGAAGCCTTTCATTACTATATGATAACCTTACGAAGGATTATTTGGTACGGATAAAGGTCGGGATGACTGAGTATTACGATATCAATTATATTGTTGGTAATCTTGAGGCATTGGAAGAAACCCTAAAAACCCGGCTGGAAGATACCCTCAATGAATTGGGCGGTAAGCAGCATTATGAAAGTATTTTTCGGGAAAAGCAGATTCTTGAATGGCCGTATATAGCTAAGCTACCTGCTAAAGCGGTAGGATTTGAACTTTTTATTAGCCCTAGTCAGGCTGTAAAGATGATAAATGGTTCATACATCGTGCTTGATTATAGTGACTTTAGTGCTGCTAGTAATCTAATCATTTATTACAATGTTTTTCGAGACGAATTTTTTGGTGAACTTAGACCTAAAATGACCCCGATGATGACAGTACTTTTTGATGCAAGGCAACTGGATGATCTGGCGAATAAACTTGAAAATAATCTTGTGCCGGAACTGGAGTCGCTGCGTCGTATGATATCGGCTGATAGTGAGGAATAATGGATATTAAGACTGCGTTGACAATTGCTGGATCTGATTCGGGTGGTGGTGCTGGGATCCAGGCAGATTTGAAGACTTTTGCTGCGTTAGGCGTCTTTGGGATGAGTGCAATAACAGCAGTAACGGCTCAGAATACTTGCGGAGTTACCAAGATTAGAGAGCTGGACCAGGAAATCATTACTGCCCAGATTGATGCGGTGTGCAGTGATATTAAGGTAGATGCTTTAAAAATAGGAATGTTGTCTAGCACGGTCATAGTTGAGGCTGTGGCTGAGGCCTTAAACAGGCATGGGGTTAAACGGTTGGTGTTGGATACGGTTATGACCTCAAAGAATGGTAAGTGTCTTTTAAAGCAGGAAGCGGTTGAAACGATGATAAAAAGACTCTTTCCGCTTACTTGGGTAGTGACCCCTAATCTTCCGGAGGCCGCAGAAATTGTTGGGTTTCAAGTTAATGACCGAGCCTCAATGGAAGCGGCGGCGGTTAAATTGAAAAAACTTGGGCCACGCTATGTGCTAATTAAAGGTGGCCATCTTGCGGGTGATGCCTGTGACATTTTATATGATGGTAAAAAGTTTACCGCGTTCAGTAATAAACGGATTAATAGTATTAATACTCATGGTACCGGGTGTACTTTTTCCGCGGCGATTGCGGCAGGCTTAGCGAAGGGGTTTAGTGTAGAAGCTGCGGTTAGTGAAGCGAAGCGTTATATTACGATGGCAATTAGCCATGGCTTTAAGTTGGGAATGGGTGTAGGACCAACACATCATTTTTTTGAAGTTTATAAAATGGCGGGACTGCTTGATAATAGGGAGTGTTATAATGGCGAAGATACTGGTTTGTGATGATTCAATGTTCATGCGGATGATGGTTAAGAAGATACTTGTGGGAAATGGACATACGATTGTTGGTGAAGCTGGTAATGGCCGGGAGGCAGTAACGCTTTATCAGAACTTGAAGCCAGATGTTGTTACTATGGATATAACAATGCCTGAACTTGATGGAGTTTCTGCAGTTAGGGAGATTTTGGCCCGAGATCCTAAAGCCCATATCGTTATGGTTAGTGCGATAGGTCAGAAGGATGTAGTAACGGAAGCGATTGATGCTGGGGCGATGGATTTTATTGTTAAACCATTTGAACCGGAAAATGTTATAGAAATCATCGAAAATGTCCTAACTAAACACAAATAAGCAAAATAAGTATTGACTTTGTTAAACTAGATGGTATAATGATTTTCGTAGCAATTGCGACAGGTAAATGTGGTATAAGGTTAAGTCGGCTTTTTAGTTGTAAAGGAACTAATATTTTACAACAATAGAAGATAGTTGACAGAAACCGTTATATTATGTATACTATATTATGCAGTAGTTAATGGCCCCGTGGTGTAGTGGTCTAACATGCCGCCCTGTCACGGCGGAGATCGACGGTTCAAATCCGTTCGGGGTCGCCATTTTAGTTATTTTGCCGCGGTAGCTCAGTCGGTAGAGCAGAGGACTGAAAATCCTCGTGTCGACGGTTCGATTCCGCCCTGCGGCACCAGTTGCGGAAGTAGCTCAGTGGTAGAGCATCGCCTTGCCAAGGCGAGGGTCGCGAGTTCGAATCTCGTCTTCCGCTCCATTCAATTTGGCGGCATAGCCAAGTGGTAAGGCAGAGGTCTGCAAAACCTTTATCCCCCAGTTCAAATCTGGGTGCCGCCTCCAAAAAAAAATATGAACGAGTCACCTTATAGGGTGGCTCTTTGTTGCATATACAAAAAATGCAATTGTTCTATTGCGAGGCAGCTAATGATTGAGAAAGATAGGGTTGTCCGGCGAATTCGCTGAGAAATAAATTTTAATTAGGTCAGGAAAGGGAGATGTCAATGAAGAGCAATGTTGTCAAGAAGGGTTCGACTCGGGCGGCTCACCGCTCGTTATTTTATGCAATGGGTTATCGTCCAGAGGATTTGGACAAGCCGCTTATTGGTATTGTAAATTCTTTTAATGAGATTATTCCTGGACACTTTCATCTCAGAGAAATAGCTGAAGCTGTAAAACTTGGGGTGGCAGCTGCCGGCGGCACGCCAGTGGAGTTTCCTGCTATCGGTATTTGTGATGGCATTGCAATGGGGCACGAAGGAATGAAGTACTCTTTAGCCAGCCGCGAGTTAATCGCTGATTCAACTGAATCGATGGCAATAGCACATGCTTTTGACGGCTTAGTATTGATTCCAAATTGTGATAAAATAATTCCCGGTATGCTGATGGCGGCGGCAAGGCTTAATGTGCCTGCGGTTTTTGTTAGCGGTGGCCCGATGCTGGCTGGTCGTTATGGTGGCAAAGATGTTAGCTTGAGCAGTATGTTTGAAGCTGCTGGACTTTATGAAGCCGGGAAAATTAGTGCCGAAGAAATGGATAAGATGGAACAAGCCGCTTGTCCTGGCTGTGGATCTTGTTCTGGTTTATTTACGGCTAATACAATGAACTGTTTAACGGAAGCTCTGGGAATGGGCTTGCCTGGCAATGGTACTATCCCAGCTGCTTACAGTGGAGCTAGACGGGCTTTGGCGAAAAATGCGGGGGCAGTGGCTGTTGAATTGGTGGCGAAGAATATTCGTCCTCGCGATATTATGACGATGAAGGCTTTTGAAAATGCAATCGCTGTTGATATGGGGATTGGCGGTTCTAGTAACACGGTCTTGCATTTACCGGCTATTGCTCATGAAGTAGGCTTGGAATTACCGCTGGAACTGTTTGATAAAATTAGTGCCAGCATGCCATATGTTACTAAACTCAGCCCTGGTGGTATCCATCATTTGCAAGATTTAAATGAAGCGGGCGGTATTTCGGCAGTTATGAAGGAACTGGCTAAGACTGGTAATATACATACTGACGTCATCACCGTCCAGGGTACAATGGCTGATCGGATAAAAAATGCCGCGATTTTACGGCCGGATGTTATTCATACGGTTGAAGATCCATATCGCAAGACGGGGGGGATTGCTATTCTTAAGGGCAATCTTGCTCCAGATGGCGCGGTGGTTAAGGAAAGCGCGGTAGCTGATGATATGTTGGTATTTGAAGGTACTGCTCGCGTGTTTGATTCTGAAGATGATGCAATTGAAGCTATTTTGGCCAAGAAAATTAAAGATGGCGATGTTGTAGTTATTCGTTACGAAGGACCTAAAGGTGGACCGGGGATGAGAGAGATGCTTAATCCTACGGCAGTAATTACGGGCATGGGCTTAAAGGTGGCGTTGCTTACCGATGGACGGTTCAGCGGAGCAACCAGAGGGGCGTGTATCGGACATATTTCGCCAGAAGCAGCAGAATGCGGTACGATTGCTCTAATTAATGAAGGCGATCTAATTGCGATAGATATACCAGGCCGTAAGTTGAATGTTAAGGTTAGTGACGAAGAATTGGCAAAACGTAAAGCTGCTTGGGTAAAACCAACGCCAAAAATAACGACAGGCTATTTGGCTCGTTATGCTAGAATGGTAACTTCAGCTAATACCGGGGCAGTACTTAAATAAAAGTAAAAGCGATAGTTTTGTAGTGGCAGAATTCATAGTTCTGCCACTACACATCTTTACATAAGTTTGCGGACAATGCCGGCGTGAAACTTTAAAATAAAAAAATATAGTTTACATAGAAAAAAGGTATTGCAAATTTCATAAACCTATTGTATACTAATAATGTTCCTGAACGAAACAACAAATACATGCCGGGGTGGCGGAACAGGCAGACGCAACGGACTTAAAATCCGTCGGGTGGAAACACTCGTACCGGTTCGATTCCGGTCCTCGGCACCAATAAGATTAAGGCTTTTGGGTGAATTCCCAAAGGCCTTTTTCTATGTCAATTATGGGAAAAGTGCTATAGCGGTGCTATAGATTATTCTTTTTGTGATAGAGACTATAGGAGAATGGTATTGATTTTGTCTGCTGCTTCTTGTTGTAACTGCGGTATAACATGACTGTACGTATCCATTGTGATTGTTATTGTGCTGTGTCCAAGCCTCTGTTGGACAACTTTTGGATGAATACCAAGTTGTAATAATTGCGTGGCGTGAGCGTGTCTTAGAGAGTGAAATGTAAATCCTTTTAAGTTGGCTTTTTTTAGCCAGGTGTACTTAAATATTTGCGTTAATGTTGATACGCGCATATAGCCGCCGGACTCATTTGGAAAAACAATATCGGAATTATCGTGTTTAGTTTTCTCTTGATATTCCAATAGTACCCTTCGTGCTTCTTCTGGTATTTGTATTAACCTAATAGATTGTTTGGTCTTTGGAGTGTTTTGGTACTTTACTCCTGCCTTTGTTTCTACTGCGTTTGCACCCACAAAGAGAGACCCTTTGTCTAAGTCTAGGTTATGCCAATGTAACCCCAACAGTTCCGATGCGCGTAAACCTGTGCCGATTTCGAGCAATAATAAAGGATAAAATTTGTGATTTTTATTTGCCTCTAATAATTGTTTAAGTTCTTCTAGTGTCATGACATTTACTTTTGGGCGTATTTTTTCAGGTAACTCGCAAAAATCGGCTACGTTTCTTGGTATGAGATTTTCTTTCAAAGCTTGTTTAAGCGAACTGTGTATGATTATGTGTATATGCCGGATTGTTTGAGGGCTTTTACCTTCGTTAACTTTTTTTGTGTAAAGTTCTTGTAAATCCTTGGTTCTTAAATCTTGTAACCGCTTTTTCCCTATAGCTGGTATTATGTGATTTTTAATTATTGCATCATAGCTTTCGTAAGTTCTGGTTTTCAGTTTGTTCTTCTTGTATTTTTCTAGCCAATTCTCTATCCATTGTTTGATGGTTGTTTCCCTTGGAGAAACTAAGGTGCCGTTATTTTTTTGACTGATTTGCTCATTAAGCCATTTTTGAACCTCGCCTTTCTTCTCATGAGTGAAAGATTTACGGACTTGCTTCTTTACGGTGTTATTGGGATTCCAAATTACTTCAACGGTTACAGTTCCTTTATACTTTCCGTTTGATAGCTTTACAATTGAACCTTCTCCGTTTGCCTTTCCTTTTGGCAATGGTGTCACCCTCCTTTGTTGATTTGTGATTAGTTTACTATTATATACGTGAAAAGTCAATAGAAAAACTATTAAAGATGTTAGTTGAATGAAATCACTATTGACTGTTGCCTAAATATCTGGTAGCATTAGTAACATAATTGAAAAACTGCTAGGAGGAATATGAAGTGAGCCAGTTTTGGCAAAATGCAAGGGCTAAGAGAATAGCTTTGGGGTATAGTCAGGAAGAGATGGCGAAAAAGGTAGGCTTTCACCAGACTGGATATAGTTACTTCGAGTCAGGAAAGTCTAAACGCATAGACCGTGATCTTATGGAGCGAGTGGCGTTAGCATTGGATACTACCGTTAGAGAACTTGAGGGAACGTCTGATATCAATTTAAGGAGATTACCTGAAGAAGTTCAGCGATGGTTAGAGTCTGAGGAATCTAACGATTACATTGTTGAAGCCTATACCAAGTATATAACAGATAAGATGAAGTCTTTGCGTTGACAAAGGCTAGTCTTTTTATGCCTGAGTTCAATAGAGTTTCAATAGTTTTCAATAAAGTAATAAGGGGTGGAGGTAAAGGTGTGGCATGCGTTTATATCACTATACATCGCTAGATAATTTACAAAAAATCCTTGAAACGAAAAAAGTTAAACCTATGAGTATATATAATGGCAAAAATGTACTGTGGCTGACGAAAGATAAAGTGAAACATCATCAGTATTGGGCGGTTGGCGATCATAGGGACAAGACGGAAATTAGGATAACACTGTCGACTTTGAATTTTTCAAAACTTATTTTGCCAGAAGAGGTAGCGGAACGACAGGAACTATTCAGGCTTGGTGCTGTTAATGTTAATCTATGGTCTGAATTTTGGAAATGTAATGAAAAAGAGCCAAACTTCAATGATATGAATTGGTACATTTCCGGGAGTCTGCATTTTCCTCTTATGGTAAAGCAATTTAATAAAAATCAAGGAAAATATGTGAGTGTAAATACTTGGACGCTTGAAGACCAAATAGAATATATGGAAAGTCTGCAGGGAACTAAATGGTACATAAGAAGATGGAATAAATTTTATTCTGAAAAGTACAGTATTAAACTAGGGGGATATGTTAATGGTCAAATAAATCCATGCTAGTTTACCATAACAGTATACCACCCACCCTAATATAGGGTGTAAGGCATTTTGAAATATTCACAAAAAAGTTAAAAATGTACGAACCTTTCAGAAGAAAAAAAGATATATATTAGAGAGCTATTGTTGCCTAGTGAAAGTAAGTTAGAAATAGGTAGTCCTAAGTATAAGATTGCGTATCCTTCAGAGTTTATGACTTCAGTTAATGCTGGTGGTCATTACTCTAAGGGGAAAACCAAGAAATACATTACAGATAGCGAGTGTACAGGTCACTTAGATTAATTTCTAGGTGGCTTTTTATTTTGCCCATTAGTTAAACAAAGTTTAAATCAAAGGAAGTGTTAAAGATGCCAAATGTATCAAAAATGAGAGCAACCAGAATGAAATCGTTACTGAAACAAAACCAAGCAGCTAAAATAATCGGTATATCTAAATCATATCTTTGCCGATTAGAACAGGGTGATGTTATGCCTACTGACGATCTATTAAGAAAGATGGGCAACCTTTATAGATGTCATCAGTCAGACCTAATTTAATTGCCTATTGATTAAACAAAGTTTAAATGGAGGATGTGACAGCAGATGAAACAAGCGAGACTCAACAAGAACATGAAAATTAATTGTGCAGCTTTAATTTTGGGTATCTCAAGAACTTACCTCAGAATGATTGAAGCTAACCAAGTTAAACCAGATGCAGAACTTTACAGAAGGATGGTAGGATTCTATGGAAAACGCCAATAACGATTTTCCCTTTAGTAAACAACTTTACCGAGCAAGACTAAGGCTAATCATAGGCAAACGTACATTGTCTCCTAAACATGTGTACCAGTGTCCTAACTGCGGTAGAGCAAATAATAATATTAATTGTAGGTGTGGTGGGATTAAGGAAGCTAGATACCATTTTGTTAATGGCAAATTATTTAACAGTATCACTAAGAATGAACTTCCTTTAAGATTGCCAGCAGAAGAATTTCCAATAACAGACCTTAAGGAGTTCAGAAAAAAACATAGTCTTCAACAAAAATATATTGCTGAAATATTTGGGCTAACTGGTAACAACATTAGTCATATGGAGACGAAGAAACAATCAATTGCTCAACATATTGTTGAGTGGATGAACTTATATGAGTAGCTTCAATTTTAAGCTGAGATATGGCCTCCTGGTAGCGTAGTTGCTTGTATTTTAAGCACCCCTATACAAACTATAAGGTAATCAAAATACAAGCTCTACAAACCCAATAGAATCAAGGGTCAATTATGCTAAAAATGGCATATATGAGGTTTATGAAGAAAAGGATGATGCAAACAATGGATAAAAATAATATTTGCCCTAATTGCGGATACGAATGGAACAGCAAAGATACTAAAGCTTGTCCAAAGTGTAACTTCACTGGAATAGTGTCGAGTTACAAAGATAATGGGTTTGAAGTAAATGTTGATGAATTCAAGAGTGTTGTTGAAGATCGTAACAATAGGAAGCGTACTCAGTACGAGTGTAGTTGTGGTTACAAAATCAATATTTATGGTAAAGGGTTACATGGCATTACCTGTAGTCATTGCTTTAAGAATATGGCAGAGGTTGGCGATATACATATTCAATCTGATAGCGATTGGAATTACAACAGAAAACTAGAGCGAGCCAGAATTGAATTAGCAGCTTCAGAACAATCGACAAAACAGCGACACTTGTACATGTGTCTAAGCTGTGACAAAACGACTGTACAAAAGACTTATGATGGTGAGCGTATCAGTTGCGATTGTGGTGGAGAAATGATGATACGTTATAGCTTGATAGATGGAGAGCTATATAATGCTATTACTGGTGAAGTGGTTGGAAAGAAGCGCAAGGCAACTAAGGCCATCACTGGTAATCAACTAAAGGATTTCAGAAAAAATCAAGGGTTGAATCAGGCTGAACTTGGAGGAATGTTTAACCTAACGCAGCAATTTATCAGTCAAATTGAGAATGGCATAAGACCACTACCGGATGATATAAAACATGCAATAAATTGATACTTTTGCTTGTATATTAGATACCCTATAGAATCTACCAAGCGAACAAAATACAAGCACGATGAATCCAGTAAAATCAAGGGTTGAAATAGCCGATTTTGGCATACATGAGGTATCTAATATAATGGAGTGATGTGATTAATGGCAAAACGCTATAACCATTCATTTAGAAATGGCAACAGAATTATTTTACTGAACGAAATAGATTTATTTAGGCATTGCATAGGTCAGCATGGATTTGTAGAAATGGCATACGCCAAAGAGTTACTTGTGAAATTGGATAATGGTTATCGATTACTAGTAGAGCCGTTCAATCTAGAATTTGAAGATCAAGCGATGAAACAACAAAAGCTTTCTATGGTTATGCCAGAAGAAGAACAGGACACATCAACAGATGATGTCTTTTTTTATTGCTGTGAGGGAGGTGAAAAGGATTAGTATTGAGAGTTTACTTGTAGATATCATTAGGAAAGGAGATTTGTATCAAGAGACAGGCTCAGAGTCGATCAGACAAGAGTTATGTACCCTGGAGGCACTTATAGATCATAAATTCATTGACCAAGGCAGTCCAGAGATTTACAGAGGTTGCATTAATTTTATTCACAAATATTTAAAAAGGGTGGTAATGTAATATGAAGTTTTTAAAAATTACCTGTAGCAAATGTGGTTCAGACTTCACGCCAACACACGGAGGGCTATTCTATACGATTGAGCGCTATAATTCACAGATGGTTTTACAGTGCGACGAATGTTGCAAAAGTTTTATCGATAAGTACACTGTAGAATCTGTGAGTTTAACGAAAACTGGTGGGGCTGGTGGAACTAGTGATTCCGTTAAGGTAATTCTGGCAGATGGAACAATAATTGAAAATATTCGATATAACTACTTTCCTGAAAATAAGTTGTTCAGGCTTGTAGATTGCAAACTGCCAGAATATGCTCAACAACAGATTATTGATAAAGCTAAACAAGTATTAAACGAAAAAGGAATGATGTAAATGAAAAAGAGAATTTTTAAAAGTTTCAAATGTGGTGAATGTGGCGAAAAATTTAAACCGGATAGCAGTGGACTTTGGTATATTGAGAACGAGCAGACTACCAGAGTAACAGCAATGGCAAGAACTGTTAAAGTTGATGACCCTGTGCGGTTCGTGTGTCCCCACTGTATCTCAAAATGGGAAGATTCATGGAAGACAAAAAGTATGGAGTGCCTTGGCGCTAATGCCGTTGAATGTAAATTTACCAATGGGAAAATACAGACTATTGCTTTTCAGGATATTGCGGGCAAAATTACAATTTCGAATATTGATGTACCACAGTTTTTCCTTGATGATATTAAGTTTGCTTTTGACAAATGGCGTAAAGAACGAGTATCACAGGAGATTTGTGAGTTTAAACTTGTAGATGAATTTGAAGATCAACATATTTACCTGAAGGTTAACAATGGATTTGAAGCTACAATAAGATTTAGGTATGGCAAAACTGGCCAGTTCGTATTCGATAAGACGTTTGATAACCTGCCAGTTTATGTTCTACAACAATTCAATGTGAAACTACAAGAAGCAGTGAGTAGAGGGTAGCAATTGTTACTCTCTTTTTTAATCTGAAAGGAATGATGTTTAAATGAATAAACCGTTACATATATTTGGGGTTGCAGATAAAGCAGTTACGAAGAAAAACTTAATACTAAAAATCGCTGCAAGTAATTTATCGCCTGAGGAGAAATGTCGCCAGATAACAAAAGTGCGCTTGGGTAGCTATAATCAACTTGATGATATGAAAATCGAAGCAGCAACCGAAAGTGATGCTAAGAAAAAACAAAAGATTGCTGAAATCAGTGCTAGTAGCATGAGTACTCTTGATAAATGTAAAGCTGTAACAAAAGTACGGTACGAACGATAACGAAAACAAAGGAAATTCAAATGAAATTTAAGAATGGATGATGATACAAATGGAAATAACAGTAACGAATGTATGGTTTTATAGGAAGGGAAAATATGATAGTGAACAAAAGATAGCTACGGCAACAGTTGAAATTAATGGGCTATTTAAAATTTGCAATTTGGCACTAATTAAAAATGACGAACGATTTGAAGTTTCCCTTCCTAAGATAAGAACTAATGGCAATTCCGACAATGTTGTGTTTTTTTATAATCGTGAAGATATAGATCATATTAGAGTAGAAGTTATTAAACAGTATCTTTTTTTGAAAAGTATTGGTAAGTGGGAAGAACCGCAAGGATAACTAAAGAATGGTCAATGGGTGGCACTCAAAAGGTGTCACCTTATTTTTATTAAAGGAAT
>Ga0316604_10000540_pt1 | contig 44420 bp, 43 predicted proteins | sample OWC_soil_day20_C_FD_207650 | JGI IMG/M metagenome (GOLD analysis project Ga0316604, IMG submission 207650) | Wetland soil microbial communities from Old Woman Creek delta, Ohio, United States - OWC_soil_day20_CT | ecosystem: Environmental > Terrestrial > Soil > Wetlands | place: USA: Ohio...
AAACACGGTAGCTGTAACCGCTCCCGTACCAAAGCTGGCTTTTACCCCTTTGACCCGGGATCCTTGAAAATCCTCACTGCTAAGAACCATACCATAGGCCGGAATCATTCCGAATTGGCCAACCGTTAATTTTACTTGATCCAATGCCGTGTTGACAAACACAGAATGCGCTAACTGATTCCAACCGTTGGGATAATTAGCCGTGTCTGTCCCATCGATAAGAGACCCCGCAGTTGCACCAACATTTCTCAGGTTATTATGGAATACATTCTCAAGCACAACCGTAGATTTATCATTAATTTTAAACGTTGTATAGGTATCTACATGGGCCGCCTCGGTTTGTATCCCTTCCGTAGTAAAAGCACTGCCTTTACCATAATCAAACCGCAAGCCTAAGTAGCCATAAAAGTTAACCCTGTTAACCTTTTCTTCTACCGTACTTAACCGAATACCCATATTTTTAAGTTCAGTACTATATTCCACTGCCAGCTTTTCAATCAAGGCTTTCTGTTCTGCATCGGCTTTGTCTTCTTTAGCCAGTGCTTTAGCCACAATGACGGCAATTTCATAGCGGGTTAGTGTTTTATCACCGTTGAATTTGCCGTCCGCCCCCTCGATAATACCGGCATCAGCCAGTTGTTTTACAGCACTATAAGACCAATGATTCGCAGGAACATCGACAAAGGGATTACCGGTTGCAGCAGCCAAAGCCGTAGCAGTAATGGATAATACAAACATAAGAGTAAATACTAAAACCAAATATTTCTTCATAAAGACCCTCCTAATAACTTTCTTTCATTTTGCCATTGGTATGAGTTTCCTTGTTTCCTCAACACCGGTCTACAGCCTTATAATGTGCATCACCTCACATTTTTCCTAGGAACTAATTTGTTTTCACTTTAGTAAAAATAGCGTGACAAATCTGTCAATTACATCTTAACTTACGGTTCTAGTGCCAACAATGACGGTATTTATCGAATCACTGACCAAATTTTCTAATCACCTGAGGAATAACTCACCTACATGGTAAATATAAAAGAAAGTCTCTTGTTCAAATTTGAACAGGAGACTTTCTTTTTATAGGAAACAGTTTTAGTTTCCGCCCGTAGCATTTACGTTTTTTCTATATTCTGTGGGAGTAACGCCATAGCGTTTTTTAAATATCTGATAGAAAAAATTAATGTTTTGATATCCTACCGAATTCGCAATCCGTTCTATGGCCATCGCTGAATTATTCAATAACAAGCAAGCTTTTCTTAATCTTGCTGCCTGGAGGATCTCAGTAAATTTATGACCCGTTAATTTTCTCAGCATCGCACTCAGATAAGTGTAGCTGAAGTGAAAGTTGTCGGCAGTAGATGTTAGCGTCGCCGTATCACAGTTGTCTTGAATATATAGAATAATATCCGACAATTTTACATTCTTTATTAAGTAGTCCTTATGACGCTCAGAATCACCTGTATAAATGGATAAAAGTTCTGACAGTACCAACACCATGAAGCTATTAATACTTTCTTCAGACCAGACCGACCGGTCAAAAACCTCACATAATAAATAATTCATAAACTGGTTAATTTTCTCCGATTGACCCGAATGAAAAAAGCGATAGTTATCAATTGCATTTTGTGGATTCATGGCTTTCACAAAAAAACCGGCAAATATATCATTCCCTGCCAATCGACTAAGCAGTACATTTTCAAGATAGCTTCTACTCATCAAGCAGTTAACGATGATATCATTCTCATTGGCGGCCTCAACTAAGTGATGGACATCTGTACCTATTATGCAAATATCTCCTTCATGCATGGTAACCGGCACATCATTAATAATCTGGCGGCATTGACCAGAATAAACGTAAATCATTTCAATAAAAGAGTGGCTGTGTAACGGTGTCATGAGAAAACGCGGGTGACAGCAAAACGAAATACCTTCCGAGGCAAAAACAAGCTTATCATCCTCTTTAGCCGAATTGCCAATAATGTTGTCAATTATATCCCGATTATCAAAAAGCGGATATTTTCTTACATGCTCACCCCTGACTAAAGGTTTTAACAACTTTAGTTCTTGTTTATTGCGCAACGCATCCTCAAACGGAGTGATCCTGCGAATATAATTATCCAGTTCCCACTTGTTCACACCAACGCACTCCTCATTAATTCAATATGCAAATGCTTTTAATAAACTAATCTAGGGAAACAACAAAACTCAATATTAGTTTCAGCATTTCCAATGGCTCGTCTTCATGATGAAGTACTACTTTACCATGAAATTAGCGTAACTTTCATCAGGCATCAATATAAGATTATCCAAAAAAGAAGGAGTCAATAATGATTTTTCAAAAGGAGTAATCTTTCGCAGGAATTTATCCAACTTGTATTTATCCATATTTTTTTGGAACGAAACAATTGGTTTTACTGGCATGAATAATATTTTTATTTGCTCTTAACACACTATTTTTCGCAAAAATTTAAGTTCTGTAAAACTTTTTTAAAATCCTGCAAGAAACTATTTTTCATTGAAAATCGAAACTACTCCACGCTTTCCAGCACCAGTCGCCGTGGTAAAAAGTTATATCTCCTATAAAAATCCAGTACTCCTTCATTCCCTTCCCCCACTACAAGACGCTTGCTGTTTGCGCCATTTTCCTTCAACCAGGCTACCGCGTTACGCATAAAGGTATCGCCAACCCCTTGCTTACGATACTCTTGTTTCACAAACAGAGACTGAATCTCGCCGATTTTCTCCTTATCCAGCGTAGTAACACAGTATCCCACATATTCACCGACTTCTTCATCTCTGGCAAGTTCCACCCGGATATTCCCCCCGTTTGCGACTTCCAATAATTCTGTTTTTCGAACTGCATACATCGGCTTATCATGGGCATGGGGAAAGTTACACGCCACCTTTTGGTGATGCTCAATTAATTGAAGCCACAATGGCTCAATAACATCTAGCAGCTCTTTCTTGCCTACACAAAAAATAACCTTAGCCATTTTAAGACCTCCTTCTCTAATCCGATTACCTTACCCTTCGTTAGTTTCCGGTTATTTCCTCCCCGGCGACACCGGTTGACTTATAGGCTTTAACTAGCAGGACATTTACAGACCGGTCAAGAAAGATTATTTAGCACCCTTTCTATTGCAGGGTGACACTATACAAGGTAAGGATGAAACCGAATGGGCAATATTTGTTTTGAAAAAATGAAAGAAGTTTATCTTGATGCGGTACTCGATATTTATAATCACTATGTGTTAAACAGCACCGCTACTTTTCATTCTCATCCCCTGAATAAAGAAGAAATGCGCAACCTTGTTTTCTTTGCGAACGAAAAGTATATAACCTTCGTCATACTACAGAACAATACCGTTTGCGGCTACGTTCTCCTCACCCGGCATAAAGCCCGTGAAGCCTATGATACCACCGCCGAAGTAACCATCTATCTTCACCCCGCCTTTGTCAAGCAAGGCCTGGGGGGGCTGGCACTTTCCCACATTGAGGGTTACGCAAAAACTCAGAGCATCCATGCGTTAGTCGCGACCATTTGCTGGGATAACACTGCCAGCATAGCCTTGTTTGAAAAACATGGCTATGCTAAATGCGCCCATTATAAAGAAGTGGGCAAAAAATTCAACAAGTACCTGGATCTTGTTGCCTACCAAAAGATTACCTAATAACCTTCTAAGGAGCCTGATTACATGTATGCATTAGTTATGGGCGGTACGGAATTTGTCGGCAGAAACCTGGCAAAATACCTGCTCTCCCAACGATATACCGTCGACCTCTTCACCCGGGGTATTAAGCCTTTGACCTACCAAGGCGTGAACTCCCATTTGACCGGGGACCGCTCCCACAAAGAAGACTTATGCCGACAGCTAGGGTCTAAGCAATATGATGTAGTGTTTGACATATCGGCCTATACGAAAATGCATGTGAAAAACCTTTTAGAAGTGTTGGATACAGCCGCCTTAAAACGCTATGTTTTTTGCAGTTCCGGTGCTGTCTATACCTCCACTTCCTCCATAACCTCTGAATCGGCCGAACGCGGTCTCACCCTATCGTGGGGCGATTACGGGCTTCATAAAATGCAGGCGGAAGACTATTTGTTAGATTTATACCAAAAGAAAAACCTGCCGGTTGTACTCTTCCGTCCCACCTATATCTATGGCGAAGAAAACAACCTATACCGGGAATCCTTCCTTTTCGACCGTTTGGCTGGGGAACTGCCAATAGCCCTGCCGGAAGGCACAGCCACCAAAACACAGTTCTTGCATATTGACGATTTTGTAAGAACCTTGGAAAGTGCCGTACATATCCCTTCCGCCATAGGTCAAGCGTATAATATTACTCACCCGGAAAAAGTAACCTGGCCCGCCCTTGTCCAAACAGCCGCCAAAATCGTAAATAAATGTCCTCAAATTCGCCTTGTCCCTCCAGTAAAACTAAAGAAATTGCAAATCACTGTCCGCGACTTCTTTCCCTTCCGGGATATCACCTATCTCTTAAACATAGAGAAACTGGTTAATTCCGGACTTCATGTACCTCAGATTAATCTGTCCCAGGGTCTTTCTCGCGCCTACCACTGGTATGTAACGACCAAACCCGTTTTCAACAACAAAGGCATGGAGAAACTTGCCCTATTGACAGATTCCCTAGAAAGCAATGGCTAGACTATAAAAAGAAAGCAAAAAATATCAAGGAGAATACGCATGATAACCATCGAACCCATCAAGTTTTCCGACCTAGAAGCGTTCTCTCAGGTAATTGCTCAACTTTTCGGCGCTCCCTCCACCCGTCAAAACCTCGAACACTCCCTAAAAAACATCCTTAACGACCCCGCCTACCTTCTGCTCGGGGCGAAAGAAAACGACCGGTTGGTAGGAACCGTAATGGGCATTACCTGTTTCGACACAGTAGGGGAATGCCAGCCGTTTATGGTATTGGAAAACCTGGTTGTCGATAAAGAGTGCAAGGGAAAAGGCATCGGCAAACGCCTTGTGCAGGCAGCAGAGGAATACGCCCATAAACAAAACTGTTATTATATCATGTTACTATCTTCGTCTTACCGGACCGAAGCACACCGTTTTTATGAAGCTATCGGCTATTCATCGGATGCGGCGAAAGGCTTTAAGAAATATTTGTAACCTATTGAGGAGATGTACTTTTCATGGATAAATTCGACTTATATGAAGACTTAAAACAACTGTCCCTTAAAACCAGCAGCGCTAACTCGCGTGACACCTTCGTATTTGATGCCGCCTCCGATCCGCAGACCATTCTAAAAGGACTATTGGAATTGGCTGAAAAGCAATTACCTGGAGTCGATTCCACCCTGCTCCACTCCTTTATCTCCCTGGCTTTTAAAACCGGACGCCTGGAGGGCTTCACCGCAGGCGTAGAGTCCCATATCAATGATGAACCGGCCATTATTTTGTATCCCGGCAAGGAAACCGATTATCATAATTTGGGGGATGCTATTCTCGATGCAGTACAGCAATATGCTCCCTCCTGTCTTGTCGGTACTAATATTATCATTGACGGCAAAGCAGTTCCTAACGTAGGAACCTCTACTTCAGAAGAGAAAAACTAATACGATTATTGATAGAAGGAAATTCGCCCATTTTAATTCCATATAAAAACAACCCTGTTTCAGCGTATTCAAACACCGAAACAGGGTTGTTTTTTACTCACATTTGGGGTTGTAAACTCTACTTGTACAGATAATACTTCTTCGCCTTATCCTTAAACTCTTTAGCTTCCTTGTCCCATTTTGCCAGCAATTCCTCTAGGCTATAACGTTCCATCCTTACCGAGTCATCCCCTGTCACAAGGTCAATTGTCGGCGTACTTTTTCCGCTCAATTCAAAAGCAAAGTCAGGGTACATCTCCCGAATAGCATAAAGCAGCGACATCCCGGTTCTCACAGGGCGGAAAGCACGACGGTCAGTAATATGAAGCTGTACCCCGGCACAGTGCTGATCGATAAAATTCCCGAACCGAGGCTGATAATACGCAGGACGGAATACTACACCAGGCAGCTTCATTCCGTTCATCTTCTCAGCTAACGCATCCGCGTCAATCCAAGAGGCACCGACAAAATCAAAGGGGCGAGTAGTTCCTACCCCTTCCGATACATTAGAACCGCCGAATATCCCAGTGGCGGGATAAGTGATCGCAGTCTCAGGCGTCGGAATATTAGGTGAGGTCATAACCCAAGGCAGACCCGTGTCGGAGTGATACATGTCCCGCTTCCAGCCAGTCATCGGTACAACCTTCAAATCACATTGTATGCCAAACTCGGTGTTAAACAAGAGGGCCAGTTCCCCCACCGTCATACCGTGGCGAATAGGAATGGGGTACATACCGATAAACGATTCGTAGCCAGTCTTCACCAGACCGCCTTCCACGTCTACACCGCCAATCGGGTTGGGGCGGTCCAATACTACGAAAGTCTTGCCGTTCTCCTTTGCGGCCTGCATGGCGTAAGCCATAGTGTAAATATACGTATAAGAACGGGCACCGACATCCTGAATATCAAAAACCAAAACATCTATATCCTTAAGCATATCCGGTGTTGGCTTTTTAGTACTGCCATACAAACTATACACCGGAAGTCCTGTCTTGTTATCCACCTGACTGTTCACACTGTCGCCCGCCTGCACGGCTCCCCGAATTCCATGCTCCGGAGAATACAGTGCCACCAGATTGGTCTTGGCATGCAGAACGTCAACCGTACTTTCGTAATTGCTGTTAATCCCTGTTGCGTTAGTAATCAGTCCGACTTTCTTTCCGTCAAAAATCACCAGATACTGATCAATATTATCAATGCCCAGCTTTACAACCGGGGCCTTTACCTGAGCCGCCCCGAAGCAACTAGAGGAAAATACCGTAACCATAACAGCCGCTAGTAAAACCAATCCTTGCCGCATCCATTTTCCCCATTGCCGCATAAATTCGCCTCCGCAATTTAAAATATTCACTTATACCAACTTAGCCAGCGCCGAAAAGCCTACAAGCTGTACCCCTTGCTTTTCTATAAACGTCTGCATTTCCTGTCCTGTCAATACCTCCAATTCCTTAAACCGGCAGGTATTATACGAACTCACCTGAGATAGCATCGGATCCTCTTTTGCCGGATGACTCATAATTTCCAGTACCCCGCCGTCATGGTCGGCAATAATACGCTGTAAATTTTCTACGCTAACTCCCTGCTCATAAAAATCAGTGGTAAACCAATCGGTAGTAACTACCCCGGCTGCTTTGATTTTCTCCCGCACCTCCAGCCCGGTTTGCCGTATTGGCACGTTAAGCTCCTTCGCCAAGGAAATGGCTGTCTCCAGCACCTTAGGATAAGAGTGAGCATGATGATGGCTATCGAGATGACTTAATTCCAAACCGGTTGCAAGAAACTTTTCTACCTGTGCTCTAAGTTCCCGATTAATATCCTCCGCCTCCATCAGCGGTACTGTGGCCGCAGCCTTGCGACGAAACAACCCTTGCTCATCAACCAGAGAAGGTACCTCTTGGGCGTTAAGTACCGGGCGGCCATACGTAAGGTTAAGATGAAGACCTACCCTAGTAAGCTTATGTTGCTGTAATAACTTGACAGCGTCTTCGGCATAATCGGTGTTAATCATCAATGTAGTATCAGTAACAAGCCCCTTGGTCATTCCCTGAATAATCCCTGCATTACACCCTGGAGTTAATCCCAAATCATCAGCGTTAATAATCAACTTTAACATTTTGTTCCCTCGCATTCCATCATAAACTGAGGCAGATATTGCCTGTTAATCGCCAGGATATCCGCTAACAGTTTTTTGGCTATATCCACAGACGGCACCAACGGATGATTGACCAGCGCAAGCAATGCCGCCTCATGATTTCCCGTTACCCCGGCATTTACCGCCAAAATTTCGTACGCTTTAACCTGCTGCACCAGCCCCGCAACCGCCGGAGGCATAGGTCCCACAACCAGCGGCACAGCTCCGTTTCGCCCGATTACACAATTGACCTCGACAACACTGTCATCCGCTAGTCCTTGTATAGCACCTTGATTTTGCGTATTTACCGTATGGATATCCCGTTTATCGTTGTAAATAGCACTGATTAAAGATACCGCAGCCTCAGAGTAATAGGCACCGCCACGTTTCTCCAATTGCTTCGGCTTTTCTTTTAGCTCCTCATTCCGATACAGCCGGAACAGTTCTTCCTCCACCGCTTTTACCAGTACAGCCCTGGTACCTTTTCCTTCAGGTCCCGCCGCTGCCAACTCCTCAGCTAGAATACGGTCGGTCATGTAGTAATACCGATGATACGGGCAAGGTACCAGATCCAGCGCCCGCAAGAATTCTCCGTCCCAGTTCATATCTGGTACATTCTTCATAGAGAGCGACGCGCCATCCGCTAATTTTTCCAACACCACTTTTGTAACGTCCTGCCCTTTACAGAAAACCTTCCGTCCCCAGACCAAATGATTCAGTCCGAAAAATTCGATAAAGATATCTTTGCTTTTCACTTCCAACAGTTTCGCGGTAGTCATTACCATATTAATAGGTACATTACACAGACCAATACATTTGACTTTGCTGTGTTTTAACACCGTCTCGGTGATTAATCCCGCCGGATTGGTAAAATTAATCAGCCAGGCCGCCGGGCAAAGTTCTTCCATATCATGGCAGATGGACAGAATCACGGGAATGGTCCGCATCGCTTTAGCAAAACCGCCGGGACCGGTAGTCTCCTGCCCCAGAACATTATAACGAAGCGGAAACTCTTCGTCATTCTTACGGGCATCCAATCCCCCTACCCGAAACTGAGTAATAACAAAATCCGCTCCCGGGAGTGCCTCCCGCCGGTCTAGCGTCAGCCTAAGAGTAACCGATAGTCCCGCCTTGTTCAGCATGCGTCCGGCGAGAGCACCAATAATCTCCAGCTTTTCTTTCCCTTCCGGCACATCGACCAGCCACAGTTCAGCTATCAGGAGTTCCTTCGCCCGTAGAATTAGCCCATCAATAACCTCTGGCGTGTAGCTGGAACCTCCGCCAATAACTACAATTTTTAGCCCGCTCATAAGGCACATCCCTGTTTGGCTGCCAACTGCCGAATGGTTTTATGCAATTCAACCATTCCGACAATGAGATTTTTCTCCGTAATCGCGCTCATCAAATGATCCTGCGCGTGTACCATCAGCAGCGTCACCTCGCTTTTTACTCCGGCGGCTTCCTGCTGAATGGTCTCGGTTTGAACACGGTGCGCCAAATTGAGTTCCTTTTCCGCCCGTTCAAACGCCTCCGCTGCTTTTATAAACTCGCCGGATTGCGCCGCTTTTAAGGCTTCATAGGCTTCGGCCTTAGCGTTACCGGCATGAATAATAATTTCAAACACTTCCTGCTCCGTCATGTAAGGTCCTCCCGCGTAGTTTCCGCTTCCTTCATCAACTTCTGCTCATACGCCCTGAAAAACGGAAAATAAATACCTGTAACAATAATAATATTAATAATCACCAACACACTGGCCCGCCAGTCGCCGCCAGTCGCCAAATACGCCCCAATCGGCCCCGGCAGCGTCCATGGCACGAGAATATATGGCTTGGTTACCAGTTCCAGGCTCATCGCAAAATACGTCAATGTCCCCACGACCACCGGCCCAACCAGAAATGGTACAAATAATAAGGGATTAAGCATCACCGGTACACCGAAGATGACTGGCTCATTGATATTGCAAATACCGGGTAAAAGAGTCGCCTTGCCCACACTACGAAGATACGGCGATCTTGAAACAAGCATTAACAGCACCAATCCGATAGTGGCCCCACTGCCGCCAATCCAAACAAACCACTGAAAAAATGGCTCCGGACCAATATTGGGTATAGGCTGCCCGCTGGCCGCGGCGGCAATATTCTGGTCTAACAGCACCAACCATATCGGCCGCGCTACCGTGCCCACCACTGAATCACCGTGTATACCGGTAGCCCACAGCAACGTAATCAGTACAATCGGCACTAAAATTCCGACGAGTGAATTCCCGGCAAGCACCAGCGGCTGAAACAAACTCATAACAAAGTGCTGAATATCAAATCCGGCTACATCTCGCACCAGCCAGACCAATGGCAATATAAGCGCCGCCGGTATAAGCGCCTCAAACGAACGGGCCACCGAATCCGGAACCCCTTCCGGCATACGGATGGTCAGCTTACGTTCTTTGGCAAACCGCAGTACTTCTACCGCAAATAAGGCCATGAGTATAGCAACAAACATACCGCCGCCGCCCAAATTACTCATCAATAGCGCCAGCCCCTGCTCTCCCGTGTTCACCGGTACACTAGTTAACAGAAAAGCAGCCATGGCTAATAAGCCGCCGGCTACTCCGTCCAACCGGTATGACTTTGCCAAATGATAGCCGATACTATGACAGGCGTATAACGCCATTAATCCCATCGTCATACGGAACGGCAGCAAGATTTCGGCAGCGTATGGTTTAACCAGCGCCGCCAACGCCGGTACCGGCGGGAAGGCGATAATCATAAAAAAACTGCCTACAATAATCAAAGGAATAGTAGATATAATCCCATCACGAATGGCCTGAAGATGCCGCTGCTCCGACAGCTTGGTCATAACCGGAATCAAATACTTTTCCAACAGTTCAAACAGTTTGTACATGTGCCACTCCCGTCTAAACCATGTGTTTTAAAATCTCGTCTAATACCATCGCTCCACCGAACGGAGTATACCCCTGCGGCGGAATTAAAGCAACCGGAATTTCACAGGTTCCGGCTTTCGCCTTAAGTTCATCCAGACGGTGCCGGACCTGAGGAGCCACCAGCAATAAGCCCCAGCCATTCTTAAGTTCGTCCTCCACTTCGCCGGTACCTACCGCTTTAACCGTTATTTTTATATCCTGGCGGGCAGCCTCTTTTTCAATGGCTTTGACTACAATCGCACTGGACATGCCCCCAGAACAGACAATCAATACTTTCATCCTTCTATATCCTCCTTTTTGCTCGGCTTTAGCGCCCGACTGATAAGACCGTCTGTCTCAGCCAACAGTTGCCGCGCTTCTTTAACCGAACACCCACGTTTCAGCATAACAATCGCTGTTTTCGCATGAAAATCGGCTTGGGTGAGAGCCTGCTCTGCCTCCTGGCTACTTACGCCGGCGGCCCTTTCAACAATACGAAGGGCTCTGGCCACAAGTTTTTGATTGGATGCCTTCACATCAACCATCAAATTACCATATACCTTACCCAACCGGACCATCGACGCGGTAGTGATCATATTGAGCACCATTTTCGTGGCAGTTCCCGCCTTGAGACGAGTCGACCCTGTTACCACTTCCGGGCCAACGGCCAGCGTAATCGCCACCTGAGCAACCTCACTAACGGCTGAACCCGGGCTGCAGCTGATAGCCACAGTCGCCGCACCAATCCGTGCCGCATACCTCAGCCCGCCCAGCACATACGGCGTACGGCCGCTGGCCGCTATTCCCACTAACACATCCCTGTCGGAAAAATGAATTATCTTTAAATCCTTTTCCGCCAGAGCGGCATTATCCTCTGCACCCTCTACCGCCTCCACCAGCGCATGGCTTCCGCCAGCGATCAACCCTATCACCATACCGGGTTCAACGCCAAAGGTAGGCGGACATTCCGCCGCATCCAGTACTCCTAATCTACCGCTTGTCCCGGCACCCAAATATACCAGACGCCCCCCCTGCCGGAACGCCCTGACAGCAGCATCTACCACCGCCTCAATCGCCGGTATCTGACTTTCCACTGCCTGAGCAACCAATCTGTCTTCCTCATTCATTACCCGCAAAAGCTCCGTCGTCGTCATTTCGTCCAGACCGGCGGTACGAGGGTTCTCCTTTTCAGTCATAAGCTGTGCCGTCTCTTGCTCTAACTTGTGGTTCTTCATTTTCTAGAATCCCGTTCCTTTGCTATCTTCTGGCCGATTTTGAGCGCCCCCATTACCGGCTCTTCCTGAGGTATCACCCATTGGACCTTATTGCCTAATTTTTCGGCAACGAATTGCCGCATAACGGCAATATTCCGCAAGACGCCGCCATATATACATACCGGCACCGGAAAACTCTGAAACCTGCCGCGCGCGAGCACCGACTGTACTAATTCAGCCAAAGAGTCGGCCGCTTCCCGGATAATTTCACCGGCCACCCAGTCTCCTTCAAGCCTGGCCGCTTCCACCACCTCGGTCAGAGCCGCCAGCTTGTCCTTAGTGGCTGCCGGGCTATAGATAAAGCGAATGAGACCCGCCACATCCTGTACCTCTAAGCGACACATCAATCCTTCGAGTAGCACCGTAGGCTTGTCCCTGCCTTCCAGAGCCTTTAGGCTTCGCGCCAGCGCCAGTCGTCCGATAGCGTAACCGCTGCCTTCATCCCCCAAGATATGCCCCCAGCCTCCAGCCCGTACCTGCTCTCCCTCTTCATTTATGCCATAGGCAATCGAACCGGTACCGGCAATAAGAACAATGCCAGCTTGCGTTCCTACTCCCGCAGCCAAGGCAATACGGGCATCATTTTCCAGGACAATAGTACACTCCAGTCTCAGCCCTTGAAACACAGTCAGTATCTTTTCCCGGTCGGCCGGACGATCTACTCCGGCCAGACCGGCACACAATACTACAATATCCGTTACCTCTACTCCTGCATTTTTCGCTAAGCTGGCAAGCAAATCCTCCATCCGCCTGGTAAAAGCCTCTATACCCAAAACATGATAGTTGGCCGGTCCACATTCAACCCGTCCTAACAATCGTCCCTCACAATCGGCGGCACAGGCTACCGTCTTCGTGCCGCCGCCATCTATCCCCGCAATCCATCTCATTGGTCCGTATCTGCTTCCGCCATTACCTTAAAGCCGTACTCCATAAGATTGGCGGCATCCTCCCAACGTTCATCATCATTTAAAAGAACCGCGATTAACTCGACATTACCGCGTTTGGCCGAAGCCACCAAACAATCTCCTGCCGCTTCGGTATAACCTGTTTTTACCCCTGTGGCGCCGGGAAAAGTCTTCAAAAATCGATTGGTAGTTACTACATGATGTACTCCCGGGCGATTATTAAAGGTAAAGTCATACTCCCGCAGGGACACAATTCTGGCAAAGTCGGGATTTTTCAACCCATAAGCCGCAATTGTAGCCAAATCCATGGCGGTACTGTAATGATTCACCGGATCAGGCAAGCCGTGCGGATTGGAAAAATGAGTATTCTCCAGTCCCAGTTGTTGCGCTTTTTCATTCATCATTGCCGCAAACCCTTCAATTGAACCGCCGACATGTTCGGCCACCGCTTCCGCGGCATCATTGCCAGAAACTACCATCATCCCTGTAACCATTTGGCGCAGTGACAATTGATCCCCCGCCTGTAAACCCAGGCTGGACTCTTCACATCGAGCGGCTCTGGGACTAACAATAACCGTGCTGCTTAAATTTCCCTTTTCCAACGCTAAAAGCAAAGTCATCATTTTAGTGGTACTGGCGGGATACATAACCTTATGCTGCTCTTTGCCAAAAAGCACTTTACCCGTTTTAGCATCAATTAATACAGAAGCTTCCGCACTAATCGCCGGGACACTCGGGACAGCAAGAGCCACTGCCTGTAAACAAAAAAGTAATACCAGCAATATACTGCTTACACGACGCAACATACTTTACCTCCGTTCCCTAGTTACAATTTTGCTGACGACCTATTACGTCTACCATTACAATCTGCCAGCTTTACTTTGATCGTTATTCTGGATTAACATTATGTATTCCTGCCTACTATCCTAGGAAAGACCTGACAACAACTCTATCTCTTTTATTCCCGCATTTCATAATACTGCAACAGTTCACTTACCGTAACAAAATTATAGCCCTGCTCTCTCAGCTTATCGATAATAACCTCCACCGCCGCCGGGGTCCCGCGTGCGCAGTCCCCTTCATGCATAAGCACGATATCCCCGGGTTTGACATTCTTCATTACTGTATTGATAATATCGTTACTGCTCCGCCCTTCCCAGTCACGAGTATCCACCGTCCACAATACTGTAGTGTACCCCATTTGCTTCAAATCCATAACTCTCCGGTCACTATACCCGCCTCCCGGCGGCCGATATAAACTGGGTTTAGGGGCAATCTTAGCTATGGCTTGTTCTCCCCTCGCCACCTCTTCGATAAAATCGGCATCACTTATTTTCCGCGAAAACCGGTGAGAGTAACTATGATTGCCCACCTCCTCCCCTGCGTCCACAATAGTCTTAAGCGCCGCCGGAAACTTTTCCGCATTTTCCCCTAAAACAAAAAAGGTCGCTTTAACATTTTTCGCCTGAAGCACAGAAAGTAGCGCAGGTGTTGTTTTCGGATGCGGACCATCATCAAAAGTAAGAGCCACCACCTTATGTGTGGTGGGGACTTTTTTAACAACCTGTTGGCTATGAAATTGCCCCTCGCCCGCCACGGCGGCTAGCAATATTCCGCATGCCGTAACAATACTCCAAAACTTCCTAATTCGCGTCATGCTACCCCCTCCTATAGTTCTAGCTGTTCTACCATCTGTCCGTCAACTTCTCCGGTAACCGCGAGCCCCCGGTCCATTTGGTACGCCTTTACCGCTACCTCTGTCGAAATGCCGAAAATACCGTCTGCCCGTCCTGTCAAATAACCAAGCTCCTTTAGCTTCAACTGCATAACCACCACATCCGCACCCGTCATATGAAGCTTTAACTTGCGCTCTACCCTAACCTTCTTCCCTACTATCTTTACTTCCGTCCCGATAGGGACCCACTCGAATAATTCCTCCACATCGCGGTTGCGCATACGAATACAACCATGGCTGGCATACCGCCCAATCGACCACGGATTATTTGTGCCATGTATACCGTAGATGCCCCACGGAACATTGAGACCCATCCAACGGGTACCAAAGCCTGAGCCCCAGCCGTAATCTTTCCAGACTACCACCCATTCCCCGACCGGGGTTGGAGACTTGCCCTTGCCCACGGCGACGCGGTACTGTTTATATAATACAGAATCACTGTACACCTCCAACAGTCGGTCAGGTACACGAATAACCAGACTGACTTTCCCCTGCGGCATATCCTTAGGCTGGTCAGGAATGGCTGCAAGCTCTATGTCGTCGAGATAATCCAGACCCATACACCCTATTACCAGTCCCAAAGCAAAGAAGACCGCCAACCCATATACTACGTACCGCCGCTTACCCTCCTCCAAAATCGCCCTTTTCAAACTCTCAGCCTACCTCCTTGCATAGAAACTTTCTCTACTCTCCATTATGAATACATATGCGCAAGGTCCGGCTATATATGAAAAAAAGACCCAAAACCAGTATCCTCTACTGATTTTGGGTCTCCTGCTTTTTTTTATGCTTCGCTGGTTTCGGTTGCCCAGTGGCAAGCAACAAAGTGTCCGTTCGTTTCTTTAAGCTCCGGCTGCTTTTCAGCACAAACCGGCATGGCATATTGGCAACGCGTGCGGAAGCGGCATCCTGACGGAGGATTAATCGGATTCGGCACATCGCCTTCCAGCCGGATGCGTTCCCGGGTTGCTTCCACTTCCGGATCGGGAATCGGAATGGCCGAAAGCAATGCCTGCGTATAAGGATGACGTGGTTTGCTGTACAGCGTATTGGTTTCGGCCAGTTCTACAATCTTGCCCAGGTACATAACCGCCACCCGGTGACTGATATACTTGACCATCGCCAAGTCATGCGCAATAAACAGATAGGTCAAACCTAACTCCCGCTGCAATTTCTCCAGCAGATTAACCACCTGAGCCTGAATCGAAACGTCCAGCGCCGAAATAGGTTCGTCGCAAATAATCAGCTTAGGATTGACCGCCAGCGCCCGGGCAATACCTACGCGCTGACGCTGCCCACCGCTAAACTCATGCGGGAAACGATTGGCATGCTCGGTATTAAGACCAACTAAACGCAAAAGCTCCTGAATCCGCTTCGTGCGTTCCGCTCCTTTGGCTAGTCCGTGAATATCCAACGGCTCACCAACGATATCACCAACCGTCATACGCGGATTGAGCGACGCGTACGGATCCTGGAAAATCATCTGAATATCCCGGCAGCAGTTATCCTTCGAATCTAATGCCGACACCTTTTTTCCGTTGAACAAAACCTCACCGTCCGTAGGCTTGTACAAACCGATAATTGTCCGTCCCGTAGTCGATTTTCCGCAGCCACTCTCCCCCACAAGACCTAACGTTTCCCCGTGGGCAATGGAAAAGCTTACATCATCTACAGCCTGCAGCGTTGCCGTCGGGCGTCCGAAAAAGTCAGTGCCAACGGTAAAATGCTTCTTTAAATTACGTACTTCCAACAAGTTCTTATTTTCCATTACCTGAGCACCTCCCGCGCATGTTTCGGCGCATCCGGATGCTGCAGCCAGCATCTGACACTATGCTCATCACTAAGCTTTGTGTTTTCCGGATAACATTCCGTACAAATCTTCATAGCGTACTTACAACGCGGGTTAAACGGACAGCCGGTAGGCGGATTTAGTAAATCCGGGGGTTGTCCGTCAATTACCGTTAACTCGTCTTTCTTGTCAGCGTCCATACGCGGCAGGGATCTGAGCAATCCCCAGGTGTACGGATGCTGCGGATTATGGAAAACATCATATACAGTGCCTGATTCCGCCACTTTACCGGCATACATAACAATAACACGGCTGCACAGGCTCGCAATAACGCCAAGGTCATGGGAAATCATGATAACTGCCGTATTGAGCTGATCCTTTAAATCCTTAATAAGATCAAGAATCTGGGCCTGAATAGTCACATCCAGCGCCGTAGTAGGTTCATCGGCAATCAACAGTTTCGGACTGCACGCCAGAGCCATGGCGATCATCGCCCGCTGACGCATACCGCCGCTGAATTGATGAGGATAATTATGCACCCGTTTTTCGGGAGAAGGAATACCTACCAGTTGTAAAAGATCGACGGTTTTTTCCAGCGCGTCCTTTTTCGACAACTTTTTATGCAATTCCAGACTCTCGGCAATCTGTCGCCCAACTGTCAATACCGGATTGAGCGAAGTCATGGGGTCCTGGAAAATCATCCCGATATCATTTCCCCGGATATCGGCCATCTCCTTTTCCGAAAGATCCAGAAGATTGGTGCCATTAAACATAATTTTTCCGCCTACCACCTTACCGGGGGGGTTAGGAATAAGCCCCATAATAGTATGCGCGGTTACACTTTTGCCACAGCCAGATTCACCGACTATCCCGATGGCTTCCCCGGGCTGAATCGAAAAATTCACCTGCTGTACCGCCTTGACTTCACCGGCATACGTATAAAAGGACACAGCTAAATCCTGCACTTCTAATATTGGTTTCATATTTGCTCCTCCTAACGCCGCATACGGGGATCAAGTGCATCCCGAAGGCCGTCTCCAAAAAAATTAAAGGCCAACATGGTTATACTAATAGCCAACGCTGGAAAAAACAACTGGAAAGGATAGGAACGCAGACTGTTAACCCCTTCCGATGCCAGCACGCCCCAGCTGGCCATCGGAGCCGACACGCCAAGACCGATAAAGCTGAGAAACGCTTCGGTAAAAATAGCATCGGGAATAGCCAAGGTCATGGTTACAATAATGGCGCCCATGCTATTGGGAATCAAATGCCTGAGCAATATTCTCCAGGAAGACGCGCCAATGGTGCGGGCGGCAAGAACATATTCCTGTTCTTTGATTACCAGCATCTGCCCGCGGACAATACGAGCCATCTGCAACCAGTAAGCGATACCCAAAGCAATAAAGATATTGGTCAATCCCGGCTTCAATACTACCATCAGCAGGATAACATACAAAAGCACGGGTACACTGTACAAAATATCAACAATATTCATCATAATACGGTCCGTTCTGCCGCCAACAAAACCGGCAATACCGCCGTAGGCCACACCTACCGTAAAGTTAAGCAGACTAGCCACAATGCCAATAGACAAAGATATTCTGGCTCCGTAGAGCACACGGATAAACAAATCGCGACCCAAATTATCAGTACCAAACCAATGTTCGCCGCTTGGCGGCTGATTGGCCAGCATTAAGTTCTGATCAGAGTACGAGAGACCCGAAAACACGGGACCGAAAATAGCTGCCACGAGCAGGAAAATAATAATATATAAACCCAACATCGCCATTTTGTTCTTCTTGAGGCGCTGCCAAGCGTCTTGCCAAAACGTAAGACTGGGTCTGGAGGTTGCCTGTTCGACAGAATCTCTGGAAATGGGTGAAAATGAATCTTGTGTCAACTGCATGTCCTATCCCTCCTTCTTACCGCCCAGTTTAATTCGTGGATCAATTAGCGGATAGACAAGGTCTACCACCATGTTAAGAAAAATGATCAAAAAGCTATAGAAAATAGTAACCCCAAGAATAACGGTATAATCCCGGTTATAGATACTGGTTACAAAGTGGCGGCCCAATCCAGGAACGGCAAACATGGTTTCAATAACGAAACTGCCTGTCAATATCCCCGCGGCCATAGGTCCGATATAGGTGACAACCGGAATAAGCGCGTTTTTGAGCGCATGCCGGTACATAATGACATAACTAGCCAACCCTTTGGCTTTAGCGGTTTTAATATAATCCTGTCCCAGCACGTCCAACATGCTGGAACGCGTAAGTCTAGCGATAAACGAAGTCGGCATTCCGGCTAACGCGAGCGAAGGCAAAATCTGATACTGCCAGCCGTTCCACATAGCTGCCGGTAGCAGCGACAATTTCAGAGCAAACACATGAATAAGCAGAGCGGCCAGTACAAAGCTTGGCACCGCCACCCCTAGTGTCGTCAGGAAAGTAACAAACCGGTCCTGCCATTGATTACGTTTCAAAGCTGATATAATCCCAGCCGGTATACCAATGATAATGGAAAAGAGAATGCTGTTCATCCCCAACTGAAACGATACCGGAAAGCTTTCGCCAATAATATTATTAACCGTGCGACCCTGATACTTAAAGGACGGTCCAAGGTCAAACTTACTTAAGTTCACCATATAGTCGGTGTACTGCTTCCATAACGGATCATTCAACTTATAGCGCGCTTCAATATTTTGCAAAACTACTGCAGGTAAATTTTTCTCTTTGGTAAACGGCCCGCCGGGAATCGAATGCATCAGTAAAAAGGTGATTGTAATAACCAGCCACAAGACAACGGCAGCATTTATAATACGCTTAAGCGTATAACTTAGCATGACTTCTCTCCTTCTAATTGTAGCGGAAGATGCCGATCGACTAGGACCGCATCTTCCGCCCACATACAGCTTATTTAGTCTTCAATGGTTACATATCTAAAATTAGTAGTATCATTAGGCGGATTTACAAGACCTTTTACCTTAGGATTAAGAGTAAAGTAATGACTATAGGAGTAAATCGGCGCTACAGCCATGTCATCCATAGCTATCTTCTCGGCATCATGCATGGCTTGCATACGAACATTCTGATCAAGAGTGCCTTGGGCCGTTGCAATCAGTTTATCATACGCCGGATTGCTGTACCTACCATAGTTATTGCCGCCATTGGTTAAGAGATAATCGCCAAAGGTCATCGGATCGGTATAATCGCCAATCCAACCGGCACGAGCCACTTGGAAATCACCGGATTTGCGTGAGCCAAGGAATACTTTCCATTCCTGATTCAACAGTTCTACAGTAACACCGAGGTTTTTCTTCCACATTTCCTGAACCGCTTCGGCAACCGCCTTATGGCTTTCATTGGTATTATAAAGAAGAGTAATAGTAGGCAAGCCTTTGCCATCGGGATAACCGGCTTCCGCTAACAATTTCTTGGCTTCTTCTACGTTAGCTTTGAACAAATCGCCGCCTTCTTCACGTAAATCCTTCTTGGTTTCAGGATTAGTAAAGCCATAAGGAATCCAGGCATACAGCGGTTTATGCACATCATGCAGTACCTCTTTTACGATCGCTTCACGGTCTATTGCCAGTGCAAACGCTTTACGCACTTTAGGATTGTCAAACGGAGCCTTTTTCGTATTGAATTCATAGTAATACGAACCTATGAGTTTAGCAATTTGCAGTTTATTTTCCTTTTTCAGTCGTTCTACTTCCATCATAGGCGGCTCATCCACAAAATCAAGTTGATTGTTTTCAAACATGGACAGAGCCGTCGCTGCTTCTTCTACCAGAGTCCACTCAATTTTGTTTAATTTTACTTTGTCTTTATCCCAGTACTGATCGTTTTTCACCATAACCAGTTTGCTGCCATGCTGCCACTCCGTAGCCTTGAACGCGCCGTTGCCAACTAACGTGGCAATATCTCCGGCCCATTTATCACCATTGGCTTCCACCACTTTCGGATTCACCGGATAAGCAGAATTATGGGCTAACACCCCAAGAAAATACGCGGTTGGTTTTTCAAGAGTGACTTCCAGCGTCTTATCGTCAATAGCTTTTACGCCGACAGCGTCAGCGCTTCCTTTGCCGTTGTTATACGCTTCTGCCCCCTTAATCGGGAACAGCATATAGGCATATTCCGCAGCGGTAGTTGGATTAAGTAAACGTTTCCAGGCATACACAAAATCTTGAGCCGTTACAGGGTCCCCGTTGGACCATTTATTCGCCCGAAGATGGAAAGTATACACCAATCCATCGGGAGAAACTTCCCATTTTTCGGCGGCAGCCGGTTTGGGAAGACCGTCATTATCTAATTCCGTCAGACCTTCAAACATAGCCTGTAAATAGTTGGCTTCCGGTACCCCGGTAGCTTTTTCAGGATCTAAGTTCTCTGGCTCACCACCATATCGAACACGCAATACCTGTTCTTTGCTGGTGCCGCCGCAACCCGCCAGTAAAGTTCCCAGTATAACCAGGATTAATCCAAGAACAACCCACTTCTTTGACACACAATCTCCTCCTTTATAAATCACATGAACATATGTTAGAACGTTTTGTCCATCTGTGAAAAACCAACATTACTAAGTTACCATAAATTCGTCATTTGGGCAACGACATATATACATATTGTCCGTCATTTTCCGCCGGTATTTAGCTATATTACTCTTGAACGCTAAGGTACTTGACGTTAATTATAGTCGTCGGCGGAATGATAAGACCCTGCAGTTTCGGACTGAGGGAGAACCTATGCACATAAGCATAAATGGGCAGAATGGCCATATCATCCATTGCTATCTTCTCCGCGTCATGCATGGCCTGCATACGAACCGACTGATCATTCGAGGTCTGGGCCACTCTAACGAGTTGGTCGTAAACAGGATTATTGTACCTGCCGTAGTTGTTACCGCTGTTAGCCATGAGCATATCGGCAAAAGTCATAGGATCGGTGTAATCGCCAGACCATCCATCCCGGGCTATCTGGTAGTCCCCGGCTTTCTTCACACCAAGAAATACTTTCCATTCCTGGTTCTGCAGTTCGACAGTAACACCCAGGTTTTTCTTCCACATTTCCTGAACCGCTTCGGCAATGGCTTTATGCATTTCATTGGTATTGAAAAGGAGAGTAACAGGAGGTAATCCCTTGCCCTCCGGGTAACCGGCTTCCGCCAGCAGTTTTTTTGCTTCTTCGACGTTGGCTTTGAACAGGTCGCCGCCTTCTTCGCGAAAGTCTTTCTTAGTTACCGGATTGGTAAAGCCGTAAGGAATCCAGCCATACGCCGGTTTATTAAGCCCATGCATTACAGTGGCAGCGATTGCTTCACGGTCAATTGCCAAAGCGAAGGCTCTACGAACTTTCGGATTGTCAAACGGAGCTTTTGTAGTGTTGAAGCTATAGTAGTAAGTACCAAGATTATTACCAATTGACAATTTCTTTTCTTTTAACAGTCTTTCCGCTTCCATAAGTGGCGGTCCATCCACATAATCCAATTGGTTGTTTTCGAACATAGAGAGAGCCGTTGCTACTTCTTCCACCAGCGTCCACTCAATTTTGCTTACCTTAACTTTATCTTTATCCCAGTACTGGTCGTTTTTAACCATGACTAGCTTGCTGCCATGCTGCCATTCGGTTGGTTTAAACGGGCCATTGCCAACCAAAGTTTTTACATCGCCCGCCCAGTTATCACCGGCTGCTTCAACCACTTTGGGGTTTACCGGAAATGTAGACGTATGAGCACACAACGACAAGAAATAGCCGGTAGGCTTTTCCAAAGTAACTTGGAGGGTCTTATCGTCCAACGCCTTTACACCGACATCGTCAGCACTGGCTTTGCCACTATTAAACGCTTCGGCGTTTTTAATGGGGAACAGCATATACGAATATTCTGCTGCGGTTTTAGGATCGAGAAGACGCTTCCAGGCATATTCAAAATCCTGAGCGGTTACAGGATCACCATTGGCCCATTTGTTAGCCCGAAGATGGAAGGTGTATACCATGCCATCAGGAGAAACTTCCCAGTTTTCGGCAGCAGCCGCTTTCGGTAGCCCGTCATTATCATATTCAGTCAAACCTTCGAACATAGCCGTCTGATAACAACTTTCAGGGATACCATTTGTTTTAGCAGGATCCATACTTTCAGGCTCCCCGCCTACAGAAAGACGGGCTACTTGCTCTTTACCGGCACCGCCGCACCCTGTCAGCATCATTCCCACCATAACCAGGAGCAACCCAAGAACAATCCACCTCTTTGACATTACATCTCCTCCTTCATGGTCCATCTGTACGATATCTTCGTACATTCTATCCATCAGAGAAAAACTAACCTTACTAAATTACTATAAATTCATCATTTGGGCAACGACATACCTAATATTGACCACGCGTTTTTTGCCAGCAAAAAACTTCTTTCCTTATAATATAGTTTTCAGGACGAAACCAATGGCAGTTATATAACTCACCGCCATTGGTTTGTCCAAAAAATCAGTATTACCGTTTTACTTAGGCAAATACTTTATGGTTTTGTTTAGAAGTAGTAGTATAACTGGGAACGAATCCATCTCTGGTTTTCAGTACCTTGACCAAGGTCATTGGCACCCATCGCTTTGTAGAATAAGAATATATTCGACCATTTAATATTCTTAATTGGAACATAGTTAAAGCCACACGCAATACCCTTTTGTCCAGGACTTACCCAGTAAGTTGTATCAATTGCAGTGTTTTTTTCGAAATATTCATAGTCTAACCATGCGCCAAAAGATCCGGCAACCTTAGTTTTAGCCCCTTTATAGCTAACTCCCAGAACATAGGCTTTGTTATAATCATCAGCATCGGTTTTATCAACTGTAGCGTAAACCGAGTAGTCAGCATTAATTGCTGAAGTAACATTAATATCAAAAACTCTTAAAGAATCTACACCCGATTTATTAGATGTCCAATTCTGCAATGATGCAGTTAATGTACTAGCTTTGCTCAAATCATAGCTGAATTCGGCAGAAGTAACTTTATTAAAATCTGTAAGTTTTCCAGTCAGAGGAGCATAAGCATCAACTTCTGCATCAACCTCAGCATGTAAGAGTTTAGTTTTTACAGTGTTACCAAATTCAAATTTTACACCGCTTACATTATCATCGAACATTAAACCGGAACCGAAGGTGTTTGCAAATTTACCAATCGTCATGGTAGTCCCGGCAACAGGACCAGTAACACTGGCAGTTGTCACATCAAATGCACCGCTATTGCCATCTCCACCACCTGAGGTTGAAGAAGTACCATTTATACCTTTATCAGTATAAAAATTTCTATAGGCTTCAAACGAAGCGTTAACAGTCCAACCGTCCGTTACCTTGGCATCCGCATCCAAATGAAGCAGGTTGCGGAATTGATGCCCATTTTGCGTTTTGTCTTTGCTATCATAATTGTTCTGATACCGCAACCGATAGAAACCACTAAAATCAATGCCTTTATCAGCTTTGGTTACGCCAAGAGCTACCAGTTCGTCATTGTATTCAGCAGCCAATTTGTCGATGGTGGCTTTTTGATCGGCGGTAACATTTTTGTTAGCCATGGCTTTCGCTACCAAAGTAGCAATTTGGTTACGGGTCAGAGTCTGTCCCTTTTGGTAGTTAACATCACTGTATCCGGCATAAACTCCGGCTTTGTTTAAGTCATTGATAGCACCGTATGCCCAGTTGTCATTCGGAACCAGTTCAAACGGATTAGCAGCAAAAACTGTGCTGCCCACGCTCAGCCCTAAAACCAGCGTCAGTGTCAAAATTAAACTTTTTTTCATTTCGCGCTCCCCTAACACTAATAATTTTCTCTAAAATAAATACGCATTGCAAAGTATACTATGTAAACCTTCTTCTCCTTTCCCAGTATTTATAACACACAGCCGCTAATTCTGTTCCAGTGTTACCATTAGCGGCTGCAGCGTTAACAAAACATATTTTCGTCTAATCTTCACCGCTGTATTATGTCACCCATTTAACATTTTAACACTTTAGTACACTGCATAAAAAAAAGGTGTCCAAAAAGGGATTTCCCTTTTTGAGCGCCGATGCTCTCTTACGTCTTAAGCTGAGAAATTATTTTCCAATATGGATATTATAATAGAATAAAAATCCATTATTGTAAAGTATTTTTTTTACTCATCTTACACTATTTTTTGGGTATGTTTACATTTTTTTGATTATAATTAACTAGTTACTTTTTTCAGTGTTTTCTCTAGATGATGCGTATCATTCACCAAAGCAATCACGTTTCGGCCCGGATGAACCTCCATTATGTTAACTGCTGTATTATCCTGTTTAATATCCCACACCCGGTTAAGGTCAATGCCCAGTACGTTGCAGAGAATGGTACGAATAATGCCGCCATGGCAAACCACAACTACCGTCTGATCTTGATGTTTTGCCGTAAGTTCGTCGATGGCCCGCTGGGCCCTTTCTTTTACTTGTTCAAACGTTTCGCCGCCGGGAATCCGGGCCTCCAGAGCGCTGGTAAACAGCTTGTCCGCTTCCTGGGGCCAACGCTCATACACAAACTGAAAGGTGTAACCTTCCCATTCTCCAAACATGATTTCTCTTAAATCCGGCATAATACCGACCGGCAGTCCATGATGGGCTGCAATTTTTTCTGCCGTAACCATCGCCCTTTTCAGGTCGCTGGAATAAACAGCCTGGACGGACTCCTGTTTAAGCCGTTCCCCTACCAGTTCAGCTTGCCTCAATCCTTCTTCATCAAGGGCAATATCGGAATGGCCCTGGTATTTCATTTCTCTGTTCCAAAAGGTTTGTCCATGACGTACTAAAATCAGCTTCAACAATCTACTGCACCATCCTTATAATAATGTGGCCAAGGCCGCGACGAATTCCCGGTTGTGTTCCTCTTTTTTTACTGCAATCCGGACATAGTCGCTGGACAATCCCGGATAGTTGGCACAGTTTCGAATGAGTATATGTCGCTCGGCAAGAGCTTGTCCCAGGCGGTCTGCTTTATACAAACTTCCTGCCAGATTTAGCAGCAGGAAGTTGGCACTGCCAGGATATACGATTAGCCCTTTTAGCTTCGCTAACTCTTTTTCTAAGCTTTCACGAGCTGCGGTAACCACTTTCACCGTTTCGTGCAGATAGTTTACATCTTTGAGCGCCGCCACACCAGCCGCCTGCGCCAGAGTATTGACATTCCACGGATCTTTACCCCTTTCAAGCCGTTCGACAAGACCCCTGTCCGCCAACATAAAGCCTAGTCTAAGACCGGGAATGGCGTAGATTTTGGTCAAAGACTGCACTATGACAAGGTTTGAGTATTTTGCCAATAACGGTTTGCAGGTAACCTTCTCCGCATCTGCCACAAAATCAACAAAGGATTCGTCCAAAACTACCAACGTATTATGTTTATTCGCTTGAGCTACGATTATTTCGAGGTCGCTCTTTAGTTCCAGACGTCCGGTGGGGTTGTTTGGATTGCATAAAAATACCAAATCTGCTTCCGGTATTATTTTTAAAATATTTCCCACTGGTAAGGAAAAGCCATTTTCGGTACATAGCGGTACATAGTGTATGCTCGCGCCGGCGGAAAGAGCGGCCCGCTCATACTCGCTAAAGGTAGGTGCCGGAATAACTACCGTCTTGGGTCGAAGGACATGGCACAACACATACAGCAGTTCGGCTGCACCGTTACCCGCCAGTATGCCAACACTATCGACCTGGTAACGCTCCGCTATAGCCTCCTTTAACAGTACCGCCGCCGCGTCCGGGTAATAAATGATTTCCTCCAGTGCCCCGCGTACAGCCTGCCGGACACTTTCCGACAGCCCCAGAGGATTAATATTTACACTAAAATCCAAAAGCTGGTCGGCGTCCTGTCCCCGCCGGGCGGTTGCGTAAAAGAAGCCGCCATGCTCAAATTTATCCATATAATGCTTCATCGCAGTCTCCCTCTATGGTCAATCCACCGCTTACCATTTGAACGGTATGCAGATAATCCAGGCCTGGACAGCGTTGCCGTACCGCCTCGATACAGGCTTCCATACGGCTAGCGTCATCGGACGCGAACAATACGCCCATTACCGTACCGCTATGGGCAATATTGATGCCCGCCGCCCCATAGTCTTTACTCACCTCAATAAGGCTTGGCAAACAGCTTTTAGGCAGAATATGCTGATTGGCTAAAGCGCTTAACGTCGCTCCTTTGCCAATCAGCGCCGCATCCCCGACGGCCAGGCCTTGCCTGACCAGTTCCACAGCCTGACGAATAAGCGGCTCCTTGGCTTTATTTAAAAACGTAAGATCTTCACGACGGTTAAACTGCAAAGTATCTACTTCGCCCCCTATGTCAAATACCGCAATAGTTATTGGCGGGGGGGCTCCAAGCACCCGGCGCATTGTCCCTCGAATATGGTCGAACATGACAATTCCAGGGTAGAAAATCCCGTCGGTAGGTTCAATACTCAGAGCCAAATCAGCGATTTCATCAACTGTCAGCGTTTTGTCGACTGCGCGGGCGGCCGCCTGGCAGGCAGCGCTAATATCCGCACTGCTGGATGCCATGCCTTTTCCTTGAGGCAACTCGGATTTAACAACGGCGGAGAACGACGGACAGCCCACACCCAGATAGGCCCAGGTTCTTTTTATTGCTTCCAGCGTCTTATCCCCGGCAGCATTTCTTTTTCCCCCAAGCTTGACGGAAACGGTAGTATACAAATCCACCGGACAAGTAATTAAAAAATTAGTTCCGCCCAGCGTGCCCTGCACTAATTCGCCGCATGACCCGGGTGCCCGAACGACAAGGTCGGGTTGACGGCTTTCGCCTTCATTTATCTTACCCACAGCAACAACCATTCCTTGCTTAAAAATAGTATCAGAACGGCAATTTCAACCAATTCATTAACTGCGCCGTATACATCACCGGTCAGCCCGCCCAGCCGTTTGACAAAATAACGGCACAGCACCAGGGTAACAACCACCGCAAGCACCATAATCGTCCCTGCGGTTTTCCCGAACGGCAGTACCAGCACTATGGATAGCACTACCGCAAAATACAAACTAGGACGTCCGGCGAACTGCGCAAACGCTTTGCCAATACCTTCAGGCCGGGCGTAGGGAAAGGCCGTCACCGCAATCACAATAGCCAAACGCCCCAGCAGCGGCATCACAAAAAAAGCGACTGTCCCCGTCCCTGTTAATAACAAGTCTAAAATAAGCGACCATTTTAATAGTATAAGGGCACAAAACGCCATAACGCCATTGGCTCCCACCCGGCTGTCTTTCATGATTTCCAGCATACGTTCCCTGGAACGTCCGGAAAAAACACCATCCATGGTATCCATAAAGCCGTCGCCATGCAGTCCGCCGGTAAGGACCAGTTCCAAAATAATAAGACTGGCGGCTAACACATGAATAGGCAGATAGCCCAACGTTAAGAACGCCCAGCTAGCCAAAATCGCCCCTATAACCGCTCCCACCAGCGGAAAGTATCGTACGCTTCGCCCAAACTCGGCAGCGGTTACTTCCTCTTGGCGCAAAATATGTATGCGGGTCAGAAATTGCAGCGCCGTAATAAAGTCCTTCATACCCTAATCCAGCACCACCGGCGCCGGCCTCCTTCCCTTGATCAGCCCATCACGGCCAGCAGCGTGGCCGCGATAATAAACAGTACAGTAACCGTCTGCATTATGCGAATGGTCTGGCCGATATGCACCGGCCTCAGAACGTTAAGCGCCTGCCCCATATACGCCCGGAACGAAACCTGGCCGCCATAGGAATTGTAGCCTCCCAGACGAACGCTCAGCGCTCCAGCCACCCCCGCTTCGGTAATACCGCTGTTAGGGCTGGGATGCTTGGCGGCGTCGAGGCCAATGGCGCTGACTGCCCCCTTGGCTGAATAGCCCAAAAGAAATGCGGCCAGGACAATAAGTACCCCGGTTATACGGGCGGGAATATAGTTAAAGCAATCATCGGTTCTGGCAGCGACCTTACCGAAATCAAAATACTTGTCATTTTTATAACCGACCATCGAATCCAGTGTATTCACAGACCGGTAAAGATATGCCAACGGTACGCCGCCAATAAAAGCATAAAATAACGGGGCTATAATTCCGTCAACAATATTCTCCGCTACCGTCTCGACGGTGGCCCGCACTACTTCGCCTTCTTCCAGCCGTTCAGTGTCCCGGCCAACAATCCAGCTTACTTTCGTCCGGGCTGTAGCCAGATCTCCGGCATCTAAATATTGCCGGATTTCCATTCCTGCCTCCGCCAGGCTGCGGGGCGTAACGGTAAAAGCTAGCAACACGGCCCCGCCTATCCATGCCAACCAGGGGGAAAGGGCACCCAGGCCCCTGATAACAGCCCAACTGACTAGGTAGCTTATTAACAATACTATCACAACCAACAGCAGTCCTGCCAATCTTTTTCGGCGCGGGCTGTGTTGAGAAAAACGCAGTTTCTTCTCCAACCACCCAATCAACGTACCCATAAGTACCACCGGGTGCCAACGTACATGCGGATCGCCCACAACCCGGTCTACCAAGACGGCCAGTGCCGGAAGAAATATTTCCACCCCTAGCATACATCACCGATAATGCGGTATAGATACGGCATATCCAGATTGCTCCGGACGGCCTCTGCCAGCTTGTTGTAGCTGGCTTCCTTGCGGGCTGCCACATTTTGTACCGCACGTTCCGGCAAGCCTTTTCTCTTTCTCAGGGCATTCAAAAGAGCCTGTCGAAAATCGTCATTATCAAAAATGCCATGAATATAGGTTCCCAATATCAGACCATCGGACCGCAGTACCCCGTCCTCGTCCGCCACCGTCCGACCCGACCTTTCGGTAACGGTAAACGCTCTTTTCACTTCAGCTGCTGACTCCGTCCGGCCCATGTGAATTTCATAGCCGGTTACGCTGCCGTTATAGCCCATATCTAAAAAATCACCGGCAAGGCAAACTGCCGTTACCTGGTGGGTGGTTTTTTCCTTAGTAAAAGTAGTTGCTATGTCAAGAAGTCCCAAGCCTTCGGTATACTCCAGGTCAGATTCGTTATGCTCCGGGTCCCGAAGCTCACGTCCCAGCATCTGATAACCGCCACAAATCCCGATCACCGGCGTACCTTGTGCCGCTAGATTGATAATATCCCGGTCATAGCCTTGCGCCTTAAGGTAGAGAAAGTCCTCAACCGTATTTTTAGTGCCTGGCAGAATAACCATATCCGGTCGGCCTATAGCTTCTCCCTGCCTAATATATGTAAGCGATACGCCCGCTTCATTCGCTAGCGCGTCAAAATCGGTAAAATTCGAAATACGCGGAGTTCTAAGGACAACAATCTCTATGTCTCCTTCTTCTGACACTTTTTCGTCCAACGATACAGAATCTTCTTCGTCAATTCCGAGCTGGCTGATATGCGGCACAACACCAACTACCGGCTTGCCGGTCTTGGCTTGTAAAAAATCGAGTGCCGGTTCTAACAGCTTGCGGTCCCCGCGAAATTTATTAATAATAATACCTTTAACCAGATCACGTTCCTCCGGCTCTAAAAGTTCCAGCGTCCCTACAACTGCCGCCAGCGCCCCGCCTCTGTCGATGTCGGCGATTAATAGTACCGGCGCACCGGCCATTTTGGCAATACGCATATTTACAATATCATTGTCCTTAAGATTCACTTCAGCCGGACTACCCGCACCTTCGATAACAACCATATCATACTCGGCTTGGAGTTTTCTCAGGCTGGTTTCAATGACTCCCAACAATTCTTTGTTATAGCCATGATGATATTCTCCGGCAGACATAACCTTGACTGGCCGTCCCATTACCACCACTTGCGAGGTAGAATTGCCGGTAGGTTTTAATAATACCGGGTTCATCTCCACCGTCGGCTCTAATCCGGCTGCTTCGGCCTGGGCCACCTGCGCCCGGCCCATTTCACCACCGGCCTTTGTGACATACGAATTCAGCGCCATATTCTGCGCTTTAAAAGGCACTACTCTAAGTCCATCTTGAAAAAAAATGCGGCATAGCGCCGTGGCCAGTATGCTTTTCCCCACATGAGAACTTGTTCCTTGCAACATGATTGTCTTCGCCATATTACACCCCTTACCTAAAGACCAGCGCGTTTTTTTTGATTTCCGTCGCCAGCCCGCACACCACCAGGTATACTTCGTCTGCCGCCGCCGCTACCATCTGATTGGCTATTCCGGCACAATCCCGAAATTCACGAGCCAACACATTGTCAGGCACAATCCCCAGCCCTACTTCATTGGTCACAAAGACCACCGTGGCGGATACCGTCTTAGCACTCTCCACCAGGCTGGCTATTTTTTGTTTCATAGTCCGCAAACGTTCCCCCGGTGAAAGGTTTTCCCCCGTTAATAGAAAATTGCTTATATATAAAGTCAAACAATCGAACAATACCGCCCCGGTATTTTGCCCAACTTCTTTTAACACAACTTCCGCATCGTACGGCGCTTCAAAGGTACACCACTCTGCCGGTCGCCGCTCCTGATGCAAGGAAACTCTACGTACCATTTCCTCGTCCAGCACCTCAGCTGTAGCGATATAGGCCACGGACGTATTCAGCGCAGCCACATATCGTTCTGCAAATGTGCTTTTCCCGCTACGCGCCCCGCCTGTAACCAGAACTATTTTCCCCGCCATATGTATCCTCTCCCCTGCTGAAACTCCTTACATTTTTGCAGGAAACGCCCGGCGGCCGGCAAATTGCCCGCAAAATGCAAATGCAGATAAGAGGCCAGCACATTGCCGTTCGCATATCCTCCCGGATACGTTTGCCCGGTGCGCAATTTATGAAACTGAAACGCCCACGGAAATTTCCCGTTATCGTCGGAAAGCATATGGGAAAAATGAAATTCATGTCCTCGCAAGGCTTCGCCTGCCTGACAAAAAATATTTTCCTCTCGCGCAACAGCCTCAACATAGCCTACCGTATGCAAACTGTCCTGCATACGGCAGCCAGCGGGAATAAGACCTACCATAGAAAAACGTTTCCCGTCAAAGCCTTCGATATAGCGCGATAAGTACATCATGCCGCCGCATTCGGCATAAATAGGCATACCCTGACAAGCCGCACCGCAAATTTCCGCTTTGAAAACCTGGTTTTCCTCTAGTTCTGTCAGAAACATTTCCGGGAATCCGCCACCAAGGATTAAGCCGTCCACTACCGGCAGCCGCTTATCCTTAAGCGGACTGAAAGGCACAATTTCCGCCCCCAATTCTTCTAATACTGCCAGACTTTCCGGATAATAAAAAGAAAACGCCTCATCCCGGGCTACGCCAATACGCACAGTTTTCGGCTGATTCATCTGCATTACTTCTTGAACCTCAAGCGGCGGGGCACTCCGAGCCGTCTCTACCAAACGGTCAATGTCCAAATAATTTTGGACCGCCTCAACCATTGCTCTGACCGCCGCTTCGGCTTGGATTTCGTCTACCGGCGTTAACCCAAGATGCCGTTCCTTAACAGTAAGGGTTTGGCTCCGCCTAATATAGCCAAACGCCGTAATGTCCAGACGCTCTAGCGCAGAATCGACCATAACCTTATGAGAATCGGACCCCAGGCGATTGACAATAACTCCAGCTATTTGCACCGCTGGATCGTACATTTTAAAACCCAAAGCCGTTGCTCCGACGCTTTCTCCTGCGGCCTTGGCGTCCAGCACCAGAACCACCGGTGCCGCCAATTCTTTGGCAATAGCCGCTGTACTGCTGATACCGCCCCGTCCGCCGTCGTACAGGCCCATTACCCCTTCTATAACAACAAGATCACAATCCGAGGCCGTTTTGACAAAAAGCCCTGCCAACCGATCCTGCGGGACCAGCCAGGTATCCAGATTATGTGACGCCTGACCACTAGCCAGACGGTGATATCCGGGATCGATATAATCCGGGCCTACTTTATACGCCCGAACCTTAAGACCCCGTTCCTTTAAAGCAGCAAGCAAGCCGGTTACTATGGTAGTTTTACCAACCCCGCTCCCAGTCCCGGCAATCACAAGGCGCGGTATATTACTCAGAGTCATAGGACCACTGCCTTTCTAATACTCACTGCCACGTCTGGCGGCAATTCCCGACTCAAACGGATGCTTCACTGGGACGCACTCGGTTATCTCATCCGCTACTTGAAGCAATTCGTCCGGCATGTTCCGTCCTGTAAGCACGACCGTCATCCCCTCTGGTCGTGAGACTAATAAAGAAACCACCTCATCCATCGCTAGCAGTTTGTGCCTGAGAGCGTGGCTGATTTCGTCCAGTACGACTACTTGGCTTTCACCGGCTGTCACTACTTGTGTGGCATATTCAAACGCTTGTCGGGCAAATGGGCTGCCCGGACGACGGTTCTCACCGAAACATTTTCCACACTGGATGCACTGAATAGTACCATTCTTTATTGCGGCCGAGTACGGGCAGCCAAATCCGAACTGGCGAATTTCCAAGTAGGGCGTCAACCATTCTTTCGCAAAGAGTTCCCCTGTATAACCGCCGCCCTTTAAAAACTGAATCACCGTAGCCCGCTGCCCGTAAGACGCAGTTGCTACGGCCAACCCCAGCGCCGCCGTGGTTTTCCCTTTGGCGTCCCCGGTAAACACGATGACTTTTCCTCGCTTACCCATCATAGTACATACCCACGGGGAGTAATCATCCTGCCGCTTTCCACATAGGTTTGACTGTTGCCAATGACAACCAGGGAAAACACATCCACCACATGTTCTTGGGTAAAATCCTCTAATTCGATTAGTTTCCTGTTTTCGTTAAATCTTGTCTCATGATAGACAATACCTACCGGTGTAGTACCAGCCCGGTACCTGAGCATAATCTCCCGGACCTTTTCCAGCTGAAATAACCGCCGGGATTGCTTGGGGTTATATAAGGCAACCACGAAATCCCCGGCAGCTGCCATTTCAATACGCTTCTCGATGACTTCCCAGGGTGTTAGCAGATCGTTCCAGCTAACTACCGCAAAATCGTGCATAAGAGGTGCCCCTAATACCGCAGCCGCCGCGCCAATGGCGCTAATTCCCGGCACAATAACTACCTCTGGCTGCACCACTTCCGGGTATTTATTGACCAATTCCAGTACCAAACCAGCCATCCCGTAAATTCCGGGGTCACCGCCAGAAACTATGGCAACATGTTTACCGGCCATGGCTTCCTCAATTGCAGCCTGACAGCGGTCAATCTCTTGCACAATCCCAATGCCAATAACTTTTTTCCCGGTAAGCTTATCTTCGATAAGTTGGAGGTAAGTTTCATAACCTACGATAACTTGAGCATCGCCAATGGCTCTGTCCGCCCTTAGGCTCATGTCGGCTTGATTGCCCGGACCCAAGCCGACTACCGAAATTTTACCTCGGCAATGGCTACTGTTGTTTTGCCATAGATGGTCTTGGACAGTAACAGTTGGTCGGTCTGCCCCCCCAGTAATGCGGCCGGTTCGCATACATTCCCCACTCCAATCTGTGCTTTCACAAAACTTGAGGTTTCCAATTGGTACCTTTCAATGCAAGCTTCCAGTTCCTCATTGGAGAATATCTCTAGCGGCACACCCATTTGCTGCACAGCCGCCAACAGACCTGCTTCATCCTGCTTGGCGCTGGCGGTGGCAATAATGGCAATACTTTTCTTACTCCGCCCAATTTTGTGACAAGCGTGATCCAGGGCGGCGTCGATTTGCGAGCTTTCGGTTTCCCTTCGGCAACCGATTCCGACTGCCAGCGTTGCCGGACGCAAAAATACATGCGGTTTTTCTACTGTCATTTCTTTATCACTGAGAATAACGGCCGCATCATAGCTGTCCGTATCGGCTAACACCGTCAGCTCCGCTACTTTTGTTACTCCTAAATCTAACGCCAGACGTGTATAATGGTCATGTTTTGCCAGATCAGAATCAATGGCAAAAACCACTCTTTCTCCATTGGCAATGGAAGCATTAATATGCTTCATTTTGTCAAAAGGCTCGATTTCCAGCCCCATACGTACTGCCAAAAGATCTGCTGCCGGTTTATTCAGAACATCGGTAGCTGTGGTAATAACTGGCCGGGCCTGTATCGGCTCTGCCAACATCCTGGCAAGTTCATTCGCACCGCCGATATGCCCCGACAATAAACTGATTACGTGCTCACCTGCTTCGTCAAGCACAACCACCGCCGGGTCAAAGCGTTTATCCCGAACATGCGGAGCCAGTACCCGCACTACAATACCCGCAGCCATAATAAAAACAAGGCCTTCATAACGCAGGTAGATATCGGCAATCAAACGGCTAAGGCTGTCATACTTATGCGCCGTACCGCCTGCATCCCTCCCTTGACGGGCATATACATCCGCCGGAAGCTGGATGCTCTTTGCTAATTTGTCCGCCAAAACCGCTCCATTTCTGGTTACTGAAATAATGGCCAATTTCATTGGTTATTCCCCCTACCTGTACATAATTTCTGCACCTTAATAAGCCTAACAAATCTAAATTAGTTTTTATTACAAGAAATAATATATACCGGCTTTATCGCCCGTCGCTGCACGCTCCTCGTAATTTGCAACAAGCTTTGGACAAAAATATATCCCCCTGTACTAAACAGAGGGATATAAATAACTACAAAGCAGCTACTAGCTATTTACATACCCACCTGCCTATCTTCCGTAGGTCGTAACGGTGTGTGTCGAAACCGGCAGGTCTCCTGGCTTTGTTTCATCGCCTATCCGCACCTTCCCGGTTTCCCCAGTGGTATTCGCAGCAGACTCAACATAACAGTGGCGGGACCGCGCCGGTTCTTCCCCGGCTTCCCTATTAAGCAAATGCACCTGTTCCCATTCCATATGTAATTCAATTACACAAGCATAGCTTACCATACCCGCGCTTAGTTTTACTTGTTATATACAATTCTGGCAACCCCCTGCAGATTCCTGCCAAATAGAAAAAAAGCCATAGTAAAAGCGCACGAAACCGCGCGCTTAAGCGATTGGTATTATGTTAAATAAGACCGTACCGGCTTTTACTGCTCCGCGCTGTCCTGCCAGCGTTTCAATAAATAGGCTATAACAAGCAGCCATATCACAAGCCCTGCGACACCGAGCAACGGGTTAAATTTGAGACTCACCATAAATCCTATCAATACTGGGATACTAACCAACCGTAGTAACTCCAACTATTTTCACCTCCAGCAGTTTCACATAATTAGTATTAACAAACTGCTGAAGGCTTAAACCTAGCTGAAGGCAAACAACTACATATTATTCGGAAAACAAGCGTTTATACAAAGATATTTTTCCAAAATTCCCTAGCAACACTGCTTTGACCGGCGGCTCATCCTTATTAATCACCAATAAATAGGTTTCGGGCTGATGCAGGGTACGGGCCGAGAAAGCGGCTACCGTTTCTTTTGGCATAGTGTACTTTCCCGACCACACGTTTTGTGAAACAAACTCTTCCTCATTCTCTACCAAGCTCGGTATAGTATAACCACTGTAAAAAGCCGCCGATGTAGGATAGTCGCCATAAGAGGCAACAACAGCCCCGCTTTTAGGAAGCAACGCAACAGCCTCCTTGGCAGAACGAGTTTGTGCTATGGGGACCAGCGCCATCGAGATAATGCTGAGCGAAAGCACTGCGATCATTACGACCACAGTCTTTGGCAAAAAGCCTCCCCATCCGCCAAGTTGGATAACTAAAACGGCCAACCCACACACCGTGAAGAGTCCGGCAAAAAACAGCCAATTGGGAACGAGAAATATATAAGCGGCTATTGCAGCAACACAAAAAAGAAGCAGTACGGGAAGCGTCAGCCACCACCACTCGGCCTGTCGCTTGGTCGCCATATCCTCAAGCTGCCAGCCAATTAGAAGAGCGGCGGGAAAGGTCGCCGGGAACACATAGGTGGGATATTTTGTAGCCACAAGCGAAAAAAAACCGATAAATACCACAATCCATACCAGTAGAAAGGGAACATCCTGCTGTTTTCGCTGAATTATACTCCGAAAAAACACACCGGTCCACGGCAATAGGCTAACCGGAAAAAGCACCAGATAATAATAGAACACATTGTCTTTAGGATGTTCGGCTACAGTAGCCCTTAAAAAATTATGCAGCCCTAGAAAGGTATTTACAAAATCACTTCCATGTTCCATATACATAGCCAAAAACCATGGAAGCGCAATGAGAGCAAAAATCCCCAAGCCCGGCCAAAGATACATTTTTTTTATATACTCCCACCGTCGCTCCACCACAATGAACAAAACAACAATAAGCCCCGGCAGCAATATCCCCATCGGGCCTTTTGTAAGAACCGCTAGGCCCGAAAATATATACGCCAATATAAACCATACTTTACCTTGTCCTTTTAGACCAAGATACATAAACCCAAGCGCCGCACTCAGGAAAAAGAACAGCGCCGAATCAGTGATGACCGCTCTGGCTAGCACCCAATATTCCAGAGAAGTCGCCAGCACGGCAGAGGAATAAAGGGCCGGTCGCGTAGCTCCGAAAATCCGACAGCCCAACCAGTAGATAAAAGCAACACTCGCGGCGCTTAACAGCGCCGAAGGAAAGCGGGCGGCAAATTCGGTAACACCAAAAACTTTGTAGCTCATCATTAGCAACCAGTAGAACATAACCGGTTTATCATACCAAAACTGGCCATAGATGCGCGGCGATAACCAGTCGCCGCTTGCAAGCATTTCTTGGGCCGTCAAGGCATAATTGGATTCAACCGGGTCAGTTATTACAATTTGAGCGTTAAAAGGCAAAAACAAGGCCAACGCCAGCAAAAATACGATCAAGCAACGCATGTTCGGCAGCCTCCCGGACTATTGTTTTAACAGCAAAACTTTATCCCCTGTTTCCACTAGTATAATCGTTTTTTGTCGTTTTTCTTCACTTGCCTGCTTAAATTCCGAGATTCTTGTAACAATATAAGCCTTACCTTCGCTGTCTAAAACGTTTTCTATTTCATTTTTCTTTATTTCTCGCCCGTATGTCCCTGAATAAAACGCAAACCCTGGCCGTAGGAATTTGTCTACATACACCTCAGAACTGCCGTCATACTGAGCACGGAAGGCTTCGGAAATATCCCGCGACTGTATCATCGGCACAGCCGGAGGTAGCAGCATAACCATAAACAGCATGGAAAATACAATCATACCAAAGACCTGTATCCAGAAGGCTGTTGCTACTGCTCTCCGGAAAATCGCGTACCATACTCCTAAAATCATAGCCAGAAACACTACACTGGCCGCAATCGCACCATTCATGAGTGCCGGTATTTCCTTAGCCGCCATAATAAGAGCCATACTCAGCAGACCACCAAGCACGGTTAACAGTACTGGCCATGCGAACGGACGGGATGAGCCGTACCGCTGTTCCCAAATCATATCCAGATACCAGCCGACGAGCATAGCCAGAGGCGGAAAAACAGGAAGGATATACGATACCAGCTTGGTTTGCGATATGGAAAAGAAAACAAAGATAAACGCCGCCCACACCAAGAGAAAGCTATGAGAACGCCAACTCCTGGTCCCCTCGGTCAGCACCCGCCAGAGCGCCTGCACCATCACCGCGGTCCAAGGCATAAACCCGGCGATAAGTACCGGTACAAAGAAATACCAGGCGGAAGTTTCATTATGTTCAGGTTGGGTAAACCGGACAAAATTATGAAAGCCGAAAAAGGTATCAATAAAGTCCGCGCCATGATGCTGATACATCAGCCAATACCAAGGTACGGCAATTACCATATAAATAAGAATACCCGCAGGAAGCTTCATCTTCCATATTTCTTTGAAATTGCGGTGCAGTAACCAGTGCAGAAAAATTATGGTCCCCGGAAAAACCAGGCCTATAGGCCCCTTGGTTACGGTAGCCAGCGCCGCACCTATATAAAATAAATAATATCGCTTTTCCAGAAAAGCAAGAAGCGCCACCGTCAAAAACAACGTTAACGTCATGTCGGTGACAGACCCCTTAGCGACATAAAAGAATTCCAGGCTTGTCGCCAGCACTAGCGCGCTGAGCATACCCGCCCGTTCATTAAATAAGCGGCAGGCGGAAACATAGACCGCCAGCACGCAAAGAATACCGGCTAGCGCCGAGGGAAACCGTGCTGTAAATTCGCTAATGCCAAATAGTTTGAACGACCCGGCGGCCAGCCAATAGTACATCGGCGGCTTATCATACCAAAACTCACCGAAAATCCGCGGCGATAAATAATCGTTGAACTGTATCATTTCCTTAGCCGTTTCGGCATACACCGGCTCATCCGGGTCAGTCAAGGGAAGACCGCCAAGATTGAATAGTAAAATCCATGCCGATATAAGCACAACCAATAGGAAACTATATCCTAGTCTTTGACCACCCATAAATACCCCCACTATTTATTCGCTTACTGTCTTTAATGTGTTGATAAGACCTTCTTCCAGCTTAGTCGCCGGGTTCCAGCCAAACGTATTGATTGCATTACTATTATTCAGGCAAGACCGGTATATATCTCCTTCCCTCGCCGGAAGATACACCCTTTCTACCACTTTCCCGCTTACCTTTCCCATAATCTCGGTAAGCAGGTTAACACTAATTTCAGTATTTGTGCTGATATTCGCCGTTATCCCTCCGGCAAGAGAGGTAAGAGCCAATATATTGACAGCGGCAACATCCTTGACATAAATAAAATCCCGCGTCTGGTTTCCATCACCAAAAATAGTTAGCGGCTGTCCACTCAAAATTTTACGGGCAAATATGCTGATAACGCCGCCCTCTCCCCCGTCTCCCTGCCTCTCACCATACACATTGGCAAACCGGAGTATAACATAATCCAGACCATACAATTCTTTGTATAATTGCAAATAGCGTTCGGCCGTCAGTTTGCTAAGACCATAAAACGACGAAGGCTTAAGTTCGGCGTTTTCGGTGATAGGCGGCTCCACTTCACTGCCGTACACGGCGGCGCTGGAAGGAAATATTACCCGTTTAACCGCAAAAGTCCGGGCGGCCTCTAACACTTTGATCATCCCCATAATATTCACTTGGCAGTCTAACTCTGGGTTTTCCAAAGAGGCCGGAACCGAGGTTTGTGCCGCCAAATGAATGACATAGTCAAATAATTCCTTTTCAAACAGTGGCAGTATATTGTCACGGGCAATATCCATAACCACCAATTTAGCCGTGGAGGGAACATTTTCCCGTCGTCCGGTACTTAAATTATCCAGAACAACGACCTCCCATTTCTCCGCGATAAGCTTTTCCACAATATGTGAGCCAATAAAGCCGGCTCCTCCGGTAACTAACACCTTCATAATAATATACCCCCTACTTTACCTCATTCATTAAAAAGTCCCGTCCAAATACTTTAACTGCAAAATAGAAACCTACAAGAAACGGAACATATTCCTGGACGATACGCCAGGCCACTGCCAATACTCCCACCGTCCCCGGCGGCACAAGCGCCCCAAATAATAGAACAAACCCGCCTTCGGCAATACCGGACCCGCCCGGCGTAGGCGCAAAATACAGTAAGATATTTATAAAAATCATCCTGCCTAGCACTATGTACCATGCAAAATCAATACCCAAGCCTAAAAATAAAATCGGCACGACACTATACAAGGAGACCAAGCTAATCCCCGACTCTATAAACACTCGAAGCATACTGTATGGAGCTTTCAACATCATAAACACAGCTCCACGAATATCACGGTACAGCGCAAAAATTTTGCGACGACGGGCGGGCTTAAACCGTTTTGTCCATTTTACCACTAATAACGTGGACATACCCGACCGTAAAAACCAGACAATAAAAATACAGCTGCCCAAAAGCAATAATGACGCTCCAATAAGTACTTCCGGCGGAATCCATGGCAGAAGACCGGGATCAAGATAGAAAATGAGCGGCAAGCACAACAATAAAAACAAAATGGACATGAGCGTACGGATGAAAACCACAACTCCGGCTATACCGATAGGGACACCGGCCCGTTTTAGGAACATGACCTGCGCTACTGCGCCTCCCGCTGCTCCCGGAGTTAATAATGCTAAAAAATAATTACTGAAAATAACCTGTACCGCCTGCAGCAGAGAAACCGTCTGCCCGGAAATACGCACCAGATGCAAAAGACGCGTTCCATCAAAATACATCCCTATTGTCCATAAGAGAGCCACCACGACCAGCGACCAAGGGCGAAAATCTGTTAAATAGCGCAAGGTATTGATATCAAGCGTAAAGTAAATTACTGCGCCGGATATGCCTCCTGTCAGCAAGATAAGGAAAATCAGTCGCTTATAAAATTTACCCATTCACTAACTCCTTATACGACACTAAAGTTATACCGCGTTCCACTAGACGCCGCCGAACCGTACTGCTCTGCACTGCTTTAAGTTCGGCCTGCCAGCTTAAATCCCAATGGGTATATGCGGCGCGCAGCGCGGCATCGTCACCGCCGGGATGCATCATGATCTCGCTAACGCCATCAGGCAGCTTGTCCAGAATAGCTAGCAAATACTTTTCCTCCATATGACCTCCTGCCAGCATGCCGAAAAAATGATCCGGCGCTTTTAAGCCCTTGCGTCTTGCTTTGCGTCTTGCCAAAAGCGCAAAAGTAGACAGGCCGGATCTGCCAATTACCCTGCCAACAGAAAAAGGATATCCACCTGTAAAGAGAAAGGGTTCAGACGGAATCCTGATAGCCGGAATCGCAAATTCCCCTGCCAGTTTGAGTACTAAATCAATAATTCCCGGTAAAACATGCAAATGCTGATGACTATCTACATGTGTCAGCGCTAAGCCGCTTTCTGCCGCTTTTTTGACCTGCGCATATAGTTCGGTATACACCTCGTCCAAATTAATTTGTCGGCGAAGCCACCGGGCCATAACCTTCGGGTAGCTGTCCGGAAAGCGTCCATCCTCTTCCACGAGCGTAGGTATCCGCTCGGCATCCGTCAATGGTTTTTCGCCTACCAAGGTAAGATGAACCCCTACTCCCAAGCTAGGATGTTCCAACGCTTTCTCGATGGCATCCTCAAAAGCACTGCCGCAAGCCATCAAGGTTGTACTGGTCACACATCCTGCAATATGGCCAGAGATAATCCCCTGATTAACCGCCGTATGAAGTCCATAGTCATCTGCATTAATAATAAGTTTTTTCACAGCCCTCAACCCTCGCAATAGTACCAAAATACTCTTCTCATATCATTACCGTTATAAAGTCATTCTATTTTTCAGCAAATTCCAGGTATGGCTTTAGAGAGACAAACAAAAAATAAAGAGGATCCATACAACTATTTAAGGAGGTTTTGTTTGTGGATAAAAAAAATCTAGACTCCAAGGCGAAGTACGGCACTCTCACCGCTACCCAGGATGCCAATAACGACTATTCCAAGCAGTCAGAAGACACCGGAGCAAGCAGCTCCATGTTAAACAGCACACTAACAGCCAAGTATGACGCCAATAATGACTACGGCGGACAAAATCAGGGGAAAAACGCTGGCAGCCAAAGCGGTAGCAAGAAAAACGCCGGAACAACTACCGGAAAATAATCAAGGTACAAGGGAGCCTTAGTTCTGGCTCCCTTGTATTTTTCTTCCTCAAGGCTTCCATTTCCTCTAAGCTTGTAGCCTAATATAGATCTTCCTACTTTTCCCTCCGGGATGCCTTACGGCAATTTCCCTGAGACAGCTTCTTTTCAAACTCTTCTATTAGCCGGATTTCTTCACTGGAAATATTATAAACATGATAGGCTAATTGATTAAAAAAATCTTCTAGAGCCGCAATCTTAGCGGAAACCGATTCCTCCCCCTGCCCTCTACGCCGAACCAGGTCCTGCATAACCTCTACCAACTGCATGGCTTGCAAATTTACATCCGCATCTACTCGGACAGGTAGAAGTTCAAGCGTATCTATATCCGTCTGGGCCATAGCCCTCCCATATTCTAAAGATATGGCATGATAATAAAACGCCATCAACCTGGAATTGAGCAGCAGTAGTAGATACTCTAAACTTACCGCACTATTACTTTTTACTATAAAACTATGTAAATTGTTTAAGTGGTAATACCCGTGTTCATCCAGGCAAGCAGTTAAAGAATACCCTGTTTGCCGTAGAAGTATTTTTCGCTGTTTGACTACCGTTACGTCCCATCCGCCTTTATACAAAGCGCCAGGATGGATATTAAGCCAGTGCCCTTCATACGTAACTCCGTATCGCTCCACCTGCGCACCGGATACCAGCCCCGGCTGCCAGGTGTCTCCCTGGCAAACAGACAATATAATATCCGTCTGTTTGGTTAATGACCGTATGCCGGTATGACCAGTCGAAAAGTCCTTAAGGGAATTACTTCCAAACTCTATTTTATCAATCAAGGATTTAACCGTCAAATCGGTAAATAAGCGGAACCGGTTATACGGCAGCCCAGCATAATAATTTTGCGCAAGTGCGCACCCTTCGTCGACCCCTTTAAAATCCTTCAACTCTCGAATCTGGCGAATGACTATTTTGTGCTGCTGCCGGACCTCAGTGTCATTTTCGCGGGTAAAAACACAAATAACCGCCCGTCCTACCTGGGCTGTTTTAAATACCGGAGCCAAAACATAGCTAAGGGTATCTATCGTTGTATTTTCTAAAATGTACCGCCTGATTTTAGAATAATAACGCCCCAGCAAAAAACTGTCAGGCACAATAAATCCCAGTTTCCCGCCTTGCTTAAGCATACGAATGCCCCGCTCCATAAATAAAACATAATAACTGAGTTTATATTCGGCAGTCTCGGGAAACGCTTGCCTTAAATAGGAAGCATACCCGGTCTCAAGACGCTGCGTTCCTCTGAGACCAAACGACAAATAGGGCGGATTGCCAATGACATAATCATATGTCGACAGCCAAAAATCCCGGCTATCCTTTTGCTCTAGCTGGAGACTGTCACACACAATCACATTAGGCATAAGTAGTTTTCTAGCAGATGGACGCTTCAAAAGCAACGCTTCTCTGGCCACTCCGGCAGCAACGACGTCAATATCGGCCCCCCACAAATTGACCTGAATAATTCGGCGATGGATGCCATCGTCCGACCAATCCTCACCCGGGAATTTTTGGGCCAATTGGAAACGATGCTCCCTATATATATCGAATAAAGCATCATAGGCCTTTAGCAAAAAATTTCCGCTGCCACAGGCAGGATCAAGAATCTTCACAGCCGGATTGGCAATAATGTCAACTTTTTTAACTGTGTACCTGAGAATATACTCGATGACGTCCGGAGTTGTATAAAACAGGCCTACCTTTCGCCGCTGCTGAGCCAGGTTTTCATAAATTTCACCCAATAACCAAGAATCACCTGGAAAAATGAGCAGCCACCGGGCAATAATTTTATAAATTGAATCGGGCAAATCTCTTGAACAATTGGTTTTAAGAGCATTTTCTTTATGTTCCTGTACTTCGGAAAGAGCCTCTAAAAAAACAGTTTCAGGTGCTAAACCACCGCGAAAAGCAAAAAACAATATCTTCATTAACAGCAAATCGGCCTGGCCAATGCCCTGCCCTTGAAGCCACACTTTTACTTCCCGACACTCAGCGATAAAGCTCTTCCAGTTCATTCTGCTACCTCACAGCTGCTAGTTTCAGGTACTACCATAAGGTATATTCACGCACCGGTACTACTCATGTCAATGCAAGGGAATTTTATAACGCCTCGGTATGGGCGGCATACGCACTATGGTTGTGGATAGACTCATAATTTTCACATTCCACCTCAAACCAAGTCACACCGTTTAGCCCCCTAAGCATAAGTACCAAATCTCGGAGTACGTCTTCAACAAACTTAGGGTTCTCGTAGGCTTTTTCCGTAAGATATTTTTCATCTTCCCGTTTTAATAGCGAATATAAAGGCGCGCTTCCTTGCGCTTCCATTTTTGTAACCAAATCTTCTATCCAAATAAAGTTGACTGGACGGTGCTTGAGTTTTACACGCATCAACCCCCGTTGATTATGCGCTCCATATAAGGATATTTCCTTACTGCAAGGACAAACCGACGTAAACGGAACCGCTACAGCCAAAGTAAAATCCAACTC
>Ga0316604_10000543_pt1 | contig 44350 bp, 37 predicted proteins | sample OWC_soil_day20_C_FD_207650 | JGI IMG/M metagenome (GOLD analysis project Ga0316604, IMG submission 207650) | Wetland soil microbial communities from Old Woman Creek delta, Ohio, United States - OWC_soil_day20_CT | ecosystem: Environmental > Terrestrial > Soil > Wetlands | place: USA: Ohio...
TTACCTATGACGACACAAGTAGTAATGAACAACCGACCTTCTTCTCTAGATTAGGCCCATTACCAAGATTAGTTTATCATCTTTTTACTAACATTCAAACTGGTATAAAGATCGGGGTCATACTAGTTTTGTTACATTCCGTTTACTAAATTCAAACACCAACCAAACACCAAGTGCCAATTCATATAAAGCTAAATGTCCATATCATCGGCTTTCTTCGAGTATCGGTATTTATGTCCTCGAACCGTACTGGTTTGCACCAACATCGTTTTATAAAGTTTGAAAAGTGCCGTTTCATGCGGGTTCGTGGGTTTTGATAGTGTGTATCGTATAGTAGCGTAGAGTAACTCTTTGCCAATTAAAACACAAAACAAACACCAGCTTTTTCGGAATTCTGTACTAGTCCGAACTGGCTGGTGTTTTCTGTGTGTAAAGGCAATATTCTGTGTAAACCCTTCATTGCTCCATACCGGAAGCCAGTGCTTGGCTGATCGCCTCAGAAGCCTTGGCTTTTGTCGAGTGAAAGATGTGTTCATAAATGTTTTCGGTGGTTAAGGTATTCGAGTGGCCTAAATGCTCGGAAATAACCTTCACAGGGACTCCCATGTTAATGAGCAGGGAAGCATTGGCGTGTCTGAGATCGTGGACGTGAAGGTCGGGAAAGCCGTTGGCGTTTACCAGTTTCTTAAACTCTGCATTCAAATATCCGCGATTCATGTATTCTCCAAAGGCCCCAGTAAAAACCGCCCCGCGCTCAATCCACCGCTGGCCAACATCCTTTTTCGCTTCTCCTGCCACTTCTTTTGCACCTTCAGTATTTCAACCAACTGTGGCGGCATGGCGATCACACGGGCGCTGCTCTTCGTCTTGGGGGAAGTCAGCTTGTACTGCCCCTCGGAGCGATACAACGTATGTTTGACCGTCAAAATGGCATCGCCTAAGAATACATTCTCCCAGCGCAAGGCCATCAGTTCTCCTACGCGCATTCCGGTGTAGAGAAGCATGGCAATGGCTCTGCCTACTTGCGGGTTTGTCGGCTCGTCCAAAATAGTGAGAAGCTGTCTGCAGCCATCGGCATCCAGAAACAGCTTCTCTTTTTCATCCCTTTTGGGCGATGTTGCATTAGTCACCGGATTCTTGAACATAATTTCCTTTTTGACCGCTGTGGAAAAAATGGGGGAAGTCGCTGTCCGCACCCGCATAATTGTTTGCGGGTCAAGTCCGCCGCCCTTCTTTTCAAGAACAAATGCATCCTTTATCTTTTTTCCTATTGCCGCCGCAATTTTCTCTGCAGTCTCCTTGGTGACCGCATTTCCTCGGATGGCTTCCTTTAAGGTAGGCAGAGTTACACCAGCCTTCCTTGAAGTGGGACGCCATGAGCCTTTCGGCAGATAGGCAGGGTCTTTCAAGCGATACGTTTCTCTGGTTCTGCCGCTTTTGAGCAGCAGATTGAACAGTTCATCAATCCTTGCTGTAGTTACGTCCTTAAGTTTCAGATGGCCGATGTAGGGCAGTACATATAAGTCAATCAGTTTCCTGTTGCCGTACATGGTATTTTCCTTCAGCTTGTGTGGCGCTATCTGCTTGTAATACCACTCCACCAGTTCCACAAAGCGAATGTTCTCGTTCATATTGGCCATGCCTTGGCACTTCTTCTCAAATTCGTGGGCAAAGGCCACTGCCAGCTTTTCAGCCTTGCCGGGTGTTACGCCTTCCGGCGGCTTGAAGGTTGTGGTCTTTCTGATTTGGCGTCCTTTCAGATCATAGCCAAGGGAAACCATGATGCGAAAGGTATCGCCCCTTTTATTTACGCTCGGCATCGTCCTTCACATCCTTTTTCAAGCGAATGCTTACCGAGAAGCCGCTTTCTGGAAACAGCGTACCCTGCTCGTGGCATCTAACCATTTCCGCGCGGATAAGGCTCTCGACAGCCGCTTTCCCAAATTCATCCAGCCTAAGGTAGGCGGTCACCGTTTCATTGAAGCTGTCTTCTGTTGCCCACACGCCGAGCTGATCAATGTCATCCTCCGTCATTTTCGGAGAAGAAGCATCGTTGGAGTAGCCTAAAATGTAGTCGATGCGCTTATCGAAGATCTCCGAAAGCTGATTTAAAGTTTCAAAGTTCGGTTCCCGCTTGCCTGTTTCCCACATGGCCACCGTCCCCTTGGATACACCCATCGTTTCGGCAAGCTGAACCTGTGTAATGCCTTTTTCAGTACGAATTTCTTTCAGTCTGTCAGCAAACATTTTTATCACCTCGTAGTTTTATATTATCACCAACTGTTAACCAAATCAAGTGTTTTATAACATTTTGTTAGATTGTTTTGTGTTGTATTGTTTTTTGAGATAACTATATGTGAGATTAATCATTGAACTTTCTCACTATTAGTTATATAATAATGTATAGAAACTCACGGAAGGAGAGAATTTCATGGAAAATAAAAAACCGACCATGCTGACGATCCGGGAAACAGCAAGAACTGGTATCCTCCCCGAACACGCACTAAGAATGCTCCTTAAAGCGGGAAAACTTCCCGTCATTTATGTAGGCAAAAAAGCCCTCATCAATTACGACAGACTGTGCGAGCAACTATCCGCCCTTGGCGCAAATGGCTTTGAAGGCTAAATATGGCAAACACATTCCGCAAAGAAAGGAGGGAAAGCGATGTACGACAACCTGCCGCAAAGCCTAAAAGCCACAGGAAGTTTCTGCGGCTATAAGCTGGAACAGCGCGAGGGCAAGCCGACTAAGGTGCCCTACGATATGCGTACCCAAAGCCGGGCGCAGTCCAACAACAAAAATACCTTCTGCGATTACGCCACTGCCATTAAGCAATTAGGCAGCTATGACGGCCTTGGCGTGGGCGTGTTTGATGGTTTATCCGCCATTGATATCGACCATTGCGTCAAGGCGGACGGAACGCTGACTCCGCTTGCCGCGGATGTAGTCGAAGCCATGGATAGCTATGCAGAGCTAAGTCCCTCCGGCAAAGGCGTACGCATCCTGTTTGCCGCCGAAGGCTTCGATTACGATAAAGCCTTCTATTATATAAACAACCGGAAAATCGGCTTGGAAGTGTACGTCTGCGGCGCGACCAACAAGTTCCTGACCGTCACCGGAAACGTCCTGCGTGCTCGCGATATCGAAGAACGCAGCGAAGCGCTTAGGACAGTGCTGGACAAGTACATGAAGCGTCCGAAGCCTATAGGAACCGCAAAGCCGAATATCGGAAAATCCTATCTCTCGGACACATCGGTGCTGGAGAAACTCGCACAGTCCAAACAGGCTGAGAAATTCAGCAAGCTGTGGAACGGAGACACTTCCGGCTATGACAGCCCAAGCGATGCGGATATGGCGCTGGCAGGCATCTTGGCCTTCTGGTGCGGCGGGGATGTCCAGCAAATGGACAGGCTGTTTCGGCAGTCTGGCTTGATGCGCGACAAATGGAATCGCCCGCTGTGCGGCTCTACCTACGGCGCATTCACCTTGGGTAACGCTGTGGCCCTGGCTGCGGAATTTTACAAACCCATCGCCGGACGCTCGGCATCCGAGGATTTTAACAATACCGTCCATGACTTGAAAAACCTGCGCCCAGAAAGCAATGACCGCTATGCCTGGACTGACATCGGCGCAAGTCGCCTGTTTGCCGACTGCTACCAGTCTGTGGCCCGTTATGTGCCGGAACGGAGAATCTGGTACTGCTATGGCGGCGGCATCTGGAAACCGGATACGGGAAATCTCAAGGTGATGGAACTGTGCGAGGCTCTGGCTGACGCGCTCCTCATCTACGCTGTGAACATTCAAGACGAGCGCCAGCGCAATGCCTTCATCGACTACTGCCGCAAGTGGCAGCAGCGAAAATACCGTGAAGTGGTACTGAAGGACGCGCAGGGCGTTTACCCAATCGCTATGAGCGAGTTTGACCGCGATCCCTGCATCTTCAACTGCGCCAACGGAACGCTACACCTTGATACCATGGAATTTTCGCCCCATACCAGCGAAGATCGGCTGACAAAAATCAGCCCGGTCAAATATGACCCCGCCGCCCAATGCGAGCGCTTTGAAGGCTTTGTCAATAAGATCACAAGCGGCGATACGGCAAAGGCAAGGTTCCTGCAAAAGGCGCTCGGCTACGGTATCAGCGGCGATACGCGCTATGAGTGCCTGTTCGTTCTGTATGGCGCTACCACACGCAACGGCAAGGGTACGCTGTGTGAAAGTGTGCTAAGGGTACTCGGCAGTTATGGCTGCACCGAAAGACCGGAAACCATCAGCCTAAAGAACAACACAAACAGCGCCAATCCCTCCGAGGACATCGCCCGGCTCGAGGGAGTGCGCTTCGCCAATATCTCCGAACCCAGTCGGGGACTGGTGCTGAATGCCGCGCAGGTAAAAAGCATGACAGGCAACGACACTATCAACGCCCGTTTCCTGCATGAGAATTCCTTCACTTCGCGCCGCAGTTTAAGCTATATATCAATGCCAACTATCTGCCTGTGATCAACGACATGACGCTTTTCTCCAGCGGGCGTGTGATCATCATCCCCTTTGAGCGCCATTTTGCTGAATCCGAGCAAGACAAGACGCTCAAGCGTGAATTTGCCAAGGCAAAGAACCAGAGCGCCATCCTCAACTGGCTGGTCAATGGCTACCGTCTTCTTGCCGAAGAAGGCTTTATGCAGCCAGATTCGGTCAAAGCCGCTACCGATGCTTACCGCCATGACAGCGATAAGATCGCCTTGTTTATTGAAGATGCCTTGGAGAAAGACCCGAACGGCGAAGAACGTACTTCCTCCGTCTATTTACGGTACCAGCGCTGGTGCGCGGAAAACGGCCACTACACCGAAAACATCAAGAATTTCAAACAAGCGCTCATGTCCATCGCCACCGTCACCCGCCGAAGACCACGCGAGGGCGGCAGCGAAACCACGCTTTTAATTGGCTATAAGCTGCACAGCGAATTTCTCTAAAACACACCTTGTCGCAGGTTGTCGCAGCAAAAACAGGTTGTTTCAAAAATCGCTTCTCGTAAGGGATGACCTGTTTTACTTGCGACAACCTGCGACAGAAGCCTAAAGGCCTTGATTTTAGCGGGTTTTGGGGACTACGCCACAGTGCGGCTTTATGATAAAAAACCATGTGATATTCAGAAAAAACGAGGAGGTGAGCAAAATGCAAATCAGCCAAGGGCAGGAAAGATACCTATGGATTGGACTGGACTTGGAAAACTTTGAAGTAGTCCGAGTCCTGCCGCAAAACGTAAAAGAAGCCGCGATCATTATGCGCTGCAAGCATCCCGAATGGGGGAAACTTTGGTGCATCGAGCATCGCGGCTCCGGGCAATATTTCGACACCTACGCGCAGATGCTGGACTACTGCGCCGCCCGTCAATGGGCTTAATCAAAAACAATATGTCAGGAGGAAAACAATATGACAAACTACACCTGTGAACACAATTTCTGGAACATGATGCGAGGCAAAAGTGCAGACCTTCCCGTCTTGTCGAGCAAAACCAATGATTCCGGCGATTATCTGACGCCTGAGGAATTCAAAGCCAAGTTCGATAAAGCGCTGGCCAAAGACAATGTATTCCGCAAACTAGCCACTGTGGTCAGCACCACTTCGCCGGAAGGCACCATCCAAGCGGTCACGTCCACCGGAACAGCAGACTGGGTTGGCGAGGGCGCGGTCATTCCGGAAAGTTCCGACACCATTCTGCCGTTCCCGGTCTACTCCTACAAGCTGGCCAGCCTTGTTCGGCTGAAAACTTCCTTTGTAAGCGATAACGCTTTTGACCTTGAAAACTATCTTGTGACTTCCTTTGCCAGACGTTTCGGCAGAGCCGAGGAAGCGGCCTTTTTAAACGGCACTGGTACCAATCAGCCGACAGGGCTTTTAAGCGCCAGTGGCGCGGACGTGGGCGTTACAGCTGCAAGCGCGACTGCCATTGCCTATGACGAACTGACCAAACTCTACTTCTCGCTGAAAGCCGAGCACGGCGCGAGCGCCGTATTTTTAATGCATGACGATACCGCCATGGCCCTTCGTTCGCTAAAAGACGGCGCGGGCAATCCACTCTGGAACGCCGAACGCGAAACCATCTTCGGCAAGCCTGTGGTCACATCGCTTGCCATGCCCGCCCCAGCAACAGGAAAAAAGGCCATCGCCTTCGGTGACCTTTCCTACTACTGGGTGATTGAGCGCCAAGCGCTGGTCATCAAGCGGTTGAGCGAACTGTACAGCGCACAGGGGCAGATTGGCTTCACAGCCTTTGAGCGTCTGGACGGCAAGCTGATTCTGCCAGAAGCGGTCAAGGTGTTACAGATGGCTTAGAACAGTGAAAAGCAGGAGACGGTGCCAAAAACACTGCCTCCTGTTTTTTTATTTCTTCCGGCGGAATGCGCCATCGCCAGCAAGGCTGCGGAGCAATATTTTCCGCGCTGTTTTGTATTCGTCCCCGATAAAGCCAAGCCGGAGGAGAAAACAGCGGAAGGCGTATTTATCGTTGTCCGTTTCCACCGTTTGGGCATTCACCCATTTCAGCGCTCTTGCCATGCCGCACAGCTTGTCAACGAACTGGGTATAGGTGTTAATCTCATCCGGTTCTGTGGTCTTGGGGAACCAAGGGAAGCTGACCGTATCGCCACTGATCACTGGCATCTGGGCATCCACACCGAAGGCTCTGCCGAAAAGAGCGCCCTTGCTCTGGGCCAAGCGGCTTAAGTTGTCCAGTGCCTTGTCGGTAAAGCTGTCCTTGGGCATCAAAACCACAAAGCCACTATGCGCTTGGTCGGCACTTTCCTCCGCTTCGCCAACAAAACCTTGCTCGGCCAGATAGACCAGCATCCGATTGACCGTTTCACTGTCAACCTCACTGCCGATGTGGAGCGTTCCCTGCCTGTCGAGAAGGCACCCGCCGATTTGATAGGCGTAGCTTGGGACGCCTTGGTAGCAAGCCACTGTGTTTAACACTTCGCTGACCGTTTGCGCTAATTTTTGGCGCTCTTTTCCTTTGACGTTGTAGGGAATCTTCATTTTCATACGTAGCACCCGCCCTTCTGCTTTGGTTACTACATATATCACTCTAAGTGGCACATATAGCAAGGAGATTACTACAGATAGTTTGAAAAAGGGAGGGGCGGGTTGATTCTCTGCCGCTTTTCGGCAGGAGAGCGCGTCCGGCCTTTCGCGTCAATTTTTCAAAAATCAAAAATCAAAATCAAGGTTAAATATGTAGTAGTTTTGCATAAAAATGCGGTTAAAACCATCAGTTTTACAAGTTTTTTCTATATCTTTTTCTGCGCCATACGGTACTTTTTAGCGAAATTAAAACCTCCGAGCCACTAAAAATACTGGCTTTCGGGGGTAAACGGGGTATCCCCCCTGCGTAATTCTGCGATTTTTCGCGTGAAGGGGGGCGGCGGTCTTGGAGGTAAAGGCTGTAGAGATTGATAGGCCCCTACCGGGTAGCGCCGGTACACCTTTAATGTTGAGAATGAACCTGTTCAAAAATAAGCACACCTTCCACGTGTCATTTGATAGACAGACGATACTGTTTCGCGGAAAAGTTTAATGCTTTTACCTGGGTCTAAGAATAATTTATCGAACCGCCAACTAATTGATTAACCCTTTATGTTTATAACCCAACTTTTGCAAGCTAAAAATCGCTTTAAAATCGCGTAATTACAGTACTGATTGGCAATAAAAAATTAATGTTGACAATGGAAAAACACCCCCATGTCTGGTAAAGTTAATTTGCAAAACACTACCATACAGAAGAGGTGTCTTCCAACGAATTTTAAAAAACACCGGAAAAAATTAATTCCTTGGTATGACCGTCTTTCTCCTGAATTGAAAAATGAAAAGCAACCCTTTAGGGTAAGAACTGAGTCCTTGTAGTTGGCTAAATTCATAGAATCAAACGGTTGCGTCTTGTCTTACAAAAGATTGATGTTGAGCCAATCTTTTGTTTACAGGCCATTTCTCGCCATATATCCTTAATAGGTTGGCGGCGGAATGGAGAGATAATCATGTCAAAGTTTTTTACATATGAAGAACGACTAAGCCTACAGAAATACCTAAAAGAAAGTCAATCATTTAAAGAAATCGGCCGTAAACTGGGGAAGAACCCTACCACGATCTCACGAGAGGTCCGAAAGTATCTTTCAGAAGTTGCAACAGGCTACCCTGGATATCCGTACAATGCTTGTAAAAGGCGCTTCACTTGCCGGAAGAAAGGAATTTGTGGCAAGGAATGTGCGAAGCCTTCTGCAACTTACTGCAAGCTCTGTCAGAGGTGTAATGCCAACTGCTCGGACATCATCGAAGAAATCTGTACGGCGAAATCTCGGGTGCCTTATGTCTGCAATGGTTGTGAACAGAACGGCAAATGTACCTTGCTGAAAAGTTTCTACGACGCGGAGCATGCCCATGTCAAAGCTCATGAGGCGATATCAGAATCACGCAGTGGTCTATGTGTTTGCGAAGAAGAGATTGCAAGGATCAACGCGATCATCAGCCCCTTAGTGCAGCAGGGTCAATCCGTACATCAGATTTATGTGTCGCATGAGAATGATCTCATGTGCAACGAAAAGACCATCTACAACTACATCGATGCATGCCTATTGGATGTACGCAATATTGATTTACCCAGGAAAGTGAAGTTTCGCGAACGATATAAAAAGCCAGTATTCAAAGTAGACAAGGGGTGTAGGATTGGGCGAAACTATGAAGCGTTTGAGAGCTTCATAGAAACTCATTTAGATACAGTTATTGTTTAAATGGATAGTGTTATTGGAACTAAAGGCGGCAAATGCCTATTGACGATCCACTTTGTAGAAACAAGTCTGATGCTTGCTTTCCTACGGGAAGCCAACACATCGCAATCGGTTATTGATGTATTCAATGGTCTTGACCAAGCGTTGGGGCGAGAAATGTTTCGAAAGCTGTTTCCTGTTATCTTGACGGATAACGGCAGTGAGTTTTCTAACCTCAAGGCGATTGAGTATGGCAACGAGAGTTACAACAATTTCCGCACGAAGATTTATTACTGCGATGCGGGATGCCCTCACCAGAAAGGGGCGATCGAAGTCAATCATGGGCTCATTCGCAGGGTGCTTCCCAAAGGAATAAGCTTCAATCACCTGAGCCAGGAAGAAATCACGCGAATGATGGATCACATCAATTCCTATAAACGGAAAAAGCTGAACGATCGTAGTCCCTACGAAACGTTCAGCTTTTATCACGGAGAAGAGGTTCTACAAAGACTAGGATGTTCACCGATTGCCGCCAATGCCATCCTGCTAAAGCCGGCTCTTCTCAAACGATAAGACACAAATATGCGCCGCCAGCACCCACGCTCATAACTGAAACAGGGGTGGATTCTCCGATTACAAAAAAATCGAGAGGGAGTCGACCTCCATTTGGCATGCTCATTTAAGATCATCATACTTCAGAAAAACGAAAAAATCAAACTGCATCTCGGTTACAAAAGTGGCTTTTCGGTTGCAAATGTGGCATCTCGGATACAAAAACTGCGTTTCGTTTACAAATATTTAGTTGTCAATTTACAAAGTGGCGTCTCGCTTTTCAATTAAGGTGACCGTCTTTCTCCTACAAAATATATTTAATATATGCCGCAGAATTTTGTCTCTATTTGTCAAAAAGCAAAGTTTGATATCGATTGACTTCAGGATGTGAGTAAACTTGAGCTCCCATGCGATGGGTCTCGTACTATGCACTGGCTGGTTGTGGTTTTCCTACAAGGACTCTTCTTGGATAATTATTTATTCCGCTTTTTTGGCCTGTTTGCCGTCGACCCATTGGCCCTCGTACTCTATATTGCCTTTGGCGTCGCGCATGACTCCGTAGCCGTTGAACTTGTCCTTTTTGACGGCGCCTTCATAGTAGGAACCGTCCTCATAACGGTAAATCCCCTGGCCGTCCATGAGGCCGGCCTTGAAGTCGCCCTCGTAGGAATGGCCGAGCTTTTTGTAAACGACCTTGCCTTTGCCTTCAATGACGCCGTTTTTGAACTGACCATCATAGTAATCGCCGTTGGGACGCTTCATGATGCCCCAGCCGTCTTGCTCACCGTTTTTCCAGTCGCCCTCGTAGACTACGCCACTTTTGTAGTGGTAGGTTCCTTTGCCTTCTTTCTTGCCGTCTTTGAAGTCGCCTTCATAGTAGGCACCGTTGGTCATGCGCTGGATACCCTTGCCGTTGGACGCGTCAGTTACCCAATCGCCTTCGTAGGTTTCGCCGCTCGCCCAGCGGAACAGTCCCTTGCCTTCCTTCCGGTTGGCCCTATAATCACCCTCATAATAACTGCCGTCGGCGGATTTATATAGCCCCTTGCCTTCCCGCAGGCCAGCCTTGTAGTAGCCGTCAAAGGTATCGCCGTCCGGCCATTTCAAGAATACCTTACCATCCAGCAAGCCGGCCTTGTAATAGCCGTCGCAGGAGTAGCCATCCGACCACTTTAAGAACACCTTACCATCCAGCAAGCCAGCAATCATCTCGGCCTCGGCGCTGATGGTCAGCTGTTTGCCATTCTTGCCACGGACAGTCAGGTTGACCTGGCCCTTGCCTTCGGCCTTGCCATTCACGACCGGCCCCGTCCAGCTAGCCTCCGTCAGTCTCCAATTCTCGCTGACATAGCCTATCTGACAGCCGGTCCGCAAATCGGCCGCCCATGTAGTAACCGGGGCGGCGGCGGCCACCGCGGAGAATATCGCCATCACGGCGAGCAGCATAATCGCAATCAGCAGCAGTCGTTTACCTATCATCATCACTATCACTCCTATCTCTAATTATTTCAGCAGCAGTTTCTCCAGACAGTTTATTTCCTGCGACGTCTTCGCCGCATCCCGCCGCAGCTTGTCCATGGACTGGGCGTTGTAGGCCAGGCTATTTTGCAATTCGGCCATCACCGGCTGCCAGACGAACTGCTGCTTCATGATGTCGTAGAATAAGCTGCTGGTGTAATAGGTGGCCTGACCGACCGTGAAGAGCGAGCTGAAGAAGTCGAAGCTCTTGCCGGTGCGCTTCAATAGATCAGCATCGATAGCCTCTTTCAACCACGGCTGGCTGAGGGAAATCTGTGCGATGCCGCCGACGGCATTCTTGAGCTGCTCGGAGATGTTCTGTGCCTCACGGTTGCCCTTGTCGACGTCCGCGAACAGCTTAGTGTCCTGGTAGTTCTTGATGAGCTGGTTGGTATCGGAGAGCGATTTGCCGAGGGTGTTTAGGGTATCAATGTTTTTCTGCATCTCGGCCAGTTTGCGCGGGTCGGTTTCGACGGCCACCTTGGCCAGCCAAGATGCCTTCAGGGCGTCGACACTCTGCAGTACATCCTCGTAGTTGCCCTTAAGCTTGTCAGGAGCGGCGTCGAGCAGCAGCGTGCTCATTGCGTCCCAGAAACGATCCTTGCACTGCTTATAGGCTTCGTCGATCTCGCCTGTCCACTTGCTCATCTCGGCCTGCTGCTTGTTTTGGATAGCCATCAGATTTATTAGCGCCTGGTTTATGTATTGCAGCTTTTCGCGGGCGGCGACGAGGCGCTGGGCGACCTTTGCCTTGTCCTCGGCGGACAGAGAAGCGTCATCAAGGGCGCTTTGGGAGCAGACCGGACCGTAGGACTTTGCGACGGTCGGCGCCGTCGGCGTGTCGACCGGTTTGGGGCCGGACGACGGCGGCAACTGGCTGGTCTGCAGTTTCAGCAGATAGCCGGATGCGGCCACCGGATTGTCCCGCACCTGATTGTAAAGGTTATCGAGCTGGGCCAGTGTGGTGCCTGTCTCACCGCCGGAATTCTGCCCCAGCGCCAATATCTGCTTGTGGGTTTGTTTCAGAATCTCTTTCTGTAGCTGGACATGGGCGGGTGAAACAGACAGCTGCGTCGGCTTAATCTCCGGTACAGTCACGTTCAGCTTCGGAAGGTCGGCTTTCGTAATGCCGCCGTTCATCGCCTGAGCGCTTAACTCGACCAGATACCTGGCCTGCTCCAGGTTGCCGCCCTGGGCGGCCTGCACGGCCTTCTGCCCGAGGCTGGCGCTCAGCTTGAGTTGCTCGGCCACATGGGTCTCGCTCACCGGCGCCGACGTGTACGACGTCCAGTTGCCCTTAGGCTTGTTGAAGGTCACGCCGCCGGAATAGGCACGGAGAGTCATTGTCTGGTAAGGAGCATCCGCCTGCAGCTTGCGGTAGAGTTGACCGGTGCGTAAGAACCCTAGCACCTTCTCAGGCGCGTTCCATCTCTCCTGGCTGACACTGGAGAGGTCAACGTTGATCTTTTCGGCAATCAGCCAGTTGGCTAAGGCGATGACCTTGGCTACTTCGCGGATCTTGTGGAATGCCGGCAGGATGCGGGCGTATTCGTCGTAGTTGTTCATAACCACGTCGCACCATTCGTCGTAGCGGTGGTTAACCTTTTCTTCGCCGGGTACCCCGCCTTGGGCTCCTTTATCTTCCTCGGTAAAGCTGTTGTAGAGCATCTCGGATGCACCGAAGGTCACCACCCGGCGCTCGGGGGAAATCTCCATCGCCACATGCTTTGGCGAGAACCAAAAGGTGGTTGACGCGCCTACAGGTTCCATGAACCCCTTGTGTATCAGATACTCCTGCTGGGTCATACTGCCGGGTATATGGCGGAATAGATGCGGCGTGGCCATGGTGCTCTTGAGCGAGTAGTCGGCCTCATACATGATGCGGGCAAGTTGGGAGGTGCGGTCGAGGTCGACGGGGGCCAGAACGGTCTGTCCGGTGAAGGGCAGACCATAAAGGGCTGAGGTTGACTTCGCCTGCAGCATCACCTTGGTAAGGGCCACCATAACGAGGTCGCGATCGTCGTCCTTCGTCCGGCTGGGGAAAAGCTCACCCTGGGCTTTGGCCACCATTTCCTGCCAGCGGCCCTGCCCCAGCGCACTCCTGAGCGGGGCAATCGTAGCCGTATCAACGTATATTTTTTTCATAATGCCGAGATAGACGGTAGCTGTCAGTTCTCCCGCAGCCTTAGCGGTGTCGCCGCCGCTCTTAGCGAGGATGGCCTTGGTTTCTTCGTCTTGGCCGAGTATTTGCAGGGCCTGGACCGCCGTGTCGGCCCCACCTTGGTTGACTAGGTCATAGGCCTGGGCGGCGTCAGCGTAGCCGAGGTTGGCCAGCAACTTGCCCTGGATGGAGTAGATGTCAGCCGGCGGCTCTGACCCTTTAATAGCGAATTTCACGTAGTTATAGAGGGCCGCAAGTTCCTCCGGCGACAGGCCACAGAGCTTCGCCCATTCCCTGATAAAGTTCTGCCGGTCCTGCTCTGCGTCTGGGTGGCCGACGATGAACTGCTCTATCCGCCAGCCGGCCTTCGGCAGCGTCTGCCCATTCAGCGACTTGTCGACTTCTGGCGTGTTATGCAGTTTGAAGATGGGTTTAGGGTACACCATCGCCGATTTCAAGATATCCAAATAGGGAATCGGCCCGGTATTGAAGCGGGAGTCATAGTGGCCGATGATGGCGACCTTTCCAGAAGCGGGGTCCAAGATAACCTGGTCGAGGACATTTATCTGATCAAGCGCCTCCAATGCCGACAAGGTTTTCGCCTCGGGCGGCGCTGGTACGCCAGGAATAACGAATTCCGCCTTCACCGGTTTCACTTCCAGCGGCGTTATCCCCGGCACCTCAATCTGAAGCTCGATGGCCGCTCCGCCGCGGTTTACCGACAACTTCAGCGGTGTATACAGCGGAAAACTGTTTTTCAGGACGCTAAACTCCTGGGGCGAGCGCACGGCCACCCCGTTTATAGCCAATAGCACGTCTCCTTTCTGCAGGCCGCTCGCCTGGGCCGCCGAGGCGCTCATCACTCCTTCGACAGCCACCCCCTGCCCGCCGGCATCGCCGGTGTAAATACCCCAATAGGCGATTTGTTTGGCAGAATCGGCGGCTAAAGCGCCGCCTACCGCCCCCCCTAGGACAAGCGAAACCATAACCACAACCCTTAAAAAGCTTATCCTCATCATCGTCCTGTTCCCGTAGAACGGCAAAATACCCAGGAGAAACTTTTTCATTCCAACCCTCCCCCCCGCAGCGGTTAAATAAATAAAAATACAACAACACTATGCTTTCTGGATCGAATAAGCTACAATCACTGCTACATAGAAACACTGCTGCAAAATTAATATTCAGGATATTTAATACGAAATAATTATACCATACGATCACTCTGAATTATTCGTCTTTTCAAGGTTTTTCACCTGAATGCTCGTTATCTTCCCATGCTTATATGCCATCAGCCGCTCGTCAATAATGTGATAGATCCTGCATTCAGAGAATCGCTCCTCATTTTTGCAGCAAATCCGTTCGGCAGCAAATCGTTTCTCATGCCCATTCCTACAGCCAAAGGAGACATCCCAAAATAATTTGCCGTTATTTTTAAGGTGATCTTCTTACAATTCCTTATTTCACCATCTGAATATTTACCCACTCTTTCACCCCTGACGTATTACGATATTAACGTCATTATATAATTCACTCAAATAATCATCTGCGAAATATTTCACAACTCTGTTTCAACATGATAAAAAGCTGGCCAATGTGATCAATGCACTCACCCTAACCGGCCTGTTTTCTGTTTCTATTCAATTGTACATTCTACCTCTGTGCCATCAAGCGAAACCACCATCAGTCTACCCTCGCCATATACTACTACTTTTTCCGTCAGTGCAAATATAAGTCGCCATCAAATTTGCTGATCCGCCCTGTCTCAGTCATGATTTTTGAAAACTGTTTTATAACGTTGAAGCGAATTATCACTTTCCCGCATTCCTTTCCATTTTGCCGAGAAAATAATCCTTGTTTTCATCATATTGAACACATTTACAAATGTCTGATACAGAACCTCCATCGTTTATATGCCTGCTTTCACAACCTTTTTCGCCCTTCGCCAGATATTTGCCATTGCAACGCCAGATAATCCTTCTAAGCCGTTTATTGGCATTTCGTACAACTTCATTCACTTTCGTTTAGTAAATTCAAACACCAACCAAACACCAAGTACCAATTCATATACCGCTAAATGCCCGTATCATCGGCTTTATTCGAGTATCGGAGTTTATGTTTTCAAAGTAAATACGTTTGTACGGAATCAAAAAACGGCCCGGGATTTCACCCCAGACCGATAAACTCGTTTAGTATCATTTACTACTCATCAATTTTTAAAAATATCTCGTTAATTTTTTCAAACGCTGCTATAGCCTCCGAAAAATTTTGTTTTTCATTCGTGTACAACAAATCATCCTGTAAACTTTCATATCGTTCTTTTACTTCATTACTACTAAACGCTTCCTTCCATGAATAAAAATCAAACTTTCCTTTCGGATCATAGTCATTTGTTGTCGTTCTTTTTTCTAGGTATTCAATATCAGTTCCTTTCGTCAAGCTTATAATCTGTTTTAGTTCCGTCAAATTTTCAAGGAATTTTTTTACTTCATCTTGTTCCATCAACTTTTTCACATCGTATATATGACGCACTTTCTTGTTTATCGTGCCACAAATTACATGCCTTTTCACAGCTAATAGCTTATCAATAAACGTGCGTCGTATATCTAAGACGTTAACTGTAAATCCCTGTAGTTCGTATTCCCTTGCAAAATCACCCATATTTCTGCTTTCCAGATATTCTTGAATATAGGTTTTCAGCGATTTCATTTCATAGGGAACCGGGCGAACCACCGCTCCTATTTCAAGCTTAATGCCCAATTCCTTTGTTCCAACTGCATCGGACCAAACATACGAACTTTTATTTTTATCATTTCGCTCACTATCTATCGGTTCAAATTGCAACGGTCCGATTAAAAGTTCTTCTAACTTCCTTAACTCCCGATTTATCGCCTTCTTAGATGCACATTCATCTGGAAGATAGGTCAAATCAACATCTTCCGAAAACCGATCTATCGATCCCGGGTAACATTTGCTCAACGAAGTTCCGCCTTTAAACACACATTGATCAATATACGCACTTCGAGAAACTCTTTCCAAAATCATACAAATCAAATAGTCTTTCTTAATTGCAGTTTCCGGAATTCCTTTATACTCACTTGTTAATTGTACCAAATCCTCAAACTCTGCTTTATTTTCATGCAGTTTCATATAACGTCTCTATTCTCGGGATGCTATATTTTGAAGTCCCATTCAAATACTTTTTCAAACCATTATGAATACCATAAAAATCCAACAACTGTTTCAAAAAAGCAATTGTCCTCTTTTTGTAGCTTAACTTCTTATAAACCTGCTCAAAATTTTTTTCATTAAATTCTTTCACTGCATACTCACAGTACGCCTTAAAGCTGTTTTGATTCAAGTCCTCAATTTTATGGTAATTCTCCAAGATCTCCATAAACTCTATTGTTGAAAGCATGCTTGGTCTATAAAAGGGATCCAGCTTTTTCATGTTTATATTTTTAACAGTACCCTTTGCCACATTGCTTTTTATCGAGTAGAGCTCGACTTTTTTAGAAATTTGCGTTGTTAGCTTGTATTTATTATACAACTTATAGCCAATTTCAAATCCGTATTTATTATTTTCCCCAAGAAAATAGTTAACAATTTCACTTTCCCCCGCGGAAATCATACCGAAACGTGTTTTTTTAGGCTTACAGTATACGCCTTTACTAATACGGATAATTTTTTCTTCTTTGCTCAACCGTTCTAAGTTCTTTAGAAAAGCAGTTTCCGTCATATTGGAAAACTTTTTTATATATAGATCTCGCGCAATAATAACTGCCGCTTCCGGTTGTTTTTCTATGTAATGTAATACAGTTTGACTAGCACTCATACAAACTCCTCCTGTTAGTATCATTATAGAATGCCAGCCTATTCATCGTCAAGTTTTTTAAAATTTTACTCGACAATACAGATGTTGCCTAGCTATAAAACCAGCAAGTTTTTCTCAGATTGATTTTCAGCACCTCCTTTCTCTGAGCATGATCATCCTTAACCACCTTCGCATCCAGATCAATCCCACAGTAGGTTCAATTGGCATATTTGTTTGATTTTCTTACGTAGATTATAGAATTGCTACCAGGTTGGCAATCAGCCTTATTTGTATTTTCCACTTTGTATACCCCCCCTTGTGAATTTCGCGAAATTTCGCGTGTCCTTAGCGAACGCTCGCGGAGGCTTTTATTTCCCAGGGATTTTACCCCCTATCCCCCCTAACGCCAAATCCTTCCACAGAGGCCTGGGGTAACTGGGACTAGATGCACTCCGTATGTCCATATTCACCACTTGAGATGTCCCATGTCAGTATACTCACCCATCTAACTTGGTTATGCGGAAATAGCTTTGCACGCTCTCTTACAGCGCTAATTTGTAACCATTCAAAGTGCATATTGCTAGTAGTGCGGGATGATAGAATATCTCCAGTTCTCTGCTCTGATTAGCAACGTCACGAAAGGATGTTGCTGATTGAACGCATTCCATCATTATCCCCCCGGAATACACGATCTCTTCGTCGTAAATGATACTGCCATCTGCAGCAATTTCCAGCGTCATAGTGTGAACGGGTTTGATTTTTCCTTGCTGCGCCAGAAACAAAATCCCATCAAGGATCCAATGAGCTACATATTGGGAGATAATCGGTTTTTCTATGATAGCAGCCAAAGATTTTACAATCTGCAGCAAATTCTTTTCGTCTTTATCGAGTACATCCCATACTTTACAATAATCGCCACCACACTCTTGCAGTTTATTCTGCAATACAGTTTCTGCCAAAACCTTATGATGGTACTGCATTTCCCTTGCTTTTTCTCTGACTGCCTCTTGCTGTTCGGTCGCAAGTCCGTTAGAAACATCTACAGCAGTAAACCAAACGCCATAATTCAGCACAGGAATAGTAGAAACTCCGATTTCCCGCGAAACCAGTTTGTCCGGTGTAGTAACATTCACAAAAAAGTTAGTACAGGGGGGCGTAAGATTGGGAAAGTGTTGTGTCAGGTTCCAAATTTCTCTTGGATTATCCCGATAATAAAACGTGGCGGCCGCGGTACCGTCATATACAGTCGCTTGTTTTAAGAGTTTTCGCATGGACCAATCGTTGCTATCCTTGATTGCTTTCTCGTATATTGTCATTTCATTTCCTCCATTTTTCTTTTTTATACACAGTAGGTTCGCACCAAGACTGCACCAGAGATTAAAACCTGCAATTCCTTGTAGTTACTTGGATTGCACCATGGTACCATAGCGCACCACAACTTTTACCTTATTTTTATTTATTTTTTCTTATAGGATAATAGGGGAAAAACATGGTGTACTTTGGTCCAGCCTTTATACTATAAGGATTTAATGCACTTCTCTCTTGGTGTGATGGTGGTGCAATATGGTGCAGTCACTGTAAAAATTCATTAATCTCTTTTAGTTGAATACCTTCCCAAGAATATTTCCCGTTCATACTCCGCTGCTTTTTTTCACCAAATAGGTTTCGTTCTTTCATTTTTGTGCCGAAGAGTCCCGAACTGAGCGGATATTTGTGTCCGGAATTGAGTGTCCAGCTTCTGTATGCTTCATAAAGATCCGCTTTTAAAACTGAATAGCCTGTTCCTACGTCACAACATTCATCGATGAATTGACCGATAATGTCCATATCCTTCCGGTATTCTTCCGTGGCTAACAAAACGCTTTTGGGCGTAAATAACGTACCGGCTTTCTGCCATGCCAGACATCCTCGAAGTGCTCTATTGAGTATCCCCGGCAGTTCTTCTCGGATGATGATTTTGTCCAAGTCTTTGATCTTCTTCTGCTCCGGAATTTCTGCCTTAAACGGAACAAGCCGGATACGCCGCCATATCCCTTTATCCGTTCCGCTGATCGTCGGCCTGTGATTGCTGGCGATCCACAATTTGAGCTGCGGTGTATATTCAAAAAACTCCTTGTTCAGAAACCTTGCCTTGATCGGCTCGCCACTGGTAACCTGTTTGATCCGTTGTTCATTGAAATGAACTCGTTCCTTGGTCTCGCTCTACCACAAGTCTGGTACCTTGCAGGTCTGCCAGGTCATTGGGGATACCATCCCCGTTTCTCTTCTCAAGGAATACATTCGGCGGCGCTGTTTTTACGTAATCACCCATCAGCGCTCGCCGGATAGTTAGCTCCACGCTTTTCCCGTTATTTCCCGAGCCATAAAGTGCAACAAAGCATTGTTCGCGGGTAGATCCAGTTAAACTCATGCCCGCGTATTGATCCATAAATTCAATAAGCTCTTCGTCAGCGCACAACGCTGTATGAAGGAAGGCATCGTAACGCAGGCATTTTGCGGTAGGATCAAACGCCACTGGGATGATCTTTGTGTTCAGATTGGTGGGATCATGCGTCCATAGTTTTCCGGTGGTAAGATCGAGCGTGCCGTTTACGCAGTTTATGCGCCACAGATTGGCATCTAGATCCTTTGACAATACCGGCATCAGGCGCTCGGCTTGTTTCAGCACATTCGTAATAGCGCTATTCTTTTCAAGTCCTCGGGAAAATTTAAGATAGGCCGCTTTTTGGGTATCATCGTTTATTGACTCCACTTCGTTCGGGATGGAGCGAACGGTCTTAACCATCATGGACTGGATCCTATTGATTTTGTCGATATCCCACCGTCTTCCATCCCAAAGGAGCCTCTTTCCCCAGTCGTGACAATACTTGATGCGGTCGCCGTATTGATCAGCCATCCGCTCTGCTACTCCGATCTCGGTTAATGGTCTGCACCAGCAGTGAAAGACCGTCATCCCTCTTTTTATGCGGGCAATGGTAACCTTGCCATAGGTCTGCCTGCCACGCATCTCATCCCACTTGTCACGCATCAGCCCAGACTCTCGAAATAAGCGGTCGGTTTGTCCTTCATTGCCACCGCTGAAAAACAACAGTCTTTCCACCAACGCAGCATCGGCCCTGGACTGATCACCATCATAAGCAGATACATCTCCATTCCATAGATCGTTAACGATAAAGGCGTGTGTAGGCGATTTCTGAATAGCGGCAATGACCTCGCCGTCTGTCCAGGTATCGTCTGTTGCTGCTATGCACGTTTCTTGGTATGCCGGTACTGCAAAATAAGTATCGCATAACGTGATGATTTGGGAAGATAGGTCGGTTAGCTCTCGTTCGGACTCCGGCAACCGGTCGCCGGTAACGGTGAAGTAGCGTTCTTTATCATACACTTCCAGCTGCTTTGAATCTTTCAGAGGTTTCTTGCAGGCCGAGGTATTCTTCTCTCCGAACCCGAGAATGTGAACCCCCTTTCCACTTGGTGAGCGTTCAATATAACAAGGCTTGAGCATAGCAATGATGGTGGTCGCATCGGCTTTGATACAGCCGGTTTCATCAAATGCTTCATCAATATCCACGCCAGAAATGCCATCCCCAAGAAGAAACCCTAGACCTTTGGCTCGCGTCTCCTTTTGGATATACTCCACCGCAGCTGCAAAGGTACCCCCTTTACTCAGATTCGTTGGATCTATTGTTTTGCCCGTTACGACGCTGTATGGCTTCTTGTCTTTATCCCACCAAACCCAGCGAGACTGTTGGCGTAACGCCTGAGGGATCGCATTCAGGTTGATACGATGCATCTCTACTGGTGATTTCAGTGTTGTTCCATTTTTTATACTCATCATTTTCTTTCCTCTCTATTTGTGACACTATACGCACTCATTCCAGTCTGACTAATGGCAGTCGTTTTATTTTTCTCCCAGAATCGCAAAAGCCTACCGAGTAGCCACAAGGTGCATTCCTTCATTTTGGCTACTCCGGCAGGCTCCCGCTCACATCCGGTATATGTTGTTTTGCCCGTTGCCCTCGATCCCTGGTTCGCGTTCGTTTTCTTCTCCCATCAGGAAGTCCCTTGATCGTCACAAAATATCTACTCTTTGACTTACTATGCACATCTTCCATCCGTTAAACGCTCCTACTTTGCGGTTTGTTGACTAACTCATCGATCTGCCATGCCGGCACAAAAACCCGACGGCCAATTTTGACTGTGGCAATTTTCCCCTCACTGCAGGCTTTATATAGCCCCGCTTTGCTCATAGGAATAATGGTTAAGACTTCCGACAGCCCATAAAGCTTTTTTTCGAACATTTTTCTTTTCTCCCCTTTCTTATGTTTAATTGTTGTTTAAATGTAAAACCTTATAAAAAGCCGTTTCCGGCATTTTATTTGACAATGTTGTTCCACTTCTTCTTAGCTTCTTCCAACATGTCCCGATATATGAGTTGTAAGGCGATGTTCATGATTGCAGCGGTAATTGTTTCTCTCTCATTTTTTAAAGCCTGTAAAAAGTCATCTTTTACATCCTTAAGTTTGTCGTCGGATGAGAGAATTTCGTAGTAAAATCTGATGCTACTCACAGATTCTGGAGTCAATTTGGAACCTTTTGCACCGAAGGTCTTTTGCAGGTCTCCCCTAACATACTTACCGTTGAGAAGGCAATACGCAGCATACGCTTCAAAAATTGTTTCCAGTGGGTAATCTACATAACATCCTCCAGGACCACCGCGATTTTCTCTCACGGCCTTCGGAATTAAATCCTGGTGTTCGTATCGCATCAACGAGACTCTACTAAGTTTGACGCCTAACTTATTAAGTCCTTGTAGCACTTCATCAGGTGTCATATAGACTCCTACCTTTAATCGTTGTTTATATATAATGTAATTGTATGTTACGAACTCTGAACTGTCAACCTGTTTTTCATTATTCTATGGGTAACTCTAAGAAATACATTTTTTACAACGACCAAATTATCCTGCGGAAATATGCACCAATTTGCGCATGTGTTTTTTGCGGCAATGCGGATGATGTCATCAGCTACTAGTGGAAAAATATTTGTAAAGAATGCTTGATCGATTTGACACAGAAAGCTGAATAATAGATGTCATTGAGTTTCTAAAAAAGGCTATCACGCTGTTCATTAATGTGGTGGTCTTTTCCTCGTACTCAGTCTTTAATCAATTTTCAGCCGATGCTTCAATAAAAATTCACCAATGACAATTAAAACCAAAACTTATCCTTCATTTTCCATAGCTATTTCAGAATAATGATACAACTGCAGATTACTTAACTGCCGTTACATAATGAGTATCATAACGGTTTTATTACCATCAAAATATTATTGGTATAGTAAAATCGCATTTCGTTTTCAATCTAATTCTTCGCACTTGCCCTCAATAACATTTTTTATTTTGTCTTTTATTTCTTTAAATTCATCATGAACCCATAATTCACTTAATACAATGCCTCCGCCCATACCACCCCAAACGCCTTCCATGGGCTGTTTAACTTCATAATATATACCTTTTCCATCTCCTTCATTGCACGCCCAGGCTATATCATCTAAGTAGTCTAACAATTTTTCCAATGTTTTTTCATCACACTTGACCAACTTCATTGGACACGTCAAATAGATTTGCCCTCCCGAATCACCTTCCATTATGACTACAGCATTATCTACATTTTTAGCTTCAAAAAAATTTGCGAGTGGTTGGTATGAAACATCCTTTTTTGCATGACTGAGCACATAACGCACCGGGCTAAAATGTTCAGGGATTATCTTCTCGTCTTTCACCTTTTTGTTCATGTTCGTTCATACGCTCCTTCACAAGAAATACTATATGATATCGAAGCTTCTATATAGATATTTGTTATGTATTCGAATAATGACTCAATTCATTCCCCTATTTGTATACATTTTCCCAAAAATCTCCTATCCTTCTTTAGAAGGGCTGACTTTACTATAACATTATGTATGATTTCACTTAAATTTTCCGTCTTTAATACTCATAGCAAACAAGAATTTAGTATTTCCTCAATCGCCTGCACAGCACCTGGTACGTCGATATTTAACGATGCATAGTTTTTATTCAAAAGTTCCTCTGACAATAACCAATCCCATTTCTCCTGCTGTTTATTCTTTACAAATTCCACCAGCTTCTCCTCTGATAATATGCGTTCTTCATAAATATCAAGAAGATGATCATAAACCTGTTCTAGCGAATTAGCCTGAACGGATATATATAAGCCCTCATTTGTAGTAATCAGACCTCTTGCGGTCAGCATAAGAGAAATTGTATCTTGAACGTCATCGCCTTTCCACGCAAACAGAAGAACATCATTACCCATTTTAACGAAGGGACTATTTCCAAGAGCAAGTTGATGGTACTGAGTGCGAGCTTCTCGAAGTAATTCGAAGGCAATTTTATCCACGAAAGGGACATGTTCAGAAGTTCTCAGAACTTCACGCATTTCCTCTCGTACTCTATTGTGCAGTCTTGAACCAACGCCAGAAAATGAAGGCGCTTTTCCTCCTTTATCCGGCAAGACAACTATAGTCTTTTTCTGTTCATCCACGTCTTCAACGCGCCACCGTCGACCAGCAAAAATAAGATAACTTTTTAAAGTAATCGCCCTGCTAATCGGCAGAGTTCCAAGAGGCTTACCCTGATAAATAATTCTGTACTCTTCATCGTTTTTGAAGGCAGCAAAGAAAGTATAATGATTGACTATTTTTTCTCCCAAAGACCCTAAAAGCAACAAACCAGTATGCTCTTGCGACAAAACATCCTGCCGGGCCAATCCTCTTAAAAAACCGGCGAACTCAGTCTTCGATAGATTATAAAAAGGACCGTTCTCGCAAAGGAGTCCCCAAGCATTTGATGCGGTAAGCCCTCCATACTGTCCAATCGAAGAAAGCAATTGCTGAACCATCGTAGACAGATGCAATCCCCGAGTTCCAATAGGCTCGCACCAACCACCAGCTAATAAACGAATCATTGCAATTGTTTGAACCAATTGTTCCCGTAAAAGATCAGAAATACGTGATCGTTCATTCAGACTATCCTCAATACAATAAGCGCGGAGGATAGACGCTTCACCTGGTTTCCTCCCAGACCGTCCAATCCGTTGCCGCAAACTTGCCACAGAAGGGGGTGGACCAACTTGGGCAATACTTTTTACTGACCCGATATCAATACCTAGTTCCAATGTATTTGTACAAATAGCTGTTGCCGCATGTTCTTTCTTCTTGAGCGCCTGTTCAGTCTCTTCCCGAATTTCTTTGGACAAGTTCCCATGATGAGGCCAAAATTCGTTGGGTAATCCTGCTTCCTCACACATCTTCCTCAACTTGTCCGTATATATTTCGACCGATGTCCGCGTATTCGGAAATACTAGATGGTTAGCCCCTCGTAAAGCAGCAAAAAGTTTTTTTGCCACCCACTCTTGCGCATAGGATATTTTGTCCTCTTCAGCCACGCTGTCTGAACCTATATTAAGGTTCTTAGGTTCCTCGGCACGATATCCCGAAACAAGCACCTTTAATTCCTGTCCACCTGATGGGCTAGTGATTATTGTTACCTTATCAGGGTTAGCGGGACGCAAAAATCGAGCGGCCATCTTCATATCCCCAATAGTTGCCGACAGACCAATCCTAGGAACACTTCTACCTATAACCGTTTCAAGGCGGTTAAGTAAACTCTGAAGCTGTTTTCCCCTCTCATTCCCCATGAAAGCGTGAACTTCATCAACAACACAATAACGAAGGGAAGAAAATATTCCAGGTACTTGATGCCCTCGAAGCATTAGCATGGCTTCCAACGATTCAGGAGTTATTAAAACGCAGCCATTAGGTTTATCAATAAAACGCTTCTTCTTAGAGCCTGAGATATCTCCATGCCATGGCGTAACAGGTATTCCCAGCTCTTCACACAAAAGTTCCAATCTCTCCCATTGGTCGTTGATAAGGGCTTTCAACGGGCCTATATAGAGAGCAATATTCTGACTGTTCATCGAAAGCAGTTTCGTTAGTATTGGAAAAAAAGCAGCTTCCGTTTTACCTGAAGCTGTGGCAGCAGCTATTATCACATCACTGTCATGTAGAATAACAGGGATAGCCTGTTCTTGGATATTTCTCAATTCTGTCCACCCCAACTGCCAAATCCATCGTTGAATTTTAGGATCAAGTAAAGCAAACGCAGATGATACTTTATTGGAGTTTGAAACTGGCAAACTCATCCTCAGCGCCTCCGCCTAAGTTAGTTTCGATACCTCCAGTTTTTTCGGGAACAAGCATGTCGCTCTGAAATCCCATGTCACGCGTAATATTCACTTGTCCCAATAAGGAGCACCAATCGACACCCTCGTTCTGTTCCAAGACAGAAAGTAAATTAACAAATGCCGTTATAGTCGTTCGCGGAGTTCTAAAATATGATTCACCAATACGTTTGTTGCAGTGCTCCATAAACGCTACTAACCCGGCATCTTCTATCAAATATTTACTTGGATCGCCATATGCAAATACATGGCGTAGTTTGCCTAGCAATACAAGAAACTCTTCTTGGCTTAAACTGGACAACTTTAAAACAGGGTGAGAATAATCTACTAGTCCATTTTTCGCAAAAGTGTTTTCCGCAAGCCTTGACTGCAAAGCAGCATAGCTATATAACCCTCGACGCATATCCATCAAAAATTCCGGAGTGCCCCCTAAGATAAAGCCAAGTCCCTCTGTATTCCCTTGAAGTGAGTCATTCAATATACGTAAAATTTGTTCATAATTAGCATTTCTAGATTGAGTGTTAGTCAATTTATACAGGTTGACCATCTCATCAAGGCAAACAAGAAGGCCAGCATATCCAGCCAATCTTACGAACTTACTCATCAACTTTAACTGGTCATAAAATGAGGCATCGTCAACAATGGTCCGCACACCTAAAACCGTTCTGGCGTCAGTTTTTGTCGTGAATTCCCCTCGCAACCAGCGAATCGCATCAGACTTTAGCTGTTCTTGCCCAGATTCAAAACCTCGCCAATAAGCTGCGATGACCGTAGCAAAGTCGTATCCATTGACCATTTCAGTTAGACTATTTAATTTTTCATGGATAATATTATCTGGTTTAATGCCTTTAGTTTGAGCTTCATTCCGGGCAGTTGATATAAACTTTTCGACAATCCCAACCAAAGCACCACCGTCAGGTTTTGTCCTAGTTGCCTGGTTTTTCATAAGTTCGGCGAATAACGAACGAGCTTGCCCTCCGGTTGAATATAGACGTCGGTCCGGATTCAGGTCAGCATGTAGGGTCACCAGTTTTTTTTCCATCGCAACGGCTCTCACCAAATTGAGAAAGAATGTTTTCCCAGACCCATATTCGCCGATTAAAAGGCGAAACATCGTGCCACCATCAGCTACACGTTCCAAATCCTTGATAAGCGCCTTGATTTCCTGAACTCTGCCCACTTGTATCAGATGCTGTCCGGTCCTAGGCACAACACCGGCTTTTAGAGATTGTAGTAATGCATCTCTTTCTTTTGCTTTTATCATAGTCACTGAATAATCACCCTCGCTATCTCTTGATTTATTTCAATCGGGTCATCACCATCAGTGAAGGACTGGTCGTGTTTCTCGAAGGCGGTTTCGTTGATTTGCTCAAGTGAACCTTCCAACATCATACCTCTGTCTTGCACCAGCTCTTCGAGTTCTGCCCTTTGCCAAGTGGGTTTTTGACAAAGTATCCGAATCATCCCTGACAAATCTTCGTTTAGGCCCCAAATAGTTTCTTCCTTCTTTTCGAAAATATCATCCTGAACCTCGACTCCTTCATTATCGGTTTCCGGATGAAGATCGGAAGTAATTTCTCCTTGGAATATCGTGCTCAGAATCGAAGTTACTCTCTCGCTATCAGCCTGAAGCATAGCAACTTTTGACATATCGATGTTGATACCGCCTGTTGTAGGAGCAGCAGGGATAGCGTAACCCACTTGTGACACGGAAGCCTGAGTAACGGTGACAGGCTCTGAAGTAGGTGCATGAACTTTACCATATAGTGATGTCATATCCAACCCAAGCAGTCGGTAAATACGCTCCATCAGCTTCAATTCATCCAAACTGACATAATTATCTGCTTGTGCAACTCGTACCAGTAGATCCCCTACGAATTCGCGTTGTTCTTGGCCGAGTGTTTCTATTCGTTTTTTAATGCCCGTCAAATTCAACTGTTGTTTAGACAACCAGAGAACATGCGCTTTTAATCGACTCTGCTCGGCAGGTTTAAGATTAAACCACCGTTCAAGCTGATTCTGAAGCACTAAAATCTCTTTTTCTGATGCATCTCCATCTGCGTTCGATACTACCATCGCCAGGTATATAGACAACGATGCCACTGCATAATGTGCATCAAAGTTCACCTTTACACTCTTGTCACCGAGCCCGAACAAGACCACGTAGCTATCTGTGGTAGGTACCGGGTTTCCATATCGCAAATCTGGCTCAAACCCTAATTCTAACACATCAAGAATTTCTAAGAACTGAGTCATTCTTTTTTTCGATATATCCTTCCAGGTGGGAAGCTCCGTTAGTATATCACCGAACTTAACCAATTGAAAAGCTCCGAATTCTTCCGAATTTTTCTTGATCTTTTCGAGTTCAACCTTAACACTACCGGGCCAGATGGAAAAGGGCAATTCTAAGAAAGCATCCAAAGTACCCTCTTTCTCAGGACTTCTTCCCAATAAACGACTGTAACTATCTAGTTTTTCATGACACATTTGGACTATAGGTGCCATTTTATTAAGAGGGTTCGTCAAAACAGTAACGTCGGATATATTCAAGTTCTTCACATAGTTTCCGGAGCTGATCAATGACCTACTTGCCGGCTTATGGGAAACAGAAATCATTGTCTTGTTCTTAATAAGCTTTATTCCAGCGCCGAACTTTCGTGAATATTCCTCGGCAAACAACTTACCAAATTCTTCGCTGCACCTTTGCGCGGCCGTTCTTGTGTAGACCGGAGGATTCGGGCTGGAACAATACCAAGACAGAGCCCATTCGGCAGGGACAGGAACCTCGTTCGCGGCCATCAGACCAAGGCCAAGCCGCAAGGGCATCGAAAAGCCTAAATGATTGGAAGGCACAGGGGGTTCTAATGTTGCTAATTTACACTCCTGGTATTTTTCTACTTGTAAGTAAGCCAAGAGGGAATTAGCATATGAATTAAACGAACCATTATGACCATAAATGATGAGCAGTCGCGCTACTTCATCCAAAATAGCCTCAGTTTCAGCTTTTGCTTGTAAACTGTGCTGAACATCATGAAGCAACCTACGTTCGAGCCCATAGAAATACAAAAAAACGTATCCGATATCCGCAGCCGGGTCCTTTTTACCAGTTGAAAGCCAATGAAGATAAGAAGCGCGGGCTTCGGGAGTAATGTCTGCGTATGAGGGCCAATAATTTGTCTTTCTAATAGAGTAATCGTCATCATTTTTATTAACCGGTAATTTCGGGTCAATGAGAGTGCAATCCACTTCATAACCACTTGGCGCTGCTAAACCACTTCCCATATACAACATACCATTAGGAATCAGATACCCGGCTACATTACTCGATGTTCCATAAGAAACCCAATATTCATCTCCATTTTTACTTGTGGGAGCGACTTTTCTTTGAGTTTGCTTATAATCAGCAGAGTTAATATAACAAGGCTGTTTATCAACTTGTTCAGGTTTATTTCTTCCTTTAAGAAACTTAATAAATAACCAAATTGCAAAAAAAGCTCCTCCCACTAACAGAAAAAAAGCTCCATAGTGGACTAAAAGAACAATAACAATTATGAGTCCCAGAAACTGCATATACACCCCTCCACTCATCACCAATAAATTGGGAGTCCACGAACAGATACCCGTTCCTCTTAATTATTTATCAGGTTCATACGCTAACCTGATTTATAGTTCATAATATCAATTACGATCTAATTTTGTACAATGGAGGTTTTAGCAATTAACGAACCCCCAGAAAATAGTGTAAAAAGTTAGAGTTATAGGATTTCCCAAAAACATAAAAATGTCATTTTGTATCCACTCTAATTTTATTTTTTCCATACATTTACACAAAACACCTTCTTGTTTTCGCGTAAATGTATAAATTTTTGTACGTTGATCAACCCCCTGAATAAAAAGTTCGCCCAAACATTACGTCTAGGCGAACATAAAACCTACGTATCAAATTTATTCAAAACCTACAAAACCTTATATATCAAGCCTTTTTCCGCTTTATCAACGCACTCAACGTGACAGGCAAATTGGATAGGTATCTTTTTTAAATACTTAGAGGTGTTTAATTATATCACGGCTCTTCCAAAACCCTAGTAAATACGCCATTCCTAAAGGAAAGCACCATATTTTTGTCGCGTATCGTTATGAGATAATATTTATTAAAACTGCATCCACCATTGGCAAATCGCAGAAATTGTCAACAGTTATTTTTTATATCATAATTCACTATCAAGTTCTATTTCTTTGATTGCTATAACCTCTTTCACCTTATGACCATGCTTATTTTTAACTATGAACTTTGAAACGGCAACCGTCGATTCATTTTCAATTTTCTCGGCTATATGTGTGGGATCATCAAACACTACAGACACACGTGGAGGTATTCTCATTGGCACTGTATGTATTATTTTCCAAACCCCACCCCTATTTGGTTGATAAATAATCATCCCTCGGCTTTGATTCACCCTTTGATGAAATTCTATCAGGGCAGTATACTTATCCACAGGCTGCCTATCTAAGATTCCTTGGGGTGGAGAACAATAAACAAAGTGTTCCGTCATTGTTTCCGGAATAGGTATATCGCCACCCAATACAACGATTAGATCAAGCATATGGAGGTATGAAATTCTTGCCAAAATCAGACCATCCATTTCTTTTTCATAATACCCATATGGGGCAATGCTAACATTAAAATTAACCCTACCACATATTGGATCAGGTATTTCAAAAATGTTATCTTCTTCGGTGTCTTCGCCCTCTATAGGGTCGAATTTAGCAATAGCAGGAACTGAAACAACGGCAAACAGAAATGCCCTTGTGATATTGTAGATTGGTTCACCATTAATCCTTTTTAGTTTCACATTTTTATAATTAATAAGCCCTGTTGTATGGTATGAAATATCCATCCCCTTCCGACATTCTTCTTGCAGCACATTTATATTTTCCATCTTTTGCTGCCTCGAAACATCATAACATACATGTTCATTATTCGAACCCTTACGAATAAAATTAACATATAATGTTCCATCGCCTTCAACATTCAACCCGTATTTTAAAAACTCATATAGTTTCCCCTGATGTTTAATAAGCAATCGTCTTAACTTCAATGTGATCCCTCATTTTCTTAGCCAGTGCTCTAGTTGGTGAATATTCCCTTTTTCCATTTTTCGTTCTTTATACTTTTTATATTTTCAATTTTGCAGCTTTGGGGACAGCTTCGAAAATCAATGCAAACCCTTCTGTGTCTTCCGCATCAAGTAAGTATTGACAGTATTCGTTTTCCAAAATTTCACGCATTGTTTTCACTCCCAAGCATTTTCAGCAAGACACCTGTCTTCACCCTCAATATTATCTAAATGGAACGTCTATATATAACCCTTGGTTACCTTCCTTAGATGTATTTGGTATTACCCCTACTAAATCAAACCCTTTTCTTATCGCAATTGCAATTTTCCCATGTATTTTTTCGTATTCAAATTCTTCCTTAATCTTCATCATACCAAACAGTTCATTTATCAGTTCTTTCCATTCCAGACTTACTTCCTCTAAAGCCTTTAAAAATTCATGTAAAATTTTAGCATCATCATTCGATAGTTGATGAATAACGCCAAGCGACCTACCTAATTGAGCATATAGAAAACTAAGTTTTTCAATGGTGTACTGCCATAGATGATTTATGTCATGATTCAGCCTATATTTGGCTATTTCATATTCCATATCTTGAAGTGTTGATTTTAATACATCTACTGTAAACATTACGTGACCTTCATATTCTTCGTTATCCATATAAGGAAATGCAATTATTTGAGCAAAAAACTCACCAAAAGCGGATTGCGCTATACTTTCACGCAGTTCGTCCCATTGATAAGTATGTATTATCCTATCGTCAATAGAATAATATTTTCTGAGAAGCAAACCTTCAAAAACGTGCCCTAATTCGTGAGCAAATGCTGCATTGCAAAAATTCATATCCTGGATAATTCCTTGGGCAACTTCTTCTGGATGAATAATTATGGCATAAGTCCTTTCAACTTCCCCATTTCCCCACCTCAACGTTTTACCGGCCACATAACCATCGGCACAGTCAGATAAATGCTCACCATATCCCAATGCCTTCTGATACTTAAAAACATCGTCCTTAAACTGATTTGAAAAGATAACTGCCTTCAAAATACATACTCCCGGTAATTTTGCATAAACTTCATCATAGATACTCTTTATGTTGTTATTTAACTTTTCAACATTATCTTGATTTTGCCAAACATCGGCGGATCCATTTATAGTTAACTGCCAATTTCCCAATGGTATTTCTTCAAGCGGCTTAATAAGAATATTTCTGTCCATAACGCAATCACCCCGCAAAGCATTTTCAACCAAAAACAACTTCTTATCTCATTTTAGGGACTGCATAATCTGCAGATATATACTGTTCGTCTTAATGCTTCATATACCCCGCAAACTCTCGTTTCAGTTCCTTAGGTGCGCCCCGCTTCAATTGCCAGTCTCCCCGGTCAGCAACAAAATACGAACTATCGAAGAAATCCGGTCTTGGTTGTGACATGGAATCTTCACTCCAAACAAAGCATTTTCAACCTGAATATCAATTGCCTCCTTGCCCTTTTGCAGCGAGCCGAAATAGTCGAATACTTGTTTTTCCATTCCTTCAATGTGAATATGAAATTCCCATATTCGAAGCGATCTATTCGTCCATCAAACCGTCTCTTTTTTAGGACGTCGAAAAAGACGGGATCATTGTCCTTTAGGGTATCACTTATGTCACTATGTTTGTTTTTAGGGGATCTTGAATGTCTTTATACTTGTTTTTAGGGACTCAGATAATGAAAGTTCCAAGCATCCTGCCGCCCCCTTAAAACGTTCTATGCACCCGCCCCTAAGAACACAACATTGCACCTATAAAACGGCTCAGAAGCGATTTGAGAAGGTTGTTTATTGGAACGATTTGAGTGTTTCAGGTTCATCAGAGTCACTTAGCAACATTTTTTGCATGTGTGCCACAATCAGCGGAAATTCTTTTTCAATTTTCGCTGCTATCTCTTTTCTTTCCTCATACATTTTCTGATGTTCTTCCCCTGATATGTATTGTCGGTTTTCTCGGCTGCAAAGGAATGCCAATTGATTAAGCTGACTTGTAAATTGGTCAACTTCGCTTGAAACATCACGCGGCAAATACAAATCGGCTTGCAAATGTGCTTTCACCGCTTCACTAATCGCTTTACTTGCGTCTAAATCTTCCTGAGAAGTCATTACTTTATATATTTTATCTACTGCATCCTTAAAGTTTGTTTCCCACAAAAGAAGCATTTCTTCCTTGTGTGCTCTGGTTATGTTATATTTATCAAGAAATTCGCGCATGTCTTCTTTATTATAATCCGTAAATGCCGGCAGCTGCCGCAAAGGATTATTGCGCCAAAGTACCTTATTTCGTGCATTACATAATTTTTCATAAAGTTCAATACTGCGCTCATGTTTTTTTACAGCAAATAAACTAAAATCAGTTAATCGGCGTTGGTTTAGATGTTTTTGTTTCTCTGCTACTTCTTGTAATTTGGTTTTATATGTTTCAAAGGGAATAGCAAATTCTTGCTCATATCGCTTAACACTCTTATCCAATTCCGCTTTTTCTGTTTGTAATTGTTTGGCAAAATCATGTTGCTTGTTGAATTTATACCTTGCCCATAATCCACCTATAATTACTGCGCCAACGGTCACAAGCAAAGATACTATCGATCCATATTTAAGCAACCAATCTAAGATTTTCATTCATCTACCCCCTACATAATAAGTATAGCACAACTATTTCATCATGTTGATCAAGGCGAGGTGTAGCTCAGCCTAAATGGGCATAAAAAAGCATCGGCAGTGAACTGCACCCCCAAAGTTAGACGGTATGATATATTGAAATATAGAAGTGTCAAGAAAAATTAGACATAAAGTTAAGCGGATATTATGAATTCAACTGCTCAAATTGGGTAGGGGAAAGATACCCAAGAGAAGAGTGCAATCTCTTTGTGTTGTAGTATAGTTGAATATATTTAAAGTTTCTTGCTGGTCTTGTTCAGGTGTTCCAAAATGAGCATCTTGAATAAACTCTCTTTTTATGGTTCTATAAAAAGATTCCATTATGGCATTATCATATGGATTGCCTTTTCTGCTGACGCTTGATACAGTTCCATGTGCACGCAAAAACGTCTGAAAGTTACTGCCGGTAAAATCGACTAAAGAAAGGGCATTTTCCAGAGTATGAGCCGAAAAGGCAATTGCCTGGATAATGCCGTAATGGAAAATTTCTTTGGAATAGTAGAGAATGAACTTCTGAAACAAGCCATAGGACGTATACCCACGCAACAAAAAATACAGCAGAACAAGCGGTTGATATTTTCGAACGCGCAATAAATATTCCTGTCGTAAGAGAATCACAAATTGCTTTGAAATTCGCGTAAAAGTATAACTTTTTATTCGGGGGTCGACCCCCGCACAAAAAGTTCGCCTAAAACTCACGTCTAGGCGAACATAAAACTTACGTATTAAATTATCATTAAACCCACAAAACCTTATATATCAAGCATCTTTCCGCTCTATCAACACTACGCACTCAACGTGATGCGTCTGCGGGAACATATCGACCGGCTGAATTTCCCGGGCAATATACCCGTATTCGGCTAACACAGCCAGATCACGTGCCAGCGAAGCTGGATTGCAGGAAACGTAGACAATCCGTTCCGGGTTCATACCGGCAAACGTCTCCAGGACCTTGGGAGCGCAGCCGGCCCGCGGCGGATCGGTAACGACAACGTCGGCCCGGATGCCTTGCTTGGCCAGCTTCGGCATCACATCAATCGCATCGCCGCAAATAAATTCCACATTAGAAACGTCGTTATTCCGTGCATTAACTTTCGCATCGGCAATAGCCGCTTCCACGATTTCGATCCCGTACACTTTGGCCGCCTGACGGGCCATGAACATGGCAATAGTACCCGTTCCGCAGTACGCGTCGATCACTGTTTCCCTGCCCGTCAACCCAGCATATTCAACCGCTTTCTCATACAGCTCCCTAGCCTGTTCCGTATTGACCTGGAAAAAGGAACGGGGCGAGATGTTGAAATGAAAGTCGCCAAGCTTGTCGGTAATATATTCCTTGCCCCACAACAAGCGGTTACGGTCGCCCATAATCACGTTGGTTCGTTTCGGATTCACATTTTGCACGATACTGACCAATTCAGGAAGCGTTCGGCGCAATTCCGCAACAATCTCCGCGCTGTGCGGCAGCTTGTCCGTCGCCGTTACCAGAACAACCATCGCTTCCCCGCTGGCCGTGCCTACCCGGCCAATCACGTGGCGGATGATCCCCTGGCCGGTTTGTTCATCATAGACGCTGACATTGAATTGCTGCAGAAGCCGTCGGACCTCTGCAGCAATCCGGTTATTCAAGGCATGTTGAATATAACAGTTTTCCGTATTGATGACTTGGTGCGTACCGCTGGCAAAACAGCCGACCGTTCGTTTGCCGTTTTCCAAGCCAACCGGAAATTGCATTTTATTGCGGTAATCCCAGGGATGTATTGCGCCCAAGGTTGGTAATATCACAACGTTCTCCGCTTTCGCAATACGGGAAACGGCAGCAATGACTTGCTGCTGTTTCGCCTGCAACTGGGCCGGATAACTCAAATGCTGTAGTTGACAACCACCACAGGCTTCATAAATTTCACACCGTGGAATAATGCGGTCGGGTGAGGCCGCGGCAACCGAGGTCATCACGCCCTTGGCGTAGCTGCTTTTTACCTGGGTAATCCGAACAAGGACCTGTTCTCCCGGCAGTCCGCCAGGAACAAAAATAGTAAAATCCTGAACCCGGCCTACCCCTTCTCCGCTGTGGCCTAATCCATCAATCTCTATTGTATAGGTGCTTCCTTTTTGCACCGGAGGCAACTTTTTCTGCTTCTTGTCCACGTTTCCTTATATCACCTTTCTACTTGTCAAGATGGTTTATTTTCCCCGCCGTTCGCTTTGCCTTCGCCTTCACTGGCCTTGCCGATTTTCACCATAGTATCCATATATTCTTTCAATTTCTGATTAACGAGATAATGGATGGTTCCCGCAGGATAATTCCCGTCGGCATCAGCGCCCCCCGCTGCTACTCCGGTCAATACTTCAATCCCTTCGTCGATCGTCTTAACCGGATAAATGTGGAATTTCCCTTGCTCCACGGCCTGAATGACTTCATCGTTCAACGCCAGATGGGCGACATTCTGGTGCGGAATCATCACGCCTTGACGGCCGGTGAGCCCTTTGATCTTGCACACGGCAAAGAACCCTTCAATTTTCTCGGTTGCCCCGCCGATCGGCTGGACCTCGCCTTTTTGGTTGACGGAACCGGTAACGGCAATATATTGTTTTATCGGCACTTCTGACAGGCTCGACAGCAAGGCATACAATTCCGTACTGGAAGCGCTGTCGCCGTCCACGCCTTCATACATTTGCTCGAACGTCAGACTGGCAGTCACCGTCAGCGGCTGCTTCTGCGCGTATTTCTGGCCAATGTATCCGCTTAGCGTCAACACCCCTTTTGTGTGGGTGGTGCCGCTCATCTTCGTTTCCCGCTCGATATTGATAATCCCGCTGCGGCCAAGGTATGTATTGGCCGTAATCCGGGAAGGCTTGCCGAACATATACTCGCCAACCGACATCACGGCAAGACCGTTCACCTGACCTACTTTTTCCTCTTCAGTATCAAGCAACAAGACCCCTTCGGCAAACAATTCCTGCAGCCGCTCTTCGTATTTGTTGGCACGATACCGTTTTTCCTCAATCGCCTGTTTGATATGTTTCTCAGTAATTATATCACTGTTGTCCACTTTTGCCCAAACATCCGCCTCACATAACAGCTCTACCACCTCATTGAAGCGGGTGGTCAGCTTGTTTTGGTTTTCCGTCAGCCGGGTGCAATGTTCAACGACTTTGGCGACTGCCTCCCGGTCGAAATGCTTCAGGTTTTCCCGTTTTACCGTGGAACTGACAAATGCCGCCAGGCTTTGGATATTGGCTGACGTATTCGCCATCTGCACGTCAAAATCGGCATGCACTTTAAATAGCTTGCGGAAGTCTTCGTCATACTGGTATAAAATTTGATAGTAGAATGGATTGCCGATTAAAATAACCTTCACATTAATCGGGATCGGCTCCGGTTTCAGGGAGGCCATCGCCAGCATACCGAATTGCTCACCCAGATTTTCAATGTGCAGATGCTTTGTCTTCAAAACCCGCTTCAGAGCCTCATAGGACTGTACATTGGATAACAAATCTTTGACATGAATAATTAAGTAACCGCCATTCGCTTTATGCAGCGATCCCGCCTTGATCATCGTATAATCCGTGCTGACCAGTCCCATCCGCTGCTCGTATTCTACCCGGCCAATCAGGTTATAGTAGGTTGGGTTGGTTTCGATGACAACTGGCGCTCCCTTGGTTGCAGAATTGTCGATCAACAGGTTCACCCGGTATTTGTCTTTCACGGCATCCTGCATGTTCTTTTTGAACATCGCCATCGGGTTCGCTTCGTCTTCCTGCTGCTGCGGTTTAAAATCGTTAATATTTTTGACAATATCTTGTTTGACCGCATCCAGGTAAACACCAACGTGGCTATGGTCTCTATGTTTCTCCTTGAACTCATCCAATAAATGGCCAACGGCAAATAAACCGACTTTTGAATCAAGAGCCTTCAATTCCTCACGAACAGCCTTTTCCATTTGTTGCATGGTCCGTACAACTTCCATGGCTTTTTCATGCACGGCCATCATCTTTTTATCGATTTCTTCCCGCTGTTCTTTTCCCAGTTGCTGATATTCTTCCGGAGTAATCGGTTTCCCATTGACCAGCGGTACCCCGACAAAACCGGTCGTCATCCATTGCGGCATAATACCAATTTTTTCGGCCTGCTTGTTAAATTCCTCGATAATGATCGCCCGCTGTTCCTGGAAACCTTTCACGATCGCCACTTTCGCCTGTTCATAATCGTCGCTGCTGAACACTTTCGAGATATCGGTTTTCAGGTTATCGATCAGTTCCTGCATTTCCTGGGCAAAAACCCGGCCTATGCCGGCCGGCAGCGATATCGCAATCGGTTGCGCGAGATTCATAAAATTGTTAACATAACACCAATCGCAAGGTACCTTCTCAGTTGCCGCTATATTGTTTACAGAAACTTCCGTAAATGTCAACTTTCCGGTCCCCGCCGGCCCAGAAATATAAATATTGTATTCCGGATTTTTCGTGAACAACCCAAATTTCATGGCTTTGACAGCCCGCTCCTGGCCAATTACCGTATCGAGTGGAGGCACTTCAGCCGTTGTTGCAAAGGAAAATACTTCTGGATCACAATGAAAACGCAATTTTTTCGCAGATAATTCTTGCCTTTCGGTCATCTGATCCACCCCTTTATCTACTTTTTGGGTTCTGTAAAACACTTATTTCCAGAAAAATTCGACTAATTACATCAATTTACCTTCTCTCCTTATAATAAGTATACATTTTTACAACAAATTTTGAAAGAAAAAGACGAAGCCATCATAAATGACTTCGCCTTCGCATTACTATTTACAGTTGCCCGATACGTTCTTTTAGGAGCGTGTTCACCATTTCCGGATTGGCCCGGCCTTTGGTCTGCTTCATGACCTGCCCGACCAGGAAGCCAATCGCCCGCTCCTTGCCGGCTTTGAAATCGGCGACCGATTGCGGATTCGCCGCCAATACAGCGTCGACAATACCGACAATCGCACTGGAATCGGTGATTTGCACCAGTCCTTTTTCCTTGACGATATCTTCCGCCGCTTTGCCGCTTGTCCACATCTCTTCAAATACGGTTTTGGCAATTTTATGCGAAATTGTTCCTTTGTCAACCAGTTTCAGCATCCCTGCTAAATGTTCCGCTGATACCGGGCATTGCGCCATCGTCAAGCCATTGCTGTTCAAATGCTTGGCCACTTCGCCCATTACCCAGTTGGCTGCCGCTTTCGCATCAGCCCCTTGAGCAACCAATGCATCGAAATATTCCGCTTGCGCCCGGCTGGCCGTCAACACGGAAGCATCATACGATGACAGTCCGTATGTTTCCATCATGCGCTTTTGCCGCTCGTCCGGCAGTTCCGGCAGATTGCAGCGAATTTCTTCCACCCAGGCGGGATCCACGACAATCGGCACCAGATCGGGCTCCGGCAAATAGCGGTAATCATGGGCCTGTTCCTTGCTGCGCAGCGAGACCGTCACGCCGGCTGCTTCATCCCAGGAACGGGTTTCCTGGACCACTTTGCCGCCGTCTTCCAAAACATCGGTCTGGCGTTCCACTTCATATTCCAGCCCGCGTTGGACAGCGCGGAAAGAATTCAGGTTTTTAATCTCGCTTTTCGTGCCGAAAGGTTCGGTTCCCCGCGGCCGCAATGAAATGTTGGCATCGCAGCGCAGGCTGCCTTCTTCCATCTTACAGTCGGAAACATCAATGTATTCGAGGATCGACTTGATCTTTTCCAAATACGCTTTGGCTTCTTCCGGTGACCGCAGATCCGGTTCGGAAACAATTTCGATCAACGGCACACCGGTGCGGTTGTAATCTACGAGAGTGTAATCGGCGTTGGAAATCGTTCCGGCATGCACCAATTTACCGGCATCTTCCTCCATATGGATACGGGTAATGCCGATGCGTTTGGTTGCGCCGTTTACTTCAATATCCAGATAGCCATCTAACGCAATCGGCAGGTCATACTGCGATGTCTGGTAGTTTTTCGGCAAATCCGGGTAATAATAGTTTTTTCGGTCAAATTTTGAAAAAGGAAGAATTTTGCAATTCAACGCTAAACCGGCCCGTACGGCAAATTCAACAACTTTTTCATTCACGACCGGCAATACTCCCGGCATCCCCAGACAGACGGGGCAGACATTCGTATTTTGGTCGGAACCAAACTGCGTGCTGCAGCCGCAAAAGATTTTCGAGTTCGTCTTTAATTCCGAATGGACTTCGAGTCCGATAACCACTTCATAATCCATGATTTAACCCTCCCCCAGCGGCGCAAAGCGCTTGTGGTAGTCATTCTGCTGTTCAAAAGTGTATGCCGCGCGCAATACCGTTGCTTCATCCAATGGTTTGCCGATAATCTGCAGCCCGATCGGCAGGCCGTCGACAAATCCGCACGGCAGGGAAATTCCCGGCACTCCTGCCAAATTGACCGGGATCGTGCAAACGTCCTGCATATACATCGCCAATGGATCGTTGGCTTTTTCACCAATCTTAAACGCCGGCGACGGAGCAGTCGGCGTGATCAACACATCGACCTTTTCAAATGCGCGGTCAAAGTCCCGTTTCACTAACGTCCGAACCTTCAAGGCCTTCATATAATAGGCATCGTAATAACCGGAGCTCAACGCATAGGTCCCCAGCATGATCCGGCGTTTCACCTCGGTACCGAAACCCTTGCTGCGCGTTTTTTTATACATGGCAACAATGTCGTCGCCTTCTTCCCGCATACCGTACCCTACGCCGTCATAACGGGCCAGGTTGGAGCTTGCTTCAGCCGGCGCTATCAGGTAATACGCCGACAAGCCGTATTCGGTATGGGGCATGGAAACTTCCTGGTATTCTGCGCCGAGCGCGACCAATTGTTCTACCGCCTTATGGACCGCTTTTTCCACTTGCGGGTCCATCCCGCGGACAAAATACTCTTTCGGCAGGCCAATCTTTAACCCTTTCACGTCAACCTTCAAGGACTGGGTATAGTCCGGAACCGCTGCGTGAATCGACGTGGAGTCTTTCTTGTCGTAACCGCTGATCGCGTTCATCACCAGAGCGCAGTCGGTAACATCCCGTACGATCGGTCCGATTTGATCCAAGGAAGAAGCAAACGCAACCAGGCCGTAGCGGGATACCCGTCCATACGTCGGCTTCATGCCAACCGCGCCGCAGTATGCCGCGGGCTGGCGGATGGAACCGCCAGTATCGGAACCCAGCGACCAAATAGTTTCCCCGGCCGCAACCGCCGCCGCCGAACCACCGCTGGAACCGCCCGGAACGCGGTCTAAGTCCCACGGATTGTGGCTGGTGAAAAAGCCGGAGTTTTCGGTAGATCCACCCATGGCAAATTCATCGAGGTTCGTTTTCCCGATCATAACCATGTCTTGGGCCGCTAATTTTTCAATAACGGTCGCATCATAAGGAGCCACGAAATTTTCCAATATTTTTGAAGAACAGGTCGTCTTGATCCCTTTAGTGCACATATTGTCTTTGATGGCGCCGGGAATTCCGGCCAACGGCGAAATCGCTTCGCCATTTTTTATTTTCTCATCCACCTGCCGGGCCTTGGCAAGAGCCAGTTCCCGTGTCTGGTTGACATAGGACTGTACCTTGTCCTCCACAGCATCGATCCGGCCCAGCACGGATTCGGTAATTTCTACTGAAGATACTTCTTTATTTACCAGCTTCTGATGTAATTCATGGGCTGTAAGCTTAAAGAGTTCCATGCCTTTTCCCCCTATCCTTCCGTAACTTTCGGGACTTTAAAATAACCATTTTCCTGCTCCGGCGCGTTCGCCAAAGCCTCTTCACGCGGGAGAGACGGCACAACCACATCGGCCCGCATCACATTTTTTAACGGCAATACATGGGCCGTCGGTTCGATATCCGTTGTATCCAACTGGTTCAAAACGTCCACATATTCAAGGATCGCATCAAGCTGTCCGGTCACTGTTTCAATTAACTCTTCCGGAATTTCCAGCCGTGACAGCAAAGCAACGTCTTCCACGTTTTTACGGGTAATTTTCATAATTTCACCATCCATGCATCAGAATTTCATGAGGAAAATACAAATAAATTTAATTATATCATGCCGATTGTATTTTTGCCAAAAATTGCGTTCATTTCTCCGCAAATTCTGTAATTATTCCTTATGTAAACCGAGCAATTGCAAAAATTGTTCCTCATTCAGCACTTGCACCCCGAGGCTGTTGGCCTTCGCCAGTTTGCTGCCCGGATCAGAACCGGCCACGACGTAATCCGTATTTTTGCTGACGGAAGATGTCACCTTGCCACCCGCCCGTTCAATAGCCGCCGTCGCCTCCTGCCGGGTCATTGTTTCCATTCCGCCGGTCAAGACAAAGGTTTTCCCTGTAAGTGCCGCTTCCGTCGCCGGCGGCAGCTCAGCCGCTTCCATAACAACGCCGGCAGCGCGCAAGCCGTCGATGAGAACCAGGTTTTCCGCTTCAGCAAAATACGCCACGACGCTTTCGGCTATTTTTTCGCCAATCTCATCAATACCGGTCAAGGTTTCCATATCGGCCTGGCTGACCGCTTCCATCGTCCGCAAATTTTTCGCCAGGTTTCCGGCAACCTTCGCCCCTACGTAGCGGATCCCTAGGGCAAACAGCAATTTATCCAAACCAGCCTGTTTGCTGGCTTCAATGTTCGCCAACAATTTGGTCGCTGACTTTTCCCCCATTCGCTCCATCTTCAGCAAATCTTCCATTTGTAAGTGGTAAAAGTCTGCCGCATCATTGACCAGGCCCGCATCCAGCAAATTTGTAACAATCGCCGGCCCAAGACCTTCAATATTCATCGCTTCGCGCGAAGCGAAGTGGATCAACTTTTCCCGCAATAACGCCGGACAATCCGGATTGACGCATTTATGCGCTGCCTCGCCTTCCCGGCGGACAACAGGCCCGCCGCAGGCAGGGCAGGTTTGCGGCATCACAAACGGAGTTTCTTGGCCGGTGCGGCGTTCCGTTATCACGGCAACCACTTCCGGAATGATTTCCCCGGCCTTATGGATGATGACCGTATCGCCAATCCGGATATCTTTTTCGGCAATAAAATCTTCATTGTGCAACGTTGCCCGGCTCACCGTCGAACCGGCCAGCCGAACCGGCTGCAAAATTGCGGTAGGGGTCAATACCCCCGTACGGCCAACGCCGGTAAAAATATCTTCCAAGACGGTAACCGCCTGTTCTGCCGGAAATTTATACGCCGCCGCCCACCGCGGGTCTTTGGCGGTCGATCCCAGCTCCTGCTGGGCCTGCAAGCTATTCACTTTGACGACCAATCCGTCGATATCGTAAGGAAGCTCCCGCCGCTTTTCCTCCCACGACGAACAATAATTGACAACCTCCTGAATGGTCCGGAACAGGCGGCGATGCGGGTTGACCTTGAATCCAAGGGATTGCAAATAATCCAGGCTATCCATATGTGTTGCCATTCCCGGCAACGGATCACCAATCCCATACACAAAAATATCCAACGCGCGCTGCGCGGTCATTACCGGATCCAATTGCCGCAGCGATCCGGCAGCGGCATTGCGGGGATTGGCAAAAGCCGGTTCATCACGCTGGGCCCGTTCCCGGTTTAACCGTTCAAACTCCGGCCGCGGCATATAGACTTCACCGCGCACATCCAGTTGTTGCGGAAAATTGCCGGACCGGCCGGCAATCGTTAAGGGGATGGACCGGATCGTCCGGACATTGCTGGTCACATCCTCGCCGAAAATTCCGTCGCCGCGGGTAGCGCCACGCACCAGCTGCCCGTCTTCGTAGACCAGGCTGATGGCCAACCCATCAATCTTCAGTTCCACAACATATTCAATGTCATCGGTACCGAGCAGTTTTCGTGCCCGGTCATGAAAAGCATACAATTCCCCAATCGAAAAAACGTTGGCCAAACTGAGCAGCGGCCGCGAATGGGCCACACGGGAAAAGCCGGCTGCGACCGCTCCGCCGACCCGCTGGGTCGGCGAATCCGAAGTCACTAATTCCGGGTTCTCTTTTTCCAGCCGGATCAACCGCTGCATCAGCCGGTCATATTCGGCATCCTCAACTTTGGGCGTATCGAGAACATAATAGGCGTAATCATGTTCCCGGATTATTTTACGAAGCTCTTCAATTTCTTGGATACTATTCGTCTTTTCCACGTTTTCGCACCCTTTCGCTGCTGTCTGCTTACACTTTTGTCAATGGAGCAAACTTGACTGCCAGTGTTTTGATCCCGTTATTCGGGAAAGCAATGTTAACTTCCTGGTTCTCCCCGCTCCCTTTAGCCTGGATGACTGTGCCAATTCCCCATTTGGGGTGCTGGGCTTTGTCTCCCGCTCGCCATTCCACCGCGCCGCTGGAAGTGAGGGAAGCGCTTGCCGCCGGTACCGGCCCAATCTTTCCCGTTAGCTGACCCTGCTGAGCTTGCTGACCCTGGCCGAAGCCGACGGTGCGTTGTCCCATTGTTCTGGGGCCAATGGCCCGTTGTCCGGTTGCCGTAACCGGTTCCATTAATTCCGCAGGAATTTCTCCTAAAAAGGGAGATGGCCGGAAACGGACCGTATTCCCGTATAACGTCCGTTCTTCCGTGTACGTCAAATACAGTTTCGTTTGCGCCCGCGTCAAACCGACATAGCACAAACGCCGTTCTTCCGCCAGCTCATTTTCATCCATCAACGTCCGGGTATGAGGGAAAATCCCTTCTTCCAATCCGGTGAGGAAAACAATCGGAAACTCCAATCCCTTGGCCGAGTGCAAGGTCATCAGCGTGACCCGGTCTTCGGCCAATTCCGCCGTATCAATATCTGCCACCAGCGCCACATGGCTCAGGAAATTTTCCAAGTTATCTTCGATGCCTTCAGCAGCGTATTGCTTCGCTACGGTCAGCAATTCTTTCAGGTTTTCAATCCGTACTTCCGCTTGCGGTGTATCTTCTTTTTCCAGTTCATCCAAATAACCGGACTGCTGCAACGTCAGCTGGATCAAATCCTTAACCGACATTTCCTGTGCCTTGCCGAGCAGGGTGAATATCAATTCTGCCAGTGATTCCAGCTCATGTTTGGCTTTCGTCTTGAGGCCCGGTACGAGTTCCGGATTGGATACCGCATCAAACAGCGGCACATTATTTTCCGCCGCGTAAGCCATTAACCGTCCAATCGTCGTATCGCCGATGCCCCGGCGGGGTACATTGATAATCCGCAGCAAGCTAACCGTATCTTCAGGGTTAAAAATCACCCGCAAATACGCCATGATGTCGCGGATTTCTTTGCGGTCGTAGAATTTAACACCGCCAACGATCGTATAAGGAATTCCTGTATAGTTAAACGCCGTTTCCAACGCCCGCGACTGGGCATTGGTCCGGTAGAGGACGGCCATGCTGCCATAGGGCTTCCGGTAAACGGTATTGAGTTTCGTAATCGTATCCGTAACAAAATGCGCTTCATCCTGTTCATTGAAGGCTTTGTAACAGGAAATCGTCTCGCCGGTCTGATTGTC